>Ga0209081_1000111_pt1 | contig 44133 bp, 37 predicted proteins | sample GOMGulsemesocosm_4_FD_184636 | JGI IMG/M metagenome (GOLD analysis project Ga0209081, IMG submission 184636) | Methane-oxidizing microbial communities from mesocosms in the Gulf of Mexico - GOM15B Gulf of Mexico (SPAdes) (version 2) | ecosystem: Environmental > Aquatic > Marine > Cold seeps... | reverse complement strand
AGCGTGTGAAACCGCTGTCTGAGGCTTGCAAGGCAGCGGCGGCAGCAACGTGTGCTGATGCTGGCTGACGAGTGAGCTCTTCAACTTGCTGGCTTTCTGTGTTGTAAGTCAGGTAGTTACCTTCAGAAACCAAGTTGAAGTTACCGATACGAACAATATCTTGTTCAACACGATCACCATTTGGCTTGATAACGGTACCAGCAAACTTAACGATTTTGCTGCCTTCGATTGTTTCACGCTGCAGTTCGTACCACAGACGCTCAATCTCTTCGATGGTAGGCAACTGAGTTGCGCTATTCATCTTCTGGATTAAGCCGTCCATAAACTCAGTACGACCAGGAATCTGGGCGCTAACAATTGAAGTGCCAACGTTAGTTCGCAAATCACCTGCAACAGAGGTTAAGTGTCCAAACAATTCTTTCAAAGAACCTAAACGCTCTTGAAGCTGCTTGCGCTTAGCCGTTACGGCTAGCTCTTGCGCTTCATAGGTTTTTTCAAGACGAACAGAACGCGCTTCTTCGTTTCTCTTCGTTTGCTTGGCTTTAGCTAGCAAGCTAGCTTGGTTAGCCTTTTGACGACGAAAATCAGCTTCGCGCTGCTTGTGTTCTTTAGTTTCGGAAATCTTGGCAGTTTTAACTAGGTCTAACAGGCCTTCCAGAGAAGTTGCTTTCTCTTGAGCCATGGCAGAACCCGCCACCAACATACCGGCGGCCGCTACGGCCAGGATGCGTTTAGCAAATGTCATTTTCATTGCGCGGCCTCCGGAGCCACAATCGGCAAGTTCATGATATCAATTGAGGCTTGCTTCTTAGCGATGCGAATGCCTTTCTTGATGGCACTGGCGTAATCACCAGAATCCAATTCAACCCATGCTTGCTGCTTCTGATCCCAAGCACCTGACAATTCGCCGTCAGTTGTTTGATACATCAGTGAGATACGACCTACACGCAGGATATTAACAACACGTTCCTGACCACCGATATCCAGTGAGTCTTTGTAAGTGTCAATCTTACGACCGTATTCAGATTCGATCTTGTACGCTTCCAGAACCTGACGGAATTTCTCAGCAACTGAGATATCCGCACGCTCCATGTTAGCGCGCAACATTTCAACACGTTCCTGACGTTCTTCAATGTGGAAGGGCACGTCCAGGCTAACGAATTGCTCAAGGCCGTCCAGCATCCGCAAAATTAACGGCTGGATCTGACGTTCCATCACAGTAACTTGCTCGATGGAAGTTTCCAATTCGCCGATGACAACAAGCTGGTTAGCCAGTTGCTTCTCTAACTGGGAGTTATAAACACGCAAACCTTCAATCTGCTTGTTTACGGTTTTAAAATTTTGCAAAAGGCTAGCAGTCTCGTCGGCAACTTTTTCAATACGCTGCTGTGACTTCGTGCCAGCAGTGGTCATAGACTGACCGACCTGCAAAACTGCATCTAAGGTTTGATCTGCCAGAGCAACGCTACCCATTAGCGCGCCGGCAGAAAGCACTGTGGATAAAGCCACGGCTTTCAATCGCTGGTTCTTCATATATCCCCCAATTGGGTGCTTGCAATCATCTAAGTTGCGACAGTATAGCCACTACACGCCTGTTAGTAATAAACAGCTGTTTATCACACTAACACGCATAGGCGGCAGCTAAGAGGGCAGCATTGTAATAAGACCGCCCGCTAACATTCAATCTTTAATCCTTCCCAATGCACACCTGTGTAGAAAGGTGACAAATTGGTAACGTTTTTATCCTAACTTGAGTTGCCTCCGGTAACATGCGTTTACTTTATAGCCAGCAAATCACTTTGTTTGTCCTCGGGCCACTCACTATATTCTTAAATTAAACTTTTAGCCCGCATCAACGGTAAAAAAGTGTAAGTTAATTTATCGCAACGCAGAGCTGTTGCGGTCCAGCACGATAAAGGCATAAGAATAAGGGTTACCCCCTATGGCCAAGTGTGGCTCTTTACTAAACTCATTCCACTCGTTCAAATTCAACGCCGGAAAATAAGCGTCACCTTCGACAAAAGCGTTCACTCGAGTCAAATAAATTCTGTTACAAAGATCAACACTTTCTCGATATATCTGTGCGCCGCCGATAATCATAATTTCATCGGAATCTAGCTTCTGAGCTTCTGCTTTACCTAACTCAATAGCTGCATTTAAACTATTCGCCGTTTGCACTCCCTCAGCTTTCCAGTCCGGCTGCCGAGTCACTACGATGTTTGGTCTGCCTGGCAGCGGTCGACCAATAGACTCGTAGGTAAGACGTCCCATTATAATGGGCTTGCCTAGAGTCGTTCGTTTAAAGTATTTCAAATCCTCTGACAGGTACCAAGGCAACTGATTGTCGCGACCGATCACATTATTTTCTGAACAGGCAACGATGAGAGCAATAGACGTCACGCGGTTTACTTCCTTAAACTGAAAATGGATATTGGATAGGGTCGTGGCACTGATAATCGCTCACGGTAAAATCGTCCATCGTTACCCATGTCTCCAAATCGTTAAGTGACTTAATCTCTGGATTAATAATAAGTGACGGAGAAGGGAATGGCTCACGCTTCAACTGTACGTCACGCATAAGTGGCAGCTGATCTTCGTAAATATGCGCGTTAACAATTTTGTGGTAAGCATTGCCCGCTTTTTTCTGAGTGATTTGAGCCATTAGCGCCAAAAAGGCAAAGACTTGAATCTGATTGAAATTCAAACCCAGCGGCACATCGCAAGAGCGTTGAAAACTTGTTAAGTGAAGGGTGTCACCCAGCAGGGAAAAATTGTGGGTATGCATGCAGGGGCGAAGGCAGCCCATGTGGAATTCTCCTGGATTATAAAAACTGAGAATTTCCCCTCTGTCGTCAATACCACGGCTCAAGTTGTCTACGATCTTTTTCAATTGATCTATTGAACCTCCGCCAGGCTTGGCCCAAGCTCGGCCCTGAACGCCATACACGCGCCCCATATCGTCTTCGCCAAGGCGATGAGGGTTGCTCAACCACGCTTCATTAAGATTGGCATTAGCGTCCCAAGTCTTAGTCCCCAGCTTGCGGAAATCTGCAGCACTGCTGTAGCCCCGAATGTAACCAATCAATTCAGCAATTGCGGCCTTCCAATAACTTTTCCTGGTAGTGATTAGCGGCAGTTCGTTTGCCCCGACCTGATATTCCAGATCCGCATTTATTACTGTAAGGCAGCGCTTGCCTGTACGTTCATTTTCAAGCCACTCGCCCTGCTCAACTATGCGCCTACAGAGCTCTAAATATTGCTTCATGATTTCTTCGACTTCTTTTTGCGACCCGCTTTACCGGCCTTGGGAGAAACTTCTTCTATGGCCTCAGTCATGCCCTGAGTTCGACCGCTACGATCGTATGCCCACGCTAACATCAATACACCAACAGCGATCATTGGCAAGGACAGTAACTGGCCCCGTGTCAGCCAGCCAAATAGGTCAAAGCCTATATGCCCGTCGGGATCTCGAACAAACTCAACGGCGAAACGGAAGAGTCCGTAAAGCATAAGAAACATTCCAGAAACGGCGGCTCTGGGTTTTGGCTTAGCCGAGAACCACAATATGGCCGTGAGTAATACCAAGCCCTCTAATGTGGCTTGATAAAGCTGGGAAGGGTGCCTAAGCAGCGCTTCGGGATCGTTGGGAAACACCATACCCCAAGGGCCACTGGTTTCTCTGCCCCAAAGCTCCTGACCAATAAAATTGCCCAGGCGGCCAAAGCCTAAACCCAAGGGCACCATGGGCACCACAAAATCAGCTACACGCAAAAAGGGCTGACGAATTTTCCGCGCATAGAGGGCCAAGGCAACAATAACCCCTAGCAGGCCACCATGAAAAGACATGCCACCCTCCCATACTCGCAGCAGCCAAACAGGATCTTGAAGGAAGCGATCAAAATGATAAAACACAACATAGCCAAAGCGGCCACCGAGAATCACCCCCATAGCCCCCCACATAACTAAGTCTTCAACTTGCGCCTTAGTCACCGCGGAATCGGGCTTGCCCGCGCGGTACATGGCAATGCCCCAAGCGCCCGCAAAGGCCATCAAGTACATGATGCCATACCAGTGGACACTAAGTGGACCTAGGGAAAGGGCGACGGGGTCAATCTGAGGGTAGGTGAGCATAAACGTTCACAGTGCCAATAGTCTGGAGAAGGGTGCTAAACAATTGCTCAGCATCATAACAAACCCCCTTTCAGGCCAACAGCCACTCGGGGGTTTTATTTAGTTAGAGATAGAGGGTCGAAGCAAGCGAGTTATGCCTGCCTCTTTCAGCGCTCGCTCAACACAAACATTAATTTCATGCGCGTCGGGCAGCAGCATTACCTCTGACAAAAGCTCGTCGGCCTGTTGCAAGGTAATACCACGAATCACCGATTTCACTCTTGGCAAATTCGACGCATTCATAGACAACACGTCGAAGCCCATTGCCATGAGCAAGATGGCAGCGCCGGGGTCTCCAGCTAACTCGCCACAAATACTTACTGTAACGCCCTGGCTGTGTCCATCAGACACAATCTGCTGCAGAGCTCTCAAAACAGCGGGGTGCAGCGCGTGGTATAGGTCAGCCACCCGAGCATTGTTGCGGTCAACCGCCAGTAAATATTGCGTGAGGTCGTTGCTGCCAACCGATAAAAAATCGGCTCTAGCGGCCAGTTCGCGGGCCTGATAAACCGCGGCGGGCACCTCAATCATAACGCCGATAGGCGGCAGCGTGATTTTGTGGCCCTCTTCAAGCAACTCGTTATAGGCTCTGTAAATTAACACCTGCGCCGCTTCGAGCTCAGGGATATTTGTGACCATTGGCAACATGATGCGCAAGTTATCGAGCCCCTCACTGGCCTTAATCATGGCCCGCACTTGCACCAAAAATATTTCTGGGTGATCGAGAGTTACGCGTATACCTCGCCAGCCTAAAAAAGGATTGTCTTCTTCAATGGGGAAGTAGGGCAGTGACTTGTCGCCACCAATATCCAGCGTGCGCATCGTGACCGGCTCAGGCGCAAAAGCCTCCAGCTGCTCTCTATAGATAATGCGCTGCTCCTCTTCACCAGGGAAACGATCACGCAGTAAAAAGGGCACTTCGGTGCGATAGAGCCCTACGCCCTCAGCGCCGCGCTCCAAAGAGCGCACAACATCCGCCATCAGCCCCGTATTCACCCACAGGGGTACTCGATGATGATCAAGAGTTTCACAGGGAAGGTCTTTTAGTGCTTCAAGCCCACGCACCAGAGCTTGCTCTTCAACAATAATAGCCGAGTAGTGCTCGCACAAAGCCTCACTGGGGTCACTGAAAACAGAACCCTGGTAGCCGTCTACTATTAATTGTCGCTGGTCGATTCGAGTGTAGGGCAAGTCAACGGCGCCCATAACGGTAGGGATGTCCATTGCTCGAGCAAGAATGGCCACATGAGAATTACCTGAACCCTTTACAGAGACAATACCCACCAACTTACTTTTCGGCACCTCCCCTAAAATAGAGGCCGTGAGCTCTTCACCGACAAGTATCGATTTCTCCGGATATACCCGACAGGACTGTACCTCTTCTTGTAAATACGCCAACACTCGCTGACCTAAATCTCGAACATCGGCCGCGCGCTCGCGCAAGTAGGCGTCATCCATACTGGAGAAATTACGCTCGTGCTCTAGAATCACTTCGGCCCAGGCATAGGCGGCGCACGTGCCTTGCTTAATGCGCTCAGTTACCTCCCCCCCTAGAGATGCATCGTCTAACATCGCGAGATATGCGTCAAAAAGCGCTTGTTCCTCGCGGTTCAGTCGGGTCTTTAATTTCTTCCCAACCTGCTTTATGTCTTCTCTTACAGCGGCCAAGCAGCGTTGTAAAAATTCAATTTCAACATCAATATCACTGCAGGGCTTATACAAAACGGCCCGCAAATCAGATGCCGGTGCAATGACCACCGCCTCACCTATCGCCACACCCGAGGCTCCAGGCACGCCCACAAATTTTGCTTCGGCCGCCTGCTGGCCAAAAGCCGCCAAAGTGCCATTCGCCTCAGCGTGTGCAATGACTCCCGCTAACTGGGCCGACAGGGTAACCAAGAAGGCTTCTTCGCTTTCATCAAAACGACGGCGCTCAGTTTGCTGTACCACCAGCACCCCCAGCACTTGCCTATGGTGAATTATAGGTACGCCCAAAAAGGCGTTGTATCGCTCTTCGCCAGTTTCGGGGAAATATTGATAACGTGGGTGAGCGGGCGCATATTCAAGATTGATGGGTTCTTCACGTACAACCACACGCCCAACTAAACCCTGCTCGGGACTTAGTTTCACTACGCCCACTGCGTCGGGGTTCAGGCCGTCAGTCGACATCAGCACATAGCCATTGTCGCCGTCTCGCAAATAAACTGAACACACCTCGGTAATCATGCTCAATTTCACGCGCGCGACAATAATGTCTAGGGCAGTAGGCAAATCACGCGCTGCGTTCACTTCCTGCACGATACTTCGCAGTGAGTTCAACATGCATTAGGCCTCAACGTAAGATTGGGCATAGAGCGACTCAACACTGGCGTGAGCATTGGCCAGCTCTTTTAGGGCACGGCGATACACTTCGCGCTTAAAAGGCACCACTTTACCCAAAGGGTACCAGTAGCTAACCCAGCGCCAGTCATCAAACTCCGCTGGCCCAGTGTCGCAATTCAAATCAATATCTTTTTCGTCGCCGACAAGCTTAAGCAAAAACCATTTTTGCTTTTGACCAACACATAGAGGTGTAGAATTATGGCGTAACATTCTCTTTGGCAAGCGGTAGCGCAACCAACCACCGGTACAAGCCACAATTTCCACTTGTTCAGGGCTCAAGCCCACTTCTTCTTTAAGCTCTCGGTATAAAGCCGCTTCAGGGCTTTCGTTGTCATTAATGCCGCCCTGGGGAAACTGCCAAGCATCTTGCCCGCCGATACGCCGCGCCCAGAGTGCTTGACCCTGCCTGTTGATAATAACAATGCCCACATTGGGGCGAAATCCTTCGGCGTCTATCAAAATGCTGGTCCTATATTTATTATTGCCTATTCAGGGCCTAGTGCTCATTGTTCCATAAATCACTCACTTTAGACAATCTGCCGGTATAATGGCAAACAGCCAAGTTACCTCTACCGTATTCATATCCATTTTTAAGGGAAACACCGTGAGCCTAGCCATATTCGATCTCGACAACACACTTATTGCCGGCGATAGCGACCACAGCTGGGGCCAATTTCTAGTTGAAAAAAAGCTGGTTGATGCTGAACATTATCGAGCAGAAAATGACCGGTTTTATCAAGACTATGAGCGCGGAGCGCTAGACATCAAAGCCTATTTACAGTTTTCACTCGAACCCCTGACACGTTATTCGCGAGCCCAGCTAGATGATCTACACCGCGAATTTATGGATACAGTTATTAAGCCAATGCGCCTACAAAAGGCCAACGACCTGCTGAGCAAACACCGAGCTCAGGGCGACTACCTTCTTATTATTACCTCTACCAACGGGTTTATTACCGAGCCAATTGCCCGCTCTCTGGGTGTAGACGATATTCTTGCAACCAATGCTGAAATTGTTGACGGCATTTATACTGGCAAAATGCTCGGCACGCCTTGCTACCAAGAAGGTAAAATCACCCGCCTCAATGAATGGCTAAAAAGCTACCCAGGCAACCTTGAAGGAAGCTGGTTTTACAGCGACTCCATCAACGACCTTCCGCTCATGGAGGTGGTGGACAAGGCCGTGGCCGTTGACCCCGACCCGCAACTACTCGCAGCTGCCACTGAGCGTCAATGGCCAATTATAAGCTTGCGAGATTCCTCATGAATTCATGGTTAAGGGCAAGTAGCCTAACACTGGCGCTCTTAGGGTTACTATTGGCCTGCACAGAAAAACCGACGCCGAGCCTAAACACTGAAACCGAGACTCGCGAAACCTCAGAAGCGGCAACGCAGGCTTTGGAAGACGCTAGTCTTCATGCCTGGCAACTAGGCACCGCCAGCCTCCAAGACGCAGCCTACTCTCTCCAAGCACTGCAGAAAGCCATTGTCACTTTACTGCTTGAACGCAGCGAAGAGTCTCTAACACTCGCACGCCAGCAGTGGCACAAAAGCCATAATCGCTATCAAAATTCAGCCATTTTCCTCGCCATTGGAGAGAGTAATCCCGGCTTATTTGGCCACCTGCAATCCCTCACATTCAATTTAGATGCCTGGCCAATACAGCCCGGATACATAGATAGCTATGGCGTTTACACTCACAGCGGTGTCGTTAATGATATTACCGTGCCATTAAATGCCGAGGCTATCCGCCGCCAACACGGTTTCAGCGATGATAGCGAAGTGACTCTGGGTTTTCATGCCATCGCCTATTTACTCTGGGGTGAAAACGGCGAGCGCAGGGCGAGCGATTTTAGTGAAACCAAATCAAACATTAACCTCGACACTGTACCGGCCGACCTACCGGCAAACCGTCGCCGCGTATTGCTGCAACTTCAAGCTCAATTACTCGTAGACGACGCACACGTATTACTCAAGCATTGGCAATTTCCGAAGGGCCAACTCAAGAGCCAATATGAAGCGTTAGCGGCTGGCAGCCGCATAGAATTATTACAGGCCGCCGCCGCACACCTGCTGCAGAATTTGATTCAGCCATTATTTGAACAGGCGCAGGGTATAGAGGCTGCTGCAGCCGAAAATTCGGAACGTGCACATAACCGTTTTGCGGGGAATACTCGCAGCATGGCTGCAGCGGCTATCGACGGCTTAGACCGCTTATTTGCAGACCCCACGTTGGCTTCAGCGATAATATTGGAAGGCGAGCGAGCAGAATGGCAAACCCTGCTGGGGGAACTGCAAACAAGACTGAAGGCCGAGCCAAGCGAGCAGGAAGATCTCAGTCCTCTGCTCAATCAGCTCGTGACCCTATTAGAGCCAGCCTTATTAGGGAATGTAAACCCGACTTAATAAAGACTTAAGGTAGCGCGTCTCCGCAATTGCGGGGTGCACCGGATGGTCGGGTCCCTGACCCCCTTGGGCGATCACTTGCACATGACGCTCTAGATGGCGACCTGCTCCACGCACCAGATCCTCTAAAGTTTCCTGCCCCAAGTGCATAGAACAAGACGCCGAAACTAAGAGGCCGTCCCGACCTAAGAGACGAATGCCCAACTCATTAATGTGGCGATAGGCGGCTTCACCGGCCTTCTGATCTTTCCGACGTTTTATGAACGCAGGCGGATCAAGAATCACTACATCAAACTTTTCACCCGCTTCCTGAAGCGCCTTCAAAACATGCAAGGCCTTACCTTGCTGGGTGCTCACGATATCTGCCACATTATTCAGCTCGGCATTTTTGTGCACGAAATCTAGAGCACTAGCCGACGCATCTACACACACCACTTCACTGGCACCGGCCACGGCGGCCTGTACACCCCAGCCGCCAATGTAAGAAAACACATCCAAAACCCGCTTACCACCAACATACTGCTGCAACTGGGCGCGGTTCATGCGGTGATCGTAAAACCAACCCGTTTTTTGTCCACCACTGAGCGGTGCCATGAAGCGCGCACCGTTCTCAATCAGCTCCACTTCCTCTGGCACCTCACCATAGGCCACCTCAACATACTCTGGCAGGCCTTCCATGCTTCGAGCACCATGGTCGTTGCGCAATAATATACCTTTAGGTTTCAAGCACTGAACCAAGGCCTCTACGACTTCGCCTTTCACAGCTTCCATTCCACTCGTGGACAGCTGCACAACGCAATAATCACCAAAGCGATCTACTACCAAACCCGGCAATAAATCCGACTCGCCATAAACCAAGCGATAAAAGGGTTCGTTAAAGCACGTTTCACGCAGCGAAAGCGCCTGTTTAATCCGATGTACCAACAAAGATTTATTCAAACCGTGGCTTATATCTCGATTGACCAAGCGAGCGCAAATCAGTGTATTAGGGCTCATTGTGGCGATCCCCAGGGCTTTACCCTGATGCGACAGCACTTTCACTTGCTGGCCAGCCGAAAATTGCTTTAGCGGCGAGCGCTCGACATCGACCTCATTACTGTAGATCCACAGATGGCCAGCCTTAAGGCGACGGTCTTTTTGCGACTTAAGTACTAAGCTTGGTAAAGTATCTGTGGGCTCTAAAAATTCAGGCTGGCCTGAGAGTTCTGGGTTCGACATAAATTTGCTCCTCTTCAATCGGCGGAGTATAGGTGAATGCTGAAGAGGATGGTTGTTTTTTTCATTAATTGACCCACTAAACACTTATGTTCACAAAAATTCTGGCATTATGAGCGTTAATTTTGAAAATGGCGCCAGCACACTAGGCTATGCTTAGCCAATAAAGTCAGATCATGCAAAAAGGGGAGAACAACACTCTGATGTCTGAAGAGTTAACAGACGAGCAAATTAAAAAGGTGCTCAATGGAATATCTATCCCGCCTCAACCACAGATAATGGTTGATTTGCAGATGGAACAGATGGACCCCAATTTTTCATTAGATTCCATCGCCAAGCTCATCAGTCAAGATGTAGGCTTAGCGGGCAGTATTCTTAAAACGGTAAACTCAACGTTTTACGGCCTTTCAAACAAAATCACTTCAATCAATCAAGCCGTGAATTTAATGGGCGTGAAGAGTGTTGTGAACCTAGTAAACGCTCTATCGATCAAAGGTGAACTCAGCGACGAAGAAATTGTAACCATGGGCAAGTTTTGGGACAGCGCCATGGAAATAGCTCAAGCCGCCTCATTTATTGCTAAGCAAGTGGGTTATGGTCAGGCCGACGAAGCCTACACTCTCGGCTTGTTTCACAACTGCGGCATTCCCTTGTTAATGATGCGTTTCAAAGATTACCCTGAAATTATGCTCGAGGCATACGCAAACCCGGATCAAAGCGTTACCGACATAGAAAATGCCAAACTGAATACCAATCATGCTGTTGTTGGCTATTATGTGGCTAAAAGCTGGAATCTTCCTTCCTATCTCTGCTCAGCTATTCATCAACACCATAATGCTGAGAAAGTATTGAGTTCCAACGACGCCGACGGCCAAAAGAAAACCCTTCTGGCCATTTTGAAGATGGCGGAGCATATCTGTGGCAACTGCAGAATCATTGGCAACCAAGATCAGGACTATGAGTGGGAACGGATTGAAGACCACATACTTCTGTATGTGGGTCTAAGTCAGTATGATTTTGGCACATTGAAGCAGCAGATCTATGATATGGGAATTAGTACAGGTAGTTATTACGGGTAGCTTAGTCTGGGTTAAATGCCGTGATAAACCAGGCACTGGATGGCGCCCATATACTGCCGTCGTCACGAACATATTGACCAATAACGTCTTGCAGGGCTTCAAAAACCCTGCCCTTAAGACGTTCGCCTTCTTCTCCAGCTAGGCGAATAATCTCCCCTGCGGGCCCAATCTCCAGTGCAAACTGGACGGCTTCCTCAATATTTCTACCAATACATATATCGGAATCAAAACGTTCAAATTGAACACGCTCGAAGCCAACTGATTGCAACATATCACTCATCATGTCCGCTCCGGCCATTGAAAAAGGGCCAGGACCACAATGTACGGCGTCTGTCTCATCGTGCGAAATAACCGGCACGATTTCTTTTACACAAAGCTCCGCTGCGTGCAGCCAGGGGTTATCTTCTCTCTTACGCCATACAACCTGAGTGAATTTACCTCCAGGTCGCAAGGATTGACGGATGTTCTTCATTGCCAAACCGGGCAGATTAAAGAACATAGTTCCGAAGCGTGCAAAAGCTTCATCATAGGGCCCACCTAAATCGTCAGTTTCAACGTCGGCGACAAAAAATTTGGCATTACCTATGGCCTCTTGGCTTGCAGACTTCTCGCACTCCTGAATGAAATTACTCGCGCAATCTACGCCAATGGCAGTGCCATCAGGACCTAAAGACTTAGCAATTTGCAGGGTGCAATCTCCAAAACCGCAGCCCACATCTAACACTTTCGCCCCTTTCGCATATTGGCGGCGGCTTAACACTTCCTCGCTGATAGAAGCATAGCCTTCTATGAAGAGGTATTTGAATCGTGAGAATTTTTCAAACAGCACAGTGTTCCATGCTTCAATAACAATATCATTACTCATGATAGGCTCCCTTTCGATCGAGTTAGGCCAGTAGCTGCGCGCCGCTGGCGAGAAAAGCCATACTTTTGGGTGCACCCGCAATCTCCACACCCGACATCAAGTCACCTTCGGTAATGCCTTTAGCCTTGGCGCACGCTGGGCAGAGCCAAAGCTTTCCGCCATTGGCAACAAAGTCGGCGGCCAAGTTCTTAATAGGCTCATAGCCATCTGCCACGAGTCCATCTGTACCACCTTGCAAGCATAGCTCACTGGCATCGGACGAAATGAACATAGCGGTTTCACAGGTCTTAGATGCAGTCACAGCCAAAATGAAAGAAATGGTGGCGCGCTCAATATTGTTGATGCCATCTTGGCAGTTGATCAAAATTTTTTGTTCCGTGTTCATGATTGTATTCCTTATTTTGCGGCCCCTCAGAGCCTGCCGAAGTGGCGTTAAACTAATTGCTTCCAACGAGAACGATCTTAGAAAAAACGAGGATTAGATGCTTGGAGAGCATCGGGTTTAGTTCTGGAGAAAACCTGAAGATTGGTGTACGGTCTGTAAAAACAATAACTTAGCGCACTAATTTAGCCGCTTAAATTAAGAGGCCAAGTGGGAATAAGCGCTTACAACTGCCAAGACATGGCCCTTCATAACGATGAAGTATCAATTTAACGAATTCACGCTCGACACCAAACGCTTTGAGTTACGTAAAAGTGATATGCCCCTGCACTGCGAACCTCAGGTCATTGAGCTGTTAGCCCTGCTCGTTGCCAACCATGAGCGCATGGTCAGCAAAGAAGAAATCAACCAAACGATATGGCACGGCCGCGTTGTTTCAGAGGCCGCGTTAAGCAGCCGCATCAAAATGCTCAGACAATTACTGGGTGACGATGGTCGTAAACAGGCGTTTATTCGCACTGTCCACAAACGAGGCTTCCGTTTTGTAGCCACCGTCTTTTCAGACGAGCAAGTTCTAGCGTCAGCCGCGGAGCTGGCAAGTGGTATACAGCCTATCGAACGTCGCGCCAAGCCCGCTGTGAAGCTAAACTTAGTGAGAAATCCAGCGGTAGTAATTTTGCCCTTCTCAAATTTGTCCAGCGAAGCCGGACATGAGTATCTCGCAGACGGCATCAGCACCGACATTATTGCTCACTTAGCAAAGCATCGCTGGCTAGATGTGGTTGCACGCAACACCGCTTTTGGCTTTAAGGGGCGCGCCGTTGATATCTGCGCAATTGGCACAGAATTGAAAGTGGGCTATGTGGTTGAAGGCAGCGTGCAACGAAGTTCCAATCGCGTTCGTATAACCGTAAACCTGATAGACGCCAGCAGCGCACATAGCGTATGGACCGAGCGCTACGATCGCGAGCTAGAAGATATATTTTCACTGCAAGATGAAATTACGGAAAAGATTGTCGCTAGGCTAGAGCCCGAAATTGGTTACGCGGAGCGCAATCGAGTAATGCGCTCTCGGCCCGCAAATTTGCAATCTTGGGACTGTTTTCACCTGGGTGTTTATCACTTCTATCAATTCACAGGTGAGGGTAACCAGCAAGCTCAACGCTTACTACTCCAGAGTTCGCAACTGGATGAACGCTTTGGCGACGCCTATGCCTGGTGGGCTTATGCCGTAGTCTTAGGCATGGTTTATTGGGACACGGAACCCACACAAGACTTACTAGACGAAGCCTTAGCGGCTTGCGACAAGGCCTTGTCACTGGACAGGCAAAATGCCACCTTCTTTGCCCTTCGCGCTCGCGTACTGCTCGCGCGAGGCGAATACGATATTGCGATTGCCGAAAATAACATTGCGATTAGCTTGAATCCAACCCTTGCAGTTGCCCATTGCGCCTTAGGAGATTCGCTTGCCTATGAAGGGCGCTATGAGGAATCTCTTCGCTGCTTTGAAAAATCCATTGCACTGAGCCCAAATGATCCACAACTTTGGGCTTTTTATACTTACGGCGCTTTAGCTCTGTTATTTAACAAGGATTTTGAGCAAGCTTTACACTGGCTTGATCGAGCGCGAAGTATTCCGAATTATCAGTACTGGACGAATGCGCATCGCATTGTTGCTTATGCGTATTTAGGCAGAATCGACGAAGCCAAGAAGATCGCCAGCCGGTTGCAAAAAGACTTACCAACATTTTCACTTAATTTTGTTCGGAAGAAATTCTTCTATCTAAAGCGGCAGGAGCAGATTGATCTTTATCTTGAAGGTTTGTCTTTGGGGGGCGTTGAATAATTCCTGATCCTGCTCGGCGCTCTGTAGAAAAACGCGGGCACATCGTTAAATCTAGTGCCCTGAGTCTCTTAAATATAATTTACTCTTCTTCAGCAATCGCCGCCTTATAGCCTTCAGCATCCAGTGCCGCATCAAGCTCGCTCACATCCGATGGCTGTACACGGAAAAACCAACCTTCATCAAAAGGAGAGGAATTCACCGTCTCAGGCTCATCTTCCAGCGCTTCGTTGATGGCAACCACCTCACCTGAAACCAAGCTGTAAATATCAGACGCAGCCTTAACAGACTCCACGACACCAGCCTCTTCACCCACAGACACTTGACTGCCCACTTCAGGAAGCTCGACATAAACAACGTCACCCAGAGAATCTTGCGCGTGCTCGGTAATGCCCATGGTGACGGTACCGTCTTCTTCTAGCCGAGCCCACTCGTGGCTGGAGAGGTATTTAAGCTCGCTGCGAATTTCGCTCATGTTGGTGCTTCCTTAAAATTTTTTCGTTTAATGTGTTATTGAGCAGTGAATTTATACCGCTTTGCCGTTGCGCACAAAGACCGGCTTCACCACTTTGACTTCAACTTGTTTATTGCGCATTTCCACCAGACAGGTATTACCCACGTCTCTTGGTACGCGCGCCAGCGCAATAGAGTAACCAAGTGTAGGCGAGAAAGTACCGCTGCTGATCTCTCCGGTCAACTCTGAACCTTCAACAATTACCCGTTGATGGCCACGAAGTACGCCTTTTTGCTCCATCACCAGCCCCACAAGCTTATGGCTAAGACCCTCTGCTCGCTGCTGTTCTAATGCCTCACGGCCGATGAAGTTGCGCTCGCTCGGCTCCCAGGCAATGGTCCAGGCCATGTTAGCGGCCAATGGCGATACACTTTCGTCCATGTCATTGCCGTAAAGATTCATGCCCGCTTCCAAGCGCAGGGTGTCGCGAGCAGCAAGCCCACAAGGTGCCACACCAGCGGCCGCCAGCTGCTGCCAAAAAGCGACTGCATCCGCGTTGGGCAACATGACTTCTAGGCCATCTTCCCCAGTGTAGCCAGTGCGAGCCAAAAACCACTCTCCGACTTCAACACCCTGGAACACTTTAAGTCCATTAATAGCGGCGGTGAATTCATTGCTCAGAACAGAGCAAACCTTTTCAATGGCCTCAGGGCCCTGCACCGCCACGATAGCGAGAGAGTCTCTTTCGGTAAGGCTGACTTGATAAGGCTTAGCTTGCTCGCTCATCCAGGCGAGGTCTTTTTCTCGAGTGGCGCAGTTCACCACGGTGCGAAACCAATCGCCCATGTTGTAAACGATAAGGTCATCGATCACTCCACCTTCAGCATTGAGCATGCCACTGTATAGTGCCTTGCCTTTTAGGCCGCAGATTTTCTCCACATCGTTTGCCAATAAATACTGAAGAAAGGCCTTTGCATCCTCACCAGTAATATCCACGATGGTCATGTGCGATACATCAAACATCCCAGCCTCACGACGCACTTTGTGGTGCTCTTCCACCTGTGAACCATAGTTCAAAGGCATTTCCCAACCGCCAAAATCAACCAGTTTTCCAGCCATAGCCTGGTGTTGAGCATAGAGTTCCGTGCGTTGGAGTACGCCCGAGATATTGTTTCCCATAATATACGCCTGTTTCCTATAGTGGAAATTTGCCGCATTTTAGCGGCTTTCTTGCCCTGATGGAACCGGAGAAGGGAATAATTGTTGGGACTTTAGTCAAATACGACTGATGTATTACACCAACAAAAATAAAGGGAACAACAGAGACCGGCCTATCTAAACAGAGCAGCTTAAGCCCGACTTCTGCGAATCATGATTATCACAGGCGGAATACTAATGAGCACCAAGACAAGCGCCGGTAATGCAGCGCGCTGCCACTCTCCCTCCGATGTCATTTCATAAATTCTCACCGCTAGAGTATCCCAACCAAAGGGCCGCAACAGTAATGTGGCCGGCATCTCTTTCATAGTGTCGACTAATACGAGCAACAGAGCGCTCAGTAAGCCCGGCGTAAGCAAAGGTAGATACACACGTTTAAGCACTTCGAACTTCGAGGCGCCCAGCATTTGCGCGGCCTCTTGGTAAGATGGGCGTATGCGCTCCAAGCTAGATTGAACGGGGCCGTAGGCCACCGAAAAAAATCGAATCACATAAGCGGCTAACAAAGCGCCAACACTGCCCACTAAAACCTGACTCGGCGTAAGTCCCAAGAACACCTGAAGGGGGTTGATTAGCGCTCGATCAAAATAGGCAAATGCCGTCATTATACCCACCGCCAATACCGAGCCCGGCAGCGCATAACCCATACCCGCTAAGCGCTCAAGGTAGCCCCCTTGATGGTGACCTTTTAAACGCTGACCGTAAGCCACCAATAAGGCCATGGTCAGCAGCGCACAAGCCGCCATCGCACCCAACAGGAAGGTATGCTGCACTAAACCCCAAAAGCGTGGACCAATGTCAGTGGCCGCTGTTTCGAAAGCCCAGAAAAGCAATTGTCCAACAGGTACAGCGAAGGCCAACAGTACTACAGAGAAACAGTAAGCACTTGCTAACAAGCCGCGCCAACCTTTTAACTTAAAGCCCACTCGCTTGCGCTTTGCTTGCTGATGGAAGCGACCATTGCCACGAGCTCGCTGCTCCGCTATTAAGGCCAAGCCTACAAACAACAGCAGAAGCGAGGCCAACTGAGCCGCCGCGGTTAAACTGAAAAAACCAAACCACGACTTATAAATGGCGGTAGTAAATGTGTCGTAATTGAAAATAGATACGGCGCCAAAATCGGCTAAAGTTTCCATCAAGGCGAGAGATACACCCGCTGCGATGGCAGGCCTGGCCATGGGTAGGGCTACCAGTAGGAAGCTCTTAATATGACTGCGCCCCAGTAATTGAGCGGCGTCCATGAGGCCTCTGCCTTGGGACAAAAGCGCGCCACGAGCCAGCATGTATACATAGGGATACAGCACCATGCTTAAAACAAAGATGACTCCACCTGGCCCTCGAACATTTGGGAACCAAACGTCAGCACCAAAGGCTTCTCGCCACAGAGTTTGCACCGGACCGCTATAAGACAATAAACCTAATGCTACAAAGGCCAAGACGTAACTGGGCACAGCCAAAGGCAGCATAAGTGCCCAGTCCAGCCATCGCCGACCAGGAAAATCACACATGGCGGTAAGCCAGGCAAGGCTCACCCCCAGCAGCGTCACGCAGACACCCACGCCCACCACCAACAACAGAGTATTGCGCAGCAGTCGGCCTAATTGCGTTTCAATCAGGTGCTGCCATATAGCGGTTTCGGCGGTGCCCCAACTCAGCAGAATGACAGTGATGGGCAACATAACCAGTGCGGCCATTAGCAGCACTGGCATGCGCCAAAAGATCTTATCGATAATCAACTCGGTCCATTAAGCGCACAGCGGCGGCCTGCAGGCGGCCAGCGGCTTCAACGTTTATGTTGTCGGCTTTGAAATCCCCCCAAGCTAAAATTTCGTCGGAGGCTTTCACTAAAGGGTTAGCTGGAAACTCTTGATTCAACTCCGCTAATTGGCCCTGAGCCTCTGGGCTCGACAACCACTCCAATAATGCCTGAGCTGCTTCGGGCTGCTTCGCATGAGTGGTAACACCCGCGCCTGAAATATTTATGTGCACGCCTCGATCACTTTGGTTTGGCCAATACAGGGCCAGGTTTAAATCTGGGTCCGCTTTTTTCATGCGCCCAAAGTAATAAGTATTTGCTATGCCGAGGTCGCACTGACCGGCCGCAATAGCCTCCATCATGGTAGTGTCACTGGAAAAAGGGTCTGTGGCGAGATTTGCTACCCAGCCCGCGACGATACTCTCAGCTTTGGCTTCGCTCAAGCTGCTGATCATAGTCGCTACCAAGCTTTGGTTATACACCTTCTTAGATGTGCGCAAACACAAGCGAGCCTGCCACTTTGGATCCGCGAGATCTTCGTATGTGGAGAGCTCATCCGCAGAGAGCTTGTTGGTAGCATAAACTATGGTCCGAGCGCGAATCGACAAACCAAACCACTGATTGCTTTCACTGCGTAAATGGGCGGGAATGTTGCTGCTCAAAGTGGGAGACTCTAGGCTACGGAACAGGCCCTGTTCAGCCGCCTGCCATAAATTGCCAGCGTCTACCGTCATCAATATGTCAGCTGGAGTGCTGGCACCCTCGGCTTCTAATCGGGCAATGAGAGGCCCCGCACTATCCGTGATATAGCGTATAGCGACGCCCGTTTTGGCCGTGTACAAATCGAACAAAGGTTTGATCAGGTGCTCCTTGCGTGAGGAGTACACGGTGATTGAGGGTTTGGCGTCAGCTCCACTCGTCGGTGAATTTTCGCCACAGGCGACTAATAAAAACAACGATACTAAGGCCAACAAAGCCCGTACAGACCCGGCGATTGGGTTTCCTTTCATGTGTATAGCCTCTGAATTTACCAAGATATTAACGCAAGTCTGGCCAGCACCCACCGCAAAACTCTATCATGTGCCGCAGGTTCGCCATCGCAAAACGCAGATGATAAGCATTCTTATTTGTAATCGCAAGGAAACATCTTAATGAAATCGCTGTTTAAAGGCCTGCTTGGCTTATTGGCCTTAGCTCTAATGCTCATTATCGCAGTGCTTGCAGCCATCACTCTGCTTCTCGACCCCAATGATTATAAGCAGGAGCTGAGCACATTGGCCGCCAAGCAGGGCATCACACTGAAGATTGAAGGCAATGTGGCTTGGCAGTTTTTTCCAGACCTTGGCCTAAGCGTAAGCAAGCTCAGCTTGCACGCTCCCCAACAAACAAACAAAGCACTGGCCCAGATAGAGACACTTACGGCCTCAGTGCAGCTCATGCCTCTATTAAAAAAACAGGTACGCATTAACGGCATTCATTTAACAAAGCCACACATTAACCTCCGCGTGAATGAGCAGGGGCAGGGCAACTGGTTGCTGCTGCCTAAGGGGGAGGTAGGAACAAGCCAGCAGGTTCCCAGTGAAACACAGGAAGAAGAAAACGGTTCCGCACTAAAATTGGATATGAGAACCTTCAGCATTAGTGAGGCGACGCTCAATTATTCAGATGCGAAAAACAAACAACAATTTTCCCTGAGCGATATCAAACTGAGCGGCCAAAACATCAACTTGGCTGAACAGGCCTTTCCGATTGACCTGCAGATGAACTTGGCGGCCAACAGTACCCCAAACCCGATCGCGCTTCATTGGCAGAGTGAACTTACTCTAAACAATACCCTTTCAAAAATTAGCCTGCTCTCAGGTCTGCTCAATTTAAACTCCAGCGACGCGTCTCTGGAGTTGAAGCTAAGCGCAAACGCAGAATACAACAGTGAGTGGTTGTATGCGGCAAACTACGAGCTGAGCCCACTCAACATTAAGCTCTGGCTTGATACCCTTGGCCTTGAGGTACCGCAGACCCATAACAACAGCGCGCTCACGAAACTTTCGCTAACCGGTAAAGCAAGTGCCACACCAGACGCAACGCATTTGAACAATCTAGTATTGGTTTTGGACAGCACAACATTCCAAGGCGATATAGAACTTAGTCACAAGCAGCATGCTGCACACACAATACGGCTCTCTGGCGACAACTTTATTGTTGACGACTACCTAGCGGCAAAAACCAATAAAAATCCTAGCTCGGTAGAAAAAATCAAAGGAAAGCCCTCTGGCGCAACCGGCAGCAGCGCACAGCAAGCCGAGGCGTTTCCTATTGAAACTTTACGCTCGTTCAACTTTAACGCTGATATTTCACTTCAAAGACTTCAAGCCATGAAGCTAGAATTCAGCTCGCTCAAACTAGTGGCCTCGGGCAATAGTGGCGTACTTAAAATCGAAGACTTCCACTCCGACTTCTATCAAGGCGACATTGACGCACAGGCAACCATTAACGCAAGCAGGGAACTTCTTCGCGTTAAAAGTGAAGCGACAGTGAAGGCCATACAAATAAAAGAGCTGATGTCAGCGCTTGCGCCAGCAGATTCCGCCGACACTGAGCACTCAATTTCTGGCTTGATGAATGCTCAGCTAAATTCTTCAAGTGAAGGCAACACAACAAACAAACTCAGCGATAATCTAAGCGCCAATATTACATTCAACACTGAAAACTTACAGTTGAGGCCGCTGAATTTGGAAGAAGAATTCTGCCTAGCCCTTGAAAGCTTGAGTCCTGAAAAAACTTCTTTACCAGCTGAAGAGGGAAATGACACAGCACAAGAACCTACTCCGGCTAAGCAGTGGCCCGCTCTGACAAACTTGCGTAACGTTAAAGGCCTCATGAATTTTTCACAACAGCGTTTAACTATAAATGACATTAGTGCTGGTGTAGAAAATTTGCTTATCGGCACCAGAGGTTTTGCCGACCTAAAAGAAAATCACTACTCGCTACAATTGCCTATGACACTTAAAAACGAGCTCAGCAGTGATAAGGGCTGTCGAATAAAAAGTAATTTTGTTCGCAATCGAGAACTGTCCCTGATTAAGTGTGAGGGAAGCATAGAGCCTTTTAACACAGCGAAAGCTTGCGGTTTAGATAAACGAGAATTTCGGAACACACTAAAAGACTTGGCAAGATATCAAGCTAAAAAGAAACTCGGCACAAAAACAGATCGCCTGTTAGAAAAAGCCAATGAAAAATTTGGTAAAGGCGCCGCCGATCTACTTAAAGACCTATTCAAGCGTTAAAAAACTATGACAGCACCGTATTTTTCAAGAGACGTACTCGCCTGGTTTGATCAGCATGGCCGCAAAGACCTTCCATGGCAAAAAAACATCAACGCCTATCGGGTATGGGTCTCGGAAATTATGCTGCAGCAAACCCAAGTAGCAACGGTAATTCCGTATTTCGAAGCCTTCATGCAACGTTTCCCCACAGTAGAAACCCTAGCCGAAGCACCTCAGGATGATGTTCTGCACCTGTGGACAGGCTTGGGTTACTACGCTCGCGCTCGCAACCTTCACAAATGTGCAAAGCGTATCACCACAGAATTTTCAGGGAAATTTCCAAGCAATGTAGAAAAGCTCATCGATTTACCGGGAATTGGTCGCTCTACAGCTGGTGCTATTTGCAGTATTGCCTTCAAAAAGCACGCGGCTATTCTCGATGGCAATGTGAAGCGAGTACTCGCTCGCTACCACTGTGTGGCTGGCTGGCCGGGCAAAACAGATGTACAAAAGACCTTGTGGCATCACGCTGAGGAACACACACCGAAAAAACGCTGCAATCACTTTTCTCAAGCCATGATGGACCTGGGTGCCACCCTGTGCACCCGCACAAAGCCCGCCTGCGAACGATGCCCCCTCAAGGCGGGCTGTGAGGCTTTTGCGCAAGGAACGCCTACCGACTTCCCTGGCAAAAAACCAAAGAAAATTAAACCGGTAAAAGCCGCTCAGCTATTAATGATCCGCAACCTTAATGGTGAGATTCTATTGGAACAGCGACCCTCACAGGGTATTTGGGGCAGCCTCTGGAGCTTCCCCGAATTGGACGCAGACGAGTGCCCGAAAACACATTGTGAGCAACACTACAGTGACTCGAGTCGTATTGAAATTTGGGACAGCTATCGGCACACCTTTAGCCATTATCATTTAGATATTTCCCCCGTTCTAATTTATCTCAGCAAAGAAGTACAAGGCATCGCCGACAACAAAACTCGATGGGTAAATGTAGCTCAACCTGGCGCCCTTGGCCTGGCCGCCCCGGTGAAAAAACTCTTACAAAATCTGGCCGATTTGGAGCCGTTTGGCTAAGCTACGTTGGCGTAAAACCCAACATTCTGGTATAAAACTCAGCAGAATTATCAGCTCCACTGCGAAATATTCCAACTATTAAAGAGGTATCTCATGGCTCGCAAGGTAATGTGCCGTAAATATAATGAAGAGCTTGAGGGCTTAGACGCGCCGCCATATCCCGGCCCTAAGGGTTTGGACCTTTATGAAAATGTATCAAAAAAAGCCTGGGGAGAGTGGATGAGCCACCAAACTATGCTAATTAACGAAAAGCGTCTAAACATGATGGACCTCACCGACCGCACATATCTGGGTGAGCAAATGACAAAGTTTTTGTCCGGTGGTGAATATGACCAGGCAGACGGCTATGTGGCTCCCAGCGAGTAAAACCGCTTATGTTGCTGGAATACTGGCGAAATAGTAGACGCCGACCTTTCAGATGGCGCCTTTCTAGCCGATAGAAGAGAAAATCATCTATTAGAGGCGGCGAGGGGCTTGACCCCTTCGCGTGAAACGGGTTTAATACGCGCCTCTCGCAGTAGCCCAGCGCTTCTGAAAAGAGATTTGCCCGGATAGCTCAGTCGGTAGAGCAGAGGATTGAAAATCCTCGTGTCGGCAGTTCGATTCTGTCTCCGGGCACCATATTTAAAAGGCTAGCAAGTTAATACTTGCTAGCCTTTTTTCGTTGTGTCGCAACTATGTAGGCGTCCTTGTGATTCTGAACAAGTTACTCTGCCAACCACTCAGCAGGAATGCAGACCCGGTTCGCAGCTCCCTGTAAAAGTCGATGGCTCAGGGCGGTAGAGTTAATCGCCTGTCGAATAACGTAGCCATGGATATCGTTGACATCATCACCGTTAAGGCTATCTTTGAAACTCGCCATACCCTTACCTGCAAATACGCCGTCGATAACGATTTCTTTCCAAATATTATGTACGCCTTGCTCTGAATGTCTAAGGTCTGGATAAAGACCAGAGCTCTTTGCAGCGAAGCCGTGACACCTCATACAATGCACAGCATATAAACTTCGGCCTCTTGAAAAACTTTCTTCATCAATGACAGTCGCTTGAACCTTAACCTGGGTATCTCTTAAGGCAATATTGGGAGGTGTTAAATTGCCTTTAAGTTTGAAGACAAATACATGACCAGAGTTGGCGTTGTCCAATACATCACCGTGACCTCCTTGACTCCCACCAAGACCCGCTAGAACAGCGACGTACTGTTCGTCATCTACTGTATAAGTAATTGGTGGAGCCATAATGCCGACATTTACACTCTGGGACCAGAGTAGCTCTCCATCACTATCACTATACGCATGTAATGCTCCGTCGGTTGTTCCTTGAAATACAAGTCCGCCGGCGGTAGAGAGTATTCCTGCACTGATGCCTCGAGAAAACTTCACTTGCCAAGCTTGTTTCTGTTTGACTGGGTCCCACGCGGTAAGGCGGGTGGGAGAGCAAAACCCCGGAACTATGTCCGGCGAGGTGGCGGCTAAACCAGCAAAATCTTCGCCAGTATTAAAACCTCGCGGGTCATATTGATACAGACTGTTAGGCTTATAGGGGTATGTAGTATGAATAGTGGGAATATAAACCAAGCCTGTATTGTCGCTATAAGACATTGGGTGCCAATTGTGGCCACCAACAATAGCAGGAGATAACATTCTTTGTGTCTTGCTCCAATCACCAATACCCGTTTCAACAGGGCGACCGGATTCAATATCGATATGGCTCGCCCAGTTCACGGGAACATAATTTTTTGCTGATATTAGTTCTCCGGTCGCGCGATCAATAACATAAAAAAATCCGTTCTTAGGTGCTTGCATGAGCACTTTTCGTGCCTCTCCCTTGATGTTGATATCAGCAAGAATCATGTGTTGGGTTGCCGTATAGTCCCAGCTTTCAGCAGGTGTGGTTTGATAGTGCCAAACCAATTTACCGGTGTCGGGGTTCACCGCTAATATGGACGCTACAAATAAATTGTCACCTCCCCCCGGGCTGCGCTGCTTGCGATTGTATTGTGAGGCATTTCCCACGCCGACATAAAGCAAGTTTAGGCTCGAATCATAGGCAAAAGAATCCCATACAGTACCACCAAGCCCAGTTTCCCACAGAGATTGAGGCGACCAACTATCACGAGCTTTAGATAAGTGTTCACCTTCGTTTGATTCCTGAAATTGAGTGGGTACAGTGTAGAATCGCCAGGCCAATTTGCCTGTTAATGCATCATAGGCACTAAAGTAACCACGTACTCCAAATTCAGCGCCACCATTACCAATAATCACTTTACCTTTAACAACTCTGGGGGCACCGGTTATGGTGTAAGGTTTTTTGGGGTCTGTGGTTTGCTGTGACCAGATTACTTTGCCATTGAGTTTGTTAAGCGCAATAAGCCTGCCGTCGAACGCCCCTAGAAAAACAGTGTCACCCCAAATGGCCAGCCCTCGGTTTACAACATCACAACAGCCGTCTCGTGCTTTTTTACCCGCGACTTCAGGGTCATATGTCCAGATTAATTTGCCTGTTTTGGCATCCAGCGCAGCGACACGACTCCATGCGGTTGTTATGTACATGATGCCGTCGGCGACTATCGGGGTGGCTTCCATACCTCTTGTATTGCCGGTTGCATATTGCCAAGTAAGACCCAGGCCATCGACATTATCGCGGTGAATCTGGTCTAAGGGGGAGAAGCGCTTTTCATCATAAGTACGGCCATGCGATAGCCATTCACCTGGGGTTTGGTCCGCATTGATAATATCTTTTTCGTTTATCGCTAAAGATGAGCTGGCGGCAATGATGCTAAAAATAACCAGGGCTTTTCTTATATTTGTGATCATGGCGTCGCTCCCTCGCATTACTTATTTAAGGTGACATTACTATGGCAATGGAGAGGAAGTATATTATGAAATTATTAACAACAAAAACTGACTAAATTTAGTCTATGCACCAGTTAATCTCCAAAGTCGCTTGCCCTAACAACGCCCATCATCTGATCCATGCCGCTTCGTATGTTTGTGCTGGTTAAGCCTAACATAAACTATAACTCTGCATGCCCAGCTGCGATTGACGATAGACGCTATCTGGCGACATATGATCGCCGACCTTCTTAGGGTTCTAATATCTCAGGGCGTTTTGGTGACGAGCGCGTGGCCGCTATGAAAATAAAACCTTAAGCGGTCTGTTGCTATATTTTCACACCGACGGAGAGAGTGGAGTGGTTAATTTTAATTGATTCACGCACTTTTCCCGACTCTATACAGCACTAGGTATCTTACTATCGCGGGAAAATATTGATCTAAATCAACTTCACCTAAGAATCTAGGTATTGCTATTTCACTCATAGGACCGGTAGAGCGCTCGCTCTGGTAATGGCTTAACACTCATATCTTATGCAGGATTCAGTCCCTTAGCTTGGGTGCTCCAAGCTAAGGCCCGCGCGACCCTCCGTTGATTTTCAACAGCGCTGCACTATCAAATTCATGGCTTTATCCCATGCAATTTGACAACTCTCTTCGCTCCCAGAAATGGTACTGAGAGACGTTCAAGGCAGCTTTTAACCAATAATGCCAACGGAAACCGGCCACGCCCTTACTTTACAACCAATACTTGGGTTCTATACTGTTTTAACCACACATTATGTACGCCTACTCTCAAACCCTGTGGCTCAGGTGATAATTTATGAGAATATCTAAATCTACAAGTTCTCAAACGGTATTGCAGCAACAGCAACAAGAACTAATTGACGTTATCGATTGCTTATCAGACGATACGAATCGCTCGTGTCAGCATTGCTCACGGGCATGTTCTTGCTCAAAATCTATAGATTGTAACTGTGATTGCTCTAAGAGCTGCCCTCATATTTCTACAGGGCTTTCATCTGAGGAAAATACTTTTCCCATCGAAAGTCATGTATTACCCCTAGTTTATGCTCTCAACAAAATGAATATTTGCCAAACATGCTGGTCTTGCGAAGGCCATAACGATGCCAACGGTAAACTCAATAAATTACCGCAAGTATGGTTTTACACTAATTCAATGATGCTGATCAGAGTGTTGGGCGATTGTATTTCCTTGTTAAAATTTAAAAACATTACCCACTATAATTGGCAGCTAGTGATTTCCTACACCGCTAGAGATAGTGAGATGAATACTTTTTCATTAAAGCCAGACCTTAATTTTATTGCGGCACCTGAATTAGCAGTATTACAGCAAGACATATTAAATATCGCCCAACATTTGCCGGAAAAGCTTGAGCAGGATTGTCGAGGCTACTATCAGGACATATCCGCTTTACTATCAGCACAGTCTCCTCAAACGATTACGACAAACGCCATAAGATAATCTTATTATGAGCAGCGCTATAATAACTCCGTCCTTATATGACCGTCTTCGCTTACAATTAGCTGGCATTACCCGCTACCAAGCTTACGATGTCTCCACCATTATTGACGACTACAGTGCCAATATCGTTCGCCACTACCAGCCATTAATGGCTAAGAGCATCACCGAAATATGCAAAGAGGCTAACATCCCCTATGCATTATCATTCCAAGAATTCGGCTTAAACATTCATTTTAAAAAGGCCAGTGAATTATCACTGCATAATCAAGCAATGGAATTAGAAGGCATACTAAAGGAGTTGTTGGACACTTACGGGGTGATCCGCTTTAAAAACGCCTATCTAAATACGTCGATCAGAGAACTGTATCATCGAAACAACTTCCAACACCTTAATTTTCATCGCGACAGGGGAGACTCCCATGAGAACAAATACTCGTTTTATACGCGAGACCCCTTTGATGAAATTCAGCAACACCCCAGAACAGCTTCAACGTTATTTATTGACAATGCCGTTGCCTATTTACAAGCTTATGTAGAAGGAAAATTAACCTTAGATGAACAAGGTAGGCGAGGACATTACAATATCTTTGACTACGACAGAAAAGAAAAAGAGTTATTCAATAATATTATTCTTGAGCAACCATGGGATGAACCACAAGGTGTCGGGGAGATATGCATAATAAACAATAACTCCGTTTTACACTCGAGCTATAAACATACCTTTGATCCGGGTTATAGGATTGGCGCCAGATATTTGTATTAGCGGGTCTCTAAATTTAAAGCCTACCATTCAAGCTTTCATGACAAGTGTTCTTATTGCCAGTTAACTATAACCGGCCAATGAGTGACCTCAACATTAGGCCTCATTGCCACTAAAAAAAGTACCAAAAGACAAAAATTCACATTGACCTACGCGAACTCACCTGTCAAATTCATTGACAATGATTCCCCAAAACATCCCTAGAGCATTAGCAATAGCGCTTCTCACCAGTCTGATTGCTTCATTAGTTTCCGCCGCTACCAAATATATGAGTGGCTATCTAAGCGTGCACCTGATTATCAGCCTGCAATACGCTGTGGGTTTGGGCATTGCGCTGCCCATGTTATTGCGAAATGGCCGAGGAAAGAAAAGTTTTGCCACCCAGCGCCCTGGTCTGCACCTTATTCGCGCCATTACCGGTTTGGTTTCCTACTACAGTTTCTATTTAGCCTTAGTGAAAATTCCTCTCGTTGAGGCACAGCTGTTGCGCAATGCCGCGCCGCTGTTTGTACCCCTCGTGATCTTTCTCGCCGTGGGCATCAAAATACCCAAAGCCCGATACCTGCCGCTGGCCATCGGCTTTATTGGCGTGCTTATTGTGCTGCGCCCCGCCAGCGGAGGGGCAGGCATTTGGCATTTGGTAGGTTTGTGCTCAGCCCTAGCCCTGGCGGCTTCGATGGTGTCCACCCGCTTATTGGTGCACACAGAATCGGCCGCCACGGTGGTGTTCTATTACTTTACTATCGCGCTGCTGGTGAGCTTACCGCTGGCGATGTTAAATTTTTCTAGCGCGCCACTGAAAGTATGGGGTATAGGACTGATGTCTGGAATAGGCCTGTATATGGCTATGCAGCTGTATACGGTTTCCTTTCGCTATGCAAAGCCCAGCATCATCGCCCCCATCTCCTATTTTGGCGTGATATTCGCGGGGTTTTGGGGTTGGCTTTTCTGGCAGCAGGTACCCGATACCGCGACCTATATCGGGGTTATATTTGTTGTCTGTGGAGCAATTATCACCATGTGGCTACCCGAAGATTCCAAGGCCTAAATTCAATAACACGACTACTTGGGCACCAAGCGGCTAGCTCGCCAAAAGCTCAGGAGCCCGGCGGTAAGCCACTGAGCATTTCTCGGCGGCTGTGAATCATTTCCTTGTAGGTCTGTAACATTGAGAAATCAACCGTGTTGTTGATGAGTCGAATGCTGTCTCGTTGCCGTTCCAGGCTTGTTATCTCTCTAATAAGCTGTTCTTTTAATAAGCAGGTGCTGTTAAAGCCAATCCCCACATGTTGGGCACGTTGATGTTTTGCCATCTGTCTACTCCTCACTAAGCAAGCCTTCGCTCTTCAATTAGCTAAATTGGAAGGCACTGTATTCAGCATAGCTCAACTGAGCAAACATGGGGCCTTCTTTATATTGGGCTACAATAAACGCTCCCAATCGAAGCTCGGGTCACCTATCACATGAAAGAAAGGGTTGAGAATATTCTCTTTGCTGTTGTAACGGAGGATATTGAAGTCGGCATCAATAACCTTGCCTCCCGCTGCTTCCACAACGGCTTGAGCCGCCGCCGTATCCCATTCAGATGTGAGCGCTAAGCGAGGATAGAGGTCGGCCTCGCCTTCAGCCACTAAGCACAACTTTAAAGAACTGCCCATATTTTTGGTGGCCACTTCGCCCAACTCAGCGCCCACGCGGTCCATCAAGGCATTCACCTCTTCAGCACCATGGTTGCGACTAGCGACTACTTCTATTGGCAAACCACTGGATTTTCGTGCCGCAACACTTCGAGTTTGGATAGCCGTCTCAATGCCATCCTCATATTTCCAGGCACCTTGCCCTGCTATACCGGCGTAAGTCACGCCCGACACTGGTACGTATACAACACCCAATACAGGCACACCATTATCGATCAGGGCGATGTTGACAGTGAACTCACCACTGCGCTTAATGAATTCTTTAGTGCCATCTAGAGGGTCTACAATCCAGTAGCGCTGCCAATTGCGCCGCACATCCCAAGCTGGCAATGTCGATTCCTCAGATAAAATTGGCACGCCATCTAAAAGACTCGCCAAACCGGGCTCTATAATTGCGTGGGCCGCCAAATCAGCGGCAGTAACGGGCGAATCATCAGCCTTAGTGGTAATCTCAATTTCCTCAACTTGATGATATACCTTAAGTATCGCTTCGCCTGCCTGCTGACTTAGTTCAATAAGCTCATTCAATAATGCTTTGTTCAATGCCATAACGTGTCTTACCTGATATATTAAATGAGTCACAAGCTATCGCTCGCCCTAAACACCAAGTATATAAGATATTGGCCAGAGGTTACTAAGATCATCTATCGAAACCCACTGCCGCAGCTCACAACAAAACTGACGGTGTTCATTTACGGCATATTGGCCTTGCCTACCGCCATATTTATGCCTGGTATAGAGACCTACTCTGACATACTTCTTCGAGCCGTTCCTTTGATGTTTTTAAGTTTCGTCAGCTTGCTTAAACTTCGCGGCTTAAATCAAGCACTCATTACACTGTCGCTTTGGGCCCTAACCCTCGGAGTTTGTGCACGTGTTCTGCTAACACAAGGCAACCAGCTTGCCTGGGCTGCGACGGCTTTATTAGCGCTCATTTGTTACGGCATTTGCTTTTGGTCCCAGGCAAAAATCAAGTTAAGCCAACTATTGAAAGTTGCACCATTATTGGTCTTGCTTTCTCTCAGTTCCTTTTGGGCTTTCCCTGCCTATGATGTATTGAACCCTGCTATGTGGCTGTTGGCTGGGGCGGCTAGCTTCATGCTAATTGGCGCTGCATTCCATCACTCCCCCTCACTTTGGGTCTACATTGGTTCATTAGCGCTTTTCAGCTCTTTAGCCCTCTTTGGTCTCAACAACCGACTCCCCCTAGAGGGCTTCACATTGCGCCTTGCGTATGTAAATTATTTCTTTTCTCATGCTGCGATTGTTTTAGGTCTTATTCACTACCAAGCAGCAAGGTTTAATCGATACAACAACGCGGTGCAAAAATGAACTCTTTCCCAGACCAATCCAGCCGCTTAAAACTTTGGGAAACTTCCCTGTTTTCAGCGTTTTCTTTTTTGTATCTGGCGCTGCTTTCGCTAGACAACATCCCCGCAGAAGCACTCCTAAAATCAGCGCCTATTGTCGCTCTGTTCTACTTCGCTCGGCGATACTTTCAAGGCCGGCAGGGCCAATTTATTTCACTCGCGCTATTATTTTCAGCGACCGGCGATGTTCTCCTTACCTTGTCAAACAGTTGGTCTTTTCCGGCTGGGCTTGCCAGCTTTTTGGTGGCGCAACTCATTTACGCTAGCCTATTTTTTCGCGGCCACATTCAAAGGCACGAGCTTAATTCTCGCCATATAATGACCGCACTTCTGCTATTGTGCCACGCCTTGTTCTTCGCAAACTTACTGCTTCCAGTGGCTGGAGAACTCGCCATACCTATTTTGGCCTATCTTTGCGCCATATCTCTAATGGGCTTAGCGGCCGCTTTCTATGCTCATAGCATCAGGGTTCTGGTCGGTGCAATAAGCTTTATCGCCTCAGACACTCTCATTGCAGTGAATAAATTTCTGATCCCATTTGATCAGGCAGACCATGCAATTATGGCAAGCTATTACCTTGCACAACTACTGATATTTCAAGGCCTTCTTGCCTCGGTGAAAACAAATGACCCCCAATAATATTACCTGGAATGACATCGATACCGTTCTTCTAGACATGGATGGCACATTACTAGATTTACATTTCGACAACTATTTTTGGCTAGAGTATCTACCGCAGCGTTATGCACAAACCCACGGCGTTGATGAAACTGAGGCAAAAGAAAAACTGCACTCTTACATCAAGGCACACGAAGGTACACTCGCTTGGTATTGCATCGACTTTTGGTCCGATAAGTTAGATCTAGATATCCGCAGCTTAAAGCAAGAAATCCAACATAAAATTCAAATCAGACCTTTTGTGATGGAATTTCTCCGCGCCCTTAAACAGTGCAATAAAAAACTAGTATTGATCACTAACGCTCATCCACGAACCCTAGATATTAAGCTAGAAGCCACCAAGATCGATGAGTGCCTCGACCTTATTATTTCGTCTCATCAATTTCAACAGCCCAAAGAAGCCCAAGAATTTTGGCATGCACTCCAAGACTACGAATCGTTTGACCCAGCTCGCACCTTATTCATCGATGACACAGTCAAAATTTTAAGCTCAGCCAAACAGTACGGTATTGCGCACTTGCTCTGTGTTCACCAACCCGATAGCCAACAACAACGGCGAGTAAGCGAATACCCCGCAATTGAACATTTCGACGAAATCATACCGGCATTGCTAGCGAGCAAAAGCAATGGATAAAGTTCGCATTGATAAATGGCTGTGGGCCGCACGATTCTTCAAAACCCGCAGTTTAGCCAAACAAGCAATAGAAGGTGGGAAGGTTCACTGCGACGAGCAAAGAGTAAAAGCCAGTAAAGAAATTAGCTGCGGGCAGACACTCACCATTCGCCAAGGAATAGATGAAAAAAACGTTTTGGTCGTTGCGTTGTCAGACCAACGTAGAGGAGCGCCTCAAGCAGAAGCACTGTATTCAGAAACTCCCGAAAGCCTAGCCAAACGCGAAAGGCTCGCCGCTGAACGAAAAGCCCTTAGAGGCAGTCTTGTTAGTGATGCAAAACCCACTAAAAAACAACGGCGCCTAATTCACCGCTTTAATGAGATCAATCGTTTTGAAGAATAATCAGATACCCGTGAAAATGGACATAAATATGATTGTGAAATTTATTGTAATAGGCCTACTGTTATTTTCAGCCGGCCTACAAGCCGATACTAAAAATGATATAGAACGTCTCAAGAATGCCGTTGTGAAAATTCACGCATCCTCCGCGGCTCCCGATTATTTCACCCCCTGGCGCTTAATGAACTCTGGCCAGAGCAGCGGTTCTGGCGCTGTCATTTCAGGAAATCGCATACTAACCAATGCACACGTTGTTGCAAACGCTCGCTATTTACAGGCACAAAAAAATGGCGATCCAAGAAAATATCTCGCGCGCATTCTATTCGTTTCTCACGATTCCGATTTGGCCATTCTCACCGTGGACGAGCCTGGATTTTTTGATCATTTGAACCCGCTCCCAATCGGAGCGCTTCCCGATCCATTACAAGAGGTTTCTGTATATGGTTACCCCTTTGGGGGAAATTCGCTGAGCATCACCAAAGGAATCCTGTCCCGTGTTGAGCACCAGTTTTACGCACACGGCGGAAGTTATCTTTTAGCGGGACAAATTGACGCGGCTATCAACCCTGGGAATAGTGGCGGACCGGTGATAGCCAATAAAAAAATAGTAGGCGTGGTAATGCAAGCCAACAGTGGTGGGCGTGCGGAAAACCTCGGTTACTTTGTGCCTCCCTCAGTAATTAAACATGTGATGGAAGACGCGAAAGACAGTATCAACGATGGGTTTCCAGAGCTCGGTTTTCGTACCCAAAGCCTAGAGAGCCCAGCGGTTAAGGCAGCTTACGGCTTAAAACCCCACCAGAGTGGCGCTTTGGTCACCAAGGTCTTCAGTGACTCGCCCGCCAGCGGCGTTGTCCAAGCCAACGATATTATTACTCGCATCAACGGCTTCGAAATCGCGGTAGACCGTTCAATAGAGTTTCGCAAAAACATGCGAACGAATTTTAAATACGCCATTGATCAATTTCATCTCGGTGAAAACGTGAACATGACCTTGGCAAGAGGCGGCAAAACTCTCGAAGTTAGCGTGATTGCCGGTAAGCAAGATCGCAGCTACAGCTTAGTGCAAAATGAGCGTTTCGATCAATTGCCAAGCTATTTCATCTACGGCGGTATTGTTTTTGTGCCGCTGAATATGAATTTGATCAAACGCTGGGGTAGGGAGTGGCAAAATAAGGCCCCTGTGAGTTTTCTGCACGCGCGAAATCGCTGGAGTTCAGAAGCGCAACAACAGTTGGTCGTGGCTTTGAACATACTGCCGGCCGATGTCAATTTAGGTTTTCATGATTGGAAAAATTGGATTATTGATACGGTCAATGGGCAGCCGATCAAAAACTTTAAGCAATTTTACAACACCATCCAAAACACGGCGCAAAAACATGTAGTGTTGAAAGACAGTTTTGGCTATCAGCTGGTGGTTGATCACCAAAAAGCGCTAGCCGCAGAGAAGGAAATTTTGGCTCGCTACCAAATTCCTGCCAGCCACTCGCCCGACTTGGAGCCCGCAGGCAAAGTTCATTCCGAACAAGACTAGTCGGGCTATTCAAGGTAAAATAGTGGGTTCGACACACCTTAGTTCAGTATGTGGACCCCTTATGCCTCACACCAAAGACCAAATGCAGCGCTTTATTTTTGCCGAGACAGATATTCGCGGCGAACTCGTAAGCCTAGAAGAAGCCTACCAGACCGTCACTGAGCAAAACCCGGCGCCTCGCGCTGTGCAGCATTTACTCGGAGAATTTTTAGCCGCGGCCAGCTTGCTCTCCAGCACCCTCAAATTTGATGGCATCATCACCCTGCAGGCTCGAGGCGACGGGCCACTGTCCCTGATCATGGCTGAGTGCGACCACCACAAAGGTTTGCGAGGCATCGCCAACCCTAAGCCAGAAGTCGATTTTTCCGAGTTCGAAGACGCCACTATGCAGGAGCTACTTGGCAAGAGTGTACTGGCTATTACTATTGACCCAGATAAAGGTCAGCGCTATCAGGGAGTTGTACCCCTTGAGGAAGAGACCTTAGCAAGCTGTCTTGAACATTACTTCAAGCAATCGGAACAACTCGACACCCGCTTTTGGATAGCGGTCAACGAACAGCGAGTTAGCGCATTGATGCTGCAAGCTCTGCCCCAGCAAAAAACAGACTCAAAGGAACAGTGGGAAACCGTGACCACGCTCGCTGGCACCGTTACTCCGCAAGAGCTGCTGGAGCTGGAGCACAAAACTTTATTGTATCGCTTATTCAACGAGCATGAAGTGCGCCTATTCGACAGCTTGCCCGTTCGTTTCAGTTGCAGCTGCTCTCGAGCTCGCTGCGCCCACACCTTGGCCACTCTGGGCCCCGAAGACGTCGCTGAAATGATTGAAGAACAGGGAAAAGTGAGCATTGATTGCCAATTTTGCAAACAACACTATTCATTCAAAATGAGTGACATGGCGGAAATTTTTCCTGATCAAGCCTCCACCCTGCACTAGCAGGGCCCCTGCGGCCTATAATACTTGACATTCCCCTCCCAAAAATAGGCGTTTTCTGGCATAATTCGCCCCCCAAATATTCTAATAACCTTAGTGGGTATCCAATGTTGACGCTGTTTTTGTATAGCGCCGGCTGAAGAACACCACAAATAAGGGAAAACTACCCCACTTAACTGGCCACAAGCTGACAGGATACGACGAATGACACAGATTGATGAAACGGCGGCAACCGTTTACACCGACCCAACAAGCGCTCAACTGGTAGAGCAGGCACTAGCCCGCAAAGAAGCCACTCTATCCCATACCGGCGCACTCGTTGCCGTCACAGGCAAGCGCACAGGGCGATCTCCCGCAGACCGCTACATAGTAGAAGAACCTACATCCGCAGGAAGCATCGATTGGGGCTCGGTAAACCGCCCTTTCCCTGCAGACAAATTTGACGCCCTCTGGGACCGAGTTGAAAGCCACATCAGTCAGGTGGACCGCTTTGTTTCAAATCTGCACGTAGCAGAAGACTCCGATCACTATATTCCGGTAAACGTCACTACAGAAACTGCTTGGCACGGTCTATTTGCGCGCAACATGTTTATTCGCACCGCAGACTACAATCCCAAAGCTAAAGCCGAATGGCGTATATTACACGCCGCCAATTTCGTCTGTGAACCCGAGCGCGACGGCACTCATTCAGACGGCGTGGTACTAATAAACTTTGGCCAGCGCAAAGTCTTGCTAGCCGGCATGAAGTACGCGGGTGAAATGAAGAAGTCTATGTTCTCCGTGCAAAATTTCTTGCTCCCAGAGAAAGACGTCATGCCAATGCACTGCTCGGCAAACGTTGGCAAAGACGGCGATACTTGTCTGTTCTTTGGCCTTTCTGGTACGGGCAAAACCACTTTGTCGGCAGACCCCGAACGCTACCTCATTGGTGATGACGAACACGGTTGGGCGAAAGATGCTGTGTTTAATATGGAAGGTGGCTGCTATGCGAAAACTATCGACCTCAGCCAAAAAAATGAACCTGTTATCTGGGACGCTATTCGCTTTGGCGCCATCGTAGAAAATGTTGTTCATACCCCAGACACTCGCATTCCAGACTACTGTGATACTAGCCTAACCGAAAACGGTCGCTGCTCTTATCCTTTGGAGCACGTTGAACTGCGCGTTGAAGAGAACCGTGCTGGCGAACCTAAAAACGTTATCTTTTTAACCTGTGACGTAACCGGCGTTTTACCTCCAGTATCCATACTGAGTAAAGAAGCGGCTGCCTACCACTTTTTATCTGGCTACACGGCCCGCGTTGGTTCAACAGAGCTAGGTGCAGAAGCGGGTATCCACCCAACGTTCTCTACTTGTTTCGGCGCACCGTTTATGCCTCGCCCAGCGCGTGAATACGCCGAGCTACTGATGAAGCGTATCGAAGAGTTCGGCTCGAAAGTTTATTTAGTTAACACTGGCTGGACCGGCGGTTCAGGCGGAGCGGGTGGCGAAGGTTCACGTTTCCCAATCCCAGTGACTCGGGCTGTGGTCGCCGCTATTCAAAGTGGCGCACTGGAAGCTGTGGAAACTGAACATTTAGACGCTTTAAACTTGAGTCTTCCCGCAAATGTACCGGGTGTTGATAAGCAATACTTAAACCCACGCAAAGCATGGAGCGATGAGAAAGCCTATGACGAACAGGCGGCCAAGTTGGCGGGACTGTTTGCCAAAAACATTAAGCAATTCAATGTAAGCGCTGATGTGGAAGCGGCTGGGCCTCAAGCTTAAGCAGTTTTAATCACGCAATAAAAAGGGCTCGTTACTGGCAGCGGTAACAAGCCCTTTTTTGCTTCCCTCAAGCAATCCTAGAACTAAGGTGCCCAGCGGGTAAATTCACCCATTTTATTTTGTGCCCCTATTACCCATCCTGGTGTAGATTCGCCAGTGCCCGCTACTTCCATAGACGGGTGGAAACTCATAATTCTTTCCAATAATTGCTCTTGAGGCCCATCTACATCCACAAACAAAACATGGCGACCCTCTTTAAGCGCTCCCTGAAAACGTTTGAAATCGTGGTGCGGTGTTTGAATACCCATCAAACCACCCTCCCAAGTACAAAAGCCCAAGACAACTACAGCGAGAAAACCAAACGGTACCCAAGTGAGTGTTTCTGGCAGCCCAGAAAGCCAGGCTAATAACAGTACCAAAGCCGCCAAAATAACCCCTACCAGCGCCCCTATTTCGGTGGAGTGCACAACGTCGCGTTTTAATACCGATTCAACTTCATGTAGATGGTGGTGCTCAAGCCCAGCATCATCATCACTTAATACGTGAATTTGTGCGGTGGCAAGCCCCGATTCTTCCAGCTCGTTTTCTACAGCTTCCAATTCATCAAGGTCTTCACTGATGTAGTAGTGTCTATTCATAATAAGTACCCGTTTAAGATCGCGTCCTTTATTAACTGTTCGCACATCCATGATTGCGAGACAACTATTTTTAAGTATACGCCAGTTACGAGGTTTGATAAGTAGAAAGCAAGGCTTAGATGGGCGGGGTAGGACGGATATGTTTTAAAAAAATATTTTATTAGCGCAAGGGAATATAAAGAGTAGCCACAAGCCCATAAAATGGCCTGTGGCTACTTTTGTTAGTCTGAGGCTAGCAACATCGGTCGGCCCGATATTTTTGCGCGTATACGCTCACCGATATAATACAAACTGGGCACCAGTACTAAGGTAACCACCGTGGCAAACAACACGCCAAACGAGAGAGAAATAACCATGGGAATCAAAAATTTCGCCTGCGTGCTGGTCTCCGCCAAAATGGGCACCAAGCCAATGAACGTAGTCAGAGACGTTAATATGATGGGTCTGAAACGATCGCGGCCGGCATCGAGCACCGCTGTGAGTACATCTTTTCCCTGCTCTCGCAGAGTATTGATGCGATCGAGTAAAACCAAGTTGTCATTCACCACAACCCCTGCACAGGCAAAGAAACCGAGCATAGACATCATGCTTACTTCTCGGCCCATTATTACATGGCCAATAATGGCTCCCATGAAGCCAAAAGGAATCGCGGTTAAAATTAGCATAGGTTGCCAGTAAGACCTAAAGGCCACAGACATCAAGCCGTAAATAACCAGCAAAGCCAAAGCGAAGTTTTTAGCGGCGGTGGATAGAAAATCAGACTCTTCTTTCATATCGCCATCTAAACTGACTTTGAAGCCGGGGTAACGCTCTTTCCACTCCGGCATATTCTTGCGCATTATTTCACTCACAATCGCGCCCGGACTACTGGTGCCTTTTAATACATCGGCCGTAACAGTAATGCTTCGCTTACGATCAATGCGGTCAATTTTAGTATAACCGGGCACAAACTCTATATCGGCAACGGCCTCTAGAGCGATCTCTCGTTTGTCTGCCGTGCGAATGCGCATGTCATCCAAGGTTTCCAAACTTCTGCGCTCGGCTTTCGGGTAGCGAACCATCACCTTCACGTCTTCGTTACCACGCGGGATACGCTGTACTTCTGCACCGTAAAAAGCCTGTCGAACTTGCCGTGCTATTTCATTTAGGCTCAAACCTAAAGACTCGGCCTGCGCTTTTAAATCGAGTTCAATTTCGGTACGCGCACCTGTGTGACTGTCTTTAATATCATACACACCGGGGTATCGTGCTAGGACGCCCTTCAGTTCTTGTAGGGCTGCGTCCATTTGTTCCGAGTCTGCCGCCGTTAAACGAAGCCGAATGCCTTTCCCTCGCTTATTAATGGTGCTTGATATATCCAAACTTTCCGCTTCGGGCAGAGGCCCGATTAGCTCTCGCCAACGTCTAGCCACTTCTGGCGCGGCAACATCTCGGTTTTCACCCGGCTCTAGCCCCAAGGTCAACCATATGTTCGTGCCGTAAGCCCAATTTTGAGAATAAGTAACAAAGGGTTTTTGATTGTTCGCAAGAAGTAAATCTTCATCCTGCTTGAGCTCTTCCACTGTGGCTTCAACTTTCAATAAAACTCTTTCTACTTTCTGAAATGCTTCACCTTCAGGTAAAACAATGGACATGCGAATAAAATCAGACGGCACAACAGGCATAAAACCCTTTGGCAACCAACCTCCCATATATGTGGCAACAGACAAACCAAAGGCAACTGCAAAAAATGCAATGGTGGCGCCGTTATGAGTAAGCAACTTTTTCAAATTTGGACGATAGACGCTGTCTGAAAAATGCAGCATGCCATCAGCCAATTTCTCTCTCCAGCGCTCTAATACACCTAAGAATTTAAAACGCGGGTTTGGGTTTTCCGGTTTCATATGCGAAAGGTGAGAGGGCAAAATTAGCAGTGACTCAACCAGCGAGAAAAATAATGCCAAAATCACAATAACAGGAATACTGTACATCATGTCTCCCATGCCACCGGGAATGGACAGCATCGGTGCAAAAAAGATCATGGTGCTTATCACCGCAAATAACACGGGCTTGCTAATGGACTTAGTACCTCGTGCAGCGGCAACTGCCCCTTGCACATTTTTATGCTGCTCTGAGTAAACACTTTCCCCAACAATAATGGCATCGTCCACGACGATGCCTAACACCAGTAGAAAAGCAAACAGGGAGACCATGTTCAAACTGACACCGAAATACGGCAACAACCAAAATGTTCCCATGAAGGCAATAACAATACCCAAGCACACCCACATGGCCAAAGCTGGACGAAGGAACAACATCAACACCACAAATACCAGCAATAAACCTGAGAAAGAATTTTTCAAAAGAAGATTCATACGCCCGGTAAACAGTACTGACATGTCGCGGGGCACACTTACCATGATTCCTTGTGGTAACTGCGGTGTCACTTTGTCTAGATAATCTCTCACCGCGGCCGCGGCGCTCAATACGTCAGGGTTTTCGGTGATATACAACTCGAGATATATAGCTCGCTTACCATTCAAACGAGATATTAATTCAAAATCAGAAAAACCGTCGGTAACTTCTGCAATGTCCCCTACATACAGCTTGGAACCGTCTGGCCGGCTCTCGACCACAATCCGCTCAAAATCATTGGCAGAATAAGCCTGACCGCGAGTTTGTACCTGAATATCTCCAGTATCGGTTTTAATCGTGCCCGCCGGCAAATTCAAAGAGGAGCCGCGAATAGCACCGACTACTTGTTCAAAACTCAAGTTGTAGTGCCGCAAGGCCTCCTCTGACAATTCAATGGACATCTCTTCGTCGCGAACGGCTTGCAGTTCAACCATCGAAATTTCTTTAATGAGTGACAATTCGTCACGCATTTTGTCCCCGGCCACTTTAAGTGCGCGCTCGTCAACATCACCATACAAGCCAATGCTAATCACTTCGTGACGCCACAAGGCCTGGGTCACTATGGGCCTCTCAGCGTCAACAGGCAGGGTTGGAATTGCATCAACTCGACCTTTCACATCATTCAGTAATCGCTGAGCATCAAAACCATTAACGGCCTCTATGTTGATACTCGCTCTACCTAACCTTGCGGTAGAACGAATTTCCTCAATGCCATCAAGGTCGGCAACCGCCTCTTCCACTCGCTGAACAATTTGCTCTTCTACCTCGGAAGGTCCGGCGCCCGGGTAGGGAACACTCACCTGAATAACATTGGTTTCAACGCCAGGAAAAACTTCTTTATTCATAGTTGGCAAACTAAAAATGCCGCCAATTATGATCACCACCATCAGTAAATTAGCGGCCACGGGGTTGTCAATAAACCACTGAATTAAACGGTTCATTTTAGCCCCCCGCCACTAGCGTATTAACGGGCTGAGGGTTCACCACAACACCCTCACTTAAATAGCCTTGTTTGGCCACTACAATTTTTTCACCTGGGGCAATGTCGCCCTTCACCCAAGCCTGAGTTTCTCCCACATGTAAGAGCGTCACTTGCTTGGCTTGAATTCTGTTTTCCCCGTCTAAGGTATATACCCAATCGCGCTTAAACAGCGCCTCTCTAGGCAGAGTAATAACATTTTCAATTTCGCGACCGGCAATTTCAGCATCGACGAACAAGCCCACTACCAATGGTACTTGCGCACTTTCTGGGTCCGCCGCAAAAGGGTCAACCACTTCAGCCACCACATAGTAGAAGCGCGAGCTTGTATCGATACTGGCGTCTGTTCTTACAATGCGCCCGTTCCAGGTGTATCGCTCACCGGCTATCACTCCAGATATAATGACCGCTGCGCCCGAATCCGAACCCGCACGACGCTTACCCAAAGGCAAGTCGACTAAAGCAGCCTGACGGTCAGTGAGGGCCAAACGAATTTCTGCTACGCTCGTGTCGTACACGGTCGCCACTTTGCTGCCAGGGCTCAGGTATTGACCTAGATTTACGGAAGTTTCTCGAATCCGGCCAGCAAACGGCACGCTAATGCTGGTGCGCTCAATATCAAGCTCAGCCTTAGCCTGATCGGCTTTAGCCGCTTCCAAATTAGCGCTCGCCGCTGCCAATTGTGGCTTTCTCAAAAATAATTCGTTTGCTTCTTTGTTGCCCAAATCGCGCCACTCACGCTTAGCTTGGTAAGCTCGGCCCTTTTCAGATGCCAGCACTTGAGCGGCCTCGGCCACCCTGGCTTTCGCCCGAATCAGAGCTAATTGGTAATCGCGATCGTCAACTTTAATCAGCGCACTGCCCTCATTGAAAAAGCCACCATTGACAAAATTCTCGTCCACACTGACAACACTGCCCGCCACTTGTGTCACCAAGGTGATTTCCCGCTTGGGCGTCACCGTGCCCTGGGCTTTCACACTTAAGCTCTGCACATGAGGGTTTGCGAGCATAACCGCAACATCCTGTGGGGGCGGCATCACTTCAGCCAAAGGTAGGGGTTTAGGCTTCAAGGTAGCCAAGCCGAAAATCAAAGCACCGCCCACGGTAATGATCAGTAAGGGAAGGGGAATTTTCTTCAAAAGAGTCTTACTCATTGCGACAAACATTCCTTAATGTGAATAAGCTTGAATGACCGATGCGGCCAACTTCTGGCGTAAAGTCTGCAAGTGTATGCCTCAAGCGAGATTCTGTCCTTGCTCTTTACGTTCTCTTAACAGTCTCTTACCGAAATTGGCATAAATTGGACCACTCCACACCTCTATTTATCAATCCTGTAATCTCTGCCATGGAAAGAAAGCAAATTCAAGACTGTTGGGGCGTCACGATTTTGCGCATAATGCACCAACAACAAGGGTCACAATTGGCCCAATCACCCTTTCGCAGTAAGAGTTCCCGCCCTTCATGAATACGCTATTGCAACGCATCGCCACCGAACTGAATGTACAACAATCACAAGTCTCGGCTGCCGTCGATTTACTGGACGAAGGCGCCACAGTGCCTTTCATCTCTCGCTATCGAAAGGAAGTGACTGGCGGGCTGGATGATACGCAAATGCGAACGCTGGAGGAGCGACTGCGCTATTTACGTGAACTGGAAGATCGCCGTGCCACTATTCTGAAAAGCATTACTGATCAAGATAAAATGAACCCCGAATTGGAAGCCGCGATAAAGGGCGCCGACACCAAAACTACCCTTGAAGACCTCTACCTTCCTTACAAGGTAAAGCGTCGCACAAAGGCTATGATTGCCCGCGAAGCTGGGCTTGGGCCACTGGCCGAGAGTTTAATGAACACGCCCCAGCTCAAGCCAGAAGAGGAGGCCGCCAAATACCTCAATGAAGAGCACAAGATAGCCGATACCAAGGCCGCTCTGGATGGCGCCAAGCAGATACTAATGGAGCAATTCTCTGAAGACGCGGCACTGCTTGGTAAACTGAGACGCTTTCTCACTGACGAAGCCAATGTAAGCGCCCGCTTGGTTAAAGGCAAAGAGGAAGAAGGCGCGAAGTTCCGCGACTATTTCGAATACGATGAAGCCCTGAATAAGATACCGTCTCACAGAGCATTGGCGATTTTTCGTGGTCGTAACGAAGGCATTTTGAGCATCAGCGTGACTGTGGGAGACGAGAGTGACCGCAGCTTGGCGCACCCCTGTGAATCAATGGTCGCCGAGCACTGGCAAATCAGGAACCAGGACCGCCCCGCCGACAAATGGCTGGGTGAAGTCGTTCGCTGGACCTGGCGGGTGAAGCTATTAACCCATCTAGAAACAGATTTGCTGAGCGGAATTCGCGAGCGTGCCGAAGAAGGCGCCATTCAAGTGTTTGGCTCTAACATGAAAGACCTGCTACTGGCCGCACCTGCTGGTCAGAAAGCCACTATTGGCCTAGACCCTGGCTTGCGCACAGGCGTTAAAGTGGCCGTGGTAGATGCCACCGGCAAGGTGGTTGATCACGGAGCCATGTTTCCAACACCACCGCATAATCGCATACAAGAGTCAGAGGCTATGTTGGTTCACCTCTGCCAAAAGCACAATGTTGGCCTAATTGCGATCGGCAATGGAACGGCTTCCCGGGAGACCGAAAAATTTGTCGCCGACGTACTGAAGCGTCACAGCGATATAAACGCTCAAAAAGTGATTGTGAATGAAGCGGGCGCTTCTATTTACTCTGCCAGCGAATTCGCGGCCAAAGAATTTCCGGATTTAGACGTCACTATTCGTGGTGCTATCTCCATTGCTAGACGGCTACAAGACCCTTTGGCTGAGCTGGTCAAGATTGACCCAAAATCTATTGGGGTGGGCCAATATCAACACGATGTTTCGCAATCTCAGCTGGCCAGAGCACTTGATACCATTGTGGAAGACTGTGTGAATGCGGTGGGCGTAGAGGTGAACACCGCCTCAGCGCCACTTCTGGCCAAGGTCTCGGGTCTAAATCAGAGTATAGCCAACAATATAGTGGAGTTTCGCGATTTAAATGGCGTATTCGAACGTCGTGCCGACCTAAAAAAGGTACCTCGTTTTGGTGCTAAAACTTTTGAGCAAGCAGCTGGCTTTCTGCGTATAGCGGGGGCAGAAAACCCTCTAGACGCCTCGGGTGTGCACCCCGAGTCCTACGCTGTTGTAGAAGCTATCGCCGCGAAAAATCAAAGAAATATCAAAGGCTTAGTGGGGGACTCTGGGTTTTTGAGAAGCCTAAATGCAAAGGACTACACAAGCGATTTGGTTGGCCTGCCTACTGTCACAGACATTATCAGTGAACTCGACAAACCCGGGCGAGACCCCCGGCCCGAATTTAAAACGGCACAGTTTCAGGAAGGCATTGAAAAAGTGTCGCACCTAAAACCCGGCATGATTCTCGAAGGCACCATTACGAATGTCACGAACTTCGGTGCTTTTGTTGACATTGGCGTACATCAGGACGGTTTGGTGCATATTTCAGCACTCGCCAACAGCTTCGTCAAAGACCCTCGCGACGTAGTGAAAGCCGGTGATATCGTCAAAGTTAAGGTGATGGAAGTTGACGCTCCGCGCAATCGTATCGGCCTGAGTATGCGAATGGACGATCAACCAGGAGAGAAAAGCGAGCGCAAGCAGGGCGGTGGCCAATCTCAAGGTAAGCGGGGTGAATCGAGAGATAATCGCTCAAACCAACAATCTCAACAGCCCGCTCCCAGCGGTGCCATGGCCGCGCTCTTTGCTCAGGCGAATGCCAAAAAAGGCAAACGCCTCTAAACTGCGGCAACTCGACTTGGCTATGCGGCAGTTGCCATAGCCAGAGCGCAGGCAATCCCTATAATTGAAGCTCGCGGCTAATGCCGCGCACTTCAATGTCTCTGGAAATTCATCATGGCAAAACTGCAGTCCGTTA
>Ga0209081_1000110_pt1 | contig 44141 bp, 40 predicted proteins | sample GOMGulsemesocosm_4_FD_184636 | JGI IMG/M metagenome (GOLD analysis project Ga0209081, IMG submission 184636) | Methane-oxidizing microbial communities from mesocosms in the Gulf of Mexico - GOM15B Gulf of Mexico (SPAdes) (version 2) | ecosystem: Environmental > Aquatic > Marine > Cold seeps... | reverse complement strand
TTATAGACGAATATTAGCCAAAAGACTAATACTATCCTACAAAGGCAAGTTCAGAGTGAGAGTGCCTTTGTAGGGCATTGAAAGGATTACTTTTCTTTTTTAAATTTTATAATTAAATCACTATGGGGGATCAGCTCTTCAATTTGACTAAGGTGATCTCTTAACGTTTGTCACTGTTCTAACTTAGCAGAAGCTAGTATCGCTTGCTTTAATTCTTCAACCGGAGAGTTTTCATCATTAGGTTCAATAAACTCACTGATACGTAATAAGCTATCAATGTCGTGTTGGCTGATTATATCTTCTTTGTTATTTGCCTTAGCCATAATTTTTCCTTCGTTGTGAGTTGCTTTAACGGTTATGTTTCACGTTTATATTAAAACCTTACAAACTTATACGTCGGTATTGACGATATTCAGCTTGCCAAAAATTTCGCTCAATTTTAGCTTTTAACGCTTCATCTGATAGTGCCAACGCTAGCTTTTCATTAATAGCCACTTTAGCAATGGCAAAAGCAATGTCTTTACTTAATTGTGCTATGCCTGTTAATGGCGGTAGCAATTCTCCTTCTCCGGTATTTGCTAATGGTGATGCTGCGGCAAGTGTCTCACTGGCAACTTGCAACATTTTATCGGTAATGCGATTAATATTCGCGGCAACAACACCAAGGCCAATGCCTGGGAAAATATAACTATTGTTACATTGCGCGATGGGAAAGCTTTTACCTTGGTATTCAACAGCGTCAAATGGACTACCCGTGGCCATAATAACTTGCCCTTGTGTCCAGTTAATCACTTGGTTGGGTGTGGCTTCTACTTGCCTTGAAGGATTACTTAATGGGAAAATGATAGGCATAGAGCAATGTTGCTTCATAGCTTTAATAACGTCTTCACTAAATAAACCCGTTTGCCCCGAAACCCCGATGAGAATATCAGGTTTAGCACCATGCATTACCTCTAATAGAGAAGCGTATTCACTCTCTGTTTGCCATGATTCTAAAGCAATTTTATTTTGCACCAATTTTTGTTGAAAATCTCTTAAACCTTCCATGCCTTGCGTAAGTAAACCAAAACGGTCAACCATAAATACTTGACTGCGAGCTTGTAATGGCGAGATTCCCTCGCTGACCATTTGAGTAATTATTTGTTCGGCAATACCGCAGCCCGCAGAGCCTGCGCCAACAAAAGCCACCTTAAGTTGCGATAATTTAACCCCTAAACTGCGACATGCCGCGAGTAAGCTACCAACCGTAACTGATGCCGTACCTTGAATATCATCATTAAAGCAACATATTTGATCGCGATAACGGTTTAAAAGTGGCATAGCATTGGCTTGAGCAAAGTCTTCAAACTGCAACATAACATGAGGCCAACGACGCTTGATGGCGGTAATAAATAACTCTAAAAACTCATCATACTCTGCCTGGCCAATACGTTTATGCCGTGCGCCCATATACATAGGGTCATCTAATAATTTTTGATTATTAGTGCCGACATCTAGCATAACGGGCAAAGTGTAGGCTGGACTGATACCGCCACACGCGGTATATAAAGATAATTTACCAATAGGAATACCCATGCCACCTATGCCTTGATCGCCTAAACCAAGAATACGTTCTCCATCAGTCACGACAATCACTTTGACTTTGTTTTTAGTGGCATTACGTAAAATATCATCTATTTGATATCTGTCTTCATAAGCAATAAACAAACCACGTGAGCTACGGTAAATATCTGAAAATTGCTCACAAGCATCGCCCACCGTTGGTGTATAAATAATCGGCATCATTTCAGCTAAGTGGCTTTGTACTAATTTAAAGAATAAGGTTTCATTGTTATCGTGAATTGCCCGTAAATATATATGCTTGTTAATATTATTGTGAAAACAACTATATTGGCGATAAGCTCGCGCTACTTGCTCATCAATGGTTTCAAACCTAGGGGGTAACAAACCTGCTAAATTAAAACTAATACGCTCTTGTTCGTCAAAAGCGCTGCCCTTATTGAGTAAAGGAGTTTCTAGTAGTGTCGGACCTGCGTAAGGTATATATAAAGGGCGCTTGCTTTGAGGCATTGGTGTTGGCTGCTTATGTTAGTTAATATCAGTATTATGAATAATGAAAATACACTAAATTAATAGATGGCGAGAGTATAGATGATATTTGCAGCACAGAAAAGGCTATTAACCAAGCGAATAGCGAAAACCACGGTAATTTAGTAATAGCAGATGATCAGTGATAACCGTTTGTTCTAGAAGCTAGTAGTGAGTAGCTTAATCAACTTCTTCAATCCAGGCTAGTTGAATAGCCTCAAGTACGCGCTCGCCACAGTGATTTGGATCATCATCAAAACGTTCTAAATCCTGCACCCATTGCCTAAGTTCAGTAAAGTGTAGTTTCATTGGATCAACATCTGGATGTAGCTCCATTAAATCAAGCGCAATTTCTAATGAGTCAATCCACTTTAATCCTAATGATGCCGCCATAATTTAGCCCGTTACTTAAATAATAAATGAAACCAAAAGTAGTCTATTAGTAACATTAGTATAAGCCACAGTAATAGCAACCTTGCCTTTTTACAAAAAGGGCAATCGGTAGACCACCACTGTTTTAACTGAGTAACAAACGTAGTTTTATGCATTTTTCACACTTGCTTGGCGAAATGTTTTTATAGAGGCTTATTTTCTACCGATTTAGTTGTTGTTGCAAGATCAGTAGCCGAGCTTAATGCCTTGAAAGCATCAATACCAACATAAACTGGAGGTGTTTCTGCAAGTTCAGCCTGCTTTTCAAAGTCACCTGTGGCAGGATTGAAACGATACTCTTTCGACCACTGGCCAATATTAGTGGTTAATGTATTGATGGCATCAACAACAAATTTTACCTCAGCGTTCGTGGTCGTTGGATGAAAAGAAGCACGGATCCAGCCAGGTTTTTCACAATAATCACCCGCATCAATTTGTTGAGTAATTTGCTGCGAGGTATCATGGTCAACATTGAGTAATATATGCCCATAAGTACCGGCACACGAACAACCACCACGCGTTTGAATACCAAACTTATCATTGAGTAAACGTACTACCAAATTGTAATGCGCATTAGTGATGTAAAATGACACTATGGCTAGTCGGTTGGTAGCACGCGGTTCAAGCATCTTAACTTGCTGATTTTTACTCAATTCAGCCATAACAAAATCTGTTAATTCTTGCTCTCGCTTGGCAATATTAGCGGTACCCATGGCATCTTTAACTTTAATGGCTAGCGCGGTGCGAATACATTGTAAAAACCCGGGTGTTCCACCATCTTCTCGTACTTCAATATTATTAAAAAAGTTATGCTCGCCCCAAGGGTTTGTCCAAGTAACCGTACCACCGCCGGGATGGTCTGGCACTTTATTTTTGTAGAGGCTTTTGTTAAAGATCAACACACCTGAACTGCCGGGACCACCAAGAAACTTATGCGGTGAAAAGAAAATAGCATCGAGTGCTTGTGCTTTATTAACCGGATGCATATTAATATCAACATAAGGCGCGGAACAGGCAAAATCGACAAAGCATAAACCGCTATGTTGGTGCATCACTTCGGCTAATTGATGATAGGGCGTTTTAATACCAGTAACATTTGAGCAAGCGGTAAAAGAGCCTATTTTCATTTTGCGATGCTCATATTGGGTTAATAGCTCTGCTAAGTGATCGAGACAAGGCAACCCATTTTCATCACTTGCCACAATTTCTAAAGTGATATCACATTCATTCCAAGTAGTTTGATTAGAATGGTGCTCCATGTGGGTGATAAAAACTACCGGCTTGTCTTCATCATTAAAGCTAACTTGCTTTGCCATGCGCTCCGGAATACGAAATCCTAAAATACGCTGAAATTTGTTAACCACATCCGTCATACCTGCGCCCGAGGTGATTAAAATGTCATTATCACCAGCATTAACATGATGTTTAATCACTTTTTGCGCATCGTGATACGCATGAGTCATTGTACTGCCCGTTAAAGTAGTTTCGGTGTGCGTATTGGCAACATAAGGACCAAGCGTATGGCTTATATAAGTTTCTATCGGTTGGTATAAACGCCCGCTTGCCGTCCAATCAGCATAGATAATAGCTTGTTGTTTACCGTTAATTTTATGTTCAAGATCTTGGCCAATGATATGCTCACGAAATTGTGAAAAATATTGCTCTAACGACATAGTGTTACCCAATTTATGTAAGGCGTAAACGGGATTTTATCGCGCCCCGCCGACTTGTTAAATATTAGTAAGAGACAATGGCAACTCTGTAGAGCGTTTTATCTCTTCCATGGCAAAACTAGAGGTTACATCGGTTAAGCTAGTCGCTTGAATAAAGCGTTGATAGAAGGCGTCGTAACTGGCGATGTCTTTAACCACGACGCGCAGCAAGTAATCATATTCGCCACTCATGCGATAAAAATCAACCACTTCAGGAAATGCTGAAACCGTTGTCGAAAACTTCGTCAGCCAATCGTTATCATGCTTACTGGTTTTCACTTGCACAAACACCGAGACGCTTAAATCTAATAGTTTAGCATCCAGCAAAGCCACCTTACCTTTAATAATACCGCTTTTCTCTAGTTTTTGTAGACGGCGCCAACAGGGGGTTTTGGTTAATCCGACACGTTTGGCTAACTCGTCGATAGCAATACTAGCATCACCTTGTAAAATAGCAATAAGCCGCAAATCTATATCATTTAAGTGCATTTTGTTTTATTTTTAGAGAAGTAGTTAGAACAAAATACTCAAACACAATCAAAAAATCAAGTACTCAGGTAAGTCATCTTTAAAAATAGCTACATAGCGAAATTTTGTTTTTGAAAAAAGCGCTAAAATAATTAAAAAAAATATTAAAAGAGCGAATAATACCAAATGAAATAATGGATAGACTCATTCATTATTTCATTTGGTATAAATTCCCGCTAGGCATTAAATATAGAAAGATAATCTGATAGAAAGCAAAAAACTCGGCGCAATGCGGCGATCTCGGTGTTAACGCTAGCCATTACTCCGTGCTTCCTATGATCCGCCTTTCAGGCCATCCCTCAGATGTTCAAATCATTTTCAGAATAGTTTGTCAGTACTTTTGATGCATAATTTGAGTCATACAATAAAAAAGTGATTATTCAGTAACGGGAAAGCCTCGATCACGCATTAGTGCTTTCACATCAGCATCACGACCTCTAAAGGTGCGATAAGCATCAGCGGGATCAACGGCATTGCGAACGCTAAATAAATGTTCAACTAATTTAGCGGCAACGCCTTTATCATAAAAACCGCCTTTCGACTCAGCAAAAGCTTCTGCGGCATCTGCCGTTAAGACTTCTGCCCACATATAACCATAGTAGCTTGATGCATAGCCTTCACTACTAAAGATATGACCAAATTGTGTTGAACGGTGACGCATCACTATTTGCTTAGGCATATTTAGCGCTGCTAGGGTGTCACGTTCAAATTTTTGTGCGTCAATTCCTGTAGGATCTACGGTGTGAAATTTCATGTCAACTAGCGCTGACGCTAAATATTCAGTAGTTTTAAAGCCTTGATTAAAGGTTGCTGCTTGTTTAATTTTAGCAATTAAATCTGCAGGCATAGGTTTGCCTGTTTGATGATGGACCAAATAGTTATTGATGACCTCATCGGTGGCTAACCAGTGCTCTAATAATTGTGATTGAAACTCAGTGTAATCACGCACACCGCCATTAAGAGTCGGATAAGTAACTTTTGATGATAAAAAGTGTAATGCGTGACCAAACTCATGGAAGTAGGTTTCAGCATCAGACCATGAAATCAACGTGGCTTGACCAGCAACACCTTTACTGAAATTAGAATTGTTAGATGAAAGAACATTTTTCTTACCATCAAAAGTAGTAAAACTACGGTAAGTGGTTGCCCACGCACCAGAACGTTTACCCTTGCGAGCAAAAGGGTCTAAATACCATAAACCAACATGATTACTTGATGCTTTGTCGGTGACTTCCCAAACACGAACATCGGCATTAAATACCGGTACTGAGCCATCGGTAATTTCACTAAATTCAAAGTTGAATAAACGTCCAGCGACATAAAACATCGCTTCACGTAATTTATTCAATTGTAGATATTGTTTTACTTCATCAGAGTCTAAGTTGTATTTGTCTTTACGTACTTGCTCAGCATAAAAACGGTAATCCCACGGTTCAATCTTTTCAATACCGTCTTGCGCCTTACCAATGGCAAGCATGTCGGCCACTTCTTCATCAACACGGGCTATTGCCGCTGGCCATACACCTTCCATCAAGGCAATAGCATTTTCAGGTGATTTAGCCATTCTGTCTTCTAAACGCCAAGAGGCATAGTTTTTATAACCTAGTAAGCCGACACGTTCATGACGAAGTTGAAGAATTTCAGCAATAATGGCGTTGTTATCAAATTCATCGCCATTGTTGCCTCGGTTATAATAACTACTCCACACTTTCTGGCGAAGTTTACGCTCAGTTGAATACGTTAAGAAGGGATCCATTGATGAACGAGTATTGGTGATGGCGTATTCGCCTTGATGATCACGCTCTGTTGCCGCGGCCGCAGCAGCCGTAACAATTGACTCAGTTAAGCCGCCCAGTTGCTCTGTAGATAAATATAAAACGTAGCTTTCTTCATCCGCTAAGACATTATTACCAAACGTAGTGTGTAACTGTGCTAAACGTTGATTAATATCGGCATACCGCTGTTTATTTTCACCATTTAACGTTGCACCATTACGAGCAAAACTGTTGTAAGTTAATTGTACTAAACGTTGTTGCTCTGAGTTTAACCTATTAATTTCATCACTGTTATAAACCGCTTGAACACGAGTAAACAAAGCTTCGTTTTGATTTATTTTAGAGAAGAAAGCGGAGAGTTTCGGTGCCATTTCAGCCTGTATTTGCCGAAACTGTGGCGAAGACTGGTTTGAACTCCAAATACCCCAATAAGTAAAAACACGCGCTAAGTCATAGCCCGTTCTTTCCATCGCGGCAATAGTATTTTCAAACGTTGGTGCTATTGTGCTATTGGCAATAGCATCAATTTCAGCAAGATTAATTTTCATGCCTGCTTCAATGGCAGGAATTAAGCCCGTAAGTGAAACTTTATCAAACGCGGGTACACCTTGATAAGGCCCTTGCCATTGAGCCAGCAACAATGCTTTAGATTGCTCAACCTCGTCATTGTTAGCCACAAGGTTCGCAGCAACTTCTGTTGTAACGCCATCTGTTTTAACGGCAGTGTTTTCAACAGTGCTATTTTCAGCCGTACTGTTTTTAATCGTAGCATGATCACTAGAACAAGCCATTAGCAAGCTTGATAGTAACAATGTCAATAATAGTGTTTTTTTCATAGTGTATCTCTAGCTAGAGTGTTGACAATTCCAATAGTAATATTTTTAGTTAGTCAAAAATCACCGCTATTGAATTAACATTACATTAACAAGTATTACTTGATAAAGAAATGGTTAGTGATGGTATTCACCTTAAATTTCCTGCCACTGACCTCATACCTATGATACATCAGGCTTTAGCTAGAGTTTTTTAACAAATTAATCTTCCCGAAACGCCTCTGCCGTTAGGTGATGACGATTTAACAGCTTATAAAACTCAGTACGATTACGTTGAGCAATTCTGGCCGCATGAGAAACATTACCTGCGGTGAGTTTTAATAAATTGGCTAAATAATTTCGCTCAAACTCGTCTTTGGCTTGCTGGAAAGAGAGCAAAGGGCTACTGTCTTCACGCAGGGCATTTTTAACCAAACTCGCGACAATAATACTTTCAGTAGACAAGGCGACACTTTGTTCAACCACATTTTGTAATTGCCTCACATTACCCGGCCAAGGTGCAGCAATTAAAACTTCCATGGCCTCTTGTGAGAAGCCTTTAATGTCTAAAGTAGTTTGCTGATTACTACTATTAAGAAAATGTTGCGCCAGTAAAGGAATATCTTCTCTACGTTCGGCCAGTGTCGGTAATTCTAATTCAACGACGTTAAGCCGATAATACAAATCTTCTCTAAAGGTTTTGTCTTTAATCGCTTGTTGCAAATTTTTATGGGTAGCTGATATTATTCTGACATCAATTTTCACTGATTGAGTACTGCCGACAGGGCGTACTTCTTTTTCTTGTAGTGCCCTTAATAACTTAACCTGAAAGCTCATCGGCATGTCGCCAATTTCATCCAAAAATAAAGTTCCGCCCTGACTGGCTTGCAACAAGCCTTGATGATTTTTTTCTGCACCGGTAAAAGCGCCTTTAACATGACCAAATAATTCTGATTCTAATAGCTGCTCTGGAATTGCTGCGCAGTTTATTGCGGTAAATGCTTTTTTTGCACGATGACTCGCTTGATGAATGGCTTGAGCCAACAGCTCTTTGCCGGTGCCACTTTCGCTATAAATTAACAAACTAAAGTCACTTTTTGCCACCTGCTTAGTTTGCTGTAGTAAGGATTCCATGATGGTGCTGCGGCTAATTATTTTTATTCGCCATAACGCCTGTTGATCATTATTACTTTGATTTGAGGGTTGTAACCGAATCGCCTGCTCTACGGTTTCTAATAACTGTTGGCTTTCAAATGGCTTAGTCAAAAAGCTAAAAACGCCTTGTTTAGTGGCATTAATTGCATCCGGAATGGTGCCGTGCGCGGTCATAATAATCACAGGTAAATTAGGGGATTGTTGTCGAATTTGCTCAAATAACGCCATGCCATCCATGCCTTCCATACGTAGATCACTGATCACCAGCTGAGGATGAAAACTTTTTAGCATCCCCAAAGCCATTTTAGCATTGGCGGCTGACTCAACAGTATAGCCTGCCGCTGACAAACGAATACCTAATAAACGCAGTAAAGCGGGATCATCATCAACAATCAATATTTTGTCTTGATGCACACGATTCGTTGATTGCTCTGCTAATGTCATTATGTTATTGCCCATGTTCGCTGATAGTTCTCTCTATTTTTTTAAGTTGAGTAATTTGCTTTGTTAATTGTGTAACGGTTAACTTAAGCGCTGTAGTTTCATCTTGTTGCTTTTGCTTTGATAGTTGATATGTTGCTGATTGTGCATCGTGTTCAAGATCTTGATTAATAACTTGCTGAAATAAGTATAATTGTTGGTTAAGTTGATCTTTAAGCAAAATGATAAAGGCTTGATCTGCAGGACTAAACTGGTAATTTTTATGATTTTTAAATTGTTCATTCAGTTGTGACTTTGCCGAATAAGCATTATGAATAGGTGAATTGGGTAAACTATGCAGCAGCAGTAAATTAATTTCAGCTTCAATACTCCCTTGTGATTTTTTCAATTGCTGTTGTTTTATTTCTATTAATAACTCACTAGCTGATAAATTTTTTAAGGCTAAATAATACTGGCCATAGTTAACCGTATTACTCGCCATCGCATTATTACTAATATGCGAATTGTTTAGCTGACACCCTGAAATACAAACACTGAGACTAATGCTAATAAAAATGAGTAAAACGTTTTTATATTTATTGTTAAGTTTCAACGTCCACTTAGGGGCGATATTGAGTTTTTTCGTCACTAACCTCATCATTTTTCTCCCGTAACAACACTGTTCAAAGTAACGATCATTACTGTGCCACTAGGTGATTGGGTTTGGCTATTTAACGTAATGTCACCATTAAGCCGCATAAGTAGCTCCTTCACTATGGTTAAACCAAGACCACTACTCTTAATATTATAATCTTTCGGTGATGTACCTTGATAAAAAGCATCAAAAACCTTACTTTGCTGCTCTTGCTTTATGCCGTCGCCGTGATCCGCAACGGCAAAGGTTAGTTGCTGAGCATTCAACTGAGCATTGATGTTAATAACGCCATGTTCAGGTGAATATTTAATGGCGTTTGATAATAAATTATCAATAATAACGGTCAGTTGCTTAGCATTGCTTTCAATGCTGATATTCGAATAATGTTTATCTATTGTCAGATGCTTGCGTTTGATGTCCAGAGTACGGTCGTTCAGCACACCTTCAATAAGTGTTAATAAATTAATACACTCTTTATCTTGCAAGCTTGTTGAGTCTAAAACGATATTAAAATCGAGTAATGCCTCAATTAATTGCTGTAAGCGCGTGGTGCTGTTTCTTATAATTTTAGTTATTTCTTGTTGTTCATCATTTAACGAGCCAACACTATTGTCATACAGTAATTCGGTTCCTTCCCTTATTGCTGCCAATGGTGTTTTTAATTCATGTGATATATGACGAATGAAACTCGATTTTTGTAATTCTAAGGCATGCAGCCTAGTGCGCATGGTATTTAAAGCATCGTTGATCTCTTTAATTTCGACAAAACCCGAAACAGGTTTTTCGTGTAAATCAGCGTCTTGTTGAAAATTACCTTGCTGAAGCTGCTGAATTTTAAAAATTAACGCTTTAAGCGGTTTAGTGATAAGAACAATAAACACACCCGCAATTAACAATGAAACGGGAATAATGAACAAATTTTTCAATAACGAATGACTAATTTTCTCAGTCGCACTTTTAATTTTTTCAGCTTGCTGATTAATTAATTCGCTACTACGCGCATTGATCTCTTCATTGATATTTATCAGGTCTTTAAAGTATTTTTGTAACTCGTCTAATGATATTACTGTAGGTTGATTGTTTTCATTTGATAGTACTAGTGTTGATATCGTTATACGTTGATGTATTTGCTCTATTGCTTGAGAAAGTTGCCGAGTTAGTGTCTGTAATTCATGATGTTGCTGTAGTTTATCGCTAGTGGTCAATAACAATTGATACTGGATGAGATAATTATCTATTAATTCATTATCTTGCAATACTAAGTACTGACTGGCATAACGCTCCATTTTTTTCAAGGTGCTACTAATTTCTTGATTAGTATTAATGATTTCTGCCACGGCAAAAATTGAGTTAGCGCCTTGTTTGGAAAGCTGATTGACTTGATTAGCACTATATAAAAGCGCTAATACCAACGGGAGCGCTACAAAAGCAAAGCCAAGCAACATGAGTGTTTTAATCGATAATGATTGCACTAGGTTCAATTTATGCCTTATCACGACTCTTAATTTGTTTAGCCTGATCACTTTGATAATAACCTTGTAATGAACTCATTGCTTTTTAGAGCATTTTGGAGTTGTTTGAATGTATCCCCATGTTACCTCAAGATGCAAAATTCAGCTGGAATTAGAAACGCCTTTAGGCAAGGCATTGATTGAAGATAATGGTTATTCAGGAGAATATGCTCCTACATTCTCTAATAAGCTGCATCCGTGCAGCGTCCTTGTCGAAATCAATAACGTAGCATAAAACGTTTCTAAACCAGCCCTTTGGGGATGCCTGGGAAAATCATGTTCTTCGTTGCCTCTGCTTTAAGGGAACAATCCTTAATTAAAATAGCCGCCTTGATCATGAATTGCTCGGGCACCCTGAAACTCGCATATTGAAGTATCATAGGCATTAATACAATGATGTCTCTAATTGGTGACAATAGCGAGTATTTTTATTTGTCTTCGTTAGTTATTGATATTTAAACGGTTATTTTTAAAATTTAAAAAAAAACATTTTCAAATTCTATTGAATAAAATAACCTGTTGCCAATAAACGACACCTTACGCAAACACAAATACACTAAAACACATTTAAACCATACAAAACAACAGATTGCATCATTGGCATGGTACATGCTTACTCAAGTAGGTCGCATAACATTAACGGATTAGTTATCACTAATTAAGTTAATTAAAGAGTTATGTATTTTGTAGAACATATAAATCGGGTTTTGCTCGGTAACAATATAAGAGGATCTCAAATGAAAAACACTAACTTACTTAATACCACGGTTATGGTGATTGCAGTTGCATTTGCTTCAAGCTTTGTCAACGCTGATGATAAAATAACTCAAACGATAGAAAAAACTCAAACTAAAGTAGTTGAGCATTTGGAGTTTTCTATCTTAATTGAAAAATTAGACAGTGATAAAAATGGCATGTTAAGTGAAACCGAAGCACACAGTAACAAAAGCCAATCATTACATATTCAATTTGAAAAAATGGACAGCAATCAAGACAAACAAATTGATGAAGCAGAATATAACAGCTATCTAACAGCAGTAAAAGATGATGCTTCATCTGCGGTGAAAAGCCTCATTTAATAGCAAGCGAAATTGACTTAGTTCACATGATTTACGCTACTTTTTTTGCCGACTGCCTCCCAACTTTACAGTCGGCTTTTTTATGTTAATTTTTATTTAAAGTATAGAGATACTCCATGAACGAAACGATAAACCGTCATATACAAATTGATGATTGGATTTTTGAAATTAAAATGGTTAGAGCATTACGCGTACCACGCTATGGAGAACCCTATAGCGCTATTGCTAATGTCTGTTTTAATGGGAATACTGCTTATATTGATGGTATATTGCAAAAAAACCAACCAAACCAACCCAACCAAGAAAATCTAAGTGATAAAGATGTTCAGACACTTAAAACGCTTTGTTATCAAATGGATATTGAGCAACTACGGTTTGAGCCAAAACAAAGTAGTTTTAATCAACAACCTCATTTGGCAGAGCAATTAAATTTTGCTTAATATTACAGCCACTTATCAAGTTTCTGTCTGATATACCCAAGCGACTTCAGACTGCATGATTCAGTTGGAATTTTGAAGTCCTTTGGGTATATTAATCTCATGACGGTAAATCTATTTGCTTTTATTGATCTAACACAGGCATATTAGCAGGCGATTCATTACAATACCTTGGTTGAATTATTCAAGTTTTTACAAGGTATAATCATAATGCAAATCACCGACCTGCAAAAAGAACAAAAAATCCCCCCCCTATTACGTTTAGGATTTCGACCTTTCTTTTTAAGTGGCGCAATTTTCAGTATTGTCGCGATTATATTTTGGCTTTTAATGTATAAAGGCACGGTAAGTTTATCCCCTTTAGGTGGTGGTTACTGGTGGCATATTCATGAAATGATTTTTGGTTTTGGTTGCGCTATTATTGCTGGTTTTTTATTAACCGCGGTACAAAACTGGACGGGTGCACGTGGCGCTCAAGGCACTACGTTACTGGTGTTATTTCTACTTTGGTTGGTTGGTCGAATACTTTTGCTAGCTCCCAATCTGCTAGGTGAAACACTAACATCTGTTATTGATTTAAGCTTTTTGCCGGCTGTTGCTATTGTTTTAGCAAAGCCTATTGTGGCCGTTAAACAATATCGCAATTTGTTCTTTGTGCCTTTACTTTTATTGTTCACACTTGCCAACACCGAAATGCACCTAGCTATATATTATCCAGACACCTTTACCATTACTTATTCTGGCTATGCTGGAGTAATATTAGTCACTTTTTTAATGTCGGTAATGGTTGGACGCGTTACCCCCATGTTCACCGCTAATGGCACCAAAACGTCGAAAGTAACACCACTCCCTTGGCTAGATAAAATCACCAATGGCAGTTTGGGACTTGCTATGCTCTATTTACTATTGCAGCCTGTGATGGGATTTTCTGAAAATTTTTTTGGTGTGCTGTTAATTACTGCAGGTACTTTTCAAACCATGCGTTGGTTAAGATGGCGACCATGGATTACTCTAAGCGTACCGCTATTATGGTCTCTTCATGTATCCATTAAATTTATTGCTTATGGTTTAATTATTTTAGGGATCAGTTACTTAATTGCCGAAATCCCAAGTAATCATATATGGCATTTACTAACCGTTGGCGGTATGGGTGGATTAATTTTAGCGATGATTTCTCGTGTATCATTAGGTCATACCGGTCGGTCATTATCACCACCAAAAGCGATGACTTTTGCTTATATTTTTATTACCTTAGCCGCACTAGTTCGGGCGTTTGGCCCATGGACTACACCTGAAAAGACTTTATTATTTATTGATATTAGCGGCACTTTTTGGTTATTAGCTTTTGGCATCTTTGTGGTGACTTATGCGCCAATGCTAATGAGCGCACGAAAAGATGGTCGGCCTGGATAACCTGTTAGCCCAATTGCCATGATGAGCTTTTGCGCAATTTTCTTCTGTGTCATATAAAATATGATCTGCGATATTTTTAAATTTAATACCAATGTCATTTAATTTGATTTGAATAAGAGAAGTAAATAATTTTTTACCATTATTGCTATTACTCGTAAAGTTAGCAAGCTGCTCATTGGTATCGAAAACACAAACAATTTGTAAACTTTTGGGGAAATTAGCATAATTAACTAGGTGAGTTAACCATTGAAAGCCGTCAATTTCCTTCAATGCTGTTTCACAGGCATCCGTTAATACGAGCCTAAGTTGATTATCTATTTTCTTATCAGTTTTTCGCATACGCTAATTGCAGCCTAATAGTATGTTATGGATATGTTTCAGTTGAGCTCGAACCATAATAAAACGCCGAACATGGCAACTATAGCACTTACAAATAGCTACCTTTAATTTTTTCATAATGAAAATAGCCTCATTGCCCTACTCTACGCAAAGGTGCAAAAGGAAACTTAGGTAGCGCGTTATTATACAAAGGTAAGTTTGGTAACGGCTTTCCTGCTACTTTTTCTGCTAAACGTTTACCTGCTTACACAGAAAAAGAGACGCCATTGGCTGTAACTACTACTTTTTTTAGCCGTTATTATGCCTTTGGGTGTTGAAAGTAAAATACGTTTTTCTTGGTTGTTATCAATAAAATTCACTGGCGTTGAGCTATGCGCTTTTGCTCCCGCTTGACGAGCAATCTTGATATAACCTGACTCCTGCTGATCGCAATCAATGCCCTCACTAATTTGGCTATTAGCGGTATAGACACCGGCACACATTTCATTATAAATACCACGCATGACCTCCTCGCCCCATTGTTTTCCTATGTCTTATAAGGTTTTCGTCCTGACGATTTTAGAATAAAGCCAGCATTTCTTCCGCTACAGCCCCATGCGGTTTGATTGTTTTCAAATACATGCGCTTTAATACCATGCTCGCGTGCTAAATGTAGCGCACACGAAAGTCCGGTATAGACCGCGCAAATAATAACAACATCAATATCGATGCTTTGCGTAAGTTGCCCCTCATCTTTTGGCTTGTTTTCGCTATTAACGCCAGAAATATCTGCTCAGTAACTACGCGGATATTCAATACCGCAGCTAGGTGAATTATCTAATATAAGGTCGTACATGGTATTTCTTACTCTATTTACACTTTAAATTTTAAGTTATCATACTTAGAGGTAAAGCAATCACCAAACGACATGTAGAAAATAATGACAACTACGTCTGATATAATTTATGTACAATTAGTCCCCAAGTACTTCAAGCAGGTCATTAAACTGGCTAACGAAATACATGGCGATGGTTATCTTAATGAGAAAAGCATTGCTGATTGGGTGAATCGCGGTATCAGTAATAAAATAAACTGTGCTTATGTCGCCTTGCTTGATGACAATTCAACACCAAATAACAAGCAACTCATTGGTTTTCGCATCACCTTTGCCGCTGAACATTGGCGAGCCGATAAATGGTGTTGTCCTGACCTATGGCAAATAACCAAAGATAAATGCTGCTACTTCAAATGTAATACCGTCGATGAAAAATACCGCAGTTTGGGTGTTGGCAAAAAACTGTTACAACTTTCAATCGCAGCCGCCAAGCAACAAGGCTCGCAAGCAGGTGTTGCACATTTATGGAAACAAAGCCCGAATAATAGCGCCGTTGCCTATTTTACTCATTGCGGTGGCGAGTTAATAAAATCTCACCCTGGTAAGTGGAATGAAAAAAGTAAGCAAGGCTATCACTGTATTTTATGCGGCAATGATTGCCATTGTGAAGCGGCTGAAATGATTATTTATTTTGATGAAACATAAACATCATCAAACTAAGCTATTGAAAAACATGAATTGTCACTTATATGTCAGCTACATGTCGTGGTGAAAGTAAACCAAAAACGCCATTATTACTCTCGAAAACAGCACGGGTAAATTATAAAGCAACTCAAGTTCAGAGTAATTCAAGGCAATGCCATTTAGGATAAAGTAATGATAGTTAAAAAGTTACGATTACAAAAATGTTGGTCACAAGAACAATTATCACAATGTAGTGGTTTAAGCGTAAGAACAATCCAACGTATTGAACGAGGCCAACAGGCTAGTTTAGAAAGCTTAAAATCTCTTGCTGCTGTATTTCAAATCAACCTTAACGATTTACAGCCGGAGAATGATATGGAAACTCAAACCAGCAATAAAACTAACAGTGACAATACGCAAGCGATACAATTAAATATTGGAGAAAAGAAAGCCATGGAATATGTCGAAGGTATTAAAGGCTTTTATCAACACTTGTTTAGTTATATACCTACAATAGTAATTCTTGCGGTAATTAATTTTTTATTTACCCCTGATTTTTTTTGGGTGATCTTTCCTATGATAGGCTGGGGGATTGGCATTATTTCACATGGTGTCCAAGCATTTGAACTATTTTCACTATTCAGCCCTGAATGGGAGAAAAAACAAATAGAAAAACGCTTAGGCAGAGAGCTATAAACTCTGCCAACTAATAGCTTGTTTACCATTCTGAACGAGCCAAGCATTGGCTTTTGAAAAATGCTGGCAACCAAAAAAACCGCGATAAGCAGAAAGTGGTGAAGGGTGTGGTCCGTTTAATATGAGGTGTTTAGTGGCATCTATGCCTTCACCTTTTAGCGCTTTCTTTTGCGCGTGTGCACCCCAAAGTATAAAAACGCAACCCTCATTATGTTGATTAATTTGTGTAATTATTTTATCGGTAAAGATTTCCCAGCCTAATTTGGCATGAGAGTGTGCTTGTCCTTGCTCTACCGTTAACACAGTGTTTAGCAATAACACGCCTTGCTGTGCCCACGCAGTTAAATTGCCATGATTTGGGATGATAAAACCGTCAATATCTGTGGCTAACTCTTTATAGATATTTACTAAGGATGGCGGTACTTTCACATCGCTACTCTCAACAGAAAACGCTAAGCCATGTGCTTGCCCTTCGCCATGGTAAGGGTCTTGACCTAAGATCACCACGTTAATGTCCGCTAAATCTTTAAATTCAAAAGCACGAAAGACATCTTCTTGCAAAGGAAAGACTTGAATGTCTTGCGCCCTTTGCTTGGCAATTTCGGCTTGCAACTGACAAAAATACTCTTGCGATTGCTCTTGCTCGATTATCTGTTGCCAGTTAGGTTTGCCCATAGTGGTTAATCGCTTACTTTAAAAGGTAGGCGCGTAAGTCCGCAAAGTCATTGCTCATTTCTTCTGATAAGATAGGTTCGCCAGCACAATCTGCTAACTCTTTGGGTAAGCCTAATGGTTGACCTAAAATACTTTCTACCACGTCTTTAAATTTAGCCGGATGAGCTGTACCTAAGAAAACACCAAATTCACCCTCAACAGCACTATATTGCAATGCTTTATAAGCAACGGCGGCGTGTGGTTCGCTGATATAACCTAATTTACCTAAACCTATTACCGTAGATTGCGTTTGTTCTTCATCGATAGAGACTGAACTAACACAGCCTTCTTCAACAATACCTGATTTAAGCATATATTCTACGCGTGGCCAGTTATTTGGATTACTCACATCCATAGCGTTTGAAATGGTGGCAACCGTTTTATTTGGTGTCCACTCACCCGTTTCTAAGTAACGCGGTACAGTATCATTTATGTTGGTAGCAGCAATGAAACGCTTGATCGGCAAACCCATCGATTTAGCAAATAAACCTGCTGTTAAGTTACCAAAATTTCCTGACGGGATAGAAAAAACAATGTCACCCAAGTCTTTTTTAGCGCGCGAAAGCTGGGCAACCGCTTCAAAATAATAACAAATCTGAGCTAATAATCGACTGATATTAATCGAGTTTGCCGAATTTAAACCAATCGTTGTTGCCAGTTCATTATCATCAAATGATTTTTTAACTAATGCTTGGCAATCATCAAAGTCACCGTCAACCATCAGTGTTTCAATGTTGCCACCTAACGTGGTAAACATTTTTTCTTGTAGTAGAGAAATCTTGCCTTTGGGGTACATGATCACGACACGGATATTATCAATACCATGAAAAGCATGAGCAACCGCAGCACCGGTATCGCCCGATGTTGCCGTTAAAATAGTGAGCGGCTTCTTTTTGCCTGTAGCTTTAGCGTCTTTGGCAACAAATGCTTGTAAACATTTTGCCATAAAGCGTGCACCAAAGTCTTTAAACGCCAGTGTAGGCCCATGGAATAACTCTAAAATAGCGCGTTCTTTATTAATAGGTTGCAGTACCGCGGGGAAATTGAAAGCGTCGGTGACAATTTCAGTTAGCTCTTGTTCATTTAAATCTTCTTCAACAAAAGGTGCTAATATTTTTACGCTACGCTCAACCAATGGTAGCGCTAAAAGATCATCAATATTATCAAACTTCGGCATAGTCTTTGGAAAGAATAAACCTTGGTTTTTACCTAAGCCTTGCTTAACTGCTTGAGCAAAACTTACTTGCTCATCATTCTCTTTTAAATTATAAAATTTCACTTTTTATTCCTAATATATTTTGTAGAAACGATTGTTCCTATACAGATGTAGGTACTTAGGTTTTGCCTAAAACTAAAAATCTCAATCGCGATATTTTGCTAAAGAACTCGGGAATAAATTCCCTCCTACATGATGTAATTCATTATATCTCTACGGCACCAGTTTCATCAACTTGACAAACATGCACAAAGCCAAAATCGGTTTGTAAGTAGTTTTCTTTTAGCCATAATGCATGACCTTGTGCTTGTTGCTCATTATCACAAACACAAAATAACGTTGGCCCTGAACCAGAAATACCAACAGCGTGTGCCCCTTCTGCCATTAGATGATCATAGGCTTGTTGATATTTTGGCAATAAATTTATTCTATAAGGCTCTGCCACGACATCAGTTAATACTGAAAAAGCTTGTGCCTTATCTTGCCTGTGGCAAGCATCAACAAAGGTTGCTAAGTTTTGACCGTAGCTTATCACATCAGCGCGGCTATAACTTGTTGGCAATACATCACGTGCCGCTTTAGTAGACACTTCAATACCAGGGTAAGCCATCACGTAATAGCAATCATTGAAACCGGGTAATACTCGACTAATCACCTCGTTATCTGGCACCATTAACTGCAAACCACCTAAATAACATGGCGCAACATTGTCGTAATGTAAGCTGCCACTTATTTGCGCTTCCATTTGTCCGGTCATTTTTAGCACTGTTTTTTCATCAAAACTAAAGTTTTGATATTTAGCATAAAAGGCATTTAATCCTGCAAGCGCTGCTACCACTGAACAAGCACTTGAGCCTAAACCACTGCCTACTGGCATTTTTTTATCAAGGATCATTTGTACTGGCACAGCAGTTTGATTTTCAGCTAATAATGCTTGATTAAATAACTGTAGACATGACCAAACAATATTGTCTTCTTTCGCTTTAGGTAGCTTATTGGCAAAGGCTCCTACAACAACTAAGCTGTCACCTTGTACACCCTCAACGGCTCTTTCGATAGTGACGACATCACCTAACAATGTGCCGTCAATGGGCTTAACCGCCAAACCTAAGACATCAAAACCAACGCTGACATTACCAATTGAGGCCGGTGCAAATACTGATACCGTTTTTTTATCTCTCACTTCGTTAGTCGAAAACTCGCCACTCGCGACTTGATTAGTGGTCATTAGTGCTGTTGCTCCCACGCTAAAGTTCTTAGAATATCACCAAACACACCCGCCGCGGTTACTGCCGCGCCAGCACCATAGCCACGTAAAACAAAAGGTAATGGTTGATAATAACGACTGTGTATTGCTAGCGCATTTTCACCGTCTTTTATGCTATAAAGTGGGTGACTACTGTCAACGGCTTCAATAGAAACTTGGCATTTGCCCTCAACAATATTACCAATATAGCGTAATACCTTGCCTTCGGCTTTTGCCGCTTCACAACGGACACTTATAACACTATCAAGCTTAGTTAGGTTATTCATAAATTCGTCAACAGTACCGCTGTCATCAAAATCCTTAGGTAATACTGATTCAATATTAATGTCAGATAATTCTAATTGCATACCAGACTCACGCGCCATGATTAACAGTTTACGAGCAACATCCATACCGCTTAAATCATCACGAGGATCAGGCTCGGTGAAACCGTTTTCTTTAGCGATGGCGGTCGCTTTAGATAACGACATACCTTCGTCTAGCTTCCCAAAAATGTAAGAAAGTGAACCTGAAAGTACCCCTTCAAAGCGTTGCAATTGGTCACCTGCTTTAATTAAATTTTGCAAGGTATCAATTACAGGTAAACCTGCACCCACAGTTGTTTCATATAAAAAGCGACGATTAGTTTTTTGTGCTGTTGAACGAAGTTCTTGATAATATTCCCATGAATCAGTATTAGCCTTTTTGTTCGGAGTAACAACATGAAACCCCTCAGCAAGGTAGTCCACATAGCTCATTGCTAATGCTTCATTTGACGTTGAGTCAACCAATACAGGGTTAATTAAATGGTTATCACGTACAAATGCTTTGATATTTTCAGCGTTAACGGCAAGTGCTTGACCACCTTCAGCACCTTGCGCCATTGCATCTTGCCAGCTGTCTAAATCAATACCTTCTTTATCGAAGACCATACCTTTAGAGTTAGCGATACCATATACTTTTAAAGCAATATTTTGTGCTTTCAAACTATTTTGCTGACGAGATATTTGCGCAATTAACTCACTACCAACAACACCACAGCCCACTAGAAATACATCAATGGTTGGCTTGTGAGAGAAGAAGTTTTGATGGCTAACTTTCATAGCATCGGTACATTTTCGTTGCTCAATAACCACAGAAATACTACGCTCTGATGAATCTTGTGCAATGGCGACTACGTTGACGCGCGCTTGAGCAAGAGAGCTAAAAAACTTAGCCGCCACACCACGTTGATGATGCATACCATCACCAACAAGTGACACAATTGATAATTGACCTTTTAGCGCTATTGGTTCAAGTAAACCATTAAGCAGTTCAAGCTCAAATTCTTCTTTTAGGTTTTGCTCAGCACGTTGTGCATCGCTAGAATAAATGCAAAAACTAATACAGTATTCGCTAGATGATTGACTAATTAATACTAAAGAAATATTTTCTCTACTCATGGTCGCAAATACGCGACTTGCCATGCCCACCATACCTTTCATGCCAGGGCCGGAAACATTAACCATGGTTAAATCATCGAGATTAGATATCGCTTTAACACGCTTTTGTTGATCATTTTCATTAGAGATCAATGTACCTGGCGCTGCTGGGTTGCTAGTATTTTTGATCAAGCAAGGAATATGATATTGAGCAATAGGACCGATAGTTTTTGGATGTAAAACACTGGCACCGAAATAGGACAATTCCATGGCTTCTTGATAAGATAAATAATCAAGTAACTTGGCTTCTTTGATCATACGTGGATCAGCGTTATAAACACCATCAACATCAGTCCATATCTCACAGCATTCTGCTTCCATGCAAACCGCTAACACCGCGGCTGAATAGTCAGAACCATTACGGCCTAGTGTGGTGATACGACCCTCGTTGCCATTTTGATCAATACTCATACCAATAAAACCAGGCATAAGAGCAATAGGGTTTAACTTATCATAATGAACAGCGAACTTTTCTTTTGATAAAACTAAATCTGCAACCGCATTCAATGACGACTGGTTGGTGAAAAGAAACCTTTCTGGAGATAGCAGAGAAACTTGTAGCCCTGATGATTGTAATACTGAGTCTAAAATTGCCACACTCAATCGTTCCCCAATACTGATAACACGAGCACGGATATGATCAGGGCAATAGGTCAACATAGTAGCGCCTTGCATAAAACGCTGAAGTTGCTGCTCGTAGTTGACTAACGCTTGCTCACAATGCTGAGAATTGAAGTCTGTCAGGCTTGCTGATAAATCGTCAATAATAGTGGTAATTGCGCGTTTAAAGTGCCCTAAATCGGTAACTAATTTTGCTTCATCAGTAATATTTTCGGCCATGGCAACTAAGTGATTAGTAACGCCTTGCGGGGCAGAAACTACCACAGCAACATTTGATGATTGGCTTTTATCTTTGATAATGTCAGCAACTTGACGAAAACGCTCAGCTGAAGCCAGTGATGAGCCACCAAATTTAAGTACACGCATGATTTTTTCCTTTCTTAAAAACAAAAAAGCCCGTAACCTTTTCAGGTCACGGGCTTCGATAAAATTGTTACTTTTTACACGTTAGCCAGCGACCGCCATCCCAGTTCGGGTGGTGGTGATAATAATAGTAATGTGGCTAGTAGTAATATTCATGTCAGGTAAAATGCCTGAATTACAGCTTAGTGTCAACCTTTATTGGCACACCAAAAGCAGAATAAAAAGTTATAGGGTATGCATAATTATACAAAATACAGGCACAGGCAAAAAATAACCGATAAAATCTGTACGCTTCCAAATAAAGTAATTAATTACCGAGTAAATAATAGAGACTAGCAACAGAGAACGAAGCCGATACTATATAAATAAAAGTCATACCTACGCTATAAGTATTAAGTTTCATCACTATCCCTCTTTATAATTATTAAAAAGTACGTGTCAATTAATTGTGCTCTATACCCATAATAGCTCAAAAGTATTTCAATGCATTGAAATACTAAGAAATAAGCTAATTTCATGTCACTATATTTTTTCGGTGAAAAAATGGTTAACTGAGTGTAAAGCTTTGTATGAGACTTATACCCACTGGATTCATTGATATGAACGGTAAATTTAAGGCAGTCGCCAAAGTAGTTGAGATTGCATATCTTTAAGCCATTGCTTAGCTTGCAAGTAATTAGGGAAATGTATAGCAACGAGTTGCCAAAAATCAGCAGAATGGTTTAAAAAGCGTAAGTGGCATAATTCATGTACCACAATGTAATCTATAACATAGTCTGGTAGCATCATCATCAAGTAATTAAAGCTGATCTCGCCATTGCTATTACAACTTCCCCATCTAGCACTATATTGCCGAATGTTAATACCTTCGGGTTTTAGCTGTGTTAATTCACTATAGTGACTAACTTTTGACAGGAGAATGGTTTGCGCTTGCTGTTTAAAATGACCTTCCAAGCGCTTTTTTACCGCGATGCGAAGCAACTGTTTATCATTAAGCTTCGTGGCATGACGCTGAGCCAATACTATGTTTAGTTCTGGTTTTAATTCTAAATTTTCAGATGAGTACTCGGTCAAAAAGGTCTCAGCACGGTTTGAGAAAGAAATATGCAAGCGAACTAGTTGTCCTAAAAAAAGTAGCTTATCACCGTGATTAAAGCTGCAGTATTGCTGGTTAAGCGGTGATTGCTCGATAACTTTTGCTTTGAGCCACGCTGACTTTTCTTGCACTAAGGCATTGATGGTTTTTTTATCAACATAGTAGGGTGCTCTAACTAACACTTTCCCTTGTTTCACTTGTAGGGAAAGTGTTTTACGACGAGCACTTCGAACTACTTGGTAATCAATCATAACTTAACGCTTAGCTAGCTTCACTTAATTTTGGCGCTGCGGACGTTTTTCTTACTGACTTTTCTGTTGTTTTAGCGGCTGGCTTTTTCACTGTTTCTTTAACAGCTTTACTGGCTGGTTTTTTCGCCAGCAAAGCAACCAACACATCGTCTCGGTGTTGTGCCAAATAAATACTAAGCTCTTCATTAGCCGCATCACTTAGCTCTACGGGTGAATTTGCAAAGACTTCAGCCAAATTATCAGCCATATCCAACATTTTGTCATATTCGTCTGCTGATTTCTTATCCATAAATGTTTTTGCCTCCAGCCCGTGTCTAATGACGACAAATCTACTTTCAACTGCCATTGTTATTCCTTAGTCATGTTAAAAGAAAAGGTTAAAATTAGTTGTACCCACTACATACAAGAGCATAACACGCCCAAACCAAAACTGTATATAACAACAGTAAGCTTTTTGTTTTAAATCAAAAAAAGTGATTACTTAACCACTTTTCATCTCACGTTAAATTGCACCTACAAAGATTTTCGTATGTCTATTTATTAACAAATGTAAAAACTTTGAAACAATCAAATGCATGCAATATTTACATCAAAATAGTAATCAATAACTTAGCAGGTTTTGTGCAAAAAAAAACAGTGATTTTTCTTACATCCCCAAATAAAGTGTTAACAACTTTTTATTAAAAATAATCCACTATATATTGCGTGCTGTATTTTAGCAGCATAATTAATAAACATTATGGAGAATATTATGAAAGTATTAAAAACTACCCTTATCGCACTTGCCACAGCGGTTCCTGCTTTAGCTTTTAGCTTACCTAGCCAAGCAGCAATGAGTCCTTATATGGAAACTGCATTGATTGATGTTTGCAAAGCAGCGATGAGCAATAAGGTATATAAATTAAACAGCACTTCTAAATCATACCGCTTAAAAGATAAAACTATCGCTTTGAAAGTGATGTGTAATGGCGATGACATTATTAGCTTTGCTGAACGCCATGGCGCAAATAAAACGGCAGCAAAATTACAAAGAAGCATAGGTAATGTTAACATTATTGATACTGCTGCCGCTGAAAAGCTAAGTATTTCTTTCACCGAGTAATGATTAGATACTCACTACATGGGATATCTATAACATGTCATATTAAACAAGAGCACTCACCTATAACACTGAGTGCTCGGTTTAATCACCAAATAACTTTTCAAACCAAGAGCGGCTATCTACTTTCTCTGTCAAGCAGGTTGTTTGTAAATGAATGCCTAAAGATATTGCTGGATAACTTTTCGTACCCTCACAGTCACTAGTCACGGCATTACCCGTTTGTTGCTCAAATAAGGTTAAGGCGATAGTAGATGGTTTAGTATTAATTTTGTTCGCCACACCTTGCTTTTTCATATAATCAGCAAATAATACCAAAGCACCGCTACTACCCGTTAATCCTGTTGAATCATTGTTATCTTTACCTAACCAAGTAGTGACCAAATGCTCGTTATCATAACCAATAAACCAACTATCACGTAGATCATTACTGGTGCCTGTTTTCCCTGCAACATTAGCTGCTTTAATACGCCAAGCAAGCGATCTTGCCGTACCTGTTTTTGTCACTTCCATAAGGGCATAATCCATTAAATAAGTGCCGTTCGTTGATAATATTTGTTCTGGCTCATCTTCAAACTGCCATAATGTCGAGCCACTTTGAGAGATGATCAAATTAACTGCATGCACGGTTAACGAGTTACCTTGCTTGGCAAGTGGCAAATATAACTGATTAATTTGCCATGGCGACATATTTATAGCCCCTAAAAGCATTGATGGGCGAGTAATAACATCTTTACTGTAACCAAGTGAGTGCATGGCATTAGCGACATTATCTAAACCTAAACTCATGCCCAAATTTACCGTTGGAATATTCAACGACTTCACCAAACCATCAATGAGTGGCACTTGGCCTCGGTATTTACCATCATAATTTTTGGGTTGCCATCTTTTCCCTTGCCCACTACTTAAGGTAATTGTCTTATCATTCAGCACTGTCGCCAGATTGTATTGCTCATAACGCTCTAATGCGGCCCAATAAATGACCGGCTTAATTAAAGAGCCAATAGGACGATTAACATGTAAAGCACGATTAAAGCCAGCATAGCCACTTTGCTTATCACCCACTAGAGCACGAACTTCAGCCGTTGCTATATCGGTGACTATCATCGCCGCCTGCAAATCTTTTTGTTGATACTGTTTTTCTAATGCGAGCAATTGACGGGCAACACTTTCTTCAAGCAACCGCTGACTATAGTGAGAAAAGCCGGTAAAAACTCGAACACCCGATTTTTGCTGGCGATTATCCAGTATTTGGCTCAGTTCATTTTTCACTAACTGCAAGTAAGCAGGGTAGTTTTGGCTTTTAAAACGTCGCTGCCCTCGAATGGCTAGTGGTGCGATTACGGCTTGTTCAAACGCTCGTACTGACAGCAAATTTTGCTCAAACATTAATCGTAAAATTAAATCACGTCGGGTTTTCGCTCTTTTGGGATGTCGCCACGGATCATAATAACTTGGCCCTTTTACTTGTGCAATTAACAGCGCGATTTGGGCGTTATTCAATGCTGCTAGAGTTTTACCGAAATAGAATTTTGCCGCCAAGCCAAAGCCATAAATACCATTGGCATAATGCTGCCCGAGGTAAACTTCATTAATATAAGCTTCAAGTAATTGATCTTTGCTATAACGCGCCTCAATAATAAGCGCCATAAGCGCTTCTTTAAACTTACGAGATAATGTTCTTTCACTGGTTAAAAACATATTTTTAACCAGTTGTTGAGTAAGTGTACTGCCGCCTTGAACAGTGCGGCCAGCAAGCAGGTTACTGTATAAAGCACGTAATATTCCAAAGGGTGAAATACCTTGATGGTGGTAAAAGTCACGATCTTCAATCAATAGCAATGTATCAAGTAATTGCGTAGGTATTCTCTCCAGCGGCATTAAAACGCGATCTTCTTTATTATTAGGGACAAGACGAGCTAATAAAATAGGCTCAAGTTTAAGCGTGGTCACAGGGTTATTTTCAATAAATAAGCGACTAATTTTACCTTCATCAAATTCAATCATCAACTTAACAGCAGTGTTAGTCTCTCCTGCTTGCCTATTAGGAAAATCAAAAACGCGACGGTAAATAACTAACCGTTTTGACGATAAGGAAAATTGCCCGGGCGAGTGCGTTATCGCTACTTTTTGATAATCATTAAGCTTAAGTGCCTTACTCAATTGAATAATATTTTTAGTATCACCAAGGTGCAATGTTTCTATTTGGCCATAAATTTGTGCTGGTACTTGCCAACGTTGACCTTCAAATTTTTGCTGAACCTTAGCATCAAGGTAAATGACAAAAAGGGCTAAAGTAAAAATAAGGGCAAGCAGTAGTTTTGCACTGCTAACAAAAACCCAGCGAGGCCAAGATGCTCGCGTTTCTTGCTGAGATGATTTACTGATTTTCTTCTTCGTGGTCATTGACTCTTGTCACCCTAATTTTTACTTTTTATATTATTTTCTATATGTCGTTTGGTTTTATTCGTTGCTTTAGCATTGACAGGATTATCAGGCCAGTAATGTTTCGGATATTGTGATTTCATCTCTTTTTGTACGGCTTTGTAGCTGCCCTGCCAAAACTGCGCTAAATCTTGCGTAACTTGAATAGGCCTTTGCGCGGGTGATAATAATTCTAACAATAACGGAATACCTTGTTGACCATTTACTCCCCCAATACAAGGAGTTTGTGTTGAACCATATAATTCTTGCATGGGCATAGCCACTTTCGGTGATTTTTCATTGGCATAAGTAATAGGACAATGACGACCTGTAGCACCAATATAAACACTAGGTGCTGCCCGTTTTAAAAGCTGCTGTTGCTGATAATCTAATTGTGATAATAACATTGCTGATAAATCTAGCTTAGCTAACTTGTCTGCTGACTTTATTTCACCTACAAAAGGGCTAAACCAGTCAGCTAAGTTTGCCAGTAAGCTTTGGTCGCTAACATCAATTAACTCATATTGAGGAAAGAAGGTTGTTAACCATTGCCAGCGTTTTTTCAACGCCAGATCTTTGTTTTGCCAATTAAGAAAATTCAAGCCTTTACGGATGATTAAATCACACCACATTTGCGCTATGTTGTCTGTTGTTAAGTTATTTTTACTGATGCTTTCCTGCAATATTAATGCTGTTAACTTAGTTTGTGAGCGGGCAATAATTTTACCACTAAGATCATCAAAAACGGCGACTTCTTGCTTGGTGATTTGCGCGGCAAATACTTGCTCTATTTGTGATAAATTTATACTTGCAGCTAAACGAACTCTAAGTACATTTTTGAATTGCATTAAGTCAGCGATAACTAAAAAGCTTTCACCGGCTAGCACATCCTGCTCATCAAGAGTGACTCCCTTGCCATTAGCACAAACAAAATCACCAGACGAACCGCGCGCTTTGGCGACTCGTTCAGGATAAGCATAAGCGAGTAACAAGCCAATACATTCAATAGGTAAAGCACTTGCGACTAACACATTAATATTATTTAATTGCACACGATTAGCATGATTTTTAATTTGTTTAATTATGCTAACAAACACACCATAAGGTTTACTAAACGTCGATATGACGATGTTTACTCGATGAGCGATATCGCAATCAAATCGACTTTTCTCTGCTGACAATATATCTCGCTCTTCTAATAAGGCCGCCAAAATACAGGCTAAAAAGGTCAGCTTATCAATATGTGTTTTCGTCGAAAGGTGATCCGTCGAAAGGTTCTGTGCTGAAAGTATCATACGAGCAAAACGTGGGTGACAAGAAAACAGCGCCACCTGCTCCCCCTGTTGAGTAAGCTTATTTTTTTGATCAACAATGGCTAAACTTTGCAACTCTTGCCATGCTTGACGCTCTTTTAATGTTGACGGCAACTCTAACAGTGGTATTTCAGCTAAGCTCGTGACTCCCCAACGAGCAACTTCTATCAATGTCGGCAGTAAATCCGCTTGCTGAATATCATTAATACTTTGCTCAGGTCTGCGCTCAAAGTCGTCTTTAGCATATAAGCGAATACACTGTCCTGCCATCAATCTACCCGCACGGCCTGCCCTTTGTATCGCTGATGCCTTAGCAATTTGTTGTTGCGTTAGCTTGTTCATCAAACTGGCATTGTCATAAATGGCCACTTTTTCAAAACCGCAATCTATCACCATATTAACCCCTTCAATAGTTAAAGAGGTTTCGGCAATATTGGTTGCTAATACCAATTTTCTCTTACCTAATTCACAAGGTTTAATCGCTTGCTGCTGCTGTTTTAAAGTGAGATCTCCAAACAATGGACACAAGAGCAAGTCATCCGGACAATATTGACTCACCGCTTGTGCGATAAAACGGATATCTCCAACACCAGGCAAAAATACTAAGGTAGAGCCTTGGTGCGCTAACACTTGCTGTTTTATCACGCTAATAGCATGATCTCGCCAACGCTGAATATTAACCGGGGCAATATAAGTAAGCTCAACAGGAAAACACCGCCCTTCGCTAGTCAATGCTTTGGCATCTGGCAGCGCCTTTGCCAAAGCATTGATGTCTAAGGTTGCCGACATCAATAGTATTTTAAGGTCGTCACGCAAACCTTGTTGCACATCTCGCGTTAAAGCATAAGCAAGGTCGCCATGCAATGAGCGCTCATGAAATTCATCAAAAACCACTAATGCACAGCCACTCAGCTCGGCATCATGCTGAATTATTTGTGTTAAAATACCTTCAGTGATCACTTCCAAACGAGTATTTTTAGAAACTTTGCTTTCGTTTCTCAAACGATAACCAACCGTATCGCCAACCTTTTCGTTTAGTTGTTTGGCTAAATAAGCCGCAATATTTTTCACCGCAAGTCGGCGCGGTTGTAGCAAGTAAATTTTTTGTTCTGAAAGCTCGGTCATTGCTAACAGCCACAAAGGCAAACACGTTGACTTACCAGCCCCAGGAGGTGCTGATAAAATCACAGTATTGTGCTGGGTTATGGTTTGACAAAATTGTGATTTTATCGCCTCTATTGGCAACGGTGCTGTGATTGGCATAAAAAACGAAGCGATATGAAAACTAGCAATATCATAACAACTTTTTACCACTTGCGGTTAATGTCAAATGGATAAATAGCTAAGCTGTTGATCTTGTCTATAATAATGATAATACAATATAGGAAGGATTTGTTAGCTATGAATGATCACAATAACAACAGCGTTGAGTTTTGTTTTCTCGCTGAGCCAACCGATGTAAATTTTGGCGGAAAAGTTCACGGCGGCATGGTAATGAAATGGATTGATCAAGCCTCCTATGCTTGTGCTGCAAAGTGGAGTAAGCGTTATAGCGTCACCGTATCAGCCAACGGCATTCGCTTCATTAGGCCAATACTTGTTGGGCAAATGGTCTCAGTTACTGCACAAATAGTTTACACTGGCCGTTCTAGCATGCATATTTATGTGGTGGTGCGCGCTCGAGATCCCAAAGAAGATAGTACGGTCATCACCAATCGTTGTTTTATCACTTTTATGGCAACAGATGAAAGTGGTTACCCCATTAAAGTCAAAAAATTCGACGCTGAATCAGAAGAAGAAAAAATGTTAGAGCAAGTCGCCATGCATGCCAAAGATTTTGCCAAACAGCTCGACCGTGACTTTGAAGAAAAGCTTGGCTGGAAATAACATCGTCATAAAACACCGATCAGTTGTCACTACATAAAGTTAAAACAAAATATAAACTTGCAAAGAAAATAAAACATGCTTACTTGGCAAACGATTAAAAGCTTGTTATCAATACCGTTCGCAAATTTCTTTTAAAAACCGGAGTTAGCATGCAAAACTTAACACATGGAAGTTACAGTATTGAGCAAGAAAACAACATTTTACTCGTTGATGCTCAAGGCCCTTTTAATGAAATTACTGCCAAACAATATCATCAAGACATTGAAAGTTATACTCAGAAAATGAGTGGTAGCGCTTGGGGCTCCCTTGTTTTATATCGAGGCAACGGAGTATTTACCCCTGATATTGAGCAAAGTTTAACTGATACGACACATTACAGAATAGAAAATGGCATGGTAGCTATTGCCGCAGTAATTAATGACTCCGCCTACGCCGACATTTTACAAATGCAATTACAACGTATTTACCAAAGCTGCCAAATTCAATTCCATTTTTTTAGTGATTCAAATAATGCCAAAATTTGGCTAGACTGTTTTATCAACGAGCACAACCAGTAGATGGAAGATAATTTAAAAGCAGTACTCTGTTAATCTCACAACTTTACTCACCATTTAATTAAATGATGAGTAAAGTAAAAAACACGCGGTGGCAATCAATAGTCCCCCCATTAATTGATTAAAAATATTTAATCTCAACTCGCTATTTAACAGTACCGCTGCTTTATGCCCTAATACAGACCAAGAAAAAAGAGAAAAATAACACACTACAAAATAGACCAATGTAAAAGTCAAAAATTCTTGATGGCTGTTTGGCACAGAAAATAAGGAAACACCAGCCGTACAAGCTATCCATGCCTTAGGGTTTAACCATTGCAATAAAAAGCCTTGTATAAATGTTGGTTGTTTATGCTCTTTAATATCTAACCCTGCTTTTGATGTCATCATTAAACATCCCAAATAAACAACAAATAGCGAGCCCGCTATTGCTAGATATTTAAGAAAATATGGATATACGTCAATGGCTTTTGAGAGCCCTAAACCAACGAATAACAATAATAATGTGAAGCCAATTGTTCCACCTGAAACAAACGAAAACGTTTTACGTACCCCATAACTTGCTCCTGAAGATACAATCACCATATTCACTGGTCCTGGAGATATTGACATAGCCAATGAGAATGAAAACATTGCGATCAATAGCGACATAATTTTTCCTTTATTTTTTGTATACTATATCGCTATTTTATTAACATAATAAGGTAGTATAATTCAACTTCACTGTTCTAAATACTTTAATAAACACAAATGATAGATGAATTACGATCAATAGCTATTTTTGCTGAAACGATAAAACAAGGTTCTTTTCGAGCGGCTGCAAAAATACTGAAACTTTCACCTTCAGTGGTTAGCTATCAAGTAACTCAATTAGAAAAATCGGTAGGTACGGCTTTAATTTACCGGTCAACTAGAAGTTTGTCGTTAACATCTGAAGGGCGAGTGTTATATCAGTATGCTTTAACTATGATTCAAACCGCGCATCAAGGCTTAAACCAAGTAACCTTAGAAAAACAAGAGTTAAGAGGTACTTTAACCCTCACGCTACCTTCTGCCTTAATCAAATCAAAAATAAGTAAAAAAATAGCTCAATTTAGCAAATTACATCCTTATCTGAATTTTAAATTATTTTATACTGATAATAGACAAGATTTGATTAGCAAAGGCATTGATTTAGCTTTTAGGGCGGGCTCAATGAATGACAGTAACCTTAAATCTAAGCGAATCGGAGCAATTTATAGAAAATTAGTCTGTTCTTATGACTATTGGCAAGAAAATAAAAAACCAATTTCCCCTCACGATTTAACAAAGTGGAAGTGGATAAAATTAGCAATGCTGCCAAATAACAGAACTTTAGTCAGTTCTACCGGCGAAAAGTGTGAAATTAGCTTTGAAAGTAATATCAGCGTGAATAGTGTTGAAGCGATGACTCAGCTATGTATCAATGGCGCAGGCATAGCTACTCCTCCCGATTTTTTAATCGAAAGAGAAATTAAAAATAATGATCTGGTTGAATTGTTACCAAATTGGCAAGTAGAGCCCATTCCTCTATATGCAGTTTGGCCGAGTAATACTTTTCAAAATAGTAGTGCAAAACGTTTATTAGACTTTTTACTATGACTTCGCTGCACTCGCCATGAAAACACTACTACCGATTAAAAAACTGCCGCTAGAATAATTAAAATATTTTCTAAATTTTTCACTCTGCAACGTTCTGCGGGCTCTTGATGCAATGAGCGCGTAAGCCGCTAAAATTACACCAATCACGATAGACGATGTTATTATTAAGATCGAAAACTGTAGGAGAGTATCTCTTTCAGGGTTCATAAATTGCGGTAAAAAAGCCATATAAAAAATTATAGCTTTCGGATTCAAAAGCGAAGCAATAAAACCAGCCTTGAAGCTACCTAAAATTACCTTCTGCTTAGCTATATTTTCACCTTGTGAATTATTTTTCCTTGCTTCGATAATTTGGCAGTCACCAAGGTAAGTTCTTGCATTATCTAAATTTTTACTACTGAACAAATGGCTTCTTCTGTCACGAGTAGTTCGCTATTAATGCCTAAACACAGCATGGCGTTTAGTAAGAAGCACAATCATTGCTCTTTTGTTGTTATGAAAACACCCTAGCCCCTAAAGAACCATATTGTCCTGATACAACCTAACTTTTTTTAAAAATGATTTTTATACACTTCAACACTTACATTGCTAACTATTTACTTATTTATCTTTAAATCTTTGCGTTATTTCTTTTCTAAAAAGCTATTTTCTCAACATTATATTGCTAGCCATTATAGCTGCTGCCGTACTTGGTTAAACTTGGGTCGTACTGACAAATCGCCATTAACATCAACTACCGGCAAATTATACCGTTTTGTCGGTATTCCTGCTTGTCGCATGCGGCCGTGTAACTGATCAGCAATAGTTTTATCGTCAACATTAAAATAACGGTAATTAACCTGCGACTGTTGTAAATTGTTCACCATGCGCTTAGTAAAACCACAAGAATCTCGACCATATACCGCGACATAGCTTTCGTTAAATAACGGTGCAACTTTGCTGATTGGCGCAAAGTTTTGCCAGACTTTGACTACGCAAAAACCGATAAAAACTAACAGTGACAATTTTTTCATTGCTTATCCCTTGTAAAAAAACTTCCATATAGAACCGCTCACATCACACTAACACTTGTTGCTTAAAAGAGACATTGCCTAGTACCAAGTTTTGATTAACATGGGTTCTAATGTCATCCGTTAAATGCCTGCAGAGCTGATAATTAAATAAAGCCCGATATGCTGATAAACGCTCGCCCTCTTTTTGAGCTAAAGCAACATAAATAGAATGTGGTGCACACAAACCCGTTACTTTACCCAACACATCATCCCGACTCGCACAGGGTTCAATTTAATATAGCGACACAAATTTAACAAATAATGTTCAGCTTATACTAAACAAGGTTTATAACGCCTTTCCCATAAGATACCCAGCGTCTATAACTATGTCATATATTGTCATCCTAGACCGTCTAATAGCTTTTAATGCATTAGGTGTACAGCCAATGCACATGGTTAGTCATTAACATCCAATGCATAAACAGAAATTGGCGATTTAAGATGTCATCACGTAAGATAATAAAAACTTTACTCACAGTTCTGTTCAATGAAACTTAATTTAAAAAAAGCGACATTAATTAAACGTTACAAACGCTTTCTTGCCGATGTTATTCTTGAAGATGGCACAGAAACCACCATACATGTAGCCAATACTGGCGCGATGACAGGCTGTGCTGAGCCTAATGATACCGTGTGGTATAGCACCTCTACCAACCCAAAGCGTAAATATCCCTTTAGCTGGGAGCTTAGCCAAACAAATAACAATCACTTTATTTGTGTTAACACCATCAAAGCTAATCAACTCGTTGAGGAAGCGCTGACAGCTAATATTATCACCGAACTCGCAGACTACTCCTCAATACAACGGGAAGTAAAATACGGTAGTGAAAACAGTAAAATTGACTTTTTTCTTTCAAGTTCAGAAAAAATAGATGCTTACGTTGAAGTTAAAAGCGTAACGTTATTAGAAGGTGAACAAGGTTTCTTTCCCGATGCCGTCACCACACGTGGACAAAAACATCTGCGTGAATTGATAGCAGTTGCTCAACAAGGTCAACGAGCTATTTTGCTGTTTGCGGTATTACACTCGGGTATTCATTCGGTAAAAATAGCCAAGCATGTAGATAAAAAATATAATGACTTGATTATAGAAGCACAAACAGCTGGCGTTGAAATAATAGCCTATAAAGCAGAAACTCAACTGACCCAAATATCCGCTGAAATAATGATAACGCAAGCAATCAGCTGTATAATTTAATCAACTTTTAAAAGATAATGATTGACGAACCCTAGCAAAACTTGCTAAAAAAGCTTGCTCTTAAAGAAAGACAATAAAAACAATAAAAATCTGCAATCAACCATCAAACGTAACCGATTGATTACAAGGCAGTTATTATTTATTTTCCAGTTTATTTACTCGGAACCTTGTTTTTTATTAAAGGGAATACAATATAGACCTGATATTTTAGGTCTATTATAAATATACTCGCTGTACTTGCAGAGACAAGATTCAAGCAAAACGAGTATTATATTGGCACTTACAACCAAGTAATAATTAATTGATGTCGTCATCAAAAAACTTTGGTCTTTGTAGCATTAGGAGATAAAGCATGCCAACAGGTAAAAATAAAACGTTAGGTTTAATGGCATTAGCGGGTGTTAAACCCTATGTAGAAAAAGCTAATGAAGAGTACATGGGTACCCCGCAAAAAGAGCATTTTAAAAAGATTTTAGATGCTTGGCGTGTACAACTTCGAGAAGAAGTAGATCGTACTGTAACTCACATGCAAGATGAAGCAGCAAATTTTCCAGATCCAGTAGACAGAGCGGCTCAAGAAGAAGAGTTCAGCCTTGAACTACGTACTCGCGATCGTGAACGTAAACTTATCAAGAAGATTGAGAAAACTTTGCAGCTGATTGAAGAAGACGACTTTGGCTTCTGTAAATCTTGTGGTATTGAAATTGGTATTCGCCGTTTAGAAGCACGCCCTACGGCCGATCTTTGTATTGAATGCAAAACTTTAGCTGAAATTAAAGAGCGTCAAATGGCTGGCTAAGCCATTGAATACGAAAACCGTTAAAGTACAAACACAGCAAAACAAGCGACCAGCCCCTGTTAGTCAACAAGGGTATCGTGGTCGCTTTGCTCCCTCTCCATCTGGTTTACTTCACTTCGGTTCATTAATTGCGGCTCTTGCTAGCTTTTTAGACGCCAAAGCACATATTGATGACAACGGCAATGGTGGCAAATGGCTAGTTCGTCTAGAAGACATTGATCCACCTCGTGAACAAATAGGCGCTAGCGCTGATATTTTAACGACCCTTGACGCTTTTGGTTTGCATTGGGATGAGCAGGTTCTTTACCAAAGTCAGCAATCTGAACGATACAAACATATCTTGAACGACTTGCAGCAGCAAAAATTAAGTTATTATTGTCATTGCACGCGTGCTGAAATTAAAGCCCTTGGTGGCCTTTATCAAGGTCATTGTCGCTCTTTAAGCCAAGCTCCGCACAATGCTGCTACTCGACTTATCAACCAACATGGTATTCACCAATTTACTGATATATTTCAAGGACAAGTTCTTTGTGACAGAGACTTGGCAAAAGAAGATTTTATTATTCATCGCAAGGATGGTTTATTCGCCTATCAATTAGCCGTGGTTCATGATGATATTTATCAAAACATTACTCATGTGATCCGCGGTTGTGATTTGCTTGAGCCAACAGCGCGGCAGTTAACCTTATACGCTACGCTCAATAAACAAGCCCCTAAATACGGTCATGTGCCATTAGCCACGACAAAGCAAGGTTATAAACTCAGCAAGCAAAACAAAGCGCCTGCTATTGATCATAATAATCCACAGCCCGCACTCACTGCTGCCTTGGCGTTTTTGGGGCAAACGCCACCAACAGAGCTACTTCATATTGATGTGAATGGCATTCTTACTTGGGCTATTAAGCACTGGTCTAGAAATAAAATACCTAAAAAACAAAAGATAAATTATGAACTTAAATTTTTCTGATCTCTCTATAAATCAGCGTTATCATTTAATGACGCAAACCATCATTCCACGCCCTATCGCTTGGGTGTTAACTGATTCAAGTAACGGCTCCTTTAATTTAGCGCCTTTCTCTTATTTTACCGCCGTTGCTAGCGCGCCACCTATACTCATGCTGTCTGTTGGCAAAAAACCTAATGGAGACAGTAAAGACACCTTAGTTAATATCATTAATAACAAAAAAATGGTCATTCATATTGCCTCAGCGCAACATGCATCAATGGTCACACAGACCGCACAAACCTTGACGCACGGTGAATCAGAGCTTAATAATACAGAATTAGTAACCACTGAGTTTGCAGACTTTTCTTTACCAAGGCTAGCGCAATGCGATATTGCTTATGGCTGCGAACTTTATGAAATAAAAGAACTTGGTGATATACCACAAAGTTTAATTTTTGTTGAAGTTAAGCAAGTATATATTAGTGACAACATTGTTGACGTTGATGTCGATACTCATGGAAAAGAAAGAATTAAAGTGCATGCCGATAAAGTGAACCCACTATCTCGCCTTGGCGGTGGTGAATATGCCACCATTAATGAACCTTTTAACATTGTTAGACCCAAATAATTTTGTATTTATTCAGCTTATAAATATTTACCACATAGAACTCTTCGAAGCATCGAGGCTCGGTGGTGAGCCGTTACATAACTTGTACACAAATTAAAGTTCAAATAAAAGTTCAAATACAGAGAAGGAAACACCATGACTCAAACTATCGTAATAACAGGCGCTAATCGTGGCATAGGTTTAGCCATGGCTAAAATTTGTCAACAACGTGGCGATAAAGTTTATGCCCTTTGCAGGCAAAGTTCTCCACAGCTCGACTCACTTGGCATAAATATTATCGACAAAGTCGATATTTCAACCGATGCCGGCATTGCCACAGCAAAATCTGCTCTTACTAGCATAAAAATTGATTTATTGATCAATAATGCTGGTATTTTGCGTAATGAAAGCCTGCACGATTTTAATCTGCACACCATCTCTGAACAGTTTAACGTTAACGCCCTAGCACCACTTGCCTTAACCCAGACGCTGTTAGCAAATTTTAGCGCCGGCAGTAAAATAGCCTTTATTACCTCCAGAATGGGCTCAATCACTGACAATGGCTCTGGTGGTCGCTATGGCTACAGAATGTCAAAAGCCGCACTGAATATCGGCGCTATGTCACTGGCTAAAGACTTAGCCGACCAACAAGTAGCCGTTGGTATTTATCATCCCGGTTATGTACAAACGGATATGGTCAATGTTACTGGCGAAACGAGCAACGGCGATATTAGCACTGATGTTGCAGCACAGCGGCTATTAGGCTTAATGAATGAATTAACCATGAAGGAGTCTGGCGTGTTTAAGCACTCTAATGGCGAAGTACTACCTTGGTAGCCCATTAATGGCATCAATTTGCATCAATTGCCGCTATTATATCTAAAGCAGTGATAAGTAATTATCGCTGCTTTTTCATTCTCTTTCGTGCTTGATTACTGTATCATTGCGCGAATATTTATCATAAATTTTCAGCCAAAAAGGTCTGCATCATCAAACGCGTTATCAACCTCTGCAAAAAAGTTTTAGGCTCAAGAGCAAATAAAACCAGCAAAACAGTCTCCACACTGAAAGAACCTATTGTGCTATCACGTGATCAGCACCCGGTATCTCGTCAATTCATGAGTTCAAGCGCCTTAAAAGTATTACATCGACTCAACAAAGGTGGTTACGATGCTTATCTTGTTGGCGGCGGTGTTCGTGATATTTTACTCGGACTAAAACCCAAAGACTTTGATATTGCCACCAACGCCACCCCTGAGCAAATCAAAGCTTTATTTCGTAATTGTCGCTTGATTGGTCGCCGTTTTCGGCTGGCACACATTGTTTTTGGTCGAGAAATTATTGAAGTGGCCACATTTCGCGGTCACCACGACAGCGCTAGCGATAAAGATCAGCAAGACATAAAAACCTCCAAACAAAGTGAAGATGGCATGCTATTGCGTGACAACATCTACGGCAGCATTGAAGAAGATGCCGAACGTCGCGATTTTACCATTAATGCCCTCTATTACTCTGCCAAAGACTTTAAAGTCTATGATTTTGCTAATGGCGTTAAAGACGTTGAAAACAAAATCATCCGCTTAATTGGTGATGTTGAAACTCGTTATCGAGAAGATCCTGTCCGTATGTTGCGTGCCATTCGCTTTGCTACCAAGTTAGATATGGAGATAGAAGCCCAAACCAAAGCGCCCATCAAAACACTAGCACCATTGATGGCTAATATTCCTGCCGCGCGCATGTTTGAAGAGTTTCTAAAAATGTTTATTGCTGGCAAGGCTGTTGCCAATTTTGAACAGTTACGTGATTACCACCTCTTTAAGTTTTTCTTTCCAGCGGTTGATCAAGCATTAGATGCCAACGACGAGCTACTTGAGCGCTTTATCATACTCGCCATGAAAAATACTGATAAGCGCATTAACAATGACCAACGCGTAACGCCAGCGTTCCTATTTGCCGCAATGCTTTGGCACCCTCTGCAGAACTACATTAAACAAATCAATATCAACAATTCATTGTCGCCACAAGATACTTTTTTTGCAGCACTCAATGAAATAATGCCAGAACAACAACGTAGCATTGCCATTCCTAAACGCTTTCAAGGCGTGATGAAAGATATTTGGATATTACAAGATAAGTTGGCGCACAGAGTCGGTAAAAAAGCCTTTAAAGCCTTTGAACATCCTAAATTTCGTGCTGGTTATGATTTTCTCCTACTACGCAGTGAGATTGAATCAGACAACACTCAATTAGCCGAACTAGCTCAATGGTGGACAGATTTTCAAGATGTATCACCAGAAGCACAACTGCAAATGGTAAAAGGCATTAAGGGTGAACAAAGTCGTCGACGTACACCAAGAAAACGTCGTAAACCCACTACTACGTTTTCTACCGAATAAAAAGGTTGAGTAACCTTTGTGTCTCAGTAATCCAAATGAATAACTCGCAAGATCAAGTAATTTCAGGAAGTACAAAATGATAACGGCATACATAGGCTTAGGCAGTAATTTATCTGATCCTATTGCACAAGTGAACAATGCGATTGATGAAGTGAAACAATTAGCCCAATGCCAAGTTACCGCTATTTCATCTTTATACTTAAGTAAACCCATGGGTCCGCAGGATCAGAATGATTATATTAATGCTGTTATAGCTATTGAAACCTCATTATCTGCCATTGAATTGCTTGATTTATTACAAGCCATTGAAAATAATGCCGGAAGAGTACGTAAAGACAATCGCTGGGGTGCGCGTATTTTAGATCTCGATATTATTCTATTTGGTCATGAAACAATCAATACAGAGCGTTTAACCATACCTCATTACGGCATGCATGAGCGCGAATTTGTTTTGTTACCCTTAGCTGAAATAGCACCAACACTTAACTTACCTAATGGCGAAACTGTAAAACATTTGAGCCAAAATATTGCTAATAATGCCATAGTAAAATTAAGCTAACCTAAACTAGCGTAAGCAGCATATTGCAGTTGAAAAAAAATTATGCGAAAGTAACGTAACTGAGTAATTACTCAATTCACCCAATTAACTCAACAACGTATTGAGAACTGTATGGCTAAAATAACGACATCAACCTTGTTAAAAATGAAACAGCAAGGGGAAAAAATATCAACCATTACGGCTTATGACGCAAGCTTTGCCAAGCTATTTGACCAAGCAGGTATTCACGCTATTTTAATTGGCGACTCGCTAGGCATGGTACTGCAAGGCCAAGATGATACACTACCCGTTTCTATCGACGATATGGCTTATCATACTCAATGCGTTAAACGCGGTGTTGAAAACACGCTAATCATCGGCGATATGCCTTTTATGACGTACGCCACCACCGAACAAGCACTAACCAATGCCGCTAAATTAATGCAAGCTGGCGCTAGCATGGTAAAAATGGAAGGCGGAGCTTGGTTAGCTGATACCATTAAATCCTTAGTTGAACGCGGTATTCCCGTTTGCGCACACTTGGGCTTAACCCCCCAATCGGTCAATGTTTTTGGCGGCTTTAAAGTTCAGGGGCGTGAGGATGCTCAAGCACAGCAGATGATAAAGGATGCCCAAATATTAGAGGCCGCCGGTGCACAATTATTGGTATTAGAATGCATTCCCGCACCGCTAGGTAAGGCCATTACTGAAGCCATTGATATTCCAACTATTGGTATTGGCGCAGGTAGAGATACCGACGGGCAAATATTAGTAATGCACGATGCCTTAGGTATTTCTTGTAGCTATATGCCTAAATTTTCACGTAATTTCATCAAAGAAACAGGCGATATTAAAAAGGCAATTGAACTTTATATTAGAGAAGTATCAAAGGGTAACTTTCCTGGTGAAGATCATATTTTTAAGTAAAGTAACCAGTTTATAGTGACTAGCATCGAAAAATATTGCGAGTGAGGTGTTTTCATAACTCGCAATACTTTACCCGCTCGCTACTTAAGAGAGAACCATGAACACAGTTGAAAATATTAAAGATTTACGCGCACAAGTCAAGGCATGGCGCATGCAAGGTTTAACCATTGCTTTTGTGCCCACCATGGGGAACTTACACGACGGTCATTTAGCGTTAGTAAAAACGGCGCATCTTTATGCGGACAAGATTATTGTGAGTATTTTTGTTAATCCCATGCAATTTGGTTTGAGTGAAGATATTGATAATTACCCAAGAACCTTAGCACAAGACAAAGCCAGTTTAGTAACTGTTAACACTGACTTATTATTTACCCCCACCGCCGATATTATTTATCCGAAAGGTTTTGGTGAAAACAGTTATATTGAAGTACCCAATATTTCAGATTTATACTGTGGTGCCAGTCGCCCAGGGCATTTTCGTGGTGTCGCTACCGTAGTATGTAAATTATTTAATTTAGTGCAACCTGATGTGGCTTGTTTTGGCTCAAAAGACTATCAGCAACTGCAAGTGATAAAAACAATGGTCGAAGACTTATCAATGCCTGTTGATATTATTCCCGTGGAGATTATTCGTGAAGCGTCTGGCCTTGCTATGAGTTCTCGCAATGGCTACTTAACTAAGCATGAGTTAGCAATTGCACCGGCCCTTTACCAAACGTTGCAGTGGTTAAGCGAACAGTTACGTGCCAGCCATCAGCCTAGAGATTATGCAGCACTTGTAATGCAAGCCAGTGAACAAATAGACAAATCGGGACTAAAAACTGATTATATTAATTTATGCCATGCCCAAACATTAGCGCCAGCAGCGCCTAATGACAAAGAGGTTGTTATTCTGGCCGCCGCCTACCTAGGTAAAGCAAGACTGATAGATAACTTACCAGTGAGCTTGTAAGTTGATGTTAATTAGATTATTCAAACTTTAGCAGCCGCCAACAACTGCGGCAAAAAGTTTTCACTCTCTTGTGCTAACAAGCACTGCTCAGCTAATATATCTCGTAAGGTTTCTTTGCTGGTTAATGGGTTGGCAAGTACCACTCGAAAAACAATCACTTTTTCATCATTGTAACGAGCCACTTTGATTCGGGTACGAGAAACAAAAGAGTGACCATTTTCGCGCTGGCGCTTTTGAATGAACTTAGTGAGCTTTCCTAAAATCAAGTTAAGCTCAGCTTGCTGCTCTGCATCGGCTGTTGATAATAACCTTTGTACCGATGTTGGCACATATCTATAGGTTAATAGACATAATTCAGGTGCTGTAACGAGTTCAAAATCACCATGTTTACTGATAATGTCGGCAAAGTAATTAGCTTTCTCTATCGCTCTGTTAATCAACATTTCATAACCCGGGCGGCTAATAATATGTAAGCTGGCATACACCAACATCGCCATTCCCGAGCGAGAGCCCTCTAATGTATGACTACCTAAATCTTTTGAGCCTTTACGTAATATGTATTCAGCATGATGCTCAATATCAGCCACAGAAGAAGGGTCTTTAAATACCACCACCCCCGCCCCCATAGGTACATACATTTGCTTATGAGCATCAATAGTCACTGAGTCAGCACGTTCAATACCATTAAGTAAATAGCGATGTTTATTAGACAATAACGTTGCCCCGCCCCAAGCAGCATCAACGTGGAAATAACACTGATATTGCTCGGCAATATCAGCTATGTTATCAAGTGGATCAACATTACCGGTTTCTGTCGTCCCCGCCACACCAACAATCGCTAATATTTTAATGTTTTGTGCATTAAGCTGCTGACATTTTTGCGCTAATTTTTGGCAATCTATTTTGTTATTTTCATCAGTTTCAATAGCAATAACACTGTCTTGACCAATACCGAGAATATCCGCAGATTTTTGCAACGAATAATGACCACGCTCTGAAACCAATATAACTAAGTCTTGATAACCGTAATGCTGCAAGGCGGCAAATAGACCAGAACGAGTAATGCCTTTAAAGTCACCATCAGCTTTAAGTAGTTTATTACGAGCAACCCAAAGGGCTGTGATGTTAGCGACAGTACCACCCGAACAAAAAGCGCCTAAAGAATGCTGAGCGCTGTGCATCCAAGCTTGATAAAAGCTATCGTCTTCTTGATAGACTAAGTTATGCATCATGCCTAATACTTGTCGCTCTAATGGCGTAAAAGCTTTCGACGTTTCTACTTTCACTAAGTTTTGATTTAAGCCCACCATCAACTTAGATAAAGGTAGAGTAAATGCAGGTAAAGCTGAAGTCATGTGACCAATAAAGCTAGGGCTTGCTGTGTGTACCGATTGCGCCACCAGCTTATCTAACAAGTGATGAATGTGATCAGAAACAAACTCTGGCTGTTCAGGGATGTGCGGGCATATAAAGTCTTGTTCAATATCCGTTAAAGCATTTTTGCTGGCAACAATTCTATTATTTAAAAAACCAGTAAGATTTTGAGAAATTTCTTGTTCAATGCGCCCTAGCGTGGAGTCTGGTGCTTCAGCAATGGTGAAAATTCTATGCAGGGCTTCTGGTGTTGCTTGTGCTATACGCTTAGGCGTGATCATACGGATTCATCAAAAAGTTATACATTTAAGCAATGAACTTTAATAAAAAAACACTCAAATGTCTTCTACTTTCAGAGTAAAGCGTGTTGATAATAACTATAACGAAACTAATTAACCAATGAACTGGCGTAAATTAACCCTGCTTGTGTGCACATAACCAAGGTCACTATTATCATTAGTATTTTACTTTTCACTGCTTTCATCATTATTTCCTTTAAATCACTCTATTATAATAAATAGTAATCAACAGTTATGCCAACTAACTAATACTATGATTTTAAAGAAATTAATGTTTTTTAGTTTTTACTCAATATTTAAAAGTGGTTAATATCACTATAAAATAGCGATTTAATATGCGGAACTTCATAAATAATGTTGAGTGTGTCACCAAATAATAAAAGTTAATATATCGGTTTAGTTTATGGCTGCCCTAATATTTGAAATTATTCTCCAGTATGAGCACTGAAAGCATACCGCGGGCATGAGTAATACGGCGTTAAGGCAACAAGGTGAAGTTCTGGGGAAAGCACTTAGCTAAGCTTTACGTTCCAAGGTAGCAATGAATCAATATCGAGTTTAGGGTTGCTCAATTGCTCAAGACAGTGCATAAGATAGTCAAACGGAATTAATCCATTC
>Ga0209081_1000107_pt1 | contig 44322 bp, 37 predicted proteins | sample GOMGulsemesocosm_4_FD_184636 | JGI IMG/M metagenome (GOLD analysis project Ga0209081, IMG submission 184636) | Methane-oxidizing microbial communities from mesocosms in the Gulf of Mexico - GOM15B Gulf of Mexico (SPAdes) (version 2) | ecosystem: Environmental > Aquatic > Marine > Cold seeps... | reverse complement strand
GCCAACGAACATGAATCGCACTACATCTTTGATTTGTTGATGAGCAATACGTCAGACATCATTCCGGATGTGCTCTCAACCGATACCCATGGGGTGAACCATGTGAACTTCGCGTTACTGGATCTGTTCGGATACCAGTTTGCCCCACGCTATGCCCAGGTTGGCAAAGTGATCAATGACATGTTTGATGTCAAGGAAGACAAAGAACACCGAATTCAGCTGTGCTTAAAAAAGCCAATCAATACCCATCGTATTGCGCAGCACTGGGATACCATCCAACGGATTGCAGTATCACTTAAGCAGCGGAAAACAACGCAAGCCACCTTGGTGAGAAAGCTCTCGGAGTACAAGCGCAATCACCCGCTGCTGGAAGCCCTGACGGAATACAATCGCCTGGTGAAAGCGAATTATCTACTGTGCTACATCGATGATGCCAGTTTAAGAAACTATGTTCAGCGCGCGCTGAACCGGGGAGAGGCCTATCACCAACTGCGTCGGGCCGTGAGCAGCGTCAATGGGGATCAGTTCCGGGGCAGTTCAGACGAAGAAATCCAGCTATGGAATGAGTGCGCTCGCCTGGTCACCAATGCCATCGTTTACTTCAACTCCAGGATACTCAGCCAGCTGTTGACCAGCTTCGAATACCAAGGAGATACCAAGAGAATAGATATCGTCAAACAGGCATCCCCTGTGGCCTGGCACAACATTAACCTCAAGGGGACTTACCACTTCGAATTGAGCGAAAAATTGCCAGATCTGGAGGAGCTTATGCGCTCAATCGAGGGATATTTACCCGTCAGCGAAAAGTAATACCCCTCTGGAGGCCACGGACGGCGCGGCCTCCAGAGCACTTTGTCGTTTTTGGACGGAAAATCCCTAGAACCCCAATCTCGTCGAAGGGGTTCATGCTCATCTTGACATTGGCGATGTCCACGCCGCTGCCATCGCTCTTGACGCGGACCTTGACGTTGTAGTCAACCACCCGCTTGACGGGAACCAGGATTTTCATGGGAGGGTTTCCTTTCAGGATCATTCAGAGTTGATCGTCCGCCAGGGCCAGCGTGCTGGCGGCGCCGCCCGTGACGATGTCGCGCAGCATCGGCGCCTGCACCAGGACATGCGCCGCGTAATGGCTGGCTGTGGCGCGCTTGGTACCGAGAAAGCCCGCATCGCCCGCGCCCGCCGCGAGTTGCGCGGTAGCGGCTTCGGCCATGCGCGCCGACAGCCAGCCGCCGATCACGGTGCCCGCCAGCCGCAGGAAGGGCACGGCGCCCGCCGCGCACTGCGCGGGTTGACCGTCGTGGGCCAGCAGCCAGTCGACCGCTTCGTCCAGCGCCTGGGCAGCGGCTGCCAACGCGCGGCCGATCTGCGCCAGCACTGCATCGGGCGATTCGACCAACCGGCGCGCATCGCCGTCGATGCGGCCCAGCAGCGCCTTCAGCGTGCGCCCGCCCTCGCGTGCCAGCTTGCGGCCGATCAGGTCGTTGGCCTGGATGCCCGTGGTGCCTTCGTAGATGGTCGTGATGCGCGCGTCGCGCATGTGCTGGGAGGCGCCGGTTTCCTCGACGTAGCCCATGCCGCCATGCACCTGCACGCCGTCGGACGTGATGCCCTGCGCGCTGTCGGTACACCAGCCTTTGACCACCGGTATCAGCAGGCCGACCAGGGCCTGCGCCTGCGCGCGCTCCTGCGCATCGGCGTGGCCCGCGGCGCGGTCCATCTGACCGGCGCAGAAGTAGGCCAGCGCGCGCATGGCCTCGGTGCGGGCCTTCATGTCCATCAGCATGCGCCGCACGTCCGGGTGGCCTGCGATGGCGGTGCTGCCGCTGATCAGCGGCTTGCCCTGCACCCGCTCCAGCGCATAGGCGCGTGCGCGCTGGTAGGCGCGCTCGGAAATGCCCACGCCTTCCAGGCCAACGTTCAGCCGCGCGTGGTTCATCATGGTGAACATGCAGGCCAGCCCCTGGTGCGGCTCGCCGACCAGGTAGCCGATAGCGCCGCCGCTGTCGCCAAAACTCATCGACGCCGTGGGGCTGCCGTGGATGCCCATCTTGTGCTCAATCGACGTGCAGGCCAAGTCGTTGCGTTCGCCCAGGGTGCCATCGTCGTTGACCAGGTACTTCGGGCACAGGAACAGCGAGATGCCTTTCACCCCCGGTGGCGCATCGGGTAGGCGCGCCAGCACCAGGTGCACGATGTTCTCGGCCATGTCGTGCTCGCCCCAGGTGATGAAGATCTTGTTGCCGCTGACGTGGTAGTGGTCGCCCTCGTGTACGGCACGGCTGCGCAGCGCGGCCAGGTCAGAGCCGGCCTGGGGCTCGGTGAGGTTCATGGTGCCCGTCCAGCGGCCCTCGACCATGGGTGCCAGGAAGCGGCGCTGGAGTGCGTCGCTGCCATGGTGCGCAATGGCCTCCACCGCGCCCAGCGTGAGCATCTGGCACAGGCTGAACGCGAGGTTGGACGACTTCCACATCTCCAGCACGGCGGTGGAGACCAGCGTGGGCAGGCCCTGGCCGCCCCATTCGGTGGCAGCGGGCATGCCGTTCCAGCCGTTCTCGCAGAAGCTGGCCCAGGCTTCGCGAAAGCCGTCGGCGGGCGTGACCCGACCATCGTGCCAGCGCGCGCCCTGCACGTCGCCGGGGCGGTTGAGCGGATCCAGCACGCCAGCGGCGTAATTAGCCGCCTCCTGCAGGATGGCCTCGACCAGGTCGGGCGTGGTTTCTTCATGGTCGGGCTGGGCGCAGATCGCGTCCAGGCCGCCGACCTCTTTCATGGCGAACAGCATTTCGCGCAGGGGGGCTATGTAGACAGACACAGCGAATTTCCTTGATGGCTACGATCAGGCGTTTTGCGGCGTCTGTTGCGACGGGCGCAACTCGCGTGCAGCCTCTTGCGGGCCCACCGACGCCGGGCCGCCATGCCTGATGAACGCCAGGGCGATCGAGCCGATGATTCCGAAAGCCCCGATCACCAGGAAGTTCTGCTCCAGCGGCAGCTCAAGCGCAACGATCTGGCCGATTAGCAGCGGCGCCGCGATCGCGCCCAGGCGCCCCACGCCGGAGGCCATGCCGATGCCGGTCGAGCGGATGGACATCGGGTAAAACTGCCCGCAGTAGGCATAGGCCACCAATTGCGCGCCGGTGGTGCAGGCGCCGACCGCGCCGATGATCAGATAACGCAGCTCGGTCGAGGTCTGGAACGTCATCAGGTACAGCAGCACGCCGCCCAGCGCATACATCCCCACCAGCACCCACTTGATGTTGAACTTGTCGGCGAGCCACCCGCCTCCCACGGCACCGATGATGGCGCCAACGTTCAGCGCGATCACGAAGCTGAGGGCAGACCCCAGGCTGTAGCCAGCCATAGCCATCAGCTTGGTCAGCCAGCTGCTGAGCGCATAGACCATGAACAGGCCCGAGAAGAAGGCGATCCAGAACAGCACCGTGCTCGGGCCTCGCCCGTCCTGGAACAGCCGGGAGACCGGCGCACCCGCCACGCGGTCGGCGGTGGGCACGACGAACTGGGCGTCCGCCGGGTGCTTGACTCCCGGCTGGAGATTACGGGCCACTTCGGCCAGTTCGCCGTTGCGGCTGCGCGAGATCAGGTAGGTCATTGATTCCGGCACCAGCTTCAAGATGAACGGAATCAGCAGGACCGGCACACCCGCTGCGATGAAAACGACCTGCCAGCCGTACTCGCCGATCAGCTGCTTGCCGAGCACCGCGGCCAGGATGCCGCCCAGTGCGTAGCCCGAAGTCATCAGCGCCGTCATCAGGCTGCGGATCTTCTTGGGCGAGTACTCGACCATCTGTGCCACGATGACCGGCAGCACACCGCCAATCCCCAGGCCCGCGATGAAGCGCACCACGCTGAAGCTGATGGGATCCTTGGTGAATCCGGCGGCCGCGGTGAACACGCTGAACAGCATAACGCCAATGGAGAGGGCCCAGCGCCGACCAATCCGGTCGGACAGCGTGCCCAGAACCATGGCGCCGAACATCATGCCGAACAGGGCCGAACTGGCCATGAAACCGGCAGTCGATGCGTTTACGCCCATCTGCTGCATGATGGACGGCAGGGCGATGCCCATCACGGCGATGTCATAGCCGTCGATGATGAGAATCAACAGGCACCACAGAAGCACCTTGGCATGAAAGCGGTTGAAGCGAGCGTCGTCGGCGAGCTTCGGCATGTCGATTTAGCACACGTGTTTGTCTCCTTTGAGTTAGGTTCTGGATCGCGGGGCGGCGGTCATCGCCGCTCCGCTACATGTCGTCCAGCGCACACAAGGAATCGTAGGTGCCGGTGCTGCGAGCCGCGATGACGAAGCGCCCCAATCGAATGACAAACGGCCCCTTTCTGAGAGCGCTGTTCAAGTGCGCCAAGAGGTCAAGCGTCAAGCTGAATATGGTCGCCGCGTGCGGCTGATGTTCCAGCACGAAGGGCGCTTCTGCCTGCTGGGAACACCCCGGCAGTGTTGGGCGCCCAGGGGCTCACGCCCCATCGTCGGCGCACGCCTGCAACGCCAGGACCTGTTCGCCTTCGCCGCCGTCAGCACGCACGATGGCGTGATGGACTCTCTGGTGCTGCCCTGGGCCAACGCTGAGACGATGCCGGTGTTTCTGGCCGAGATGGCGCGACGCCATGCCGTCGAGTTCATCATGATGGTCATGGATCAGACGGGTTGGCACATCGCGGGTCACTTGGATGTGCCACAGAATATGCGCCTAGAATTTCCGCCACCCTACAGCCTTGAGCTGAACCCGGTCGAGCATCTGTCGAAGGTGCCGTGCCAGGACTGGTTTGCGAACACGGTGTTCAAAGAACTGGAGGCCGTACACGACGCGCTGGCGCAAGGACTCATTGCTCTCGAAACACATCAGCAAAGAACCCAGTCAATGACAGGCTTGATTGGGTTACTTCTATATCCTTGAGGGCAATTTAGTGCATCAGGCGAGCCGATAGCGCATTACACCGTCTTCGTCTTCTGCAGACACGATTTCCCCACGCTGGTCGAGATAGTTCAGGTGGGCGAGCGTCTCTCCGGTCGCGAGGTTGAGGTGCATTTGCTCCGCAACAATGGACGAGCGGTACAGGGCGCGAACCAGGTCGATGACCCTCAGAGGCTGCGCAAGTTGTTGCCTGACGCGGTCGGTGCCTCTGACGGTGCTCGCACGCAGTTGCTCCAACCGTAGGTGCAGGCCATGGAAAGGTTCGTTGTGGGCAGGCAGAATCAGGGCGCTCCCAGGTACGCGTTGCATCAACCGGTCGATGGAATCGAGCCAACCCTGCAGAGGATTCGCATGCGGCTCGGTGGCGTACACGGAGGTATTGGAACTGATCCTGGGAAGAACCTGATCCCCCGATATCAGCAAATCCAGTTCGCGCGAGTAGAAGCACGCGTGCTCGGGGGAATGTCCTGTGCCGACGATGACTTCCCATTCCTGGTCCCCGATCCGCAACATCTGGCCATCCGTGAGCCGCACAAAGCTGTCAGGCAATGGATGGATCATTTTACCGAAGTCACCGAACCGGGTGCGGTACTCATCCACCTCGGTGTCGCTCCATCCGGCCCTCCGATAGAAGCGAACGCCATCGACTGGCGCTTCCCGCCCCGTATCGGCAAGCATCACCCGACAGCTCAAATACTCGTCTCGTGTCATCCAAAGCGCGCATTCGAAGCGACGTGTCAACCATCCCGCCATGCCCACATGATCCGGGTGCATGTGCGTCGCTATCACACGGGAGATGGGACGGCCGGCTAGCGGCCCCTGCGGAGCGAGCAAGGCGAGCCACGCGTTCCTGACGTCCACGCTGCGAATGCCCGTGTCCACGACCGCCCAACCAGGACCGTCGCTCAATGCCCAGAGGTTGATGTGATCCAGGGAAAACGGCAGCGGCATGCGCAGCCACAGCACACCTGGCTTGATTTCCGTGGCTTGGCCAGGGAGTGGGAGGTCCGAGAACGGATACGAAAGTGCCGAGGCTGCGTTGGTCATGATGCTTGATTTACATTCTGGCAGTGCCGCTCCAAATGGCGCACAGCCATCACTCCTATCCAGTGCGAGTTCAGTTTTAGCTTAGGAAGCTTAGAAGTCAGCCTCGACGGGTGGCAATGACGAATGACCTCGATAGGCTGACGGAAAGCGTCTGCTTCCTGCCGCAGCCTGTCGCTGCGATGCCGTCGGTGCAACTGCCAGGGCTGCAAACAGTCTCTTGAGCGCACGAGAGCCTCGCTCGATGTGGGCCAAGGCCCGGCAGCTATGAAGGCGCCGATCTTCTCAGTGGTCGGCTACAGCCTCGTGGCCGTGCCGGAATTGGTCGAATGCCTCTATGTAGGGTGCTGCCCGCTGCGCGAGCGGGCGCGGTAGGCTCCCGGCGCGCTGCCGGTCCAGACCTTGAAGGCGCGCTGGAAGGCGGTGCTGTCGGTGAAGCCCAGGTCGGCGGCGATGGCGATGAGCGAGGCTTCGCTGCTGGTCAGGCGCACGATCGCCATGTCGCGCCGCAGTTGGTCCTTCAGTGCCTGGAAGGAAGTGCCCTCGGTGGCCAGGTGCCGCTGCAACGCGCTCACCGACATGTGCAGGCGCTGCGCGGTGACGGCCAGGTCGGGCCATTCGGGGCTGGCCCGCTGCAGCACCATGCGGACCCGCGCGCTGGCGCTGCGCTCGTTCAGGTGCGGCCCCACCACGTTGCCCGGCGTGGCGCGCAGGAAGGACTGCAGCGCGTCCCGATCGCGCCGCACCGGCTGTTTGAAGGCGTCGGCGTCGAACCAGGCGGCCGTGCGCGGCTGCCCGAAGCACAGCGTACCGGAAAAGATGCGCCCGTAGCTCATCGCATGGAGCGGCTGCGCAAAACTGAAGTCGAATCGCTGCGGCACCAGCCGGCCGCCGTGCAGCCACAGCAGCAAGCGCCAGAACACGCGCAGCAGATGTGCGTGAAGGAATTCGGCATGTGCGCCCGCGCCGCCGCGCATCTCCAGCGCGAAGCCCCCCAGCGCGCCCTCGGTCACGGGCACCAGCGCCACGTCGTCCTGCAGCAGGGCGAAGGATTCGCTCAGGCGACGCAGGGCGTATGACAACGAATGGGCAGTGAACGCGCTGCGCACCATTAGCGCGAAGCTGCCCGGGCGCATGGGCCGCCCATGCAGGTAGCCCAGGCACTCGTCGTTCAGGCTGTCCTTGACGGCGATAAACAGCGCGTTGAACTGCTCCACGGTTACGCGCGAATCCTCCAGATCCAGTAGCGATTCGCTGATGCCTGCGCGCCCCAGCACGCCCTCCAGCCATTCTTGCGTGGCCAGCCCCTTGCCGCGCGCGCCGTCCAGCAGGCCATGCACGGCAAAGATAGGAGCGGTGAAGACGGGTTGCAGCATGGCGTGTTATCGAAGGGGTCAACGCCGGTCGCACGGGCCGAACGAAGTTATTTGTCAGTTGATTGAGGCAATCCGCCATCGCCCTTGCAGGGGCCAATTATTACGATTGTCGCATCCCCCAAAGCACTTCGGCAGTGGCGCTGTGCGGAACGCCCGGCGCGGGGTCATAAGCCAACATAATACAAGGAGACACGCTCATGCTGCCACAGCTGTATCGCCACGCCTGGATGGACGGCGAGATCGACGCCTTTCGCGAGCAGGTGCGCCGCTACGTTGCCGCCGAATTTACTCCCCAGCTCGACGAATGGCGCCGCCAGGGCTACATCCCGCGCGAGGTCTGGCGTCCGTTCGGCGAGATGAGCTTTCTGCTGCCCGAGATGCCCGAGACCTATGGTGGTGCCGGCGCCAGCCTCGCCTACCAGCTGGTGGTGCAGGACGAACTGGCCAAGGCCGAGATGCCGGTCAATATCGCGGTGCACACCATCGCTTCGCATTACATCCTGGACTTCGGCACCGAAGCGCAAAAGCAGCGCTGGCTGCCCAAGGTGACGAACGGCGAGATGCTGGCCGCAATCGCGATGACCGAGCCGGGCTGCGGCTCGGATCTGAAGGCCATCTCCACGCGGGCCCGGCGCGACGGCGACCACTACGTGATCGACGGCGCCAAGACCTTCATCACCAACGGCTTCACCGGAAACCTGCTGATCGTCGCGGCGCGCACCAGTGGCGCGGGTAGCAAAGGGGTGTCGCTGTTCGTATTGGAGACCGAGAACCTGCCAGGCTTTCGTGTGGGCCGCCTGCTTGAAAAGATCGGCATGCAGGCCTCGGACACGGCGGAGCTTTTCTTCGACAGCGTGCGCGTTCCAGCCGACCAACTGCTGGGGGGCGTTGAAGGCCAAGGCTTTGGGCAACTAATGGGCGCGTTGCCCTACGAACGCATGGTCATTGCAGTGCCGGCGGCGGCCGTCATCGACCGGGCGTTGGAGCTCACCATCGAATACACGAAGCAGCGCAAGATATTCGGCGCGCCTCTGTTCGACATGCAGACAACGCGCCAAAAGCTGGCCGAGATGGCGACCATCGCGCATGTGGTGCGCAGCTTCGTCAACGACTGTACCCAGCGACTGCTGGACGGCACACTCGACAACGAGGCCGCCTACATGGCCAAGTGGTGGTGCACCGAACAGCAGTGCCGCGTGGTGGACGAGTGTCTCCAATTGTTCGGCGGCTACGGCTACATGGCCGAGTACCCGATCGCGCGGATGTATGCCGCTTCGCGAGTGCAGAAGATCTACGGCGGTGCCAACGAGGTCCTGAAAGACCTGGTTTCGAGGAAGCTGTGAACATGCCGCACACGTCGCACACGCTGCAGTTGCCGCTGCACGGCGTCCGTGTGGTGGAGTTTGAGGGCATCGGTCCAGGCCCTCTGGCCGCCAGGATGCTGGTCGACATGGGCGCCGAGGTGATCGCGCTGGCACGGGCCGAGCAGGCTGCTGGGGCGCAGCGGCTGGGCGGGACGGTGGAGAACCCGCTGCACCGCGGTAAGAAGGTGGAGGTCATCGACCTGAAGTCGCCCGGTGGCAAGGCGCGCGCACTGGAGCTGATTGCCCAGGCCGACGCCCTAATCGAAGGCTTTCGCCCAGGGGTGATGGAGCGGCTGGGCTTTGGCCCCGCAGATTGCGCGGCGCGCAATCCCCGACTGGTCTATGGCCGGATGACGGGCTGGGGCCAGGACGGGCCGCTTGCCCAGGCCGCGGGCCACGACCTGAACTACGTCGCGCTGACGGGCCTGCTGTCGCTGTCGGCGCACAGGGGGCAGGCGCCCATCGTGCCGCCCTCGGTACTCGGGGACGGTGCCGGGGCGCTAGGCATGGCTTTTGGCATCGCCTGCGCGCTGGTCGATGCACGGGCTACCGGCCGTGGCCGGGTTGTGGACGCAGCCATCGTGGACATCGTGGCCATGCTGGGCACGCTGGTGCACTGGATTCGCGCCAACGGGCAGATCGACGGCGCACAGCCGAGCCCGTTCCACGATTCGCCGTTCTATGACGTGTACGTCTGCGCCGACGGCGGCTTCATCAGCCTCGGCGCGATCGAGCCGCCGTTCTACGCATTGCTGTTGTCCAAGTTGGGCCTGGCGGACGTGAACCCTGCAGACCAGTACGACACGGCGGCGTGGCCAGCGTTGAAGGAGCGCATCGCGGCCCTCATCCGCACCCAGCCCCAGGCGCACTGGTGCGCGCTGCTTGAAGGCAGCGACGCCTGCTTTGCACCCGTGCTCAGCCTGGCCGAGGCAGTGCGGCATCCGCACAACGCGGCACGGGGCATCTACCAGACCACCTCTTTCGGCGCCATCGAAGCGGCCCCGGCCCCACGGTTCCAGGCACTCAACGCAACCACCACCCAGGAGACAAAGAAATGACTGCTACCACCCACATCGTCCGCGGCTGCCCGTCCACCACGGGCAACGACCGCCAGCTCAACACCACGACGCTGATCCGGCACGCCGCGCGCACCCATGGGGACCAGGAGATCGTCTACCGCACACCCGATGGCGGCTGGGATCGCTACACCTATGCCGACTGCTACGCGCGCGTCTGCCGCAGCGCCAATGCGCTGCGCGCGCTCGGTGTCGAGCCCGGCGACCGGGTCGGCATCCTGGACTGGAACAGCCGACGTCACTTCGAGCTGTACTGGTCTATTCCCGGCCTGGGTGCTGTCATGTTGCAGATGAATCTGCGCCTGGGCCCAGAGGACCTGGGCTACGTGGTCGACCACAGCAAGGTGTCCTACGTTTGCGTGGACGAGTCATTACTACCCATTGCCGAATCCGTCGCAGCGAATTCGCCCCAGATCAAGGGCTGGATTGTCATGACCGACAAGCCGCTGGACCAGATCAAGACCACGCTGGCCCCGCTGCTGCACTACGAAAACCTGCTGGCCGCCGCCGACACCCAGATCGACTGGCCCGAGATCGACGAAACCTCGGCCTACAGCGCCTGCTATACCACCGGCACCACAGGCAAGCCCAAGGGCGTGTACTACTCGCACCGCGGCATCTATCTGCACTCCACGGCCATGGCCACCAATCTGGGCATGACGCTGGACGACTGCGTGATGCTCATCACCCCCATGTTCCACGGGCAATGCTGGGGCTTGCCGCAGGCCGCCACGCTGCTGGGCGACAAGATCGTGCTGCCGGGCCGCTATGTCGCCGAGGACACCAAGCCCCTGGTTGACGCCATGATCGCCGAGGGCGTGACGGTCGCCAACGGCGCACCGGCCATCTTCCAGCCCATGCTGCAGTACATCGAGACGATGCCGGTCAAGCCGGACTTCAGCCGCATGCGCATGCTGTCCGGCGCCTCCGAGCCGCCGCTGTCGATGATGATCGGTTTCTACAAACTCACCGGTGCCGAGGTGGTGCATGGCTACGGCGCCACCGAAGCCACGACGCTGGTGACGATGAACCGCCTCAAGTCCACGCTCAAGAAGCGCCTGACCGAGGAAGAGCGCTGGAACCTCAAGCGCAAGCAAGGTCTGGTGCTGACCGGGGTGGACATCCGCATCGTCGATGCCGACGACAAGGACTTGCCGCATGACGGAAAGTCGGCAGGCGAGATCTGCGTGCGCGGCCCCTGGATCACGGCCAGCTACCACGACATGTCCGACTCCGCAGACCGCTTCCTGGAAGGCGGCTGGTGGCGCTCGGGCGATGTCGGCACGGTGGACGAGAACGGCTACCTCAAGGTCACCGACCGCATCAAGGACGTGATCAAGAGCGGCGGCGAATGGATTTCTTCCATCGACATGGAAAACCTGCTCATGGGCCACCCCGCCGTGCGCGACGCCGCGGTTGTCGGCATTCCTCATGCGAAGTGGCAGGAACGGCCGCTCGCCCTGGTGGTGCTCGAGCCCGGCCAGCAGGCGACCCAGGAACAACTGCAGCAACACCTGACCAGTGCCTTCACCAAGTGGCAGTTGCCCGATCAGGTCCTGTTCGTCGAAGCCATCCCCAAGACCAGCGTCGGCAAGCTCGACAAGAAGCGCATACGCGCCGAGCATGCGGGCCGCTACACCGAGTGAGCCAACCTTTTGCTACAGGAGAACAACATGAATGACCATGAACCCGTCATCGTTGGTGCACTGCGCACCCCCGTGGGCAAGCGCGGCGGACGCTTGCATAAATGGCATCCCGTCGACCTGATGGCCGAGACGCTGCGCCAGTTGGTCGAGCAATCCGGCATCAACCCGGCGGATCTGGACGACGTGATCGTCGGCTGCGTGCTGCAGTGGGACCAGCAGCACGGCAACCTAGGGAGGCATGCCGTGTTGGCGGCGGGGCTGCCCGAATCCGTCCCGGCAGTGACGGTCGATCGGCAATGCGGCTCTGGCCAGCAGGCGGTGAGCTTTGCCGTGCATGGTATCCAGGCGGGCGCCTACCAGTTGGCCATCGGCGGGGGGGTGGAGTCGATGTCGCAGGCGCCGCTGCCGCCGTCGTTCAAGCCCGGCGCGCCGCTCGGCTCGCAATACAGTCCGCGCGAGCTGGCGCGCTACCAGGACAACCCGCTGATACCGCAAGGCGTTTCGTCGGAGTTGCTGAACACGCGCTTCGGTCTTACGCGTGAGACCCTGGATGCCTCTGCCGTGCGCAGCCATCGGCGCGCCACCGAGGCGACGCAGGCCGGCCGCATCAAAGATCAGCTGGTGCAGCTGACCGAGGATCCGGCCGACCCGAACAGCCCGATCGTCGCTGCCGACGAAGGCGTGCGCGCCAACCCCGACCCCGAGAAGATGGCCACGCTCAAGCCGGTGTTTGCCGCCAACGGCACCACCACCGCCGGCAACTCGTCGCAGGTCAGCGATGGTGCCGCCGCGCTGCTGATTGCCAGCCGCGCTTATGCCAAGCAGCACGGCCTGAAGCCGCGTGCGCGCTTCGTCAGCACCGCCGTGGCCGCCGCCGATCCGGTGATCCAGTTCACCGCCGTGCTCGATTCCACCCGCAAGGCACTGAAGGAAGCGGGCCTGAGCATCAACGACATCGATCTGTTCGAGGTCAACGAGGCCTTCGGCGGCGTGCCGCTCATGTTCCAGCAGGAATTCGGCGTCCCGGACGACCGCCTCAACGTCAACGGCGGCTCGATAGCCATCGGCCATCCGCTGGGCTCCACCGGCGCGCGGATGCTCACCGACCTGCTGTACGAGCTGGAGCGCCGGGGTGGTCGCTATGGCCTGCAGACCATTTGCGAGGCCTCGGGCACGGCCAACACCACCATCATCGAGCGGCTGGCATGAGCGGGGCCAACATGAGCGAATCCAGCGAAGTGCTCGTCAGCCGCGAAGGCGCCATCGTCACCTTGACCATCAACCGCCCCCGTGCAAAGAACAGCTTGAACCGCGCGGTATTCGATGGCCTGCGCGCGCAGCTTGCGCAACTGCGCGACGACGATGCCGTGCGAGCCGTCATCATCACCGGCGCCGAGGGCGTGTTTTGCGCCGGAGCTGACATCACGGCGTTCGAGGTGCTGCGCGCCGCGCCGCTGCTGGGCGATCGCGCAGCGACGGGCTGGGACTTCTTTTCGGAACTGGGGAGCTTCCCCAAGCCCGTCATTGCGGCGGTGGAAAAGGTCGCGCTGGGCGGCGGCATGGAACTGGCGCTGGCCTGCGACATCGTGATCGCCGGCGAGTCAGCCAAGTTTGGCGTGCCGGAAGTCAAGCTGGGCGCCATTCCCGGTGCCGGCGGCACCCAGCGCCTGATCCATGCCATCGGCAAGTCCAAGGCGATGGCTCTGCTGCTGACCGGTGATTTCATCGACGCCCGCAAGGCCTGCGACGTCGGCATCGTCGCCGAAGTGACGGCTGACGGCCAGGCCCTGCCGACGGCGTTGGCGATGGCCAGCCGGATTGCGGCCAATTCGCCGCTGGCCGTGGCGCTCGCGAAAGATGCGGCCTTGGCCAGCTTTGAAACTCCGCTCGCGCAGGGCCTGGAGCATGAGAAGCGCAATTTCTTCGTCGTTTTGCGTTCGGCCGACAACCTGGAAGGGCAAGCGGCATTCCTGGACAAGCGTGCCCCCAACTTCACTGGCCAATAACGCCTGTCTGTCATCTATCAAGGAAAAACCATGAAACTGAATTCCGACATTTCTGCCGTCATCACCGGGGGGGCTTCCGGTCTGGGAGCTGCCACGGCCCGGCTCTTGGCCAGCCACGGCGTCAAAGTCGCCATCTTCGACATGAATGAAGCCGTCGGCCAGGCGTTGGCAAGCGAGCTTGGCGGCGTTTACTGCAATGTGGACGTGACGTCCGAGGAGCAGGTGGACGCAGCCTTCGCCAAGGCCCGCGCCGCGATCGGGCAGGAGCGCGTTCTGGTCAACTGCGCCGGCACGGCCGACGCCGTCAAGACTGTCAGCCGCGACAAGAAAACCGGCGAAATCCGCCCATGCGCGGCAGATCGTTTCAATCGCATCATTCAGATCAACCTGGTGGGCAGCTTCCGCTGCATCGCCAAGTCAGCTGCGGGCATGTTGACGCTCGCGCCGCTGGCCGATGGCGACCGCGGCGCCATCGTCAACACCGCTTCGGCCGCCGCGCAGGACGGCCAGGTCGGCCAGGCCAGCTATGCGGCCAGCAAGGCAGCCATCGTGGGCATGACCCTGCCAATCGCGCGCGACATGATGGACGAAGGGATCCGGATCAACACCATCATGCCGGGGATCTTCGGTACACCGTTGCTGCTGGGCCTGCCGGACAACGTCAAACAGGCGCTGGCGGCCAGCGTGCCCTTTCCCAAGCGTTTAGGCGACCCCGATGAATTCGCGCAGGCCGTCGAGTTTCTCGTTACTTGCGGCTACATGAATGCCGAGTCCATTCGTGTGGATGGTGCCATTCGCATGGCGCCGCGCTGACGCTGAAATTTTGATCAATCAGGGAACGTCAGCATGCCTGGAAATCCGGTAATTCTCGAAAAGAATGGTGCCGTCGCGACCATAACACTCAACTCGCCAAAAAAAATGAATGCGTTGAGCACGTCGGTCGTAAACGTGCTCGCTGGTGTCATTGCAGATGTCGAACGCGATGGCTCGATTCGAGCTTTGCTGCTGCGCGGCGAGGGCCGGATGTTCAGTTGCGGAGGCGACATCGAAGAAATGGTGGCCGCAGGCGATGCGTTGTCTACCTTGGTCGATGACGAACTGAGAGTGGCCGAAAGCATGATTCCTCAATTCGCCAGCCTGCCGTTCCCGGTAGTCTGCGCCGTACAAGGCGCGGTAGCCGGAGGCCGGAGGCGGTCTCGGGCTTGCCTTGGCCTCTGACTACCTGATTGCCGCAAGTGGGACGAAGTTTGTGGCGGCCCATACCGGCCTCGGATACGCGGGGGATTTCGGCATCAGCTGGCTACTTCCACGCGCAGTGGGTGGACGACGCGCACGAGACATGATCTTGACCAATCGCGTAGTCAGTTCGGACGAGGCCTTGGCCTGGGGATTGGTCGAGAAAGTGGTTCCTGGCGAGAGCCTGCTGGGCGAAGCGCGGCGTATGGCGGTGCAATTTTCGGTCGGACCAACGCAAGGTTATGCGGGCGCCAAGCGCCTGCAACTCGCTGCCTTCGAGAGTGATCTGGCGACCTCATTGAGGCTGGAGGCGGCCGAAATGAATCGAGCCTCGAAAACCACAGATTCGCTGGAAGCGGTTCACGCGTTCGTCGCAAAGCGAGTCCCGCAGTTTGCCGGACGCTGAACGGCTGTAGACGCATCCGGTCGGTAGGTGCTCAATCGCTGCTGGCGTCAGGTAACGGATAAACCCTGCTGCCGTCGGATTTGCCAGGATAGGGTGCCACCATGTACCTGCCCAGAAATCAGCATGCCGAGTCGTTGTTCGATGACCGGCGTCCATGGCACCAAGCTGAACCCCATACCATCATCGAGCATGGCAAAGCGGCCACTGGCGAGCATGAGGCTGCGCCGGTAGATGCCGGTCACGCGCTGGCCATCGGCCGCCAGACGGTGTTCCAGCCCGGTTTCGGTGGCAATATCCTTGGCAGCCCGAATCACATCCCGATCGCGTAGTGTCGCCAATAGATTGCGCGCGAGGATTACGCGCTGCCCGCGCCGCTCTGCCAGCCCCTGTTCGGCCAGGAATTCGGCGCGCTGCTGCATCGCCTGGTTGACCTCGCTGCCAAAGCCCAGGTTGCCCAGGCCCGAGCCGCCGCCGATCAACTGCTGGTCGAGCCAGGTGGCTCCGATCACGCGGGCCTGCCGCTCGATGGGCAGGTGCGATTTCAGCTCCACCGCCACGCCGCCCAGGCGCTGCGCATCGTAGCGACGGCCCTGCTCGGGCAAGTCGTCCGGCACCTTCCATAGCCCCTCGGCCACCCGTTCCACGATACCGGCACGGCGCAAGGCTTCCAGCCGGCGGACGTGGGACGCGACCACTTCCTGCGGATCGCGGCCGGGCACGGCCTGACCCTGCGCGATGGCAAGGTGGTGGTCGGTGCGGTACAGGCCATCGCTCGCCAACGCGGCGATGTTCTTGTCGGCCGCGCGCACGTCAGCCGATCTCCTTGCCTCCACCACGGCGCCGGTCGGATAGTTCGCCAGCTCGTCGCGGGCGTTGAGCGCAACGTAGTGGGCCTTGCCGTCCACGCCGTCGATGACCAGATAGCCCCGGTCGTGCAGTTCGTCGGCCAGCCCCTTCGCGGCCACGCGGCCGAGGATGGTTCGGCCATCGTCCCCAGGCTCGAACACCGCCAGTTCGCGTGGCTCGCCGCGCATGGCCCGCTGCATGGTGCGGATGATGTCGCCGCGCTCGCCCAGGGCGCGCAGGGTCTTTTCCGCATCGTTGTGGACGGTCCACGTGCCGGGCTGGGCCTCGTCGGCCAGGCCCAGGCGCTGCAAACGCTGCAACCTGCCGATCAGCAGCAGACGCTGGCGTTGCAGTCGGGGTTGGGGTTGGGGGAGCAACGGAACAGAAAGTGCACTTAAGCTCAGTCGCTGCCCCGCAAACCCTTGCAACGTCTGGATAGTTTCGAAAAACGACCGTTTTATGAAACCGTTTCCGCTATCGCGAGGAAAGGTCACCAACACCCGAAAATCAGTGCAATAAACCTTTCTCACGAATCAAAGTTCGTTAATTCGCAGTCGCTGACGAGTAAAACGAACTCTAATTCGGCTTACGTTGGTTTTCAGTTCCATTGCTCCCCAACCCCCGACTACGGCCGCCTCGGTGGCTGCCAACGCCGCCTGCAGACGGGCCTGCCAGTCGTCCCAGGGCAACTCGGCGCCCGCTTCGGCGGCCTGCTCCAGCTGACGCAGCAGTTGGCCCAGGGCCAGGGCGCCAAGGCTGTCGCAGGCGCTGGCCAGACGGTGAGCGGCCTCCTGCAAGGGCACGGCCTGGCGCCGTTGCAGGGCCGCGCGCAGCAGTGCGCCCTGCTCCTGCAGGCTGTGCAGCAGCAGGCCGAGCAACTGCCCCAGGCGCTCTCCACCCAACTGCTCGGCATGTTCGCGCAGCCGGGCCGCGTCCAGCCAGACTTCGGCCGGCGTGCAGCGGGCCAGGGCCTGGCGCAGCAGGGCCAGGTCGATGGGCTTGCCGATCACCCCCTGCATGCCGGCCTGCAGGTAGCCCTGCACCTTGCTCGCCTGCAGGCTGGCGGTAAAGGCGTAGATGGGCGTATCGCGATTTAGCCCCTGAGCATCGGCGCGAATCCGCTGGCATAGCTCGACCCCGCTGCAGCCGGGCAGGTGCACGTCCAGCAGGATCAGATCGAAGCGCTGCTGACGGCACAGCGCCAGGGCTGGCTCGGCATCCTCGACCAGGCTCACCCACTGGCCTTCACGCTCAAGCAGGCCACGGGCCACCTCACGGTTAAGCGGCACGTCCTCCACCACCAGCACCCGGCGCGCCGCCAGGGGCACGGCCGGCACCGGCTGCGGCGCCTGCGGTGCCTGCACCCGGGGCAGCCACAGCTCGAACCAGAAGCGGCTGCCCTGCCCCTCACGGCTGTGCAGCTGGATCTCGCTGCCCATGGCCTGCACCAGGCGCTTGCAGATGGCCAGCCCCAGGCCGGCCCCCCCATAACGCCGCGCCACCTGCTCGTCGGCCTGGACGAAGCGCTCGAAGATACGCCCCTGTACCGCCTCGGCGATGCCGATACCGTCGTCCTCCACCTGAATGCGCAGTTGCTGGCCTTGGCTGTGCTCGCCCAGCAGCTCGACGCTCAGACACACCCGGCCGCCGGCGGTGAACTTGATGGCATTGGCCAGCAGGTTGGTCAGCACCTGGCGCAGGAACTGTTCGCAGCCCAGTAGCCAGGGCCCCACCGCGGCGTCCAGACGCACCTGCATCTGGGTGCCGTTGGCCTGGGCGCGGGGTTCGAGCAGGGTCACCACCTCATCCAGCAGTTCGCCCAAGGCAAAGGCCACCGGCTCGGCGCGGGCCTCGCCCTCCTCCAGCTTGGCGAAATCCAGCAGGTCGTTGAGCAGCGCCAGCAGGCCCTCACCGGCCTTGTGCAGGGCGCGCAGGCGCAAGCGATCAGGCTCGGCCGGCAACGCCTCGCGAAGCAGTTCGGCCATCCCGAGGATGCCATTGAGCGGCGTGCGCAGCTCGTGGCTCATGGTGGCAAGAAAGCGCGACTTGGCGCGGTTGGCCGCCTCGGCCTGTTCCTTGGCCTGGTGCAGGCTGGCGGTGCGCTGCTCGACCATGCGCTGCAGTTCGTCCTGGCGACCGACCAGGGCCTGGCGATCGGCCTCGCGCCGGCGCAGGTCGGCGAGCATGGCCTGGCGCAGGTCCTCCAGGGCGTGGGCCACCTGATCGATCTCGTCGTCGGCACGGGCCGCCTTGGCCAGCTGCAACGGCTGCTGCCAGCTACCGGCACCCAGATGACGGGAGAACTCGGCCATGGCCAGCAGGTGGCGGGTGACCAGGCGGTGGAACAGCCAGGCCAGGGTGATGGCCAGGCCGCAGATAAACAGGGCCATCCACAGCAGGTTGGCCAGGCCGCTGGCCCACAGGCGGCGGTGGATGCTGGCGATATCCACCGCCACCTCCAGGCTACCGAGGCTGCGCGGCTGGCCATCCGGTGCGCGGTAGACCAGCGCGAAGCGCTCGCGACGCAGCGGCTCGGCGGCCTCGCGCCGGCCCTTGAGCAGATCGAAGTCGCTGCTCTGCAGACGCACCCAGGCGATATCGGGGAAGTCCACCAGGCCGCGCAGCTGCACCGTCAACTGTTCCTGGTTGAGATCCCACAGGCTACGCTCGATGCTGGCCAGGTAGCCGCTGCGGATCAGCTCCAGGCGCGACTCCACCCCGGCCATCTCGCGGCGGTACTCCAGCACCAGCTGCAGCGCCCCGGCGAGCAGGGTAAAGCACAGGCTGAACAGCAGGATAAAGCGCAGCAGGCGCCGCGACAGGCCGCTGAGCGCCGGCAGGCGCAGGCTCACCGGGTGGCCTCCTGCATGGTTCGATAGGCCGCCTCGCTCTCCGCCAGCCAGCGCTCTACCGCGCCTTCCTCGCGCAGGCGGCGAAGCTCGGCATCGATACGCCCCTGCCAGGCCACCAGGGGCGAGCGCCGGGAAATGGCGAAATGCAGCTGATCCACCGCCAGGGTCAGCGGCGCCATGGCGATACGCTCGGCCCCCGGCAGGTACTCGACGAACAGCTGACCGGTGCGCCGCTCATGGGCGATAAAGTCGATGCGCCCGCGGATCAGCTTGCCGAAGTTCTGTTGATTGCTGGCCACCCGCTCGACATTGCCATGGGCCGCCACCAGCTGGTCGAAGGCCTGGCCGTAGCTCTCGCCGAACAGCAGGCCGCCGCGATAACCGGCCAGGTCCTCCAGGCGATGCACCTTAAGCGGCCGCTCACGGTTGTAAAACAGCGCCACTTCCTCCTGCAGCAGCGGCTCCTGGCTAAACAGCAGCTGGGCCTCACGCTCGGCCGAACGGTAGGCGATCACCAGGTCGACCCGGCCTTCGCCGGCATCACTCAGGCAGCGCTGCCAGTTGCCCAGCACCACGATCTCCAGGGCCAAGCCCAGGCGCTCGGCCACCTCGCGCACCGCCCGCGGCGCCACGCCCTGCACACTACCTGCGGCATCGCTCCAGGAAATCGGCGGATACACCGGGTGGTCGCAGTAGCGCAGGGTCGGCGCCTCGCCCCGGGCCAGGCCGGCCGCCAGCAGCAGGCCCAGCAACAGCCAAGGCTTCATGCCCGCGAGCTGACCGGGGCACTAAACAGATAGCCGGCGCCATGGATGGTGATGATCAGCCGCGGGTCGGCCGGATCGTCCTGCAGCTTGCGCCGCAGGCGGCCCACCAGCACATCGATGGAGCGGTCGTTGGGCAGCCATTCGCGGTTGCGGATCTGGTCCATCAGCTGATCGCGGCTGAGGGTATGCCCGCTGTTGCGCAGAAACACGCTAAGCAGCTGGAACTCGCCATGGGTCAGCAGGCATTCGCGGCCATCGGAGGCCAGCAGGCGGCGGCGATCCAGGTCCAGGGTCCAGTCGGCAAACTGGCGCAGCTGGCGGCCCTCCTCCGCCGGCCCGGCGGCCTGGGCATGGCGCACCCGGCGGATCAGGTTCTTCGCCCGCGACATCAGCTCGCGGGGGTTGAAGGGCTTGGCCAGGTAGTCGTCGGCGCCGCATTCCAGGCCGACGATGCGGTCGATCTCGTCGTCGCGGCCGGTGATCAGGATGATGCCCACCTCCGAGCGCACGCGCAGCTCGCGGGTCAGGGTCAGGCCGTCCTTGCCGGGCAGGCGGATATCCAGCATCACCAGCTCCACCGGCTGCTCCTGCAGGCAGGCCTCGGCCTGCTCGGCGGTTTCGGCGCAGAGCACCTCATAGCCGTCGCGCTGCAGGTAGGAGGCCAGCAACTCACGGATTACCGGATCGTCGTCGACGATCAATACACGGGCCATGGCCGTCATGCGCTCGCTCCTGCCGCTCCGATGGAAGCGGCCACTCTTGTCGTTATAGGTGGAAGGTCGCGGGGGTTCGCCTGGCCACTCTAGCCATTGCTGAACACTTGATCAACATCCTCCCCCGAAAGGAAGCGGCGATAACCGCCGGCCTCCAGACCGTCGACCCAGGCCTCGCACAGCAGCACGCCCTGGGCCGGGGTAAAGGTGTTGGGATTGAGCCCGGACTCCAGCCACAGGCCGTCGAGCAGGGCCGACAGGCCGATGGCTGCCAGCTCGGCATCGAAGCCCGGCCACCGGTGCTCGGCCGCCAGCTGGGCGAGCACCGCGGCGAGCATGCGCCGGTACTCGCCATAGGAGTGCTCGTGAGCCTGGTTGATCGCCTCGGCGGTCTTCACCGCGCCCCAGAAGGCCAGCCAGGCCTCCAGCAGCTGCGGGTCGAGCAGCTCGCGGCAGAAGGAGGCCTGGAAGAAGGCCGACAGGCGCGCGCGCGGGGTCGGTTCGGCCTGGCTGACGGCCTCCTGCAGCAGCCCCATGACCCGTCCGGTGACGGTCAGATAGGCCTCGGCCACCAGCTCGTCCTTGCCGCCGTAATGGTGGTTGATCAGCCCCACCGAGACCCCCGCCTCGGCGCAGATCTTGCGGATCGAGGCGCCCTGGAAGCCGTGCTGCTTGAGGCACTTGAGGGTGGCCTCGACCAGATGCGACTTGCGCAGCTCGGGCTCCAGGCGGGCGAAACGAGTCGGGTGGGTCATGGCCGATCCTTATACAGTCGTAGCAGGCTCTGAACGCAGCGCTGAACGACTGTACAGGATCATCCGCGATCCGTCAGCGCCCCTGCAGAGCCAGGGCCTGTTGCGCCTGCTGCCTGCTGCTGGCGCGAATCAGCCACTCGCCGATGGCCAGCGCCAGACCGACCCCGAGCAGGATCTTGCCGCTGTAGTCCCAGTCCATCGGCTCGCCGGGGGTGACCACGAACAGCAGGATGCCGGCCAGCACATGCAGCCCCACCACTGCCGCCCACAGGCAGGCGCCGACGTTGCCCAGGGGCAGGCGGAATGGCCGCGGTCGCGGGTCATGCAGGCGCAGCTTGATAAAGGCCAGGCTCATCAGCACATAGGGCAGCATAAAGATCATCGCGAAGATCGACAGCAGGGTCCAGAACAGCTCCTCGGCGCTGCTGGCCACCAGGCCGTAGACCAGCATCACCACGATGCTCACCGTCGAGGCCAGCAACGCCGGGCCCACCGGGGTGTGGTAGCGCGGATGGACCACGCCGAACAGCGCGGGCAGCTCGCCGGCCTTGGCTGCCGCTACCGCCGCACGGTTGGTGCCCATGCTCCAGGTGACCATATTGGTGAACAGGGTGAACAGCACGAAGCAGGCGATCAGGCTGGCGAAGGCGCCGCCCAGGCCGTCGTGGCCGTACATCTGGTACAGCGACTCGGCGAAGATCTTGGTCACGTCGGTCTGGTCGCTGGGCACCGCGGCCAGCACGCCGAGGGTGCCGAACACGTTGAAGGCGGCGATCAGCAGGCCGGCGGCGAGGATCGCCCGGGGAATGTCGCGCACCGGGTTGCGCATCTCCGGGGCGCTGCAGCAGGCCAGTTCGGTACCCATGATGCCGTAGACCATGATGCCCAGGGCAGCGATCGCCATCCCCGATGAGGGGATCAGGGTATCCAGGGTCAGGGGGTTGGCGAAGCCGTGCTGCAGCCCGTAGCGAATACCGCCTACCCCCAAGGCCAGCACCGCCACCAGCTTCATCAGCGCCCCCATGTTGGGCAGCCACTTGCCGATGCCCAGCTTGACCGCATTGAACAGCGCGGTGAGCAGGGCCAGGCTGATGCCGATGGCGATCTGCGTCCACAGGCTCAGATCCGGCAGGAAGAACTCGCTGAGCATGGCGGCGAAGAGGATATACACCGAGGGCATCCACAGCGCGTTATTGACCCAGTACATCCATGACAGGCGCGCGCCCCAGCGGGCGCCGAAGGCCAGCCGCACCCAGTGGTAGACCCCACCGCTGCCGGGGTAGGTGGTGCCCAGCTCGGCGGTCATCAGGGCCATGGGCACGAACAGCAGCACCAGCACATAGGCCCACCAGAACAGGCTGGTGGCGCCGAGGGATGCGGCCAGGGCGATCTGATCCATAAACAGCATGGCCGAGACGGTGTAGAGGGTGACGTCGCGAAAGCGCAGGACCTTGTTCTTGTTGTCGTCCATTGGGGGCCTTCCTTCTGTGAGTAAAGTGGGAGCGCCAAAAACGCTAGTAGTGACCGGCCTGTTGAAGATCTTCCAGGGTCTCCAGAATGCTTTCGCGCAGCACCCGGACGATAAAGTCCACCTGCTGGCGGGTCAGGATCAAAGGCGGCGACATCACGTTCAGGTGCACCATGGGCCTTACCAGCAGGCCGCGTTTCTGCGCCCGCAGGTGCACCCACTCACCGATATTCAGCGCCTCGGGGAACAGCGCCTTGCTCGCCTGGTCGGCGACGAACTCGACGCAGGCCATAAAGCGCAGGCCACGCACGTCGCCGACTATGGGCAGGTCGAGCAACGTCCTGAGCTGCTCCTCGAAATAGCGGCCGACCTCCTCGACATGCGCCAGGATGCCCTCACGCTGGATGATCTCGATGTTCTTCAGCGCCGCGGCGCAGGCCACCGGGTGCCCGGAGTAGGTGAAGCCGTGGGTGAAGCAGCGGCCCTGGCCCGGCTCGGCGATCACCTGCCAGATGCGCTCGGAGAACAGGCAGGCGCCCAGGGGCTGATAGCCGCTGGTCAGGCCCTTGGCGGTGGTGATGATGTCCGGCTGCACGCCGAACACCGCCTCGCTGGCGAAGAAGTGGCCGAGGCGGCCGAAGGAGGTGACCACCTCGTCGGCGATATAGAGGATGTCGTAGCGCCGGCACAGTTCCCAGATACGCCGGTGGTAGCCGGCGGGCGGCACCATCACCCCGCCGGAGCCGAACACCGGCTCGCCGATAAAGGCCGCCACCTGGTCCGGGCCCAGCTCCAGCACCTTGGCCTCGAACTCGGCCACCAGGCTCTCCAGGTACTCGGCCTGGCTCAGGCCGGCGGGGGCGCGGTAGGGATAGGGGCCGCTGAGGTGGTGGATGCCGTCCTGGATAAAGTCGAACTGGCCCTCGCGGTCCACCTGCTTGCCGCCCAGGGACATGCCCAGGTAGGTGGAGCCGTGGTAGGCGTGGCGCCGGGTCAGGATCTGCTTCTTGTGCGGCAGGCCGCGGCAGTTCTGGTAGTAGTGCACCAGGCGGATCGCCGTATCCACCGCGGTGGAGCCGCCGGTGGTGAGGAACACATGGTCGATATCGCCCGGGGCCAGCTCGGCCAGCTTGGCGCACAGCTCCACCGCGCGCGGGTTGGCCATGTCGCAGAAGGGGTTGGCGTAGGCCAGCTGGCGGGTCTGGGCGGCAATGGCCTCGACCATTTCCTCGCGGCCCAGGCCGATATTGGTGCACCACATGCCGCCCACCGCGTCCAGGTAGCGGTTGCCGGCCAGGTCCTGGATATAGGCGCCATCGCCGCCGCCGATCTGCAGGGCGTCCTGCTGGCGGTGCTCGTCGAACAGGTGGTAGCCGTGCATATAGTGGGCACGATCCAGGGCCGCCAAGCTGGCCTGGTCGCGAACGGCGGTGGGCATGGGGGTAACGATAGACATGGGCTGACTCCTGCGGGACTGTTGCCTGCAGGCTAAGAAGCCGCGGCCCGGGCGGCCATACCTCATTTGAGGGTATGCCGGCCCGGGCCTGCGCCGCTGCGGTATGCTGGCCACCCCCGTAATAGAAAGGTGTGTGCCCATGCTTGCCCCGGACAGCCTGCAGCGCTGGCACCAGGCCCTGGCCCGGGCCATGGCGGCCTGCCACGGCGCGCAGTTCGCCGAGACCCTGATCGATGCCCTGGCCAGCCTGGTGCCCGTGGAGTCGGTGATGATCAACCTGGAGCGCATCGGCGGCGCCCCCCGCCTGCTCTACGAGCGCGGCATTCCGGCGGAAAATCGCGAGCTGCTGCTGCAGCGCTACTTCTCCCGCGGCTACCTGCTCGACCCCTTCTGCCTGGCGGTGGACCAGGGCCTGCCCGAGGGTTTCTACAGCCTGGGCGAGATCGCCCCGGACGACTTCTTCGACAGCCAGTACTACAAGACCTATTACCTGGGCGCCGGCTCGGTGGAGGACTGCTACTTTATGCTGGAGCTCGATGCCGGGCAGCGCATCTCGATCAGCCTGTATAACGGCCTTAGCGCCCGGCCCTTCCAGGCCGAGCAGCTGCAGCTGCTGCGCAGCCTGGCGCCGGTGATCCTGGAACTGGGCCGGCAGCACTGGCGCGAAACCGGCAACGCGGAGCAGGCCCAGGGCGCCGACTTCGAGCAGCAGCTGCGCGAGGCCTTTATGAGCTTCGGCGAGGGCCTGCTCACCGCCCGCGAGCTGGAGGTGTGCCACCTGTTGCTGCGCGGCCACTCGGCCAAGTCCAGCGCACGCCTGTTGGAGATTTCCTCGGAGACGGTGCGCATGCACCGCAAGAATCTCTACACCAAGCTGCAGATCGGCTCCCAGGCCGAGCTGTTCTCGCTATTTATCGCCTGGCTGGGCGGCGAGACGGAACGCGCCCAGCCGGTGGTCGCGCACGCCCCGGCGCCCTTGCCCAGAGCGAACGGGGACTCGCCGCGGCGCTCGGCCTAGCTGCGTCACAAGCCGCGCGCGATGACCATCCGCTGCACGTCGCTGGTGCCTTCGTAGATCTGGCACACGCGCACGTCGCGGTAGATGCGCTCGACCGGGAAGTCCTTGAGGTAGCCGTAACCGCCCAGGGTCTGGATCGCCGCGGAGCACACCCGCTCGGCCATCTCCGAGGCGAACAGCTTGGCCATCGAGGCCTCGCTCAGGCATGGCAGGCCGGCTTCGCGCAGGCAGGCGGCGTGGTGCACCATCTGCCGCGCCACGGCGATCTGGGTGGCCATGTCGGCCAGGCGGAACGCCACCGCCTGGTGCTCGATGATCGGCTTGCCGAAGGTGACCCGCTCATGGGCGTAGTCGCGCGCCGCCTCGAACGCGGCGCGGGCCATGCCCACCGCTTGCGCGGCGATGCCGATGCGCCCACCTTCCAGGTTGGCCAGTGCGATGCGGTAGCCCTCGCCCTCCTCGCCCAGGCGCAGCTCGGCCGGGATGCGCACCTCGTCGAGCTGGATCTGGCAGGTGTCCGAGGCATGCTGGCCGAGCTTGTCCTCCACCCGCACCACGGAGAAACCCGGCGTGTCGGTGGGTACGATAAAGGCGCTGATGCCCTTCTTGCCGGCCCCCGGGTCGGTGACGGCGAAGACGATGACCATGCCGGCATGACTGCCGGAGGTGATGAACTGCTTGGCGCCGCTCAGCACGTAGTGCCCGCCGTCGCGCCGGGCGCGGGTGCGCAGGTCGCTGGCGTCGGAGCCGGCCTGCGGCTCGGTCAGGGCGAAGGCGCCGAGCATGCTGCCTTCGGCCAGCGGGCGGAGAAAGCGCTGTTTCTGCGCCTCGCTGCCGTATTTCAGGATCGGCATGCAGCCCACCGAGTTGTGCACGCTCATGATGGTGGAGCAGGCGCCATCACCCGCCGCCACCTCTTCCAGGGCCATGGCGTAGGCCAGGTGGCCGGTCTCGGCGCCGCCCCACTGCTCCGGCACCAGCATGCCCATGAAACCCAGCTGGCCCATCTCGGCGATGGCCTCGGCGGGGAAGCGATGCTCACGATCCCAGTCGGCGGCGAAGGGTTTGAGCCGTTCCTGGGCGAACTGGCGTGCCATGTCGCGGATCAGTAGTTGTTCTTCGTTGGGCAGCATGGCTGGCTCCGATAATGCGGGTTAATCAATGACACGAACCATGGTGCGCACGGCCTAGGTGGCCCCGTGACACCCTACAGCCATCAATACAGCTCGATGGCTACCGCCGTGGCCTCACCGCCGCCGATGCACACCGCGGCCACGCCGCGCTTGTAGCCGCGCTGCTGCAGCGCCGCGAGCAGGGTCACCAGAATGCGCGCGCCGGACGCGCCGATCGGGTGGCCGAGGGCGCAAGCGCCGCCGTGCACGTTGAGCCTGGCGTGGGGGATGTCCAGATCGCGCATGGCGACCATGGGCACCACGGCAAAGGCCTCGTTGATCTCGAACAGGTCCACCTCGTCCAGGCTCCAGCCGCTGCGCGCCAGCACACGCTGGATCGCGGTGACCGGCGCGCTGGTGAACAGGTTCGGCGCCTGGGCGTGGCCGGCATGGGCGACGATGCGCGCCAGCGGGCTCAGGCCGCGCCGCTCAGCCTCGGACTGGCGCATCAGCAGCAGGGCCGCGGCGCCGTCGGAGATCGAGCTGGAGTTGGCCGCGGTCACCGTGCCGCCGTCGCGGAACGCCGGCTTGAGCGTGGGGATTTTCTCCGGCCTGGCCTTGGGCGGCTGCTCGTCGGCGGCGATCAGGCGCCGCTCGCGCCCGGCCGGAGCCTCGACCGCGACGATCTCGTCGGCAAAATGGCCGGCCTCCATCGCCTGCTGCGCCCGGCGCAGCGACTCCAAGGCGTAGGCGTCCTGCTCCTGGCGGGTGAAACCGTAGCTCTGCGCGCAGTCCTCGGCGAAGGTACCCATCAGCCGGCCGCGCTCGTAGGCGTCTTCCAGGCCGTCGAGGAACATATGGTCGAGCACCTGGCCGTGGCCCATGCGATAGCCAGCGCGGGCGCGCGGTAGCAGGTAAGGCGCGTTGGACATGCTCTCCATGCCGCCGGCCACCAACACCTCGGCGCTGCCGGCCAGCAGCTGGTCGTGGCCGAGCATCAGCGCCTGCATGCCCGAGCCGCACATCTTGTTTAACGTGGTGCACTGCGCCGCCTGGCTCAGGCCCGCGCCGAGCGCTGCCTGGCGCGCCGGGGCCTGCCCCTGGCCGGCCTGCAGCACGCAGCCCATCAGCACGGTATCCACCGCCTCGGCCGCGAGGCCGGCGCGCTCCAGGGTGGCGCGAATGGCGGCGGCGCCCAGTTCGGCGGCGGACAGGCCGGCCAGGTCACCGAGAAAACCGCCCATGGGGGTACGGGCGGCGCTGACGATCACGACCGGATCGGTTGCAGACATGGTTGTCTCCTGAAAGTCGTTGGGGTGCCATGGGTTGCGGTCAAGCCGCAATCCGGGTCATGTGTCGGTTACTTCGCCGCCATACGCAGCGCGCCATCGAGGCGGATCACCTCGCCGTTGAGCATGGGGTTCTCGACGATGTGGCGCACCAGCGCGGCGTATTCCTCGGGGCGGCCCAGGCGCGGCGGGAACGGCACGCCGGCGGCCAGCGAGTCGCGCACCTCCTGCGGCATGCCGGCCATCATCGGCGTCTCGAAGATGCCCGGGGCGATGCACATCACGCGGATGCCCGAGCGCGCCAGCTCGCGCGCCGCCGGCAGGGTCATGGCGGCCACCCCGCCCTTGGAGGCGGCATAGGCGGCCTGACCGATCTGCCCGTCGAAGGCCGCCACCGAAGCGGTATTGACGATCACCCCGCGCTCGCCCTCGGCATTCGGCGGGTTCTGCGCCATGGCCTCGGCGGCCAGGCGTAGCAGGTTGAAACTGCCGATCAGGTTGACCTCGACGGTGCGGCGGAAGCTGTCCAGGCCATGCACGCCACTGCGCCCCAGTATCTTCTCGGCCGGTGCGATACCGGCGCAGTTGACCAGCCCGTGCACGGCGCCAAAGGCCTCCAGTGCCTGCGCCACGGCCACACGGCCATCCTCCTCGCGGGTGATGTCGGCCTGCACGAAGCGGGCGCCCTCGCCCAGCTCTGCGGCAGCGCGCTGCCCCGCTTCGGCATTGATATCCAGCAGCAGCACCTTGCCGCCCTGGCCCAGCAGCTGACGGGCAGCGGCCAGGCCCAGGCCGGAGCCGCCACCGGTGATCAGAAATACGGAATCTTCGATACGCATAGCACGCTCCAGCAACGAGTCAGAACCATGCTCGCGCCGAGCGCCGCCGTCGACAATGGCGAAAGTCGTCTATCGCTCTGAGCGCTTTGGACAATCGGGCGTCGGGTGCATCAGCGCGCGGTACTGCCCCGGCGTAGAGCCGGTCCACTTCTTGAACGCCTTGTAGAAGGCGCTGATGTCGGCGAAACCGAGCACGCCGGCCAGCTCGACGAAATCGCCCTCGCCGGCATCCAAGCGGGTGATAGCCAGTTCGCGCCGCACCTGATCCTTGAGCCCCTGGTACGACTGGCCCTCCTGGGCCAACTTGCGGCGCAGGGTCGAGGGCGCCATGTAGAAGTGGCTGCTGAGCGCCTCGAAGTCGGGCCAGCGTGCGGCGCTCAGCGAGCGCAGATAGGCACGAATACGCGCCCCCAGGCTTTGCGGGTCGCGGTAGCGCACCAGGATATTGGCTGGTGCGCCGGCCAGAAAGCGCTTCAGTTCGCGCTCGCTGCGGCGCACCGGCTGCGCCAAGCAGTCGGCGTTGAACAGCAGGCGGCTGGAGGGGCGCTCGAAGCGCAGGTTGTCGCAGAACATCACCCGGTAGTCTTCGAGATAGCCCGGCGCGGGACAGCGCAGGTCGATGCCGAGGATCGGCAGGCGCCGGCCGGCCAGCCAGCACAGCAGGCCATGCACCATCAGCCACAGGGTGAAGTAGGCGAAGGCCCGACTGTGCTGACCGTCCGGCTCGTCCAGGGCGATTTCGGCCAGGCTGCCCTGCTGCACCAGGCGCGGGCTGAGGCCGTCGAAGACCAGGCCGCAGAAGGCCAGCACCCGTTCCAGCGCCGCGCCCAGGGTGGGCTCGCGCAGGGCGATGGCAGCCATGAAGGAGAAGCTGCCGGCCTTCATGCGCCGGGCGTTCATGCCGAAGAACTCGTCGTCCATGCTCGCCGCCAGAGCGCGCCAGAGCTGGCCGTAGAGCGCCGAAGGCACACGCCCGTAGGGGCGCTCCAGCGCCTGTGCAGGCAGGCCGACGCGCTCCAGCAGCGCCGCCACGTCGAGCCCGCGGCGGCGCGCCTCGAGCAACGCCTCGCCGACCAGTTGTACCGAGATGGTGCCCTTCTCCACTGCCATGCCGCCCCGCGTCAGCCCCGTCCTGCAACGCGGCCCAGTTTGCCTGCGCCGCCGACGCGAGGCCAGCCGCTCAGCGGCCGACCAGGCGCAGCGGCGGTGCCAGCTCAGCCTGCATCAGTTCGCGCATGCGAAACTTCTGCACCTTGCCGGTTACTGTCATGGGGAACTCCTCGACGAAGCGGAAGTGGCGCGGCACCTTGAAGTGCGCGATGCGCCCCTTGCAGTACTCGGCGAGCGCCTCGGCGGTGAGTGCCTGATCCGGGTGCAGCTTGACCCAGGCGGCCACTTCCTCGCCGTACTTGCTGTCGGGAATGCCGATCACCTGCACGTCGGCCACCGCCGGGTGGGTGAAGAGGAACTCCTCGATCTCGCGCGGATAGATGTTCTCGCCGCCGCGGATGATCATGTCCTTGCTGCGCCCGACAATCTTCAGGTAGCCCGCCTCGTCCATCACCGCCAGATCGCCGCTGTGCATCCACTTGGCCTCGTCGATGCTCTCCTGGGTCGCCTCCTGGTTGTTCCAGTAGCCCAGCATCACGCTGTAGCCGCGGGTGCAGAGTTCACCGATCTGCCCGCGCGGCACCACGTTGCCCTGTTCGTCGACCAGCTTGGTCTCCAGGTGCGGTTGGGTGCGACCGACACTGGCCACGCGCAGCTCCAGCGGATCGTCGGCGGCGCTCTGGGTCGACACCGGGCTGGTCTCGGTCATGCCATAGGCGATCTGCACCTCGGCCATATGCATCTGCTCGATCACCCGCTTCATCACCTCGATCGGGCAGGTGGCACCGGCCATGATTCCTGTGCGCAGGCTGGACAGATCGAATTCGGCGCGGCGCGGGTGATCCAGCTCGGCGATGAACATGGTGGGCACGCCATACAGCACCGTGGCGCGCTCCTCGGCCACCGCCTGCAGGGTGCTCAGCGGCTCGAAGGCCGGGCCGGGATAGATCATGGTGCTGCCGTGGGTCATGCAACCGAGATTGCCCATCACCATGCCGAAACAGTGGTACAGCGGCACCGGGATCACCATGCGGTCCTGTTCGCTCAGCCCCAGACTCTCGCCGACCATGTAGCCGTTGTTGAGGATGTTGTAGTGGCTCAGCGTCGCGCCCTTGGGAAAGCCGGTGGTACCCGAGGTGTACTGGATGTTGATCGGGTCGTCGAACTGCAACTGGGCCTGGCGGCGACGCAGCACGTCGTGGGAGATCTGCCCGGCCAGGCCGAGCAGCTTGGCCCAGCCGAGCATGCCGGCGGGCGGCGTGCGCGCCAGGCTGATCACCCCGCGCAGCTCGGCAAGCTGCGGGGCATGCAGCCCGCCGGGCGGGCTATCGGCCAGCTGCGGGATCAGCTCGGCGAGCATGGCATGGTAGTCGGAGCTCTTGAACTGCTCGGCGCAGATCAGCCAGCGGCAGCCGGACTGTTTCAGCGCGTACTCCAGCTCGTTCAGCCGATAGGCCGGATTGATGTTGACCAGGATCGCGCCGACCTTCGCCGTGGCGAACTGGGCGATGCACCACTCGGCGCAGTTCGGTGCCCAGATGCCGACCCGGTCGCCCGGCAGCAGGCCGAGGGCGAGCAGGCCGCGGGCGCAGTCCTCGACCACCTCGGCCAGTTCGCCCCAGCTGTAACGCAGGTTCTGATGGCGCACCACCAGCGCCTCGCGGCGAGCGTGCAGACGCACCGTGGTATCGAAGGCTTCGCCGATGGTCATGGCCAGCAGGGGGTTGTCCTGCGGGCCGCGGGTGTAGCTGAGCTGAGTCATGTCGGTACCCATTTGTTGTGCTTGTTATGGGGAATCCGCGAGCGCGGAGATCGCCGGCACTCCCAACAGGAAGCATGCCAAGGAGACGCAAGCCGTCTGTTCCCAGCGCCTGCTACCGCTGCGCGGTTTCAATCGGAGCGGTGCAGCTGTCTCGTTTTGCGACAGCTGTATGTCTTCGATACAGCCTGGCCAGCCCCGCGACCGCCAGCGGAAGCCCGCAGACGCAATCTGGCACGGCCTTGCCGGCACTGGCACAGGCGTTGCTTAAGCCCCGACACAAAACCACAACAAGAGGCTTCGTCCATGGAAACCCTACCGCTACACCGCAAAACCCTCGATTTCCTTGCCCGACCGCAACGCATGCTGATCGGCGACCAATGGCTGGACGCCTCCAGCGGCAGCCGCATGCAGGTGCGCAACCCGGCCACCGGCGAGCCGCTGGCCAGCGTCCCCTCGGCCAGCGCCGAAGACGTCGACCGCGCCGTTCAGGCCGCCCGCAGCGCCTTCTACGACTCCGCCTGGAACCGCATCCGCCCGCGCGAACGGCAGAACCTGCTGTGGCGCCTGGCCGAGCTGATCGAGCGGGACGCCGACGTGCTGGCCGAGCTGGAATGCCTGAACAACGGCAAGAGCGCCCAGGTGGCCCGCGCCATGGACGTACAGCTGTGCATCGACTCTCTGCGCTACATGGCCGGCTGGGCCACCAAGATCGAGGGCAGCACGGTGGAGCCGTCCCTGCCCCTGATGCCGAACGAGGATTTCCACGCCTATATCCGCCGCGAGGCGGTGGGGGTGGTAGGCGCCATCGTGGCCTGGAACTTTCCGCTGCTGCTGGCCTGCTGGAAGCTCGGTCCGGCGCTGGCCAGCGGCTGCACCCTGGTGCTCAAACCGGCCGACGAAACCCCGCTGAGCGCGCTGAAACTGGCCGAGCTTGTTCTGGAGGCTGGGTACCCGGCCGGGGTGTTCAACGTGGTCACCGGCACCGGCCTGAACGCCGGCGCCGCGCTGTCCAGCCACCCGGGCGTGGACAAACTGACCTTCACCGGCTCCACCGAGGTGGGCAAGCAGATCGGCAAGGCGGCCATGGACAACATGACCCGCGTGACCCTGGAGCTGGGTGGCAAATCGCCGACCATCGTGCTGGCTGATGCCGACCTGCAGCAGGCTGCCGCCGGCGCCGCCAACGCCATCTTCTTCAACCAGGGCCAGGTGTGCTGCGCCGGCTCGCGCCTGTACGTGCAGCGCAAGCACTTCGACAACGTGGTGGCCGACATCGCCGGCATCGCCAACGGCATGAAGCTGGGCAACGGCCTCGACCCCAGCGTGCAGATGGGCCCGCTGATCTCCGCCAAGCAGCAGGATCGGGTCACCGGCTACATCAACCTGGGCCGCGAGCTGGGCGCCACCGTCGCCTGCGGCGGCGAGGGCTTCGGCCCCGGCTACTTCGTCCAGCCGACGGTGTTGGTGGACGTCGACCAGCGCCACCGCCTGGTGCAGGAGGAGATTTTCGGCCCGGTGCTGGTGGCCATGCCCTTCGACGATATCGACGAGGTGGTGCGCCTGGCCAACGACAACCCCTACGGCCTGGGCGCCAGCATCTGGTCCAATGACCTCGGCGCGGTGCACCGGATGATTCCACGCATCCGCTCCGGCTCGGTGTGGGTCAACTGCCACAGCGCCCTCGACCCGGCCCTGCCGTTCGGCGGCCACAAGCTCTCCGGCATCGGCCGCGAGATGGGCGCCGCCGCCATCGAGCACTACACCGAACTGAAGACGGTGATGATCAAGCTGTGAGTTTTACGGGTGGGGGCTGTCCCGAGCGGCCCTCTGCCCTTTTTTATTCCGGGCGCGCCGGTGGCGTGCCAGACACCACGCAGGCGAGCGGCCTGCTACCCCTGTTCCATACCCTTGAGCTTGCGATACAGCGTCGCGCGGGCGATGCCCAGGCTGCGCGCGGCGGCCGAGAGGTTGCCGCCGGCGGCCTCCACCGCGGCGCGAATGGCCCGCGCCTCGGCACGCTGCAGCGTACTCCCCGCCTCCGCCGTCAGCCCTTCGTTCGCCACCGCCGCGGCCTGTTCGCCGCGGCCGGCGCGCACCTCGTCCGGCAGGTGCTGCACGCCGATCTCGCCGTCGTCCTCGGCCAGCGCCGCAGCCAGGCGCAGGCACTGGTAGAGCTGGCGGATATTGCCCGGCCAGTGATAGTCCAGCAGCGCCTGCAGCGCCGCTGGGCTCAGCTGGAGAGGCTGCTGTGCGTCGGTCTCGGCGCGCAGCAGGTGCTGGATCAGCGCCGCCAGGTCGCGCCGCTCGCGCAGTGCCGGCAGGCTCACGCGCAGGCCGTTGATGCGGTAGTAGAGGTCCTCGCGAAAGCCCTGCTCGGCGCTGAGCTGCTGCAGGTCACGGTGGGTGGCGCAGATCAGCGCGCAGTCCACCTTGATAACCTGGTTGCTGCCCAGGCGGCTCAGGTTGCGCTCCTGCAGCACGCGCAAGAGGCGGCCCTGCAGCTCCAGCGGCATGTCGCCGATCTCGTCGAGAAACAGCGTGCCCTTGTGCGCCTGCTCGATCTTGCCGATGGCGCCGCCCTTGCGGCTGCCGGTGAAGGCGCCTTCGACATGGCCGAACAGCTCCGACTCGATCAGGCTGGCCGGAATCGACGAGCAGTTGATCGCCACGAAGGTTTCGCCGGCCCGCGCACTGCTCTCGTGCAGCAAGCGGGCGAAGACCTCCTTGCCGGTGCCCGTCTCGCCGTTGATCAACACCGGGATGTCGCGGGCGAAGGCCTTGCGCGCCCGTGCCAGGGCATCCTGCAGCGCCGGGTCCTGCAGGCAGGGGCCGCTGTGCGGCGTCGGCAGCGGCTCGGCGCTGCGCCGCGGGCGCGGCGCCTCGGCCAGCATCGGCGCCGTTCGCTGCGGCGGGCCCTGAGTGATGCAGGCGTGCAGTTCGCCGCCGTGGTGGCTGCGCAGGCGCAGCGGCGCACTGAGGTCGTGACGGCGAAAACAGGCGGCGTGGGCGAAGGGCATGTCGAACAGCTCGGCGAAGTCCAGGCCGGCGCGCACCTCGCCCAGATGCAGCAACTGGCCGGCGATGCGGTTGGCGCAACGCAGCTTGCCCGCCGGGTCGAAGGCCAACAGACCCTCCAGCGGCGTGCCGAGAATGTCCAGGCGATGGTGCAAATGTACCAGCAGCACCTCGCCAAGCTGGGCGAACAGGCGGTTCTCGATGGCGCGGGCAGCGAACACCAGCGACTCCAGGGTATAGACCGAGGGCGCGCCCTGCCGGCTGCTGGCGTCCAGCACCCCGACTATGCCGCCGTCGAGGCCGAAGATCGGCGTGGCCAGGCAGGAGAACTGGCGGGCCTCCTCCAGATAGTGCTCCTCGCCGACGAAGAACACCGACTCGCGCTCGGCCAGGGCGCAGCCCGGTGCCGTGGTGCCGACGTTCTGCTCGGAAAGCTGCGCGCCGATGCGACACACCTGGCTCAGCTCACGGGTGCCGGCGCCGCGCCCGCTCAGACTGCTGAGCACCACGCCTTCCAGATCGATGCAGGCCAATACCCAATCCTGCGGCGCCAGCGCCGCGTGCAACTGCTGCATCTCGGGCATCGCGCAGTCCAGCAGCAGACGGTAGCGCTCGGCGATCTGCTTGCCACTGGCCACCAATGGCGCCTCGAACAGCAGCTTGTCGCGCTGGCACAGGCCGTAGTGCTGCGAGCGCTGCCAGGAGCGGGCGACTACCTGGGAATCGACCAGATGCTTGCCCGAGGTGGGCGTTGCGGAAGGGTCGCTGGATCTGTGCATGTCATATGTCTCACGCCAGGTGTCTCGAACTGGGCCAGCCCGCCCCAGGGCCACTGTCTCAGTTCGAGACAGCCTCACGGCGAGACGGCGCCCGCGCCCTGTTCGAGGACTCTTGTTGTTATACAAATCATTGATTCAGCTTGATTTTCTTCCAGCCAAAAAAGCTGGCACAGAATCTGCTCAATGACTTCACAGCCTCCGGAGAAAAAACCGGCAGCGCCAAGATCTTAAACCAAAACAATAAAGGTGATGTCATGAAAATGAGCATAGATGCGGCTCGGCCCAAACCGGCCCGGCAGTGGCTGCATGCTTCGCTGTTCGGCCTGCTGAGCAGCTTTTGCGCCGGTGCCTCGGCGCTCGACGTAGACGCCGGCGATTACACCGCAATGCCTGCCGGCACCAACGTGGGCTTGCTCTACTACCAGCACGCCGAACGCAACCGCCTCTACGCCAACGGCGACAAGCTGCCGCTGGACGCCGGCCTGGATTCGGATATCGGCATCCTGCGCGGCGTGCACTTCATGGAGCTGGGCGGCTACATCGTCGACCCGCAGTTCCTCCTGCCCTTCGGCAACATGCGCGCCAAGGACGACCTGTCGGCCCTGGGCAGCGACAGTGGCACCGGCGACCTGATGCTGGCCGCCACCGTATGGCTGGTGAACCAGCCGGAGCAACGCCGCTACTTCGGCATCAGCCCCCACCTCTGGCTGCCCACCGGCAGCTACGACAACGACCGCGCCATCAACCTCGGCGAGAACCGCTGGAAGGGTGCGCTGCAGGCCGGCTACATCGAGGGCCTGGGCGACAAGTTCAGCCTCGACCTGGTGGGCGACGTGACCTTCTTCGGCAAGAACGACGACTTCGGCCCCGCCAGCCAGACTCTCAAGCAGAAGCCGCTGTTCCAGGCCCAGGCGTTCCTGCGCTACCACGTCAACGAGCGCTTCGACCTGCGTGCCGGCGTCTCGCGCCTGTGGGGCGGCGAGACCGAGGTGGACGGCCTGGACATGGACGACAAACCGAACACCAGCAAGTTCAGCGTCGGGGCCAGCTGGTTCGTCACCCCGAGCGACCAGCTGATGGTCAACTTCGGCCGCGACATCTCGGTGGACAACGGCTTCAAGGAGCAGGGACGGGTCAACCTGCGCCTGCTGCACATCTTCTAAGCACCGCCGCCTGCCTTCCCATTCCAACAACAACAGGAGTTTCGCGTGATGCCTAACCTCACCCAATCACGCCGTTTCGTCTGCCTACTGACCGCGCTGCTGGTCGCCGCCGGCGCCCAGGCCGCCAAGGTCGACGAGGCCGCCATCCGTGCCAGCGAGCAAGACGGCAGCGAATGGCTCAGCCATGGCCGCACCTACGCCGAGCAGCGCTTCAGCCCGCTCAAGCAGATCGACGCCGGCAACGTCGGCAAGCTGGGCCTGGCCTGGTACTTGGATCTGGAAAACAACCGTGGCCTGGAGGCCACCCCGCTGGTGTCCGACGGCGTGCTCTACGCCTCGCTGTCCTGGAGCCGGGTGATGGCCGTGGACCTGCGCAGCGGCAAGCGCCTGTGGCAGTTCGATCCCCAGGTGGATCGCGGCCACTCCCGCTACACCTGCTGCGACGCGGTCAACCGCGGCGTCGCCCTGTGGAACGGCAAGGTCTACGTCGGCGCACTGGACGGTCGCCTGATCGCCCTGGACGCCAAGACCGGCCGCGAGGTCTGGAGCGAGCAGACCACCGACCCGGCCAAGCCCTACAGCATCACCGGCGCGCCGCGTGTGGTGAAGGGCAAGGTGATCATCGGCAACGGCGGCGCCGAGTACGGCGTGCGCGGCTTCTTCTCCGCCTACGATGCCGAGACCGGCAAGATGGCCTGGCGCTTCTACACCGTGCCGGGCGACCCGGCCCAGCCCTACGAGCACCCCGAACTGGCCGCAGCGGCCAAGACCTGGAAGGGCGACCAGTACTGGAAACTCGGCGGCGGCGGTACCGTATGGGACAGCATGGCCTACGACCCGGAGCTGGACCTGCTGTACATCGGCACCGGTAACGGCTCGCCGTGGAACCGCGAGATCCGCAGCCCGGGCGGCGGCGACAACCTGTACCTGTCGTCGATCCTGGCCCTGCGTCCGGACAATGGCAAACTGCTCTGGCATTACCAGACCACGCCGGGCGAGACTTGGGACTTCACCGCCACCCAGCAGATCACTCTGGCCACCCTGGAGCTGGACGGCAAGCCGCGCAAAGTGTTGATGCAGGCACCGAAGAACGGCTTCTTCTATGTGCTCGATCGAGCCACCGGCGAACTGCTCTCGGCCGAAAAGTTCGGCAAGGTGACCTGGGCCGAGAAGATCGACCTGACCACCGGCCGCCCAGTAGAAGCGCCTGGTGTGCGCTATGAGAAGGAACAGGTGGTGATGTGGCCAAGTTCGTTCGGCGCGCACAACTGGCACTCCATGTCGTTCAATCCGCAGACCGGGCTGATGTACATCCCCTATCAGGAGGTCCCTGGGGTTTATCGCAACGAGGGCGCCGCGTTCAAGAAAATCGACGGTTTAAACACCGGCACCGGCTTCAGCGACACCCACGAGATTCCCCGCGAGGCGGTGAGCGGCGCCCTGCTGGCCTGGGACCCGGTACGCCAGCGCGAGGCCTGGCGCGTGCCGCATAGCTTCTACTGGAACGGCGGCACCCTGAGCACCGCCGGCAACCTGGTGTTCCAGGGCACCGCCGACGGCCAGTTGCACGCCTACTCGGCGGACAAGGGACAGCGCCTGTGGAGCTTCGCCGCGCAGACCGGCATAGTCGCCGCCCCCATCAGCTTCAGCCTGGACGGCGAGCAGTACGTGGCGGTCATGGCCGGCTGGGGCGGCGCGGCGCCGCTGATCGGCGGCGACGCGGCGCTGGCGCCTGGAGTGCGCAACCTCAGCCGCCTGCTGGTGTTTAAGCTCGGCGGCCAGGCCGGCCTGCCGCCGCTGCCACAGGCGACAACGGTCGCCGTGCAGCGCACGCCGCAACCGGTCGAGGCGAGCGCCGCGGATGTGGACGCCGGTAAGCTGTTGTACGGCAGCTACTGCTCGATGTGTCACGGCGTCGGCGCCGTCAGCGGCGGCCTGATCCCCGACCTGCGCCATACGGATCAATGGCGCCGCGACAACTTCCAGCAGATCGTCCGGGACGGCATCCTCCGCCCGCTGGGCATGCCGTCATTCAAGAACTCGCTGAGCGCGGCCGAGGTGGAACAGATCAAAGCCTATGTGATGCGCCGAGAATATGACGACTACCTCAAGGCGCAGCAAGCCGCCAAACCCTGACCCCCATGAGCGGGCTCGGCCCGCCCGTGGACACCACCCCAAGCACCGGAGGAACAGCAGCATGTGGACCAAACCTAGCTACACCGACCTGCGCATCGGCTTCGAAGTGACCCTGTACTTCGCCAACCGTTGAGCCTGCCGCGGCGTGCCTGGCGCGCCGCGTTTCCCGCCCCGGCCTGCCGGGGCCTGATTTTTGCCGCGCGAGGCCCAGATGCATATCCAGATTCTCGGTTCCGCCGCCGGTGGCGGTTTTCCCCAGTGGAACTGCAACTGCCGCAACTGCCGCGGCGTGCGCGCCGGCACCTTGCGGGCGCAGCCGCGTACGCAGTCGTCCATCGCCATCTCCGATGACGGCGGCGAGTGGATCCTGTGCAACGCCTCGCCGGACATTCGCGCCCAGCTCGAAGCCTTCCCGGCGCTGCAGCCGGCGCGCAAACTGCGCGACACGGCGATTGCCGGCATCGTCCTGCTCGACAGCCAGATCGACCACTGCACCGGCCTGCTGACCCTGCGCGAAGGCTGCCCGCACCAAGTCTGGTGTACCGAGATGGTCCATCAGGACCTGACCACCGGCTTTCCGCTGTTCAACATGCTCAGCCACTGGAACGGCGGCCTGCAGCACCAGCTGATCGAGCTGGATGCCAAGCCGTTCACCATCCCCGCCTGTCCTGGGCTGCGCCTCACCGCCATCGCCCTGCGCAGCAGCGCGCCGCCGTATTCGCCGCACCGCGGCAATCCGCATCCGGGCGACAACATCGGCCTGTTTATCGAGGACCTGCGCACGGGGGGAACCTTGTTCTACGCCCCCGGCCTGGGTCAGGTGGACGAGCCGCTGCTGGGCTGGATGCGCCGCGCCGATTGCCTGCTGGTGGACGGCACGCTGTGGCGCGACGACGAGATGCGCCGGTGCGAGGTGGGCGACAAGCTCGGCAGCGAGATGGGCCATCTGCCGCAGAGCGGCCCAGGCGGCATGCTCGAGGTGCTCGATGGCCTGCCGGCGGCGCGCAAGATCCTGATCCATATCAACAACACCAACCCGATTCTCGACCTGGACTCACCCGAGCGCGCCGAACTGGACGCCCGCGGCATTGAGGTCGCGTTCGATGGCATGAGCATCCACCTGTAACGGGCCAACAACAAAAATCCGGAGCGTCGATGAGCCAACCTGCCATGACACCTGCCGAATTTGAGCAGGCGCTGCGCGCCAAGGGCGCGCTGTACCACATTCATCACCCGTTCCATCGCGCCATGTATGAAGGCCGCGCCAACCGCGAGCAGATCCAGGGCTGGGTGGCCAATCGTTTCTACTATCAGGTCAATATCCCGCTGAAGGATGCAGCGATTCTCGCCAACTGCCCAGATCGCGAGACCCGTCGCGAGTGGATTCAGCGCATCCTCGATCACGATGGTGCGCCCGGCGAGGACGGCGGTATCGAGGCCTGGCTGCGCCTGGCCGAGTCCGTCGGCCTCGACCGCCAGCAGATGCTGTCGCAGGAGCTGGTGCTGCCCGGAGTGCGCTTCGCCGTCGATGCCTACGTCAACTTCGCCCGCAGAGCTAGCTGGCAGGAGGCAGCCAGCAGTTCGCTGACCGAGCTATTCGCCCCGCAGATCCATCAGTCGCGCCTGGATGCCTGGCCGCAGCACTACCCGTGGATCGACGCCAGCGGCTACGATTATTTCCGCAAGCGCCTGAAGGAGGCGCGCCGCGATGTCGAGCACGGTCTGCGCATCACCCTCGAACACTACCGCACCTTTGATGCCCAGCAGCGCATGCTGCAGATCCTGCAGTTCAAGTTGGACGTACTGTGGAGCATGCTCGACGCCCTGAGCATGGCCTACGAACTGCAGCGCCCGCCATACCACACGGTGACCGCCGAACGCGTCTGGCATCGGGGGATCGCCCTGTGAGCGGCTTCGACCGTCGCCTGGTCCCGCGCCTGCGCCCCGGCTACCGCCTGCAATGGGAACCGGCGCAGCAGGCCCATGTACTGCTCTACCCGGAGGGCATGGTCAAGCTCAACGACAGCGCCGGCGCCATCGCCAGCCTGATCGACGGTCGACGCAGCGTTGCCGCCATCGTCGCCGAACTGAAGGCGCGCTATCCCGAGGTCGCGGAGTTGGGCGACGACGTTGAACAGTTTATGGAGGTGGCCCGTGACAAGTTCTGGCTGCAACTCGCCTGACACCCCGCTCGGCCCGCCGCTCTGGCTGCTGGCCGAACTGACCTATCGCTGCCCGCTGCAGTGCCCGTACTGCTCCAACCCGCTGGATTTCGCCCAGCAGGGCACCGAGCTGTCGACCACCGAGTGGATCGAGGTGTTTCGCCAGGCCCGTGAGCTGGGCGCGGTGCAACTGGGTTTTTCCGGCGGTGAGCCGCTAGTGCGTCAGGATCTGGCCGAGCTGATCGCGGCGGCACGTGGCCTGGGCTACTACACCAACCTGATAACCTCCGGCATCGGCCTGACCGAGGCTCGCATCGCCGAGTTCGCCGCGGCGGGCTTGGATCATATCCAGATCAGTTTCCAGGCCGCCGACGAGGAGGTGAACAACCTCTTGGCCGGCTCGCAGAAGGCCTTCGCCCAGAAGCTGGCGATGGCCCGTGCGGTCAAGGCCCACGGCTATCCGATGGTGCTCAACTTCGTCACCCACCGGCACAATATCGACAATATCGAGCGCATCATCAGGCTGTGCCTTGAGCTGGAGGCAGACTTCGTCGAGCTCGCCACCTGTCAGTTCTATGGCTGGGCGGAGCTCAACCGCGCTGGGCTGCTGCCGACCCGTGCGCAGCTGGAACGCGCCGAACGCATTACCAATCAATGGCGTGACAGGCTCGCGGTCGAGAACCACCCGTGCAAGCTGATCTTCGTCACCCCGGATTATTACGAGGAGCGCCCCAAGGCCTGCATGAACGGCTGGGGCAGCCTGTTCCTCGACATCACCCCGGACGGCACCGCGCTGCCGTGCCACAGCGCGCGGCAGCTACCGATCGAGTTCCCCAACGTGCGGCAGATGCCGCTGCGACAGATCTGGCACGACTCGCCGGGCTTCAACCATTTCCGCGGCGACGCCTGGATGCCCGAGCCCTGCCGCAGCTGCGACGAGAAGCACAAGGACTTCGGCGGCTGTCGCTGCCAGGCCTTCCTGCTCACCGGCGACGCCAGCAACGCCGACCCGGTGTGCAGCAAGTCGGCCCATCACGGCGTGATCCTCACCGCCCGCGATGAGGCCGAGCAGGCCGAGCAAGCCATCGCCGAGCTGACCTTTCGCAACGCCGCCACCTCACGATTGATCGCCCGGGTTCGCTGAATGCCCAGCCCAAACGTGCAGCACCTGCGCCTGAGCAATGGCCTGCACGTGACCCTGCTGCACGCGCCTTGGCTGAACCGCTGCGGCGCCGCCCTGCGCATCGACGCCGGCAGCCACGACGAGCCTCCGGAGTACCCGGGACTGGCGCATTTCCTCGAACACCTGGTGTTTCTTGGCAGCCGCCACTTCACTGCGCAGGACAGCCTGCTGCCCCTGACGATGGAGCACGGCGGCCAAGCCAACGCCAGCACCCGCGAACGCCACACCGACTACTTCTTCGAGCTACCGACGACCGCTGTCGATGCCGGCCTGGAGCGGTTGTGCGACATGCTCGCCGCGCCGGCCCTGGACCTGCGCCAGCAGCACGCCGAGCGCGAGGTGCTGCACGCCGAATACTTGGCCTGGTCGCGCGACGACCTGAGCGCCGCCAGCAGGGCCCTGGCCGAGGCCGTGCCGGCGCAGCACCCGCTGGCACGCTGCCACGCCGGCGAGCGCGCCAGCCTGGCGCTGCAGCAAGAGGGGTTTCAGCAGGCCCTGCGCCGCTTCCACCGGGATTTCTACCACGCCGGCCAGGCCCGCCTGGTGCTGCTCGGCCCGCAGCCGCCGGAGCAATTGCGCGAGCTCGCCGAACGCGAGGGCAATCGCCTGCGTGCCGCTACGCCCACGCCGCGCCCGCCGCCGCCGGCCCTGCTGCCGCCGCGCCACAGCCGCGTGGCGATGGCGCGCCCCGGTCTGTGCCTGCTGTTTACCCTGCAGCAACTGCCGGACGGCGCCGCGCCGGCGCTGCAGTGGCTCTGCCAGCAACTGCAGCACGACGCCCCCGGCGGCTGGGCCGCCAGCCTGGCCGAACGCGGCCTGGGCGGTCCGGTACAGGCGAGCCTGGCCTACCACCACCAGGATCAGGCACTGCTGCAACTCGACCTGGGCAGCATCGCCGCGGACGGCGAAACCGCGGTGCTCGAGCTGCTGTTCGACTGGCTGGCGTTCTTCGCCCGCCAGGACTGGGGCGCGCTGAGTACCGAACATCGGCGCTGGCTGGCGCGCCAGGCCTGTGCGGTGGAACCGCTGGGCCTGCTGCGCCACTGGCTGCAGGCCGGCGAGACGCCATCACTGGATGAGGCCGTGCTGCGCGAGATCCTGCCCCAGCTGCATCCCGGCAACCTGCTGCGTCTGGTTGGCCGGTGCGGTGCGCTGGCGCCGTCCGCGTCCGCCCCGCCGCACTGGCAGCTGCCGCCGGCCAATCCCTGGCTGCAGCAGCGCGGCCCGAACCGCGCGACGGCCTCGCCCGAGGCCGCCGGCCTGCGCCGCGAGCACCTGCCCGGCGGCCATGGCCATGGCGCGCTGTTGCTCCGCTGGCAGGCAGCGCCGGGCTGCTCGCCGCCCGGCGGCCTGCTGCAGGGCGCCGTGCAAGCGCTCGCCACGACGACCCGGCGCGCCGGCTTGGAGCTGGGTCTGAGTTCCGGCGGCGAGCTGTGTGAGTTGCGCCTGAGCGGACCCGCGCCGCTGCTGCCGGACCTGCTGCGCGCCAGCCTGGACGCCCTGGACAATGCCCCGCTTCCCCAGCCGGCGCCGACGCCCTCGCCATCCGCGGCGATGTTCCTGCGCCGCCTGTGGCAACGCCTGGAAAGCGAGCTGACGCGCCAGCTGCATCCGCCTGGCGACCCGGTGAGGTTGAGCGATTGCCGCCGCGACGGCCTGGCCCTGGGCCTGGACGACGCGCAGTGGCACGCGGTCTGTGCGCTGTGGAACGCGGCGCCGGGGCAAGCCGGGCGCTGGCCGTCGCAGCGCCCGCGACTGGAGCAGCGGCTGTGGCTGGAGGTCGAGCCGATGGCCGGCGAACAGGCGCTGCTGCTGTTCGTTCCGAGCGGCCAGGGTAGTGCCGCCGAACAGGCGGCCGCGCGCCTGCTCGGCCAGTGGCTGCAGGCGCCCTTCCATCACCACTGGCGTCAGCGACTGGGGCTGGGCTACGGCGTGTTCGCCGGTCATCGGCGCCTGGCCGGGCTGGATGGCCTGTTGTTCGCCGTGCAATCGCCATACGCCGACGCCCACACGCTGCTCGGTCATGTGCAGGCCTTTATCGACGCCCAGCGCGTACCACTGGCAGGTCTCGACCTGGCGCGCCAGCGCGAACTGCTGCTGGCCCGTCTCGCCCCCGCAAAACTAGCCCCGGGCGAGGCCGCGACCCTGCTCTGGCAACTTGGGGACGACGCTGGACAACTGCAGCGGCTGCGCGAGGCGGTGGCCGCGCTCGATTCGGAGGCCCTGGATCGGGCCCTGCTGGCGCTGGGCTCGCCCGCCGCCGGCTGCTTCTGCCTGGCCACCGGCGCGCCTGCCGATTCGCGCTGGCGCCCGTCGGCCTAGAGACTCGGCAGGTAGACCATCTGCGTCGACTCGCCCAGCAGCAGGTCGCGATTGAGTTCGGCGCAGGCACGCAGGTACTCGGCCACCAGGGTGACTCGCTTGAGCTTGCGCAGATCCTCGCTGTAGTACATCCAGAACTGCCGCATCACCTCGACTTCGTCCGGCAGTACCGCCTGCAGGCGCGGATCGGGGCCGGCGAGAAAACACGGCAGTATCGCCAGCGCGCGGCCCTCCAGGGCCGCGTGGTACTGAGCGACCACGCTGGTGCTGCGCAGGCGGCTGTGCGCACCGGGCAGCAGGTCGTTGAGGTACAGCAGCTTGAAGCTGAACGCCAGATCCTCGAGGGGTTCTAGGGATTTTCCGTCCAAAAACGACAAAGTGCTCTGGAGGCCCCGCCGTCTGTGGCCTCCAGAGGGGTATTACTTTTTTCGAGATCCCTATTTGGGCTCTGTTTGAGTAAGATTTAGTC
>Ga0209081_1000106_pt1 | contig 44340 bp, 33 predicted proteins | sample GOMGulsemesocosm_4_FD_184636 | JGI IMG/M metagenome (GOLD analysis project Ga0209081, IMG submission 184636) | Methane-oxidizing microbial communities from mesocosms in the Gulf of Mexico - GOM15B Gulf of Mexico (SPAdes) (version 2) | ecosystem: Environmental > Aquatic > Marine > Cold seeps... | reverse complement strand
AAACTTGCGCCGTGCCGGAGTGTTAAAAAATAAATCCCGCACCTCAACGGTAGTCCCCTGAGGGTGAGCCGCCGGCTGTATATCCGTGTGCATGTCACGCCCTTCCGCTTTTGCACACCAGGCTTGCTCACCCTGATTACTGGTCAGGGACAAACGTGAAACCGAACTGATACTCGCCAGTGCTTCACCGCGAAAGCCAAGCGTGTTCACCGCTTCCAGGTCGTCTAACTGATAAATCTTACTGGTAGCGTGCCGAGACAACGCCAACGGCAAGTCTTCTTTCTCTATACCCTTGCCGTTGTCCCGCACACGCATTAATTTAATACCACCGCCCTCTATGTCGATATCCAAGCGCGTCGCGCCAGCATCAATACTGTTTTCCAGCACTTCTTTAATAACCGATGCGGGGCGTTCAACAACTTCACCCGCCGCAATTTGGTTCGCAAGGCGCGGGCTTAGTAATTTAATCTTCGACATAATTGTTTCAGGCTTCGTAAAAATTATATGGTGGGAATCGTCAAACGTTGACCGATACGAATCGCGCTGCTCGATAAACCGTTCACTTGGCGCAACTGAGCAAGGGACACTTTATAGCGACGCGCAATCGCCGAGAGCGTATCTCCGCTGCTCGTAATGTGAACCTTGGCTGACCTTTTCTGCGCTACTGATTTCTTCGATACTGCGACTTTGGGGAGAGTAGATTTACTGTTAACCGCGACTTCCTGACCGCCGGACTTTTTCCATGCAACATAAGAACCCACGGGGGGCACCGCATAAAAATATTCCTTCACACCACTAAAAATCGACTTCGCCATAGAGCGTCGATAATAACTACTGGCCAACTTCTTGGCTTCGTCTGGATTAGAAATAAAACCCGTCTCAATCAAAATGCTCGGCACATCCGCTGATTTAAGCACGGCAAAGCCCGCCTGCTCGACACGCGGTTTGTGTAATTTGGCCACTGAATCCATTTTCTTCAGAACCCGTGCCCCCACCTGCAAGCTCGAGCCAAGCGTTGCAGTCATAGAAAGATCAACCAGCACACCGCGCAGCAGTTCATCTTTATCTTGCAAATTCACACCGCCGACACCACCAATCAAATCGGCCTTATTTTCTTGCTCAGCCAGAAAGCGAGCAGTCTCGGATGTCGCGCCCTTTCGCGATAAAGCAAACACTGACGCACCACGTGCCTTAGGATTACTAAACGCATCGGCGTGTATGGAAATGAATAAGTCAGCGCGCATTTTTCGCGCTATATCTCGGCGTTTACGCAGCGGAATATAATAATCACCGCGGCGAACTAATTCCGCTTTATAACCCGGCTCAGCATTGATAAGTTTCACTAGATCTTTACTGATGGCCAAAACAACATCTTTTTCGCGCAGCCGCCGCTTTCCTGTTTTGGGCCCCAACGCGCCGGGATCCTCGCCGCCGTGCCCCGCATCAACGGCGATCAAGATATCGCTCTTGGCACTTTGTTGCTGCACCACCTTCTCTACGGTTTTAACAACCGTCTTTTGCTTATCAAATAAGTCGATTACGAGGCGATCATTTTTTCCTGCACTTTTCTTAAGCAAAAAACTTTTGGGGTTTATTCTCGTTGAAAGGTCGAGCACAATGCGCAGATCATTGCTCTTCCGCGGCGCACTGCGCAGGGCCTTTATCGGCGTACCTTTTAACGAGGTATCGCTGAGTTTGGCGTTTAGCTTTACGCCTTCAAGATCGACAACCAAACGCGACGGGTTGGTCAGCATGAAGAGCTTGTGCTCAACAGGGCCTCCCAGGTCTAACACCAGGCGGGTGTGATCCGGGGCACGCCAAACACGCACGTTATCAATTGAGGTCAATGCGGCTGCGGTATTTGCCAGCAGGCTCAAGACCACCATATTCAGCCACGGTCGAGCGATTAGCCTCGCCACAGTCCCCCCCCAACTTCTTATCATTTTTTTGGCCTTGCTGGCGCCCTAGTGTGCTCATACTTAAGTTCTACCGAACCTCGGTATGAGCACAACAAACGGCCGACATTTGTATTATTAATATTATGACCAGCAGTATCGCGGTAAGCCCCTCACCGATTCAAGCTTTCCTTAAACCCGCAGCGCCGCCTTCGCACAAAGCGCCTTGTTTAGACCTCTGTGCGCATACCCTCTAACACGGCAATACCCACCGCGCTGCACGCCTCGACACTGGCGCGACGACCCGGCGCTTCGGTCGTTACTTTTAAACGTAAGTCCGCCTCGGGCAACACACCCATTCCACGACTGGGCCATTCCACCACACAGACCGACTGGGCGGTGAAGTAATCGCGAATGCCCATGTACTCCAATTCTTCAGGGTCACCAAGGCGATATAAATCAAAGTGATACACGCGGGCACTGTCGAATTCATAGGGCTCAACCAAGGTATAGGTTGGGCTCTTAACCGGACCTGAATGCCCAAACGCCTGCAGCAAGCCTCGGGTACTCGTCGTTTTGCCCGCACCCAAGTCGCCCTCGAGGAAAACCACCAACGCTTGTTTTGCATTAGGCGCATAGTCGCGCAGAGCTAACCCCAAACATTTGCCAAAGGCGACCGTCTCGGTCTCATCAGCAAGGTACGTCTCTATTGGCGTGGGGTTTATCGCTGCGCCCTGCTGTATATCTACCACGGTTAATCAACCTGACCATTCAGCAGTAAACGCAGGTAAGGCATCAAGTCCATCGCCAGTAAGCCGCGCAGACCATCTTCCTCAACCGCCAAATCCGCAGCGCTGCCATGCAAGCAGACCGCTAACTGGGTTGCTTTCGTGAGGTCTAAACCTTGAGCCAAAAGACCGCCAATCACACCGCTGAGCAGATCGCCCATGCCGCCGGAGGCCATGCCTGGGTTGCCCACATTAGCCAGCGACAAACTGCCGTCAGCCCCAGCGATAATTGTGCCCGCACCTTTCAGCAAGACACAGCCGCCATATTTCTTTTGCAAAGCACCGGCGGCGGCAAAGCGATCCTCTTGCACTTCAGCCACAGTACAACCCAGCAAACGAGCCGCTTCACCTGGGTGCGGGGTTAACACCCAGTTACTGCGCATCGCATTCGGTAATACACGTCCTGCCGCTAGGATGTTCAAGCCATCGGCGTCGAGCACCATCGGCAAATCCGTCAGCGCCGCCTGTTGCAGCATCTGCTCAGACCAAGGAGTTTGCCCCAGCCCAGGACCCAGCACTAGGACCGATGGACGCTCCAACAATGGCTGCAGCTGCTGTCCCGAAGGCACCCCCATTACCATCAGCTCAGGGCGACGCGCGATAATAGCCGACACGTGCTCAGGGCGTGTCGCCACACTGGTTAAACCCGCGCCCATGCGCGCGGCAGCTTCTCCCGCTAAAGCTGCCGCGCCGGCGAAGCCAAGATCGCCACCGATGACCATCACATGGCCAAAGTCCCCTTTATGGGCATCACCATCGCGCTCAGGCAACAGAGCCAGCAGCTTGTTGAGCCTCAATCGCTCAGCCGACGCTGGTTGTGAGACAGAGACTTCAGCTGGGACATTCAAATCGGCAAAATACAGCTGGCCAGTCAGCGCTGGACCTCGCCCCGTGAGCAGGCCTCGCTTCAAACCGATGAAGCTTATGGTGACATCCGCGTGCACCGCATCATGCGCCGCGCCGGTATCGGCACATAGGCCGGTCGGCACATCCAGCGCCAGCACGGGGGCGTTGGCGGCATTGATCATGGCCACCGCGTCCGAATACGCGCCGCGTAGCTCAAGGTCATCGCCACGCCGCTCACCCTCAGCGCCTAGGCCAATCAAGGCATCAACCACAACAGCATCCTGAGCAATCGGCTGACACTCGGTAAACGGCTGCATAATAACGCCTTCGCGCCGAGCAAACTCATAGGCTTGCTTGCCATCGGCGGAGAGTGATTCAGGGCCCGCTAAATACACCAGTGTTACGGGAATGCGTTTTTGCGCGGCCAAACCCGCAACCACATAACCGTCACCAGCGTTATTACCACCACCACAAAACACCACCACCTGTTCAGCCGTCGGCCAATGTTGCTGCAGCGCGGCAAACGCGGCGCGGCCAGCACGTTTCATTAGGTGAATGCCGAGGATCCCATGCTCATTGATCGCGCAAGCGTCCAATTGGCGGGCCTGTTCAGCAACGTAGAGTTCGGCCGGTAGCTGAGCGGTGAAGGGCGCAGAAAGGGTCGAACCGGTATCAAAATCGGCAGCAGTCTGTGGCGCAGGGAAGGTTGTCGGCATGGAAAGCTCTCGTAAGCGTTATAATCTGACAGAATTATACGGGAAGGGCCGCCAACAGCGCCATCCACAAGATCTTATTGAGCCTATCTATGCCCAACCAGCCACACCACGATCAACCCCAATCCTTGGTTGAACTCGCACAACACATAAAGCAGTGGGGCCGAGAGCTTGGGTTTCAGCAGGTCGGCATCACCGACACCGACCTCAGCGAGGAAGAGCCGCGACTGCAGGCATGGCTAGATAAGGGCTATCACGGCGACATGGGCTGGATGGCAGACCATGGCAATAAGCGCTCACGTCCGGATGAATTACTCCCCGGCACATTAAGGGTGATCTCGGTGCGCCTTGACTACCTTCCCGCCGATACCGAGCAGATCAAAGTCTTAAAAAACGCCGAGCAGGCCTACGTCTCGCGTTACACACTCGGCCGCGATTATCACAAGCTGATACGCAAGCGCTTAAGTCAGCTGGCAAAGCGTATCGAGGCCGCAGCGGAACAACTACCCGCGGATGAGCGCCCGATCCTTACCAGTGAAAATGGCGACGTCATCAGTCAGCGGGCGTTCGTTGACAGCGCGCCTGTCATGGAGCGGCCGCTGGCGGCCAAAGCCGGACTCGGCTGGGTAGGTAAACACACACTGGTGATTAACAGCGAAGCGGGTAGCTGGTTTTTCCTCGGCGAGGTTTACACCAACCTGCCGCTGCCTGTGGATAAGAGCACCGAGAGCAATCAATGCGGTGACTGCAAAGCCTGCTTACAAGTGTGCCCCACCGACGCATTTACCCAGCCCTACGAGCTGGACGCACGGCGCTGTATTTCGTACCTGACCATTGAGAACAAAGGCAGTATCCCCGAAGAGTTCCGCGAACCCATGGGTAATCGCGTATTCGGGTGTGACGATTGCCAGGCCATCTGCCCGTGGAATAAGTTTGCGAGTTTCAGTAAGGAAGACGACTTTCAGCCACGTCACGCACTGGATCGAACTCGGTTGGTCGAGCTGTTCGCTTGGACAGAAGCGCAATACATGAAGAACACCGAAGGCTCTGCCATCCGCCGCATTGGCTTCGAGGCTTGGTTGCGTAACCTAGCCGTTGGACTGGGTAACGCTCCAACCACCCCAGAGGTCATCGAGGGGCTTAACGCCCGCGCCGACTTCCCCTCCGAGCTAGTACAGGAACACGTACGCTGGGCACTCAAACAACACGAAAAACCCAATCGCCGGCGCAAGCGTAAGATCAAAGCGGATCGCAGCCAAATAAAAAGGCCAGCCTTTTGACGGGCTGGCCTTTGCTGTAAAGCATTGGACACTTACTTCACTATGAAGTGCTCGCGGTAGTGCTGCAGCTCGCTGATAGAGTCCTTAATATCATCCATCGCCAAGTGCGCCCCAGACTTTTTCACGCCCGCAAGAACCTCAGGTTTCCAACGCCGTGCCAGCTCTTTAAGTGTGCTGACATCTAGGTTGCGGTAGTGGAAGTACGCCTCCAGTTGCGGCATGTACTTCACTAAAAAACGACGATCCTGACCGATAGAGTTACCACAAATAGGGGATTTCCCTTCTGGCACCCACTCTTGCAAGAACTCAATGGTCGCCTGCTCGGCCGCAGCCGAGGTGGTGGCACTTTCCAGCACTCGCTGGGTTAAGCCTGAACCACCATGCTGATTGGTATTCCAATCGTCCATGGCCGTCATCGTCTCCTGCGATTGATGAATCGCAAAAATAGGCCCTTCTGCGAGAACATGAAGCTCGGAGTCCGTGACGATGGTGGCGATTTCGATAATGACATCGACATCAGGCTCAAGCCCCGTCATCTCCAAGTCAATCCAGATCAAATTGCTGTCACACTGACGGGAGGTCTCACTAAGCTTACTCATGCTGTTCCTATCTACTTTTATGGTGAAATCTGTGGCGATGGGCACGGTATTGAAATCACATACACGCGCTCAACGACCAGTATTTTAACCGCTATTGCTCTACAATAGCGCTGCTGGCGCGATGCTACCGCTATCTAATGAGTTTAGACAGTGGCCTGAGGATTTCACGCCAATAGCAGCCCCAAAGGGCCCCCACCCATAGCCTGTGACCTTTCTGCATGAGCAAACGTAAATTAACCCGCCGCCAAGCTTGGCGTATCCAGAAGATTCAAGATGAGCGCACATCACGTGCAGACAAGCGGGAAGACAAAACGCTTGAGCAACTGAATCACAATGAACTGGGTACAGAACAGCAAGGCCTTGTTATTGCCCACTATGGCACACTCGTCAATGTAGAGGCGATTGATGGCGACAACAAAGGCAAGGTCACTCGCTGCCACCTGCGCGCGAACTTGGGGTCACTCGTGACCGGCGACCGTGTTGTCTGGCGTGACGGCGAGCCTAACGGCGTGATTGTGGCCGTACTGGATCGAGAGTCTGAGCTGAGTCGTCCGGATCCCTATGGCGACATGAAGACGATCGCCGCGAATATCGATCGTATCATTATCGTCATTTCAGCCTACCCTGAGCCCCACGCCAATTTGATTGACCGCTATCTGGTGGCCGCCGAAAACCTCGGCATCAGGCCCATCATCCTCCTCAACAAAGTAGATCGCATAGACGACGACATCCGCCCCAAGCTCGACGATCTCAAGGCCTGCTACAAGCCGCTGGATTACGAGTGGCTGGACGTCTCCTGTGAGACGGAGGCCGGCATGGATGAGCTGCTCAGTTACCTAGGTGATCACACCAGCATTTTTGTCGGGCAGTCGGGCGTCGGCAAGTCTTCATTGATCAACATGCTACTGCCGGACCTGAACCTGAAGGTAGGCGGCCTGACAGAATCGACTCAACAGGGCACCCACACCACAACTACCGCCGAGCTCTTCCACTTTCCTCTGGGCGGCGACTTGATCGATTCCCCAGGCATCCGTGAATTTGGCCTCTGGCACATGGACGCCGACGACCTGCTGTACGGCTTCCGTGAATTCCAGCCATTCCTCGGGCACTGTAAATTTCGCAACTGCGCACACGAAAGCGAACCTGGCTGCGCAATCCAACAGGCACTCGAAGACGGCGACATCAGCGAGAAGCGCATGGCCAGCTACCGCTACATATTACAGACTATCAACGAACGCTAATTAATCGTGCCTGAAAAAATATTTAACTCGCCAGTTAATAGCCCATAAAAATAATACGTAAGAGCATTTGTTACATGAAAGATACGCTATTTGTTGCCCTGCAATACATCATCCCCCAGCACGCCCTCTCACGCGCGGCTGGCTGGCTGGCCAACACCGAGATTAAGTGGATCAAAGACCCTTTCACTCGCTGGTTCGTGAGCCGCTTTGATATTGATATGAGCCTAGCCGCCGAGGAAGACCCTTGCGCCTACGCTTCATTTAACGATTTCTTTACCCGTGCGCTGAAGCCAGGCGCTCGTCCAATCTGCAGCGACAAAGGTGCGATTGTTTGCCCAGCCGATGGCGCCATCAGCCAATTAGGCGACATTAAAGAAGGGCGTATTTTCCAAGCCAAGGGACAAGACTACAGCCTACAAGAGCTGGTAGGCGGAGACGCGGAAATCGCTAAGCTTTTCATCGGCGGCAAGTTCGCCACGGTGTACCTCTCTCCGAAAGACTATCACCGTGTACACATGCCACTGGGCGGCAAGCTCAAAAGTATGATCCACGTGCCCGGCGATCTTTTTTCAGTTAACACAGTGACCGCAGAAAACGTTCCCCGCTTATTTTCACGCAACGAGCGGGTGGTCTGCGTGTTCGACACCGAGATTGGGCCCATGGCCGTAGTTCTGGTCGGCGCGATGATTGTCGCCAGTATAGAAACGGTTTGGGCCGGACAGATTGCCCCCGTACTGCGTACTGTCAAAACCACTCATTACGATCAGCAACAAAGTATTGAGCTAACAACAGGCGCCGAAATGGGTCGCTTCAAGCTGGGCTCTACGGCTGTGGTTTTGTTTGGCGAACAAGCTATGGGTTGGTCAGGTGATTATGAGGCAGGAAGCCCAACCACCATGGGCGAAAGAATGGGCTCAACGACTGAATAACCATCCGTCATGCTCGCACATAAAAAAGCCGGCAATTGCCGGCTTTTTTATGTCCTTCTAATAAGGTTATTTATTTCGCTTGAACATGGAAAAAATGCTCTTTTTCTCTTCTTTAAATAAATATTGATCGCGTATTTTGGCAACGTCTATATCGTAACTACCAGCCTCTAGGTCTTGAGTAATCTCAATCTTATCGACGTCTTCCAAACGCTTTTTACCACTGTCGACCAGTGCCTGCTTACGTTTATCATCGTCGGCAAGGTCCAACAACAAAGGCTTACTCATCGCTTGCTTATATACATCCAGAACAACCAATACCTGCGGCTTCAAACGACGTTCGAAATTTTGCTCAACCACAACCGCCACCTCACCGGTGTTCAACTCCACTAATGTTCCAGTTGGGTACAAACCAATACCACGAATAAACTCAACTACCAGCTCTTCTTGGAATTCTCGATCACGGCAAGCGTATAGCTCCGCCACCGCCTTCGACGGTGACAGTGGATATTTCTCTCCCCGTGGATTGGTCACTTCATCGTAGAAGGTAACGATACCTGCGATTTTCGCCAGCAATGGAATCTTGTCACCCTTCAATTGTGAGGGAAACCCACTGCCATTCACTCGCTCACAGTGACCTTTCACTATCGCAATAACTCTTGGCTCGACCTGTTCAGTGGCGCGCAACAGCTCAACACCGTGGCCCACAAACTCTTCATATTCACGCTCTTGAGCAGGCGTACGCTTACTCAGTAACAACAAGGCTTTCGACAATTTTAGCTTACCGACATCTTTGAACAAAACGCCCATGGCCAGAGTATCTAAGTCTTTTTTACCTAGACCAACGTGGCGGCCAAAAATAATGGCCCAAACAGCCGAGCGTAATGAGTGACTAAAGGTGTGTTCATCTAGCTCTTTGACCCGTGCCAGCCACGTCAGTGCATCAGGGTTACGCAATACGCTATCAACCATCTCACCCGCGACACGTTTGGTTTCCTGTACCGGCAGCTCATCACCACCATCAAGCTGCCTCACGACTTCGCCAATCGCACCAAATACCCTTTGATGCAGAACACGCGCCTGGGCAACTTCTTTCTTTAAGGGCTGCTTTGAGTTGTATTGATGGCGACGCACTTTCAAGGGCGCAACGTCTATTTTTGTTTTACTGGTGCGAGAGATACGCGGGCCTTTGGGCTCGCCCCGCTTGGAGAGGGTCTGTAACTTCGAGGCGACAGGCCCTGCGCCCTTAGCCACATCGATGAACACATGCTTGCAGTGAACCTTGAGTTCCTTGATTTCATCAAGCTCGCGCAGGTAAAACCCTTGCAACGGAAAGGGAGTCTGCGTCCACGGCCTATCGAGACCGGAGACAAACATCCCAACCGTCAACTCGTTAACGTCTACCTTGACTTGTTTTACACTCACAGCACTTGCCCCGTCACGCAACAATACGTGCACAACATAAACACCAACAATATAAAGATCGAACCATTATACCAAGCAGCCAAGCTCAGCCGTTGTCGCTGTTCACAATTAAGCCAAAAGCACTGGCTAGATCATCGCGTAAAATTTTCTCTTTTAATTTAGCACAGGTCACAGGAAAAAATCTCCCGCAGCCGAATTGACTGCCCCCTGAAAGAGCAGGTATAGATCAAACGTGGTATTTGCCCGAAAGCTCGTGCACAGCCTCAAAGAAGGCACCCGCATGCGCTGGATCAACCTCAGGGGTCACGCCGTGACCTAGGTTGAAAATGTGGCCCGTGCCGGAACCATAAGACTCAAGGATAGCACTGACCTCCTGACGGATGCGCTCAGGCTTGGCGTAAAGTACCGCTGGGTCCATGTTGCCCTGCAAGGCCACCTTGCCCCCGACACGCTGGCGCGCCTGGCCAATATCAGTGGTCCAGTCAAGGCCTAATGCCGTTGCACCGGAGTTCGCCATGGACTCCAACCACTGACCGCCACCCTTGGTGAACATAATTACCGGCACTTTGCGACCTTCGTGCTCTTTAATTAACCCATCGATAATGCGCTTCATCGGGTTCAGAGAGAACTCTATGTAGGCGTTGTGACTCAGAGCCCCGCCCCACGAATCAAAGATTTGAACCGCCTGCGCGCCTGCGAGGATTTGTTCGTTCAGATAGCCAGTGATGGACTGCACCAATTTGTCCAGCAGGATATGGAAAACTTCCGGTTCGTTGTACATCATCGCCTTGGTTCGACGGTAATCCTTCGATGAACCACCTTCGACCATGTAAGTTGCCAAGGTCCAAGGGCTGCCGGTAAAACCGATCAATGGCACACGACCATTGAGTTCACGACGAATGGTGGACACAGCGTCCACCACGTAGCCCAAATCTTTTTTTGTATCGACAACCGGCAGTGCTTCGATGTCTTTTGCCGTGCGCAGGGTCTTTTTAAACTTTGGCCCCTCACCGGTTTCGAAGTACAACCCCAAGCCCATCGCATCTGGGATGGTCAGAATATCGGAAAAAAGAATAGCCGCATCAAGCTGAGGGTAGCGATCCAAGGGTTGCAAGGTAACCTCACAGGCCAGCTCTGGATTTGAGCAAACGCTCATAAAATCGCCAGCCTGGGCGCGTGTAGCGCGGTACTCTGGTAAATAACGACCCGCTTGACGCATCATCCACACAGGTGTGCGGTCGACAGGTTGCTTCATAAGGGCTCGAAGGAAACGATCGTTCTTTAGTTCGCTCATTACAATTCCGCTAGGCTGGTTAAGTCAATTTCGTGGCCGCTGATGCGACACATGCTCAATAATATGTTCAAGATTCTACCTGATGGACCGCCAAGCCTCATCCGAATTTACAAGCCTTAATCAACACAGGCCTATTTTGTTAACCTCTGAAACGAAAAAAGCACGCCTAAGCGTGCTTTATGTCCATGGATGGACGGTATATCGTGGCGTCATGGATGACGAGGAACGATTATGTCTACGGATTGACGGTACACCCCTCAAGGGGGTACTTGCTATCGTGGCATTCCCGTACTAACAAAAGCGGATGACGGGGAACGATTTACATCTAGGCTGCTTCAAGCTTAAACCTTAAGATAGTCCAGAATACCTTCAGCGGCTTCACGGCCTTCAAAGATCGCCGTGACCACAAGGTCAGAGCCGCGCACCATGTCGCCGCCAGCAAATACTTTCTCGTTGCTGGTTTGGAACTTGTAGGTTTGCTTCTCGGCTGCGTCTACGCCACCCCAATCATTGACTGAGATATTGTGATCGGTAAACCAATCGGCCGGACTTGGACGAAAACCAAACGCAATCAAAACAACATCAGCGGAAAGTATTTCTTCACTGCCAGGAATCGGCTCAGGACGGCGACGACCATTTTCGTCAGGTTCACCCAGCTTAGTGGTCACAACCTTAACGCCCTCAACCTTGTCTTCCCCAACAATGGCGATAGGCTGACGATTAAAAAGGAACTCAACACCCTCCTCTTTGGCATTGGCCACTTCGCGCTTAGAACCCGGCATGTTGGCTTCGTCACGACGGTAAGCACAGGACACTGACTCAGCCTGCTGACGAATAGACGTACGGTTACAATCCATCGCCGTATCACCACCACCCAGCACAACAACCTTTTTACCTTCGACGCTGATGTAATCTTCTGGATTCTTTTCGAAACCTAAGTTGCGATTCACACTGGAGATCAAGAATGGTAGCGCGTCATAAACGCCCGGTAGGTCCTCACCTGGAAAGCCGCCCTTCATGTAGTTGTATGTGCCCATGCCCATAAAGACCGCGTCATACTCTTCGAGCAGGTCAGCCATATCGATATCTTTACCGATCTCGGTATTCAGACGGAACTCGATACCCATTTCAGTAAAGAGCTCACGACGACGAACCATCACCGATTTTTCCAGTTTGAATTCTGGAATACCGAACGTGAGCAACCCACCAATCTCTGGGTACTTATCGAATACAACGGGCTTAACACCATTGCGTACAAGGATGTCAGCGCAACCCAAGCCAGCAGGGCCAGCACCGATGATGGCAACCTTCTTGTCGGTCTTAACGACCTGTGACATATCCGGCTTCCAGCCCATGGCAAAAGCTGTATCGGTAATGTACTTCTCAGCATTACCAATGGTCACCGCACCAAAGCCATCATTCAGAGTACACGCGCCCTCACACAAACGGTCCTGTGGGCACACGCGGCCACAAACTTCTGGCAGGGTATTGGTCTGATGGCTTAACTCAGCGGCTTCAAAAATATTGCCTTCTGATATCAGCTTTAGCCAGTTTGGAATGAAGTTGTGGACCGGGCACTTCCACTCACAGTATGGGTTACCACACTCAAGACAGCGGTGACTCTGGCCCTGTACTTGCTCTTCATTGAACGGTTCGTAAATCTCTACGAAACCGTGTTTACGGGTTTCGATGGCTTTTTTGCCTGGATCTTGACGACCTACGTCCAAGAACTGAAAGTTATTATTTAAACGCTCAGTCATAATTTTGCCTCTAATCACATTCTCGCGTCCGAGCCCTGCGCACTTCACTGCAATCAGTGGGAGTAAGCCGGCCTCAGCGCGGCTCACTCACCGCGCTTTTTTACGCTGTCCAATAGCTGCTCTAAACTCGCAGCCTTTGGTTTAACCAACCAGAACTTGCCGATGTAGTCGCTGAAGTCATCCAGAATCGACTGACCCCAGGCACTCCCCGTCTCAGCAACGAACTCCTCAATAATGCCACGCAGATGACTGCGGTGCGCCTCAAAAGACTCGCGATTAATGCGGTGAATTTCAACGTCTTCATTAATCTTGTCGATGAGGTTTCTGTCTTGATCCAAGACGTACGCGAAACCGCCGGTCATTCCCGCGCCGAAGTTAACGCCGGTTTTGCCCAGTACCGTCACGAGACCGCCCGTCATGTATTCACAACAGTGGTCGCCCGCGCCTTCAACCACAACGTGCGCACCCGAGTTACGGACACCACAGCGCTCGCCAGCCTGACCCGAGGCAAACAACTTACCGCCCGTCGCTCCGTACAAACAGGTATTACCCATTATGCTGGTTTCGTTGGTCTTGAACTCAGAACCTGCAGGCGGGCGCAGTACGAGCTTACCGCCAGCCATGCCTTTACCAACGTAATCGTTGGCATCGCCGTCCAAGTACATATCCAGACCACCGGCGTTCCAAACACCAAAGCTCTGACCGGCAATACCGGTGAGGTTCAGTTTGATAGGCGCACTCGCCATACCTTGGTTGCCGTGACGCCGAGCAATCTCACCACTGATGCGCGCACCAATGGAGCGATCGCAGTTAGTAATGTGGAAGTTAAACTCACCACCGGTTTTGGCTTCGATTGTTGGCAACAACTCTGCCACCATCAACTCTGCTTTCTCGCCCTTATCAAAGGGCTCGTTTTTCTCAACGGAGCAAATCTGCGGCTTGGTCTCGAGGTAATCATCGCTGTAAATGATTGGGCTCAGGTCCAAGTGTTTGTGCTTATCAGTGTTACCTTCAATGCACTCCAGCAGGTCAACACGACCCACCAGCTCATCAAAAGTACGCACACCCAGACTGGCCATCCACTCACGCACTTCTTCCGCTACAAACTTGAAGAAGTTCATCGCCATATCGACGGTGCCGATATAGTGTTTTTCACGCAGCTTTTCGTTTTGAGTGGCGACACCGGTTGCACAGTTGTTCAAGTGACAAATACGCAGAAATTTACAACCCAATGCCACCATCGGTGCAGTACCGAAAGCGAAGGTCTCAGCGCCGAGCATAGCCGCCTTAATAACATCCAAACCTGTTTTCAAACCGCCGTCAGTCTGTACTCGAACTTTGTGGCGCAGATCGTTAGCACGCAGAGTCTGATGCGTCTCGGAGAGACCCAACTCCCACGGCGAGCCGGCGTGGTAGATAGAGCTCAGCGGGCTAGCCGCGGTGCCACCATCGTAGCCAGAAATTGTAATAAGGTCGGCGTAAGCCTTGGCCACACCCGCAGCGATGGTACCCACCCCTGGGCGAGAAACGAGCTTCACGGAAACCAGTGCTTTAGGGTTTACCTGTTTTAGGTCGTAAATCAGCTGAGCCAAATCTTCGATCGAATAAATATCGTGGTGCGGTGGTGGTGAAATCAGCGTCACACCCGGTACAGAGTAACGCAGGGTAGCGATCAATTGATTGACCTTGCCACCTGGTAACTGACCACCCTCGCCCGGTTTAGCGCCCTGAGCAACTTTGATCTGCAGCACTTCAGCGTTGACCAAGTAATGTGGGGTCACGCCGAAACGGCCAGAGGCAATTTGTTTAATCTTCGATACTTTATTGGTACCAAAGCGAGCAGGGTCTTCGCCGCCTTCACCGGAATTAGAACGACCACCGAGGGTGTTCATCGCCTGCGCCAAGGCTTCGTGAGCTTCTGGGGACAAGGCGCCCAAAGACATCGCGGCCGAGTCAAAGCGGCGCACGATGGCTTCCATCGGCTCAACTTCATCCAGCGCGATTGGCGTGGCCACGTCTTTCAACTTGAGCAGGTCACGCAGAGTCGCTATTGGGCGAGTGTTAACCAGCTCGGCATAGTCACGCCAAGCTGATTGCTCACCGCTCTGTACGGCTTTTTGCAACGCCTGCACTACCTCGGGGTTGAAGGCGTGGTATTCCTCACCGTGAACATACTTAACCAGTCCACCCTGCTTGATTTGCTTACGAGGCAACCAAGCCATAGTTGCCAGTGACTCTTGGTCAGCCTGCAGGTGCTCAAAGCCTGCACCTTTAATGCGACTAGGAGTGCCCGAGAAACACAGCTCAATCACGTCTTCATTGAGGCCAATGGCCTCAAACAGCTGTGCACCACGGTAAGAGGCGACTGTAGAAATTCCCATCTTCGACAGGATCTTCATCAGGCCCTTGTTAATACCTTTTCGATAATTTTTATAGGCTGTGCCCACGTCCAACAATAACTCACCAGTTTCCATCAAATTATTGATGATCTGGTAGCTCATGTATGGATAAACGGCGGTCGCACCAAAGCCCAGCAATGCTGCGATTTGGTGCGATGAGCGACAAGTTGCCGTCTCAACGATGATATTCGAGTCACAACGTAAACCCGACTGCGTCAAACTGTGGTGTATAGCACCGGTCGCCATAAGCGCGTGAATCGGCAGCAGACCTGGCTGCAGACCTTTATCGGTCAATACAATGAGTACCTTGCCAGCGCTCACAGCAGCAGCGACATCCCCATTAAGCGCTTCGATCGCCTGCTTCAGTGTCTTTTCAGCAGGATCGAATACCAAACTGAATTCTGCCACCTCATAACCCGCGCGCTCAACATTGAGCAGCGCTTGGTACTTGGCTGGTGACAATACAGGCGACGACAGAATCACACGGTCTGCGTGGGCTTCGGTTTCGGTGTAAACCGACAGCTCACGGCCAATGCATGTCTCGAGAGACATAACGATGGCTTCGCGCAGCGGATCGATTGGCGGGTTGGTCACCTGCGCGAACTGCTGACGGAAATAATCGTATAACGAACGTTCTTTTTCTGACAACACGGCCATTGGGGTGTCATCACCCATGGAGCCGGTTGCTTCCATACCGCCTTCAGCCAGAGGACGGACCACTTGATCACGCTCTTCGAACGAGACCTGGTACATCTTCATGTAGGTCTTCAGCTCTGACGCATCAATACCGTTATCAGCGGTATCGGCAGCCAGTGTCGCTTCGATCCTAGTCGCCTGACTCGCCAACCATTTTTTATACGGTTTAGAGCTCTTCAACTGCTCATCGATATCAGCGGTATGAAACAACTCTCCGGTCAATGTATCAACAGAGAGAATCTCACCAGGGCCGAGGCGCCCTTTGGCAACGACATCCGTCGGCGCGTAGCCGTAAGTACCGATCTCTGAAGCCACGGTGATGAAACCGTCTTTGGTGATCACCCAACGCGATGGACGCAATCCGTTACGGTCAAGCGTACAAACCGCATAGCGGCCATCAGTAATCACCAAGCCGGCGGGGCCATCCCAAGGCTCGATGTGCATTGAATTGTATTCATAGAATGCACGCAGATCTGGATCCATATGTTCAACGTTCTGCCACGCAGGCGGAACCAGCATACGGATAGCACGGTGAAGCTCCATGCCGCCAGTCAGCAATACTTCCAACATGTTGTCCAAGCTAGAGGAGTCGGAGCCGGTACGGTTAACCAGCGGCGTCACTTCGCTCAAATCTGGCAACAAATCCGACACAAACTTAGGCGTGCGCGCAACAGACCAATTGCGGTTACCGGTAACCGTATTGATCTCACCATTGTGCGCAACCATGCGGAACGGCTGGGCCAGCGGCCACTGCGGAGAAGTATTGGTTGAAAAGCGCTGGTGGAATACACAGATCGCTGTTTTGAGCTCTTCGTTGGCAAGGTCAATATAGAACTTGTCAATGTCCACCGGCATCATAAGGCCTTTGTAGGACACCACGCTGAGGCTGAAGCTCGCAATGTAGAACGACGAGTCGTCCGCTAGACGAATCTCTGCTTTGCGACGCGCCATCAGCAGCTTGGCGTTCACCTGCGGCTCACTCAGACCTTCCTCACAACCGATAAACAGCTGCTCAAACTGGGGCAATGTCGCCAGTGCAATAGGACCCAGACAGGATTCATCGGTCGGCACTACGCGCCAACCGATTGCGCTTAAGCCCTGCGCCTGAAGCTCTTCTTCAACGGTTAGACGGGCTATTGCAGCAACATCGGCATCACGAGACAGCATCATTGAGCCAACACCGTAGGTGTCGGCCAGCTCGATACCTAGCGCTTCCCTCGCCACTGCACGCAGGAAGCCATCAGGTTTCTGAATCAACAGGCCGCAGCCGTCGCCGGTCTTACCATCAGAGGCAATACCGCCACGGTGAGTCATACACGTTAATGACTCAATGGCTGTTTGTAACAACTTGTGGCTCGGCTCGCCCTTTAAATGGGCAATCAAGCCAAAGCCACAGTTGTCTTTAAATTCATCTAACTTGTATAGGCCTGTGCTCATACGCTGCCTTTGTTCACTCATACGAAAACTCTTATCACCGCTGCAAACCTTATCTGATCAGGCCTGAGACAAAAAAGCCCCTCATTAAGGGGCTCCTAGCAAATGGGCGCAAAATATTACCCGTTTTTAAGCAATTTGGCAAGCCAAGGGGGCCTCAAGCACCACCAGCATCGCCGCCTAAAGAACAGAAAAAACAAGTTATACCCCTCAGTTTTCGCTCATTTTAGAATGCACATCGGCCACAGAGCGAGGCCACACCCCAGCTACCTGCTGCCCACTCGGTAAGCTTTCTATTGCGACTTTAGCCTCGGACCGAGAAGGGTAATCCCCCATTACAACGGTATACCAAGGCTTACCGCTCCGCGCTGTAACAAACACGTACAGCTCGCTGTTGTTTTCTTGCGCCGCCACAAACGCTTCCACCGACACCCTAGACGCAGCTCCCAACACCTGCAAAACGAAATGGCGCTTATCAAGCGACATCAAGTGCTGCTCCGCCAGCTCAAATCCCGACTCCGGCCTTACCGATATAGGTGCAGCAACGGACGCGGGAGACTCAACACTCACCGGCAATTCAATTACAGGTTTCTGAAAAGACATTTTAGCCGAGGGTAATTTCAAGGCAAGCTGCCGATCATCTTCAAACTCGGACTCAACCTGCAGCGGTGTATTGAGCGGTTCTCCAGCCACACTGTGCGCGCCTAATTCTGTAATGGTGCCAGCCTCAGCCAAAACACCAGCTTGCCCCTCGAGCGCATCTTGCTCAGCGCCCCCTTCAACCTCAGCTAAAACACCTGAAGAAGCCATCTGTGGCGGAGGCACATCCGCCGAATGCACCGCTGCAATCGACTCTGGGCCAAAACCACCAGAATCATGCTCGATGGGCATACTCAAGTCAGCACGGTAAAGAAACGCCACCACCACAAAAGCCGCGCAACAGGCCGCCGCGGCAATAGCCCAGGCGGGCACACCCCGCTCAGGCCGACCGTTAACGACAGAAGCCTGCAGTGCCTTATCGATAAGTAGTTCACGAGCCGGCAACTGCACACGCCCAGGAAGACCATCACTTAACTGCCACAACCTCTCCAACTCATCAGCACTGAATACATCCTTTTGCGTACTTCCCGCCGAGACCAGTAAAAAGCTAAGGTATTGCGCAATATCAGCCCTACTAAAATCGTCCAACTGCCAATCTTGCACCAAGACATCTAGCATCCCGAACGCATCTAGGCGCGCTACAAGCAATTCATCACCTGTCAGTAATACGCGTAAAGGCGACTGATCCGAGGGGTCCTGCAACAAGCTCAACAGGGCACTTAAGACCCGATCATCCAGCAGTTCAGCGCCGTCACAGACCAGTACTAGCTGTCGCTGTGTCACCGCTTGGCGAATGTCCACCAACAGCTCACCACTCTTGACGCCGGCCTCAACCTGAAGCCCGTAAGCGTCGGCCAAGTGTGTAAAAAGCTCTTCAGGCTGATGCAGCTTAGCCACATCAATAAAGCAGACGTTATCCGACCAAGCTTCGGCTTCCATCGCATACTTCTTCGCGAAGCAAGTACGGCCACTGCCCAGTGAACCAGAAACAACCAAAACTGCCGAAGAGAATTGAGAGAGGTGTAGAAGCTGACCAAGCAAGAGCTGCCGACCAGCGCCAGGGAAAAAAGCCTCTGTAGGCTCGAATGGATCCCTGGTGAGCGCGAAGAATTCGAGATAATTCCCAGCCATTAAGTCCACTTGCTGCATTGAATCCACCTTTGAGGTGCGGTCAATCGCAATGGAGAACGTGCCGCATTAAACACTTAAGAAATATTGAAAATATTCAGATTAAGGGCTTTCCCATAGGGCTGCAAGTTTTGCGCCTAAACCTGATTAAAATGCCGCTAATGTTTTGCGTAAATTAGACATACTGAATGACTTAGTTACCAGCGCCTTGCCCAGCTCACTCACAAGAACAAGGCGAAGCTCGCCATCCAGCACTTTTTTGTCCACAGCCATTAGATCAATAAACGTCTCTGCGGTCATATCTTCTGGCGCCCTTACAGGCAGCGAAGCCTTAAGCAATAGCGCTTGGGTGCGCGCAAGGTCCTCGGTTGGCAACCAACCCTCACGACACGACAGATCTAAAGCCATCAGCATGCCAGTCGCCACCGCCTCCCCGTGCAGCCAGTTGCCATACCCTTGAGCCGTCTCAATAGCATGACCAAAGGTGTGACCCAAATTCAGAATAGCTCGCACACCGCCCTCTTTTTCATCCTGCGCAACCACGGTCGCTTTATTCTGACACGACCGTTCCACGGCATAAGCCAGCGCCTCTGGCTCACACGACATAATTCGCTCGACATTAACCTCCAACCAGCAGAAAAATGAAGGGTCAGAAATAAGCCCGTACTTCACCACTTCAGCGAAGCCTGCAGCCAGCTCGCGCCTCGGCAAGCTAGATAGCACCTTTGTGTCTATCAAAACCGCATTGGGCTGATGAAACGCGCCGATCATATTTTTACCGAGCGCATGATTTACCCCGGTCTTCCCACCAACGGATGAATCGACCTGCGAGAGCAGGGTGGTCGGCACCTGAATAAAATCAACGCCACGCTGGTAACTTGCTGCAGCAAAGCCAGTCATATCACCAACCACTCCGCCACCCAAAGCTATCAGCGTAGTCGTACGGTTATGGCGTTTTTCGAGTAATGCCGTAAAGATTTGATTCAGCGTAGTGAGCGTTTTAAAAGACTCGCCATCAGGCAACACGACTACATCGACCTGAAAACCAGGCAGACTATTCATGAGCTGCTCAAGATAAAGCGGGGCAATGGTTTCATTCGTAACCACACAAACCTGCTGCCCTTTAATATAAGGAAGCAGGTAGTCGGGGTGGCCTAAAATATTTTCGCCAATAAAAATAGGGTAGCTGCGCTCGCCCAAATCAACCGTTAATGTCCGCATCATTCTCTTCATAAAGATAAAAACGGAAGCTTAACACAGTTGACATAAAGCCTAACGTCGCAAACTGGCAAGACACTAACTGATGTTTAGCTGGGATATGATTTCTTGAACGACGGCTTTAGGACTGCGCCTATCCGTTTTTATAACATAGTCTGACACCTCGACATAAAGAGGGTCACGCTGCTTTAAAAGCTCTCGGATTTTCATTTCGGGGTCATCTACTTGCAACAGCGGGCGCTTTTTATCTTTACTGGTACGCTCCAGCAACTGTTCAATCGAAGCCGACAAGTAAAAAACCACGCCATCCGCTAACTGCATGCGCTGCCGGTTGATGTCTTTGAGGACAATACCTCCACCAGTCGCGAGAACAACCGCTTCAGCACCTAACAGATCGCCCAAAACGGCACTTTCACGCTGGCGGAAACCCTCCTCCCCCTCGACATCAAAGATCCATGGAATATCAGCCCCAGTACGTTCCTCAATGACTCGATCACTGTCTAAGAAAGGAAGGCCAAGCTGGCTGGCCAGTAAGCGACCTATTGTTGATTTACCGGCCCCCATGGGACCGACAAGTATTACGGGAGGAATCAATACACTGAACTCAATTTACTGGGCTGCCAGCCACTTACTGAACAAGACCATTAGACAGGATCTTCGGCGTGATAAAAATCAGTAGCTCGCGCTTCTCTTGCTTACGAACGTCCTTGCGAAAAAGGCGCCCAAGATACGGTAAGTCTCCAAAAAATGGAACCTTACTCACACCTTCAGTCAACTCATTACGGTAGATACCACCCAAAACGATGGTTTGCCCGTTGGCGACTAACACCTGAGTTTGTAACTCCGTCACATCAATTGTCGGTATACCCGAAGCCAGATCAATGGCGCCAATCGAGTCCTGATTAATCTTCAAATCCATAATAATATGATTATCAGGGGTGATCTGTGGCGTAACATCCAACTTCAACACAGCCTCTTTGAATGAGGTAGAAGTAGCACCGCTTGAGGAAGCTTCCTGGAAAGGGATTTCGGTTCCTGACTCAATATGAGCTTGCTGCTTATCCCCAGTAATAACTTTAGGCTGAGACACAATCTCGCCGTGCCCTGAGTTTTGCAAAGCAGATAGCTCCATGGTCAATGCGATATTTGAGTTAATAAAGCTCATCGCTATACTGCCCGTAGGAGCTCCAACACCCAAATCTACCACTAAGTTTTCTTCGATATCGGTTGTGCCTCCCGAGTTAAAGAAGCCACTTGGGTCACCAGGGCTTGCGTCCAAAGATGAATGGGAGCCACCAAACTCAATGTTCGAATGTCCCCCCAGACTATCAGCCCCAATACCCCCCCACTTGATACCCATTTCCTTTTGGAAGTCATCATTCGCAATAACAATTCGCGCTTCAATCATGACCTGACGGATCGGAATATCAATTTTCTCAACAAGGTCTCGAAACTCTGCAATTTTATCGCCCGTGTCGGTCAAAATAATCGAATTTGTACGCTCATCAACAATCGCACTCCCGCGTTCAGACAAAATACTGCCTGTGGAACCATCGCTCCCGCCACTACCACCAAATAACTTAAATAACTCGTCTGCACTCGCGTAACGCACGCGAATGTATTCAGTTTGTAGTGGAGCCAACTCTTGCAACTGTTTTTGCGTCTCCAACTCTTGACGCTCACGCTCTGCAATCTCTGCCGCAGGCGCCACCATCAAGACGTTGCCCACTTGGCGCTTGTCCAAACCTTTCGTTTTTAGCACGAGGTCCAACGCTTGATCCCAAGGCACATTATCCAAACGTAAAGTAATACTCCCCGAGACGGTGTCACTGGCCACTAAATTCAACTCAGTAAAATCTGCTATCAACTGCAGTACGGAACGAACCTCAATATCCTGAAAGTTCAAGGATAATTTTTCGCCCAAAAAGGAGAATCTAGAGCGTTTCTCCTCCATCTCAGCCTCACTCAATGGCTTCACACTGATGACATACTCATTATCTGCCTGATAAGCGAGATAATCATAATCACCGACCGCCTTCACCTGCAATGTCGCCTTACTGCCATCATAGTCCGCATTAACAAAAGTAACCGGGGTAGCGAAATCGGTCACATCAAGACTGCGACGCAACTGCGGTGGAAGCTGAGTCCCTAGAAAAGAGATATTCACCACACCCCCTTTTTGCTCAATATCGATATTTACTGATGGATCCGTAAGACCGACGATAATCTTACCCTCACCACCTTCTCCACGGCGGAAATCCACACTACTGATAGATACAGCATGTTCGCTCACCTCCCGAGTCACCACAGAGGATACGCTGGCAGACTTTTCTAGGTAATCCCCCACTAGGGTATTACCCACCTCGACCACAAAACTGTTTCCGTCATAACGTGTTTTATAAGTACTTAGCTCAGAAAGGTTGAGGATCAAGCGTGTACGCCCGTTACTGCTCAACACAACGGCACTCTTTGCGTTCTCAAAGGAAAGCGGAAATTTGCGTTGCGTTAATGCATTATCAACCTCGGCAAAATCAAGAACGATTCGTGCGGGCTGCTCAATGGTGTAGCCTGTAGGTTCAGGTGATGCACTATCGAAATCCAAGCGAACCTCAAAACGCTCGCCTGGCAACTCGGCAAACCGCACACCCTGCAAGGTACTGGCCATCACCTGCTGCATTCCACCCAGGCTCACCAACACAGCCACACCAGCTCTCGCCAATACATTCATCAATCGAAAACTCATCATGCCCGCTTAATCCTTTTCCACAAGTTGCAATACTTTCGGGCGCTCGACCCAACCATCCGCGCCATCAGGCACTACCTCTACAACATCTAACTGGCGGGCAGCAGCTTTAACAATGCGCCCATGGTTCTTACCTATAAAATTACCTTCGGTGACGCGGTGAATACCGCCCTCACTGTCATCAATCAATACCCAAACAGCGCCGCCTTGCATCAACGTGCCCACCATAGACAGGCTCGCAAAATTAAAGGCCTCGAGGTACTCTTTTTCACGATTAAAGTCCGGTTTGACATCCCCCCCCTGACTCAACAGCACCTCTATTTGATCCTCAACGGGCGGGTCAAATGGGCTACGCAGCGTCATCGCGCCGTAGGAGAAACTTTCATAAGGCACAAAGGGAGGCAGGGGGTCAATCTGACCGCTCGGCCGCCTCTTAGTCTCCTCAATATAATCCTGAAGATCCTGGTGCTGATTCACACCACCACAGGCAACCAATGTCGTACAAGTAAGTACTAGCAAAAAGAAATGAAGTCTACGATAGGTGAACATCACTACTTTTTCCCCTTATAGCGATAGGTTTTTGCCAAAATCGTCATATCTAACAAGGCGCTAGAACTACTCTTTTTTATTGAATAATCATGCAAAGTCACAATACGCGGCATGCCGGCAATACCGCTGACAAAACTCCCCAAATCATGATAAGTACCACTCACCTTGATCGATATTGGCAGTTCAACATAATATTCAGCTTTCTTCTCTGAGCGTAAATCAATGTTCGATATCAACAAGCCACTTTCTGCACCTTTCTCGTCTATATCCTCAAGCAAACCCGGAACCTCAGTTTCGCTGGGCAACTGAGCGACAAGAGCGCCGAACGACGTTTCCATCTCAAGCATTTGATCACGATAGGAGTCAAGGTTGGCAGCCTGAAAAGCTTTCATCTTAAAGGTTGAACGCAACTGCTCTTCCTTCTTTACAACCTTCTGCTCGAGCACACTGAGATCTTTAACCACAAAAAAATAGCCAGCAAATACAATTGCCACTGCCAGCACAACACCGCAAGCCACCCTTACGGCAACAGGCCAAACTCCAACACGATCCCAATCAACATCATTAATATCGAAATCTTGTAACTGATCTATGACATCCTGCAGCGCCATATCACCCTTCCCCTTCTACATCTGAAGGTTTGCTCGTCTTCAGCGTCAACTTAAATTCACTTGCCTGCTCACCAAACTGCGGTGAGGCCTTAACTGACTTCAAATTTGGTGCAGAAAACCACGGTGAAGCACTAATATTGCGCATCAGCGCCGACACTCTCACGTTTGATTCTGTAACGCCCTGAATTACAATTGAGTCGCCGGTTCGCTTCAAGTCTTTGATGTACACACCCTCTGGCACCGATCTAACAAGCTCATCAAAATAGCGAACAATAACAGGTCGCTCACCCTGCAGCCCTTGAATGACCTTCATGCGTGCCAGTAGCTCTGCACGGCGCTTTTTAAGCTCTCGGATCTCTTTGACTCGCGTCTCGAGCTTACTAATCTCTTTCTCGAGCATTACATTGCGCTGCTCTTGATTATCAATAGCAGCCTGCACAGAACCTATCCAAAGGTAAGCGCAGAATGCAGCCAAGAGTGCAACGCCACCGAGAACCGTTAGGAACTCCTGCTTTTTTTCCTGCCGATATTCATCGCGCCAAGGTAGAAGGTTAATTCCAGACATCAGCTAAAACTCCTCAAAGCCAAGCCCGTGGCTATCATCAGCGCAGGGGCATCATTAGCCAGCGCGACGGCATTAACTTTGGACGACACACTCATATTTGCAAATGGATTAGCCACACTCGCTTGCGTACCCAGCTTTTCTTCTATTAGCTCACCCAAGCCCTCTAGGGAGGCCACACCTCCGGCCAAAACGATATGGTCAACATCGTTGTACTGACTTGATGAGAAGAAGAACTGCAAAGAGCGCGTCACCTGCTGTACAACTGCATCTTTAAATGGGTCCAGCACTTCGGCATCATAATCATCGGGCAAACCGCCCTGTTTTTTAGCTAACCCAGCTTCCTCCACGGACAGACCATAGCGGCGCTGAATCTCTTCCGTTAATTGTTTGCCACCAAACAGCTGCTCACGCGTATAAACCGTTTTACCATCAACCAGCACGCTCAGCGTGGTCATAGTTGAACCTATATCAACCACTGCCACTACCTGATCGTCCTGGTCCTCTAACTGCTCAGCAATCAAACGGAAGGCCCTTTCCATACTATAGGCTTCCACATCAACGACCTTCGGTTTTAGCCCTGCAGCCTCTAAAGCCTCAACCCTCAAGTCAACATTTTCACGCCTACAGGCCGCCAACAGCACCTCGATTTGCTCAGGGTTGCCCTCAGACTCACCCAGCACCTCAAAGTCCAGAGCGACTTCTTCAAGAGGGTACGGAATGTATTGATCCGCCTCGTCGGCGATTTGCAATTCCAACATATCTTCCGTTTGACCCGCAGGCATCTCGATCACCTTAGTGATCACCGCAGAGCCGGCAACAGCTACAGCACACAGCTTTACCTTTGTCTTCGCCTGAGCAACAACACCCTCAAGCGCCTCCCGAACGGCGTCAACCTCGGCGATATTCTTCTCAACCACGGCGTTAGGCGGCAGAGCTTTAACACCGTAACTTTCGACACGGAAGCGTTCGCCCTGCTGACTGAGCTCTAATAACTTCACCGACGTTGAGCTGATATCCAACCCCAAGACTGGTTTCGCCTTATGCTCTAAGAAGCCTAAAATTCCCATTTTTCTATCAATTTCCGTAACTTAGGTGCATTTGATGTTATAGCACTTTAACTTAAGCCTGCAACAAGGAGGAGGATATGTAAACCCTGCAAAACAGCATATAATCTCAACTCCCAGAGTTCAGGCACCTAAGCCATTAATTCACATAGAAAAAATGACCGTGACTAAAAAGCACCTCAAACAGTTTTTTTGGCTCAGCCTTGTCGCTATAAGTGGTAGTGTGGCACTGATTTCAGGCTTTTATCTATATCTAAGCCCCAAACTCCCAGAAGTTGAAAGTTTACGACAAATTAAATTACAGACCCCTCTGCGGGTTTTTTCCAGTGAAGGGCTGTTAATAGGTGAGTTTGGGGAGAAACGCCGCACTCCGATTTCCCACCAAAACACCCCCCCAGATTTTATTAACGCCATTCTTTCGGCTGAAGATGACCGATTCTACTCGCATCCCGGCGTTGATATTAAAGGACTTTTGCGAGCCGCCTCACAACTATTGAAATCGGGCAGGATACAAACCGGCGGCAGCACCATCACCATGCAAGTGGCCCGCAACTTCTTTCTTACCCGCAACCAAACCTTCAGTCGCAAGTTCAACGAAATTTTACTCGCCATCCAAATTGAGCAAGAACTGAGTAAGGATGAAATTCTAGAGCTGTACATCAATAAGATTTACTTAGGTAACCGCGCTTACGGCATTGAAGCCGCAGCACAAGTTTATTACGGCGCATCAATCCAGAACCTCAGCTTAGCTCAATTAGCCATGATTGCCGGTTTACCCAAGGCCCCGTCAGCATACAACCCCATCATTAATCCAGAACGCGCACTAGTCCGCCGCAACTGGATTTTAGGCCGCATGCTACAACTGAATCACATAGGCCCAAGTCGCTACAACCAAGCCTTACAAGAACCTGTTAGCGCCAAGTTTCACGGTACCCGGCTTGACTTAGAAGCCCCATACATTGCGGAAATGGCCCGCGCAGAGGCGCTCGATCAACTCGGCAAAGCAGCCTATACCGATGGTTACCGCATCTACACGACCATCAAAGCGCCACTGCAGTCCCGCGCCCAGGCCTCAATCAAAGAGGGGCTCACCACCTACGACCAACGCCACGGCTATAGAGGCCCAGAGTCCACACTAGACCTACCTGTGCCAACTGAGCAGAGCTACGATATCGACAGCCAAACATACACAGAGGAATACAGCCAGGTCACCATCAATGCCTGGCTCGCAGCACTGAAAAAGACCCCTAACTATGCGGGAGCCGAAGCCGCAGTCGTACTTGCCAGCGAGGAACAGCGACTCCAGATACTATTAGCCGATGGCAGCCAATCAACCATAGAGTGGAATGCAGGACTTAGCAGCGCCCGCCCTTACCTTGACGAAAACCGCAAGGGACCCAAGCCCAAAACCGCGGCCGACGTTGCCGGCATGGGTGATGTCATTCGCGTTAAGCTACACGAAGGACACTGGCAACTTACCCAAGTGCCTACAGCCCAAGCTGCATTGGTAGCGATCAACCCACACAACGGCGCCATCAACGCCCTTGTCGGTGGCTTTGACTTCTACCAAAGTAACTTTAACCGCGCCACTCAGGCCGCACGCCAACCGGGCTCAAATTTCAAACCCTTTATCTACACTGCGGCTCTTGAAAACGGCATGACCCCCGCCACTATTATCAATGACGCCCCCATCGTATTTGACGACGCCAGCCTTGAAGACACTTGGCGCCCCGAAAATGCCAGCGGCAAGTTTTTTGGGCCAACCCGTCTGCGCCAAGCGCTGTACAAGTCTCGCAACCTCGTATCTATTCGCGTGCTACGCAGTACCGGTATAAGCAATACGGTTTCAAATATGGAACGCTACCACTTTAATGAGAAGGGCATGCCTCGCGACCTATCGCTCGCGCTCGGCAGCTATGAGCTGACCCCCCTGCAGGTAGCCACTGGCTACACAGTGTTTGCCAACGGCGGCTACAAGGTTAATCCACACTTAATCACCCGTATTGAAGACGTATACGGAGAAACTGTATTTGAAACAAAACCCCCAACCGTATGCAAAAACTGTGAAGAACTGGACACCAGCAAAGAGCTCTCGGAGCTGGAACAGGCCATGGCTGCTGAGCTAGCCTCGGGGCTCGACCCCACCGCCCCAATAAATCAACAAGCCGCCGACGAAATCACCCTGCCGATTGCCCCGCGAGTAATGAGCAAAGAAGTGGCTTACCTAGTCGACGACATGCTTCGCGACGTAATTACCAAAGGGACCGGCCGGAAAGCGAGAGCGATGGGACGCCAAGACCTGGCAGGTAAAACCGGAACCACAAACGGCCCCAAAGACGCTTGGTTTTCTGGCTACAATGCCCACATGGTGACGACAACCTGGGTAGGCTTCGACCAGAACACCCCCTTAGGGCGTCGTGAGTATGGCGGCACTGCTGCCCTGCCTATATGGATGGACTTCATGAAACTGGCACTAGAGGGGCTGCCAGAAATCCCTCGAGAACTCCCCTCCAACCTAGTCTCTGTCCGAATTAATCCCGAGACTGGCCTGCGGGCAGGACCAGAGAACACAGGCGCCACCTTCGAGATTTTCCGCATCGAGAATGTCCCCGCTTTTGAAGCAAGTAACGACCCCCAACAGAACACAAAAAACACACCCGCTGACACACTCCCCGAAGACCTGTTCTAACGCAGGTTAGATAGCCCAACTTTCAATCCCAGCAAAAATACCGGGCATAAAAAAAGCCGCCCCCTTCACAGGGAGCGGCTTTTTCGGCAAGACAACTAACGGATCATTAGCAATCGTCTACTGATGCCAACGGGTAGTTCGCAGGGTAAGGCAAGCGCGCCACACCTGTGTCCACGGCCGCACGTGCTACCGCAGCCGCAACCGCGCCCAACAAACGATGGTCAGTAGGCTTGGGTAAAATGTACTGACGCCCGAAGCTGAAATCCGCACCACCGTACGCCGCTTTAACGGATTCAGGTACTTCTTCTTTTGCGAGGCCACGAATCGCCTCAACGGCGGCCAGCTTCATCTGCTCGTTAATAGCGGTTGCACGCACATCCAAAGTACCGCGAAACAGAAACGGGAAACAAAGCACGTTATTCACCTGGTTCGGGAAGTCAGAACGACCGGTCGCCATGATTAAATCGTCACGCGCCGCATTAGCCAAGGCTGGTGCGATTTCCGGGTCAGGGTTAGAACAGGCAAACACCACTGGGTTTGGCCCCATGGTCTTCAGCTGCTCAGCCGTCAACAGGTTTGGACCAGACACACCCAAGAAAACATCGGCGCCTATAATTGCATCGGTCAGAGTGCGGTCATCAGTATCGCGCGCAAACTCTTCTTTATAAGCGTTTAGATGCGCACGCCCAGTGTAAATCACACCTTTACTGTCGAGCATCATGATGTTGTCGCGCTGAATACCAGCGCTCACCAACAACGTACAGCATGCATGAGCAGCAGCACCAGCACCTAGGCACACCACTTTAGCGTCGGCAGCTGTTTTTCCTTGAATCTCCAATGCATTGAGCATACCTGCAACGGTCACAATCGCCGTACCGTGCTGGTCGTCATGGAAAATCGGTACTTCACAGCGCTCGATCAAGGCTTTCTCGATCTGAAAACACTCAGGTGCCTTAATGTCTTCTAGGTTGATACCACCATAGGTGTTGGCAATAGCGGCAACCACATCAATGAAGTGCTCAGGGCTGTCAGATTCGACCTCGACATCAACTGAATCGACACCGGCAAAACGCTTAAACAAAAGGCTCTTGCCCTCCATTACTGGCTTGCTCGCCAACGGCCCCAGATTACCAAGCCCTAAAATAGCGCTACCATCGGTAATAACCGCGACCAAATTACCCTTGATCGTGTATTTGAAGGCATTTTCCGGATCCTTCGCGATCTCACGTACAGGTTCCGCAACACCAGGGCTATACGCCAGAGACAGGTCTTCTTGGCTTTCTGCTGGAGTGCTCAGTTCTATACTGAGCTTGCCAGGCTTAGGGAAGGCGTGATAATCGAGAGCAGCCTTTTTTAATGCATCAGACATGATATTGACCGTATTTTGTTAGGGGCATCGTTTTAAGGGCGTGAAGAATACCGGACGCTCCCCACGCACTCAAGTACATCAAGCACTAAATTAGTGCCTGAATGCGACACACCTGTGTAACCTAGGGTATAACTATCGACACATTAAAAAGAACAATTTCAGAAACCACAGGCATAAAAAAAGCGCTACGGCCTGAGCCGTAACGCTTTTCTGAGCACGCCTAAACTAAGCTAAGGCCTACTACACACGGTCGCATCAATGCGCCCGAGTCGAAACTTACTTAGCACCACTGATGCGGCTACCAAAGCGTTTCTTGAACTTATCAACACGTCCACCAGTGCTCGCTTCTTTCTGCTTGCCGGTATAGAACGGGTGACATGCTTGGCACACATCCAAGTGAATCGCAGTGGCTTTTGTTGAACCAGTTTCGATCACGTTACCGCAACTGCAAGTAGCGGTCATGATGCCGTAATTTGGGTGGATATCAGCTTTCATTTGTATCGCCTTATTTGTATATGCGCCGCCACCCGATCTTGTGTCGGGCACCGCACAAAGGTTAGTCTAAGCGGGCTAAAATTCAGATCGCGCATACTACCAGAACCTCCCCGGCACGCAAGGCCATTGAGTGTTTTTTCGTCAGGTTTGACACCCGCCGAGATCCGACGCGCGCCACTCGGCCTTTAAACACTCACAGGACACACCGCAAACGCATGCAAACCATTCTCTCTGTTGCCCTGCCCACCCCCCTGCGTAGGCATTTTGATTATCTGGCACCCACACCAGATTTACTCAACACAGAGAGCCCGCCCATAAAGGTGGGTGCGCGCGTGCGTGTGCCTTTTGGTCGCCAAACTTTGATTGGTATCGTGCTTGCCACTACCCCCGCTGAAGCGCGCAGCGCTGATGCGTTTGATGTCAGCAAGTTAAAACCCATTGAGAGCCTACTCGACTCAGAAGGTTTACTGCCAACAGAACTCATCAAGCTCTGCCGCTGGGCTGCAAACTACTATCAACACCCCCTTGGCGACGTATTTAATACAGCCCTGCCAGCCGGCCTACGCCTAGGCGGCCCCGCTGAGTTGACCACAGAACCCCATTGGCAGCTCACACCACAGGGGGTTGACGCTTCCATAGAGCAGCTTAAACGCGCGCCCAAACAAGTTGAGGCGCTGAGACTGCTGCAGAAAACCTCTGAAAACTCGTCGGCTCCACAAACCGAAGCCGGCCTTAAGCAACAAGGGGCGACTCGCGCAACACTGCAAAAGCTTTCAGAAAAACAACTGGTCAACAGCCTACAACTTCAGCCAACGGTGCTCCGCCCTTCAGCCCTACTCAAGCAGGCCCACCTGCCACTGAACCCAGAACAAGGCTGCGCGCTTAACGCCATGAACCTAGGTGAATTTGGCACCCACCTGCTCTATGGCGCGACCGGCAGCGGTAAAACAGAAGTTTACCTGCAGGCGATTGAAGAGATATTGGCCCGCGGCCAGCGTGCGCTCGTACTGATCCCAGAGATAGGTTTAACGCCACAAACCCTGCAGCGCTTTGCCGAACGATTTAACCGGCCCTTGGCTCTGCTGCATTCAGGCCTGAGCGATGGCGAGCGCACACAGAACTGGATCAAGGCGATACACGGCCAACTGGACATCATCATCGGCACCCGCTCAGCGGTATTCACCCCCATACCGAACCTAGGCATAATCATCATCGACGAAGAGCACGACCAGTCTTTTAAGCAACAAGAAGGCTTTCGCTACTCAGCCCGCGACCTAGCCGCTGTGCGCGCAAAGAACTTAGACATCCCACTGCTGTTAGGCAGCGCCACACCCGCATTGGAAAGCCTGCACAACGCCAACCAAACACGCTACCAAGAACATCTATTACCAACGCGGGCTGGTGGTGCGCAAGCCCCCCATATCGAGCTTATAGATATAAAACAGATGAAACTGCGTGACGGCTTAGCCCCGCAGGCGCTCGAAGAAATAGCCGCAACATTGCAGCAGGGCAATCAGGCGCTGGTGTTCATTAACCGTCGCGGCTTTGCCCCAACACTGATGTGCCATGACTGTGGCTGGATAGCCCAGTGCCCACACTGCGATGCTCGCCTCACCGTGCACCAGCACCCGCGTCACCTGCATTGCCACCACTGTGACTATCAGCACCCGCTAATCAACCGTTGCCTACAGTGCCACAGCGCGGAGTTACAGTGTCTAGGCCAAGGCAGCGAGCGCACCGAGAGTTTTCTACAGGAGCAGTTCCCTGCGAACGACGTAATCCGTGTTGATCGTGACTCGACCCGAAAAAAGAACGCCATGCAGGACATTGTTGAACAAGTTCACCAAGGCAACCCCTGCATTCTGGTCGGCACACAGATGCTCGCCAAAGGGCACCACTTCCCCAATGTCACACTCGTCGTCATTGTTGATGCCGACAGCGGAATGTTCAGTGCCGACTTCCGCGGCCCCGAGCGAATGGGCCAACTGCTGCTGCAAGTCGCTGGCCGAGCAGGACGCGCTGACAAACCGGGGCGGGTATTAGTCCAGAGCCACCTCTGTGATCACCCGCTGCTGAACACGTTGCTGCAACAGGGTTACAGCGCATTTTCCCGACTAATACTGCAGGAGCGCGAGCTCGGCCAAATGCCACCCTATCGCTACCTGGCTTTGCTGCGCGCTGAATCCGAGTCAGCCCACCAGGCCATGGACTTTTTGCTCGACGCCAGACGCATCGCCGAAACGCTTCAGGCATCCAGCCCGCAAATTCAATACCTGGGCCCACTACCTGCGCCGATGGAGAAGCGCAATCAGCGCTTCCGCTTTCAACTGCAAATCAACGCCGGCAACCGCACCCGCCTACACCAGTTGCTGCAGCCGCTGATTGCAGCGCTGGACAAACAGCCCTCGGGGCGCAAACTGCGCTGGTCAATCGACGTCGACCCGCAAGACATGAATTAACGCAAAAGACGGCTCAGCCCTTCCCTCCACACACCGGTCGAGTACAATTGAGCCCAGTTAAATCACCTACCTACAGCAACAAAGCCCATGACCCGAGATTTCGCCAAGAAACCCCGCCCAGCCAGACAATCCAAAAAAGCACCGCATAAGCCGCAGGTGCCCAGCTGGGTATGGTTGTTTACCGGCACAATTTTGGGTGCCTTTATCATGTTCCTGACCTACCTATCGGGTGTCACACCAACACCGGGGGCGCAGCCTTCTGCCGCCCAGCAGAACCCAGTCAGCAAACCCAAAACAGAGATCCCCAAACCGCGCTTTGATTTTTACCAACTGCTCAAAGAGTCAGAAGTTGTGGTCAAAGAACCACGCAGAGCCCTCGACTCAAAGGGAGCCGTCAAACCGCAAAAAGCGGAGGAATACATCCTTCAGGTAGGCTCTTTCAAGAAAAGTACCGACGCTGACCGCCTGAGAGTTGAGCTGATCCTACTCAATCTCGACACCTACATTGAAAAGGTAACGGTGCGCAACGGTGAAACATGGCATCGAGTACTCGTGGGCCCTTACCGCTCACACTCAAAAATGGCCCACGCACGGGGTATACTGGTTTCCAACGAAATCAAACCGCTGCTGCTCAAGCGTGACGTCAAAAGCTAGCGGCGTAACCTTACTGGGTGACAGTTTTTTACGCCCCAGCATTGATATCGCCTCCCCAGCCCCCATAAACAAAGCATTCACCAGCCCTAAACAACCGCCGCGCCGTCATCACTCAAGGCTGCGGCTGGGCTTCACCACTGCTTGAGGATTGACCGTGGAACAATATCGAGGCACAACGATTCTATCTGTACGACGCAATGGCAAAGTGATCATTGGCGGTGACGGCCAGGTCTCCATGGGTAATACCGTGATGAAAGGCAACGCACGAAAGGTTCGCCGCCTTTACAACGGTCAAGTTATCGCTGGTTTTGCCGGCGGCACCGCAGACGCATTCACCCTGTTTGAGCGCTTTGAGGCAAAACTCGAAGCCCACAACGGCCAACTGGTCCGCGCCGCAGTAGAGCTCGCCAAAGATTGGCGCAGTGACCGTGCGTTGCGCAAGCTCGAAGCCCTTCTGGCTGTCGCAGATAAAGAAGCCTCGCTGATCATCACCGGCAACGGCGATGTCATTCAGCCAGAACAAGACATTATTGCCATTGGCTCCGGCGGTCCCTTCGCTCAATCGGCGGCCCTCGCGCTGTTCGAAAACACGGACATGGAAGCCATCGACATAGTGAAAAAGTCACTCGGGATCGCCGGCGACATCTGCGTCTACACCAACCACAACCACACCATCGAAACGCTCGAATACGAGCCCAGCGAGTCGTAAATAACGACCCGCCAATGCGGCAACATGCTACACAACGAGCCCCGATTGATTAACCAAGCGTGAAGAATTGATTATGTCTGATATGACTCCCCGCGAGATTGTCCACGAACTAGATCGTCACATCATTGGCCAGAATAACGCCAAGCGCGCCGTCGCCATTGCCCTGCGCAACCGCTGGCGTCGCATGCAGCTAGACGAGTCGCTGCGCACCGAGATCACCCCCAAAAACATCCTTATGATCGGCCCGACTGGCGTCGGTAAAACCGAGATAGCACGCCGTTTGGCCAAGCTCGCCAACGCGCCGTTCATAAAAGTGGAAGCCACAAAATTTACCGAGGTGGGTTATGTCGGCCGTGAAGTAGACTCCATCATTCGCGACCTTGTAGACATCGCCATAAAGCTGCAGCGCGAGCAAGCCATGGCAAAGGTGGAACACCGCGCCCTAGACGCCGCCGAAGATCGGATTCTCGACGCGCTGCTCCCCCCCGCGCGTGGCGACGAAAGTACTGAGAGAAAAGAAGACTCGACGACCCGTCAAATGTTTCGCAAGAAGTTGCGCGAAGGGGAGTTGGACGAGAAGGAGATTGAACTCGATGTCGCCGCTGCACCAGCGGGCGTAGAGATCATGGCGCCACCGGGCATGGAAGACATGACCAACCAGTTGCAGGGCATCTTTTCTTCAATGGCCTCAAACAAACAGAAAAAGACCAAGGTCACCGTCAAACAGGCGATGAAACTGGTGCGCGACGAAGAAGCCGGCAAGCTGGTGAATGAAGAGGAAATCAAAGCCGCCGCCATTAACGCTGCAGAACAAAATGGCATCGTCTTCATTGACGAAATTGACAAGGTCGCCAAGCCTCAAGGTAACAGCGGTGGCGGTGAAGTCTCTCGAGAAGGTGTACAGCGTGATTTGCTGCCGCTTATTGAAGGCTGCACGGTGAGCACCAAGCACGGCATGATCAAGACCGATCACATTTTGTTTGTCGCCTCTGGTGCTTTCCACCTCTCCAAGCCCTCGGATCTCATCCCTGAATTACAGGGTCGCCTGCCGATCCGCGTAGAACTGGAAGCGCTCACGCCCAATGATTTCGAGCGCATACTCACAGAACCCAAGGCGTCGCTCACCGAGCAACAAATAGCGTTATTAAAAACCGAAGGCAGTGAACTGACTTTCAGCGATGACGGTATTCGGCGCATCGCCGAGACGGCTTGGGAAGTCAACGAGCGCACCGAAAACATTGGTGCTCGCCGCCTGCACACTGTGATGGAACGCCTCCTCGAAGACGCTTCCTTTGACGCTGGCGACAGCGCTAACAACAAGATACATGTGGACGCCGCCTATGTTGACCAACAGCTGGGCGAGCTGGCTCAAGACGAAGACCTAAGCCGCTTCATTCTCTAAACCAGCAGCAAGCACTTGCCTCGCTAGGCAAGTGCCACAGAACCTCCTAACTGAACACTCGAGAGCCGCATGATTCCCAGTAACATTAAGCTTCATCGTCGCCGCCGGACCTTGGAATTGGAGTATTCACTCAACGGCCACGCCAAGACGTTTGAGATCAGCGCCGAATGCCTGCGCGTGCACTCGCCCTCGGCTGAGGTCCGCGGGCACGGCAAAGATCAAGCTGTACTGCAGGTCGGCAAACGTGGTGTCGGACTGCTAAGTATCGAAGCCGCCGGTAACTACGGCCTGCGCCTTACCTTTGATGACACACACGACTCTGGCATTTTCACCTGGGACTACCTCCATCAACTGGGTCGCGATCAAGAAGCCCTCATGCTCCGCTACGAGCAGCAGCTGCACCTCGCGGGTGAAAGCCGAGACGATGGCGTTCAGGTCATTAACATCATGCCCAGTAAACCCCACTAGCAGCATCTCGGTAACACAAGCGTCAAGGTCATCGCGGGCTACATTTACGTCTTAAGCGCCGAGCCAGCGGGGCCTAAACATTCATAATTGTTTAGATTTATTATGGGTCGTCTCTGAAACCACCTAAACTATCGATACGCAAAGAACATTCACTGATTATCATCAATGAAACTATTCGACCGGCGCGTAGACTAAACCTCCCTAGAATCTTCGCTGCATCAGGAAATACGCATGCTCTCCAGCTCTCGCTTTAACACCGCAGTCAAAGTACGCAACGTCTTACTCATTAGCCTCACACTGCTACTGACAGCCTGCGGCAAGGATGCAGCGCCGGTGCAGGCACCACCGCCTGCGGTGTCGTTTATTACTGTCGGCACCCAAGAGGTTGGCAGCTACAGCGAGTACGTGAGTCGCACAGAAGCCTATAAACAAGTGGATCTGCGTGCGCGGGTAGAAGGCCAGATAACCAAGCGTTTTTTCGTAGAAGGTGAATTCGTCAAAAGCGGTAAGAGACTGTTTGAAATTGACCGAGAGAAGTACGAAGCAAACTATCAAGAGGCGCTCGCCAACCAGAAAAGTGCGCAGGCCGAGAACTTACGCACCGGCAAGGATTACAAACGCGGATTAGAGCTGCGCCCTAATGGTTTCATCAGCCAGTCCGACTTGGACACCCTAGCCAGCAATGCCGCCAAAGCCCGTGCCGCTGAAAAAGGCGCCGACGCTGCGTTGAAAAACGCAGAGCTGGACCTCAGCTACACCGAAATCACCGCCCCCTTCGCAGGCGAAATCAGCAGGGTGCGCTACAACGTCGGCAACCTAGTTGGCCCCACCAGCGATCCACTGGCGACACTGCTGCAAGACGACCCAATCTATGCCAATTTCCAGGTGGATGAAACCACCTACACCTCTCACCTACAGGCATTTTCCGATGAAAATGCCGGCCAGCGTATCCACGCCAAACCGAATCCCAGCGAGGTCACGGTCAGCCTAGTATTACCCAACGGCCGCACCCACAAGCACCTAGGCGTGATCAATTACGCGGGCCTTGAGGTCGATGCCTCCACCGGCACCGTCACCCTGCGCGCTCAGTTCCCAAACCCCACCGGTTTGGTACGCCCTGGGCTCTACAGCACAATCGTGCTTGAGAGCGCAGAGAAGCAGAGCGTGCCCATGGTGCCCCGATATGCAGTGCAAGAAAGCCAGCAGGGCAAGTTTGTCCTAATCATTGACGCCGAGAACAGGGTGAAATCCCGCAACATCACCGTCGGCCGCAGTATTTCCACCTTCTGGGTGGCCCGCTCAGGGTTGAGTAAAGGCGATCGCCTCGTGGTCGAGGGACTTCAAAAAGTGCGTTCAGGCATAGAAGTCACGCCGATTCAAAAATACCTAGACACCAAAACAGGGGCCTTACTGACTCAAGACCAGTATGACGCTCAGCTCGCCGACAGCCAGCCAGCCAACAACCAGCCCCGCTGACAACGCAGCCACCGAGTAAGCAAGGAAACGCTATGTTCAGTCAGTTTTTCATCTCGCGGCCCAAGTTCGCCTTTGTAATCTCCATTGTGCTGACCCTCGCGGGCTTAATCAGCATGAACTTACTGCCCATCAACCTCTACCCGGAGATCGCGCCGCCTCAAATAAAAATTAGTGCATTCTACCCAGGCGCCAGCGCGCAGGTCGTCGAAGAGTCCGTCATCCGCCCCATCGAGGAGCAGGTTAATGGCATCGAGGGCATGCTCTACATCGAATCCACGGCCTCCAACAATGGCAGCGCATCGATCACCATTAGCTTTAAGCAAGGCACTGATGCCGACCTAGCGCAGGTCAACGTACAAAACCGTGTTGCCATTGCCGAGCCAGGATTGCCCGAGGAGGTAACCCGACAGGGCGTCAAAGTATCCAAACAATCGAGCAACATGCTGCTCGGCATCAACTTGATTGCCGACGACCCCACACTCGACCGCCTGTTTCTCTCCAACTACGCCACCAACTACATTACCGAGCCGCTGGCACGCATTAACGGCGTAGGCGGTATCGAAGTCATGGGGGAGATGAGTTACTCCATGCGCATTTGGCTCAACCCCAATCGCATGACAGCATTGGAGGTCACCGTTGCCGACATCCAATCCACCCTGCGAGAACAAAACCTAATTGTCGCGGCCGGTAAACTGGGCGCAGCGCCCACCCCCAAAACCCAGCAATTTGAATACACGATTCAAACCAAGGGGCGCCTAGTTGACGAGAGTGAATTCGGCGGCACCATCATTCGCGCCAAGGAAGACGGCTCGTTTGTGCGCCTGCGAGATGTCGCGCGCATTGAAATGGGCTCACAGTCCTACGCCTCTACATCCAAGCTGAACAACGGTGATTCGGCATTTGTCGTGATCTACCAACTCTCCGACGCCAACGCGACGGAAGTCGCCGCCGCGGTTTACAAAGAGATGGAAGTGCTCCGTGAGCGCATGCCCGAAGGCATGGATTTCAAGATTATTTACGACACCACACGCTTTATTAATCGCTCCGTCGAAGAGGTGATCACCACACTCTTTCAAGCGGTAGCGTTGGTTATTCTGGTGGTGTTTCTGTTTCTACAGAATTGGCGCGCGACCCTCATCCCCGCCATAGCCATCCCCGTGTCTTTGGTCGCCACCTTCGCGTTTCTACTGGCCTTCGATTTCACTATCAACACTATCACCCTATTTGCACTGGTGCTCGCCATCGGCATAGTTGTGGATGACGCCATCGTAGTGATTGAGAACGTCGAACGCCTGATGACCGAAGAAGGTTTAAACGCGAAGGAGGCGACGGAACAAGCGATGAAAGAGGTCGCCGGCCCCATCGTTGCCACCACTTTGGTGCTGCTCGCGGTGTTTGTCCCAGTGGCGTTTATGCCTGGCATTACAGGTGTTATCTATAACCAATTTGCCGTCACCATTTCGGTGGCCGTCATCATTTCATCAATCAATGCGTTGACACTGAGCCCCGCGCTCTGCGCCTCACTGCTCAGAGCCGACAAAACAGAAAAGATGGCGCTCTTCCGACCTATCGAGCGAGGCATCCAAAAACTGACCGCCGGTTACACCCAGCGCGTTCAAACCATTCTGAAACGCTCCGCATTAATGCTCAGCGTCACCGCCACCATCATCGCCGCCACGGCTTATCTTGCCGTTAACACCCCCACCGGATTTATCCCCAATGAGGACCAAGGCATCCTCATGATGGACGTCCAGCTGCCCGATGCGGCCTCGCTCAATCGCACCAATGATGTCATGGAGAAGATCACCTCACTCATTTTGGAAGATCCCGGTGTGAGCGATGTCGTCAGCGTGTCAGGCTTCTCGCTGCTCGCCGGTGCAAGCTCCAACCGAGCGCTTGGAATTGTCGTACTTAAAGATTGGGATGAACGCAATACACCAGAATTGGGTATGCGCGCCATCTACCAGCGTTTACTCGGCAAACTCTGGAGCCTGCCCGACGCCCAAGCGATGATATTCCCGATGCCGCCCATCCCCGGCCTCGGCACCACCGCGGGATTCGACTTCCGCTTGCAGGATTCCAATGGGCGTACTCCAGAAGAGTTGGCGCAGGTCACCAACGGCCTTATATTCAAGGCCAATAATGATCCACGGATTGCCCGCGCGTTCAGTACCTACCGCGCCAATGTTCCGCAATACTACCTAGAGGTTGACCGCGATAAAGCCAAAGCCATGGGCGTACCGCTGACCGAAGTGTTCCAAACCCTGCAAGCACAGTTGGGGTCGCTCTACATTAATGACTTCAATCGCTTTGGCCGAATCTACCAGGTGATTTTGCAAGCAGAGGGGCAGTACCGCACCAAACCTTCAGACCTGTCGAATTTTTACGTGCGCAACGACCAAGGCGAAATGGTGCCGCTGGCGACCCTCAGCAGACTAAAACCAATCCTCGGAGCCACCAGCCTTAACCACTTTAACCTCTACCGTTCGGCCACTATCAGCGGACAAGCCGCAGATGGTTACAGCTCCGGCGAAGCCATTGCCGCCATGACCGAGCTCGCCGAGCAGCTGCCAGAAGGCTACTTGTTTGAGTGGGCTGGGCAATCGGCCCAGGAGTTGGAAGCGGGTAACCTAGCGCCGGTGTTATTTTCACTCGCGTTGGTGTTCGTCTATCTCTTTTTAGTCGCACTTTACGAGAGTTGGAGCATCCCCCTAGCCGTTGTCGGCAGCGTGCCTTTAGCCCTGTTCGGGGCCTTTACAACACTGCAAATCATCGGCCTAGAGAATAATATTTACGCGCAGGTGGGGTTGATCCTACTGATTGGCCTGTCGACTAAGACAGCCATCCTGATCGTCGAATTTGCCATTGGCGAACGCAAAAGAGGCGCTAGCATTGGCGAAGCCGCGATGAAAGCCGCTCAGTTGCGCTTTCGCGCCGTACTCATGACAGCTTTGTCATTCGTACTGGGCGTACTGCCGCTGGTCTTTTCAACCGGCCCAGGCGCTGCGAGCCGAGTCTCCATCGGCTTTACCGTGCTGGGTGGCATGCTCGCAGCAACGATTCTCGCCACGTTACTGGTACCGCTGTTTTATCAAACGATTCAACAATTACGCGAGAAATTCCACGCTAATAGCGACTAAACATGGGGCATTCAATCTACGTTTTTCACTCGACCGCAGCACTTGCACAAGCAACCATAGAGGCAACAAACGTTTGTGCAAACGCCGGGTGCTGCGACAGGTAACGCTTGGAAACCTGCACATAAAACGTCATGTCATCGAGTAGCTCACTGTCATACTTCACACCCAAGCCATCAATTATCCCGCCAAACCCTTGATCATTGCCCAACACCGCATCAACCCGGCCACGCAGTAACATGCCGACCAAACCCCGCGGCTCATTGGCATGCGCAACGACCTGATTCTCCAGCTGGTATTTCTCCAATCGATAGGCCGCGCCCTTGAGATGAGCAATGCGCAAACTGGATTTCACCAGCGGCTCCACTACCCTCCCCTTTAACCAGTAAAGTCTGATACCAGAAGAAAAAGCGGGGACCAGCGGTACCATGAACTCGTCGCGTTCGGCTGACCTCAGCGCAAACAAAAAACCATCAACGTCACCATTCTTGATCTTTAGCTGTATGCGCTTCAGCGCACCATGAACCAGTGTCAACGACTGGCCCTGCTGACCTAGCGCGCACTCAACTCGACGAGCCAACTCTCTCATGCGGTCCGCTATCGGCCCTTCAGCCTTCTCCAACTGAGAATTACCGACACCAAAAGTACCCAAGCGCAGCGTGTTAGCTGCATCGATGGCGTCCACATCTGCCTGCGCCACAGCGGGAAAGGTGGACAGGTAAATGACAGCCATCAGCAGCAAAGACCCCAGGCACCCAGCCATGCTTACCGTCTCCGGCGCCTTCGACAATGTACGATTCAGTGATTCAATATATTCCAAGACACCCCACACACCAGAATGATAATTCACAACTCACGAGTGAACTTTTGTGCATTAACGGTATTTTGTAACATAGCACCTTGGATGCTATTCGTCACGAGCCTCGAAGGGGCAACAACTAGCAATAGCGCTCGGCACAGGTACAATAGTCGCCTGCAAATAACAGCCCTTGAAATAACGGCTTGTAACACAGTGATGGATGCCATGAGCGATAAGAAAACCACCCATTTTGGGTTTCAGGATGTTCCCGTTGACGAGAAAGCGGGTAAAGTTGCCGAGGTATTCCACTCCGTAGCCGGTAAATACGATCTTATGAACGACCTGATGTCCGCAGGTGTGCACCGCCTTTGGAAGCGTTTCACCATTGAGGTGTCAGGCGTTCGAGCAGGCCACAAAGTACTGGATATCGCTGGTGGCACGGGCGACCTAAGCTACAAGTTCTCCAAAATAGTGGGCCAAGATGGCCTAGTGGTCCTGGCAGACATCAACGAGTCCATGTTACGCGTCGGCCGTGACCGCCTAACCGACCGCGGTGTGAGCGGTAACTTGGTCGTCACTCAGGCCGATGCTCAGTATCTGCCGTTTCCAGACAACACCTTCGACTGCATCACCATCGCTTTTGGTCTACGCAACGTCACCGATAAAGACTTGGCCATACGCTCTATGCTGCGTGTACTAAAACCAGGTGGCCGACTGTTGGTACTGGAATTCTCAAAGCCGAAGAATGAACTGCTCAGCAAAGCTTACGATACTTATTCGTTCCGCCTGCTGCCGCTTATTGGCAAGCTCATCACCAACGATGCTGAAAGCTACCAATACTTGGCTGAGTCAATCCGTATGCACCCAGACCAAGACACCCTCAAAGACATGATGGTTGATGCTGGCTTCGCCAACTGCGAATACCACAATATGACCGGTGGCGTGGTCGCCCTTCATAAGGGCACCAAGCCTTAAAGTACGGTTAGAGAACACCACCTCGCACCTGTACTGGTGCGAGCCACTCGCTGACAACGACCCGCATTATGAACCTTGACCCCACATTGATTGCCGCCGCCACCGCCGCGCTGGAGCAGGGTATCAACAAAACCCTGCAATTTGACCCGGCCACTCGCCAAGCTATTGCGGCGCTGACGGGAAAAAGTTTACTGGTCGAGGTCACCGAGCCTGAGTTCACCCTCTGCCTACATTTCGCCGCCGACAACGTACGCGTCACCTCATACAGCGAAGGTTCCACCACGCGCTTGCGTGGCCCGCTCTACGGGCTGCTGCAATTGGCTTTAAGCGATAATGTAAATCTCTCCGATTCAGGGGTGGAAGCTTGGGGCAGCACCTCACTGCTGGCCGATCTACAGCGCATCAGCAGCCAGCTCGACATCGACTGGGAAGACGCCATCAGCCCATGGCTCGGCGACGTTGCCAGCCACGCGCTGGTCAACCGCCTGCGCGCGCGACTTGGCTGGTTAAGCGAACGCAGCCGCGACGGCAAACGACTAATACAAGAGTTTTTGACAGAAGAACTTCGAGCGACACCGCACCGCCTAGAGCTCGAGCGCTTTAACCGTGAAGTTGATCAACTGCGCCTCGCCGCCGATCGCATGCAATCGCGCGTTGAGCGAATAAAAGCCAAATTTAGCCAGCAGCGCTGAGTTCACGCGCACTTAAACCGTACACAAGGATTGATACATCTGTGGTCGCTCTCTTACGTTTTCTGCGAATATCCATCACCGCCCTGCGCTACCGCCTTGACGAGTTGATACCCAAACGCCTGCTGCCGTTGTGGCTGCGTATACTAATGAGCTTCACGGCGCTCTTGCCCAAGAGTAGATACTCCCGCGGTGAGCGCTTGCGCCACTTCCTTGAAGACCTCGGTCCCGTCTTCATCAAGTTCGGTCAAGTGCTCTCTACCCGCCCCGACCTTATCGCTACAGACATAGTCTCTGAACTCGATCACCTGCAGGACAACGTCGCCCCGTTCGACCCAGAGCAATGCCGCGAAATCATTGAGCTAGCCTTGGGCGCACCGGTTACCGAGCTCTTCGCCGAGTTCGACCGCCAACCACTGGCCTCCGCTTCTGTCGCTCAGGTACACACAGCCAAGTTGCACAGCGGTGAGGACGTCGTTGTTAAAGTGGTCCGACCAGGTATCGAATTGACCATTGAGAAGGACATACAACTGCTCTACGCCTTAGCTGGGCTAGTCGAGCGATTCCTTCCAGAAGGTAAGCGTCTGAGACCCGTTGAGGTTGTTGCCGAGTATGAGCACACCATTTTTGACGAGCTAAACCTACAGCGCGAGGCCGCCAACGCCTCACAACTGCGCCGTAATTTCGATGGCTCCGAGATGCTCTACATACCTCAGGTTTACTGGGACTACACCCGCAAGAACGTCATGGTGATGGAGCGTATCTACGGTATCCCGGTAACCAACACCGACGAGTTGGCCGCGCAGAACACCAACATGAAAGCGCTGGCCGAAAACGGCGTGGAAATCTTCTTCACCCAGGTGTTTGACCACAACTTCTTCCACGCTGACATGCACCCAGGCAACATTTTTGTGTCTCGTGACAACCCCAAAAAGCCAAAATACATTGCCGTCGACATGGCCATAGTTGGGTCGCTCACCCAGGAAGATCAGTACTACATGGCCCGCAACCTGCTGGCCATCTTCCGCCGTGACTATCGTTTAGTGGCAGAGCTGCACGTGCAGAGCGGCTGGGTGTCCAGCGATACAGCCGTCAATGAATTCGAAGGCGCTATTCGCAGCGTGTGCGAGCCCATTTTCGAAAAGCCGCTCAAGGATATTTCTTTCGGCCAGATGGTTATCAGCCTATTCCAGACCGCGCAACGCTTCAATATGGAAGTACAGCCGCAACTGGTGTTACTACAAA
>Ga0209081_1000105_pt1 | contig 44405 bp, 34 predicted proteins | sample GOMGulsemesocosm_4_FD_184636 | JGI IMG/M metagenome (GOLD analysis project Ga0209081, IMG submission 184636) | Methane-oxidizing microbial communities from mesocosms in the Gulf of Mexico - GOM15B Gulf of Mexico (SPAdes) (version 2) | ecosystem: Environmental > Aquatic > Marine > Cold seeps... | reverse complement strand
GTCGTCTCGATACTCTCTATTTTAACCACAGGCACCAGTGTTCTTGGTGATGTCACCGACCTCTGGAGCAGCGCTGCGGTCATGGGTTACGGCCGCGAAATGGAGCTCGAGGCTGACGGCCTCGGCGCAGAGTATTTGTTCAACAGCGGATACAACCCTAAGGCCATGATTGAAGTCATCGCCCTGCTCAAAGACCAAGAACGCTTTTCACGTTTACTGGCTAGGGAGTCCGGCCAAAAAGCCAGCAGCTACCACGGCCTTTTCTCCAGTCACCCGCGCAATGACACCCGACTACAGGAAGTGGTCGGCAAGGCTAATGCCCTAGCGAAGGCTCAGGCCGGTACCGACAACGTCGATACGTTTCGTGATAAAACGGAGGGTTTAGTCTTCGGTATTAACTTCCAAGCACAAAGCAAAAAGAGTAAGGAAAAAAATACCTATAGCCATGCCCGCCTTGGCTTTAGCATCGACTTCCCCCTTAACTGGAGCGTCGAGAACCAACGCAGCAACATCATCGCCAACGCCGCTGATCAGCACGCGCAAATCAAACTGGCAATCGACCTGCTCAAAAGCCCCAAAGCACCCAATGAATACATTCGCGATCAACTCAAAATACCCTTTCTAAAGCAGTCCGAAGCCATCGGCCAATTTGGCTTGATCGGGCACATGGGCATAGCCCCAGAGGGCACAGTTATTAATGGGGTGCCGAGCTCACACCCCAGCCGTATTGCCGTGCTCTATCAGGGGCGTCGCGCATACGTACTTCACGGTTTGGTGAGCAACACCGTTGAAGGCATCGACGATGACGAATTGTTTGTTAAAGCCATACGCAGCTTCCGCCCGAGTCGCACCGCGCGCATCAAAGCCGTGAAATCGAAAACCATTCACTATGTAAAAGCCAACCAAGACACCAACTTCAAACGCCTCGCCCAACATATAAAGCTGGGCAAATACACAGAGCAGCAATTACGCCTGCTCAACGGCTACTACCCCAAGGGCGAACCGAAACCTGGAGACTGGCTCAAGATCGTTCGCTAACGCCCCCCCCCCAACGCACCGACCACAACCTCTGTGACAAGCCGCTGACGTGGCCTGTCATAGGGCTCCAGTGCCCAAAAAACAGAAACAAGAAGCCAGGTACTCAAAATCGTAAATATGTGTAATTTCTGATTGGGTTCCCCGAACGCTTTCCATATAATCGAGCCACAATAATACTGAGGGCCACCCTCAGGTATTCGCAAAAAACCCCAAACACAGCCGTTCGTGGCCTGAGACAGTGGTCACAAGCGACGGTGGCGTAGACAGCTCATAACTCAGCCGTGTTTGAATCAGATTGATAGCACCGAATAAGCGGGCTTACTAAGCCCAAAGGAGAGACGCATGCTCAGCACCATGATGAATACGCCACTGACGATCACCAGTGTGATGGAATACGCCGAAAAGGTTCACGGCGACGTGGAACTGGTTTCTGTGACCGCAGACAACCCACGCCACCGCACCACCTACCGCGAAGCGTTTGTGCGTATACGTAAGTTGGCTAACGCGCTGCAGCAACTGGGCCTCAAGGATGGAGACTGTATTGGTACCCTCGCTTGGAACGACTACCGCCACTTTGAGCTTTATTACGCCATCTCTTGCTCCGGTATGGTCTGCCACACCGTCAACCCGCGCCTGTTTCCAGAACAGCTTGAGTACATTATCAATCACGCTGACGACCAGTGGCTGTTTATCGATGTGGATTTCGTCAAGCTCGTCGAGTCGATCCAAGACAAGCTTCCGAACGTCAAGGGCTATGTAATCCTCACCACTGAAGAACACATGCCAGCCACGACGCTGCCCAATGCGCACTGCTACGAAGCATTGCTAAAAGATCAGCCTGAGACCTTCGACTGGCCACAACTGGACGAAACCAAGGCGTCCAGCATGTGTTACACATCGGGCACCACCGGTGACCCCAAGGGCGTCGTTTACAGCCACCGCTCCACCATACTGCACTGCTACGCCAGCGCCCTACCGGACAACTACAACCTGTCCAGTATGGATACGCTGATGCCTATCGTTCCTATGTTTCACGTTAACGGCTGGGGCATTGTCTACACCGCGCCAATGATCGGTGCCAAACTGGTATTACCTGGCGCCAAGATGGGCGACGGTGCATTACTGAGTGAGCTGATCAACACTGAAAAAGTAACCCTGTCAGCCGGTGTTCCCACTATCTGGCTGGCTCTGTTGCAACATCTGGAAAAAACCGGCGGCAAGCTCGAAACCCTCAAAACAGCACTCACCGGCGGCGCCGCCTGCCCCCAGACCATCATGGAGACCCTCGAGAAGGACTACAACGTCACCACTAAACACGCTTGGGGCATGACAGAGATGAGCCCCATGGGCACATCAAACGCCCCTCGCCCCGCTGAGTATGACCTGCCCCGCGACGAGTTCATGAAACTGCGCTTAAAGCAGGGACGCCCAATCTTCGGCGTCGACATGAAAATTGTTGACGAGGATGGCCACGAGCTGCCTTGGGATGGCAAGAGCTCAGGCTCCGTGCTGGTCAAAGGCCCCTGGATCACCGAAAGCTACTACGGCCAAGAAGGCACTGCGGTGGACGCCGATGGCTGGTTTGAAACCGGCGATGTCGCCTTCCTGATGCCGGACGGCAACATGCAAATCACCGACCGCACCAAGGATGTGATCAAGTCAGGCGGCGAGTGGATCTCCTCAATCGACCTTGAGAATTGCGCCGTAGGCCACCCAGACGTGATAGAGGCCGCCGTCATTGGTGCCGCGCACCCCAAGTGGACAGAGCGCCCACTGTTGCTCGCCATCATCAAGGAGGGCTCCACCCTGACACAGGTTGAACTGCTGCAGTACTTCGAAGGTAAGGTTGCCAAGTGGTGGATTCCGGGCGACTGTGAGTTCGTCACAGAATTACCGCACACGGCAACGGGCAAGCTCAGTAAGAAAGACCTGCGTGATCAATATAAAGATTACGCATGGAGCGACATGCAATAACAGCGGCCACCCCAAAGCCCCCGTATTAGCGCATGCAATTAGAAGCCCCGCCCTGATTGTTCAGCGCGGGTTTTTTTATTCCCTAGGTCACCCCCCCTATAAAAAGAACGCGATGGCGGTAAGACCCTCTTACCCAAGAGGATTTACGCGACAAAAACTTCAATTTAGTGCTGGTAAAGAGCCAAGCTTAACTACACTCATGGGGCAGGATTAAGTCGCGACCGCTGCGGTAACCTAACCGCGATAAGGATATACCCTCTAAGATATGAACCGCTGGTTTACCATCGCCATGCTCATCACACTAGTGCTCACTCCACAGGAGCGACCACAGGCCCAAGCTGTCCATCACATCATCAGTAACTCGAACCTCGGTCTGACACACCTCCCCCTGAATAAAGCCCGCAGTATTTTTTCAATGCGCCTGCACAAGTGGCCCGACGGCAGCCCAATTCGCGTGTATGTGCTGCCTGATGATAACGCCACCCACCGACAATTTGTGCAATCGGTATTACACATGTTTCCCCATCAGCTACGCCGAAATTGGGACAGATACATCTACACAGGTACAGGCCAAGCGCCCATCGAAGTCGATAGTGAAGAAGAGATGATTAAAAAAGTCAGCACCACCCCTGGGGCCATCGGCTATACCCAAAAGGAGCTTGTGAGTAATGACATCCACAAAATCCAACTGCGCTGAATTAAGCGGCGCAAACATCATTCGCAGCCAAGCGGCATTATGGCGCAGAGCCCTGCTCGGGCTATTGCTCAGCAGTATGTCCTGCCTAGCCCAAACCCAAGCAGCACCGCGTGAACCTCTCAACATGCAGTTGCATGGTTTTGCGAATCAAGGCTACATAAAAACCGATGAAAATCAGTTCTTCGGAAACAGTGAAGAAGGCAGCTGGGAGTTCACCGATATAGGCGTCGGCGCTTCCAGCAAGCTCACCAACAGCCTTCAAGTATCGGCTCAAGTCCTTTATCGACGTGCAGGGAAAACATCGCCGGACGGCATCAAGGTCGACTACGCACTAGCAGACTGGAGCCTAATAAATAACGCGGACTTTGGCTTAGGCGTTCGCGCGGGACGGATCAAAAACCCCTTTGGTTTTCATAACGAAACAAGAGACATTGCATCCAGCCGGCCCAGTATTTTATTACCTGAATCCATCTACGTAGACGCACTGCGTGAGTTATTTCACACCGTCGACGGCCTAGGTTTCTACGCCTACAAAAGCTGGGGTAATACTTTACTTACCTTCGACACAGCCTTCGGCGACCCAACTATTAGTCGCTCGACACAGGACGTCATATTAACCGTTACGGCACCAGGTACACTGACGAATGAGCAACTCAACGCCTCACGCTTAATGCTGGAAGACCACGCTGGACGTTGGCGTATCGCATACAGCCACGCCGAGGCCGAGGCTGACTACCAGCCAGCCGAGATTGATTTCGGCGTGGACGGCGTCGCAGCCATCGAACTGGATGTCGTATCCTTGGAATACAACTGGAGTAATTGGCAACTCAGCGGAGAACACCAACGCCGAGATGTCACCTATAAAGGTATTTTCCTTGATGGATTCGACTACACCATAAGCTCAGACGCGTATTACATCCAGACCAGTTACCGCATTAATCAAAGGTGGCAGTGGTTACTGCGCTACGACCGTTTATACATGGACAAAACGGACAAAGCTGGGGAGAACTTCAGCGTTGCCTCTGACGCATACGCCAAAGATTGGACCACAGGGTTACGCTTTCAGCCTAACAGCCAATGGTTAATCAGTGCAGAACTGCATCAAATAAAGGGCACCGCTTGGCTGCCAAGAATTGAGAACCCAGTAGCCAGTGAGCAAAGCAATGATTGGTTGCTGTTCACCGCACAAGTTAGCTGGCGCTTTTGAACAGTCATCACCCTCCAAAGACCTAAAAGCTCTATTAAGGTGTCACGCCGATGTTTGTAAGCTTGAAAGTCAAAGTAATTAGCCTCGCTAGTCTTTTGGTTATAGGTCTGAGCTTGTTCTTTGCACAGCTGAGCAATCAACAACTCAATCAGCTATTTCTTTCACAACAAGAATCCAACCAGACCCGTCACGAGAAAGAGCTCAACGGATTACTACTACAATCCTACCAACATTTATTACAGCTCAGTGAATTATTGCCTCGCTTGAAAGTAACCAACCAAAAAAGCTATACCAGTACGGATATCATCAATGAGCACTGGGGTTACATTCAGATCAATTGGGGCATCGACAGTATGTCGCTCCATGACAGCAGCGGCCGCCCCCTAAAAAACTGGGGAGACAACCTATCGGTAAGCCCCGCCCCGAAAATGATTACCCATGTACTCATCAACGGCGCACCTAACTTCACCATCGCCTGCAGTAAAACATGCCAACTCATTGTCACCGCACCCATTTTCAGCCAGGCAAGCCAACTGCAAGTTTTACAAATACAGCTATCCCTAGCGGACATATTGTTGTCGTTCAAAGAAATAACCGGCGACAACATCGGCATCATTCAAACCGATGACGTAGAACACATTAAAAAAGGTGAGCATTACCTACCTAGCTGGCACAGCCGGCTCATCGCTATAACAGAAAAAGACACCACCTTGCCGTTACTTAAAACAGCCAGTGAATCCTTCTCACTCGATGCCACCCTTCAACACAGCCAAACCCTTTCTTTGGATAGCGACGAGCACGCCGTGACGGAGGGCAACGGCACCCAAAGTTATCAGTTGTCATTCATCAACACATCCTTCAGCCATCCAAACATACTTGAAAACAAGAACGCATTTCTCATTATCGAAGATGTGACACTTGCCAAAACACAAATCAATGGCGCCTACCAAAGTTATATCAAAGGCGCCGTTAGTGCCGTGGTAATTATTTGTTCGCTTATTATTTGGGTGCTCTGGACACCCATGATGCGGCTGCGAAAACAAGCGGCGCTACTCCCCCTTCTCAGCCGCGGCGAATTTCATTACGTTTATCAACAATTGGCTAATAGCAAGAGTAATAACTGGCTGCGAGATGAAATCGACATCTTGGATGAGAGCGAAATGGAAGTGGCTATACAGCTCGAAAACATGCAGTCCAAAATAAAAGGCCAAACCGATGAACTTAAAGACTTAGTCCTCCACGACAGCCTCACCGGCATGGTAAATCGTCGAGCTATTTTCGAAGAGCTGCAACGCTTGCTGCACATACTAGAAAAGCCGTTTGCATTGCTGTTCATCGACCTTGATAACTTCAAGCGTATTAATGATTCACTGGGGCACAGAGCCGGTGATGATCTGCTGAAAATCGTCAGTAAACGCCTATCGTCATGTGTACGAGAGGCCGATATTGTCGCCCGTTTAGGCGGCGATGAGTTTTGCGTATTGGTTAAGCACCTCAAGCCAGGCTGTGATGGCAGCACCATCGCGGGCAACATTCTTAGCATGCTGAAAAACCCCATCCGGCTCGAAGCCACCGAGGTGATTGTATCTGCCAGCATTGGCATAGTGACAGCGCCCACCGATGGCAGCACCACCGAGGAACTCTTAAAAAATGCAGACCTAGCGATGTATCGAGCCAAAGCGCTGGGCCGCAACACCTATCAATTATTTGATCAATCGATGAACGACACAGCCATTGAGCAAATGTCACTGGAAACAGAGTTACGTCAAGCCTTAGTGAATCGCGAGTTTTTGGTGCACTACCAACCTCAGATTGACATGACATCCAATCGAATCTGCTCCGTTGAAGCACTTGTGCGCTGGCAACACCCGACTCGAGGACTGCTCGCCCCCGGCCATTTTGTCCCAGCACTAGAAGAAACGGGCTTGATTGTGCCGCTTGGTGAATGGGTACTGGTCGAATCTTGTCAGGCGCTGCAACGCTGGATCGATTCAGGCTTACCCGCCATAAAAATGTCGGTCAATTTATCCTCGCGACAATTCCAAGACCCAGATCTCTACGCTATGATCGCAGAGACATTGTCCTTCAGCACATTACCGCCACGACTCTTAGAACTTGAAATTACTGAATCGATGATTATGGACGACACAGAAAACCAAAATAAAGTACTCTTAAAACTGCAAGAATTAGGCGTTTCCGTGGCAATTGATGATTTCGGAACTGGGTATTCTTCGTTCAGTTATCTTAAGTCACTGCCGGTCGACACACTGAAGATTGACCGTTCATTTATTAAAGACATTCCCTCTGACAACACGGACATGGAGATTACCTCCGCCATTATCGCTGTCGCCCATAAGCTAAAACTCAAGGTCGTTGCCGAAGGCATCGAGACCGCAGAACAGCAGCAGTTTCTGCTTGAGGAAAAGTGTGATTTGGGTCAGGGCTACCTGTTCAGCAAACCCATTGCTGAAGATGATTTCACGCGGTTGTTAAAAAGCTCAGAGCAAATATTAAAAGCCGCTCAAGAGAACCAATAAAGTACCTTGGTACGGCGCGTACCGAGACCTTAAATTGATGGTTCCAACAGCAGCAAGCTCTCTTCCGCAAAGCCTGTACCGGCCTCTGTAAAAAAGTTGAACACCTTATCAAGGCCGCCGTCGAGAAGCGCTTGTCGCTGATCGTCATAGCGGGCAATACCCGCAACTTTTCCAGGGTAATTGGCCTGACGCAGCTGCGCCATGATATTGAGGTTGTCGTCAATCGAGGGCAACGCCAGCAATACCAACTGTATCTGAGAAATATCGAGATTTTCCCAGAGATCGGCGTCCTCACCGTCGCCACAGAACACGTGCATGCCTTCAGTTTCTTGCAAGGCAATACGATCGCGGTCAGCGTCCATACCCCATACCCTATCGCCGACCATGCTGTGCAGCGAACTATAGGCCCCCTTGCCAACCCGGCCCAAACCAATCACCAATATCTCAGCGGTTTTCGGTTGAACATAGACATCTTGAGCAAGAACATTCGAGTTTTCAAAATTTTTGATCCAACCTTTTTGTAAGCCATAGAGCGCATGCGCCGAACGATACAAGATGCTCGTATAAACGAACGAAAAAGACACCGCCAACGCTAAAATCACCAGCCATTCGGCGGGTAACCAACCGCTGTTAACGCTCAAAGCAACGATAATCAAACCGAACTCACTGAAATTGGTCAGCGCTAAACTCGACAGGTACGACGACCGTCCGCGCAAACGCAACCCAGAAAACAGAAAGAAAAACAGGAAGAACTTGAGCGGTAATAACACACTCAACCCTAACGCTATTGGCAACATATCCCAGTCGGGCAGCGCGGCAAAACCAATGGTCAGGAAAAAACCAATTAAAAATAGATCCTTAAAACCCAGCAGTGACTTACTCAACTCATTGGACTTTATGTGAGGTGCTAGCAGAATTCCCGCAACCAATGCCCCAAGGTCACCCTTAACCCCCACAAGTTCAAATAACTCATAACCTCCCAGCGCCAAGACAAAACCGGTTAGCGGCAGCAGCTCGCCGTGGCCTGCCTTTTCAAGCAGGTGCCCGAAAACAGGTCGCAATGGGATAAGTGCCAACAACCCCAACGCCCAAACAGACGGTACTTTACCCGTGGCCAATACGAGGAACACGACGGCAGCAATGTCTTGTATCACCAGAACAGCGATGGCGATCTGGCCGTGTCGGGTTTTCAACTCACCGCTTTCTTCCAGCAACTTAACAATACATACGGTACTGCTAAAGCTCAGCGCAAAGGCCAGCAGCGCTGAGGACTCCATACTCAAGCCGGTAAAATACGGTACGGACCACTGCGCCATCATCATGACCACGCCGGTCACAGCAAGGCTCCAGCCCAACATATGCCCCAAGCTGGACGCCCACACTTCTTGTTTAAGTAGATCTTGGATTTTCAGTTTGAGGCCAATGGTAAACAGCATCAGCGTGATACCCAGATCGGCCAGCACCTTTAAACCGTCACCGGATTCCACACCGATAAAATTCAACAGGAAGCCAGCACAGAGAAACCCAACCAATGGCGGCAGCTGTAATAGCTTCATCCCGAGTCCGCACGCAAGCGCGAACAATATCCACAGAAAATCCATAAAACCTCAATGCTGACAACGCCGCGCAGGAAAGCGACAAATAGCCACAGTTTATCCTAAAAACGGCCGTAGCCTAACCCGCTAGAGTCGTCTGAGCGTTGATGCGCATCAACACAACCCATTCCAGTAGGTAGGCGGCACACAACAGCATGGGGAAATGTTAGCCTACAGAGACACCAGTATCAGGGGGCGAATCATGCAGCGCTATCAATGACACTGCCATGCTCAGCCACACCTTATCCCCTGAAGTATTACAAATTCACGACCACGACGCTCGCTCAGTGAATATCAATTCGGTAGCCTCGAGGCCAAGTATATTTCTGTGTTCACGGTGGCATCTACACGTTTCATCAAACTAAGCGCGCACTGGGCCAGCACCGAGTCGACTGCGCCTGCATTGATGAGATTGACGCCTTAATACTGTCGGTTAAAGCTGTTGATGGTAAACATCAACTGTAGCTCACAGCGACAACCAACAGACGTAAAAAAGCCTCAGATGTTTCCACCTGAGGCCTCCAGCCGCGCTTATGCTCAACCATCAACTGTGCTACGGCATCATCAAAAACTCAATAAACAGGGTGTCCTCTGGGCGGGAGAGATAACTAAAAGCAATATCCTCCCCCATGCGCGCACACCATGTTTGCTCCCAGCCACAGGCCTGTGCCTTGGCGACCATGGCGTCGTGATCGGCAACACGAAAACGTAAATGATGCATGCCATTACCGCCCGCGTCGACAAACTCCTGATGTGGACTTTTACCGCTGAGCGGTTGAATCAGCTCTATTTCCAAATTGCCACTTTTCGCAAAAGCCAAGCGCAGTTCACAGTCTTCTGACTGCCCCCGCAACACCGCCCCTTGCAGTGGTGTTTCCATCTGAACGAACTCACCAAACATGGGTTCGTATAATTTTAAAGCTGCCTCCATGTCCGGCACCACAAACCCCACCTGATCGGCGGGGGGTAAATCCATTAGCTGACGAATCGCGCTTTCCATTTTTAGTCTCCTTAACTCTACGCGTTAACCTACAACCGAATAGCCGCCGTCACAGATCAACGTCTGCCCCGTCACAAAGCTGGCATTCGCGCTGGCCAAGAACAGCGCACAACCGGCAATATCTTCAGGCTGACCCCAGCGCTTCATCGGGGTACGCGCCATCATGGCCTCGTCCATTTCAGGTATCATTTTCACCATGGAGGTCATCCGAGTCTCGATCAAACCCGCGGCAATCGCATTGGCGCGAATACCATTTTTTGCCCAACTCATACCCAGTGTTTTGGTTAACTGCACCAGACCGGCTTTCGCCGCACCGTAGCCTGGCACAAACTCGACGGCCAGAAAGGAGGTCAACGAGGCGATACCGATGATGACGGCGCCACCACACAGCTCGCTTTGTTCCAACAGCGGGAAGCACGCTTGCGAAACATGGAAGTTAGAGTTCAAGTTTATTTGTACGGACTCATCAAACACATCATGATCCCACTCACTCTGCCCGCCGGGTAAGCTCGCACCGGCGTTATTCACCAGAATATCGAGACGACCCAACTTCTCTGGCAGCCGCTTAATCGCCTCTATGTCTTTTACCTGCAGTTGCAGGTATTCAAAACCGGACAAATCATTTTCAGTGTCCGCGTAGTCATCGGCCGACGCACGCGTGCCTGTCACCGTGACATTGGCTCCGGCACTTTTAAACGCGCTGGCAATACCGAAGCCAATCCCCTGGGTGCCACCGGTTACCAACACTGCGGCACCTGAGTAATCGTAATTTGCTACGTTGCTGGCTGCGTTGCTTGCTGCGTTCATAAGCGCTCTCTTCCGTTTGAATTATTGTTGTGTGACGTGCCAACGTTCAAGTATTTAATACACCTTACGTTTGGCAGGAAATCTGTCGTAATAGAAATCAAACCGCTGACTCAGCTGCGCCGGATCAATGCCGAACTGTCTTTGCAGATCGTAGACCATCTTGCCGTGCTTATCGTTCGGGTGAACAGCGAGAAAACCTTCGAGTTCAGCGCGCGCCTTGGCGTCGAATTCAAGCCCTGCTCGATGATAAATTTTCTCTACCATCGCCAGATCATCAGCGATCAGCTCATGGAAAGGCACATCAATGGATTGCGCCCTTGGCAGCTGATCGCGATCTTTGACACAGGCCTGCAACAAATGTTCGACACGGTCGCACCAGTATTCGCCCAGCTGAGGCATATTCGGCGTCTTGCGGTTCATCCTCTGACCGTAGCCGAGCATGGTTGCCGCAGACTGGATAACCGAGACTGGGTCGCGGTGGGTAATGGCAATGGTGGCGTCAGGGAAGACCTTATGCAGCACCGGTAATTGCTCCAAATGCTGCGGACACTTGAGTACCCAGCGCGTTGGTACCTCATCATTATTGCGCTGTTGCCAGGTTAACAATTTGAGGACATTTTTCATGTACTCATAGTGTGGTGTTTGATCTTCGGCGTAATAGTAATCGCGCCACTGAGGTGTGTGCGCCAACCATTCGTAGTTGTAAGAAGCAATATTGGGGCCCATCAACTCCAGCTCTTCATGGATATGCTCAGGCTCCATCGGGTGCATCACCGCCAGGTGCGGCACCACCATCTGCATCGTCTCCCAAGCTTCACCGCAGCGCTTATAACGTGGGTCCATCGCCGCCGTATACCCCTCATCCTCAGGCTGCGGTGTATCATTGGCGCGCGGCACCGGCTCATAGGATTCCCACAGCGGCAGCGCTCGCAAGCGGGAATCCGCCGCCATTAAATTGAGCAGATGTGTGGTACCCGAACGCGGCAAGCCAGCCACGATGATCGGTTTTTCTATTCTAATATCGAGTATTTCTGGGTGGCGATTAAACTGATCCTGAATCAACAGGCGGCTGCTGACATGTTGAATCAATTTATTGCGCAGCGACATGCGCCCCACACCGGTTAAACCCGTATCGCTGTTCCAGGCATCGCAGAGCAGCTGCAGACGTACCACAAAATCCATCGATCCAAAATCGCTGAGGCCGGTGCTCTGTTTGCACTCACCTAAAATGGAATCGACGGAGAGATCACTCTCAACTTGCTCACCAAAATCCAGCGCCATCTTTTGCATGTCGGTGTGCACGGGGTTGGCGAGATCATCAATAAATATTTCATTGTCTTTCGACATAATCATCACCCTTTCACGAAGCGGCGGCTGAATTAGCCGACTTGGCTTTTAGCGCCGCTAGCAGGGTTTGCATCTCTTCAACCCTTGAATCTAACCAGCCATCTTCCCAAAAGTTTTTCTCACAGCGCAGCTGCTTCAGAGCGATATGCGCGTCGATACCCAGTTGCAGCGCCTCAAAATTTTCCGGCGCCGCCGCCAGCGCGGCCTCGGCATACAGCTGACCCTCCGCGGCTTCACCCGCGGCCAATTTTTCACGGCCCCGCGCCAACACCGCGTCGAGCCCCGCCATCGCAACGAGATCTGCGTAGATAGCCTGCGGCTGAGTGGAGAATAATTCAGACGTCGACTGGGCTTTAAACCAACCCATGTAGGCTTCCCAAATCGTGCGCACGGCCCATTTCACCTGACCATAACCCTCACCAACTTTTAGCTCGGCGGGCAACACGACGCTGTCCATCAATTGGTACATGGTCTTGCCAAGGTTCATGCCATCGAGGGTTTTGCGATACACGTAGTCAGCCGCGTCGTGCAGGCGCGACAAACTCTCGTCGATTAGCTCGGCACCAACCACTGGGTCAAAGTGACCGGTAATTAACACCTCGGCCTTAAACCCACGGGCCTGATTCACCGCGTCCATATACGGCTCTAGATGGCGGTACTTATCACCGCGAATGGTGTTGATGTTCGGGAAGTGTGGGAACAGCGGCCCAAAGGTATTGCCGCAAAATAAAATTTTATGCTGTGGTAACCAAATTAACGCGCTGTCGAGGGTCTCACCGCCCGCTACATTGACCACCTCTACATCGAGGCCGCCCATGCTGACGCAAAAGCGCTCTTTATAAAGTACATCGGCAACGGGGGTATCCTGCATCAGGGTCTCAGGGTTATCCGCCGCGATTTCCAGTGCGCGATTCATGGTTTTCTGAAACCAGCGATAGGCCTGATTGGTACGCACAAATTGAATGCGCTCATCGTCATGCTGGCACGCCGCCAAACTTTCATGGGCCACCAACTGGGTGCCTGCCTCGCGGAAATAATTCACGCCACCGACATGATCCACATGCCCCTGCGTCAGCAGAATATATGGTGTGGGGCCAGAGCACACTGCATCGAACGCCTGCTTGTGGATCAGCGCCTCAAACCCCATACCGGTGTTAATCAAAATACGGCCCACTGGCGTAACCAGCATGTAAGCATTAGAGGTCCCCGGCGACATGTAGATAAAGTCATTCAGCTTAATCGCGCGGGTCTGGCTCGCTGGTTCCATGGCATCGAAACCTGGTCGCGCTTTAATCAGAGCCTCGACACTCTCCGCCGTCGGCGTTGTTAAATCCATCATCCAGTCATCTCTCTATTTACGCGTTTGCGGTTAGCCTCAACGGTAATACCGGCAAGCTTTGCTGCGGGGTTACGCACCAACGGCTACCTCAAAACCAACTTTAATACGAACATATTAAACAAAAGGTTAATACGAAGGTATTAAAAGTACAACGGTTAAGTTAATCTTTACCTATCGTAATATTCACCCTGCCTCACCCAAAGAGCCCCGCATGACCACTGCCACCTCCCCAGCGACTGGAAAGCGTCAAACCAACACCAAGCAGCAGCTTATAGACGCGGCCGAGCAACTGTTTGCCGAACAGGGTGTGGATAACGTCAGTGCAGTGGATATCGTCCGCGCCGCCAAGCAGAAAAACCGCAGCGCGCTGCAGTACCACTTTGGCGACAAAACCGCCGTCATCCACGCGGTGTTGGACAAGCACAGCGTGGGAATTGCTGAAGCCCGCAAAGTCATGTTGGACCGGCTAGAGGAGCACAACCAAATCACCCTGCGCGGTATCATCAACGCTCTGGTACAACCGGTTGCCGAAAAACTCGACGACACAAATGGCGGACACCACTTCCTTAAAATCAACAGCCAACTGATGGCCAATGCAGCCTACGCGCAGCTGCGTCGTGAGCGCAGCCGGGCCATGCCGCAAATTTTCCGCTTTCAAGATATGTTACAGCGCATGCTTCCAGCGTTTAGTTCGTTCGACCTTAGCGCCCGTATGCTGCTGATTGATTGCTTGCTCTTCCATGGCCTATCGACTTATCTGCCGATGGTACAAACCATGGAGCAAGAGCGCTTTGTCGAGAACCTCTGCCAAAGTATTGTCGGTGTATTAACGAGCACCTCCTAACCGCCAGATTTACATTTCGACAAGGGATCGCTTCCGTACGTAACACCTCGTCGACGACTGGGGACAAAAAGTAGCGCGTCACCCTAAATAACTCATGGTTCACACATTCTTCTACGTCTACGCTTTTTCGCGCGCTAGCATCTCTGCCTGCCGGAATATGGCAAGTGACGATCGACGCTTTCAAACGCCGCCCTCGTCACCTATAAACAATTGAAATTGTGTTCGATATTAGATGCAAACTCCGATTCTTAAAGGGAGTTTCAGACAAGCGGGCCACGGACCGGCCACAACTTCACAGACAATAAAAACGTTAATAGTTGGTAGGCCTCTGCGCAAACTTGAGGCCACCCATTGTGATCAAAATTTAGGATGCCACGACATGCCACGCCGCGAATATAAGAAACTGACCGGTCTAACACTTACCAGCCTAGCTCTCAGCGCTCTACTACCACTCAACATGCCAACTGCCAGCGCCTCAAGCCTGCTAGAAGAAGTGGTTGTGACGGCACAGAAGCGTGAAGAAAACCTACAGGACGTACCTATTTCAATTGCCGCGTTCAGCGGTGACGCATTGAAAGAAATGGGCGCTGACACGATCAGCGACCTAGGCAAGGCCACCGCCGGCGTTGAGATGAACAACGAAACCGTGACCCAGCCGGTCTACAATATTCGCGGCATTCAAACCGCCGATTTCACCGTTGGTTCTGACCCAGCTGTCGCGGTTTACATAGACGGCGTCTATTCAGGTCGTGGCGCCGGCGCCGAGATGTCGTTTGACGATGTTCAGCGGGTAGAGATATTAAAAGGCCCACAGGGCACACTGTATGGTCGCAACGCCACTGGCGGTGCGATTCACATCATCACCAAGAAACCCGATTTCGAAGCTGAAACCAATCTAGGCCTCACCGTCGGCGACTATGGTCGCATCGACCTAGAAGGCAGCACCACCGGCCCCCTCACAGAAACACTGGCCTACCGCGTCAGTGCCACCAGCAGCCGTCGCGATGGTTTTCAGAGTAACCAAAACGGCCCCGACCAAAGCGGCATTGACAGTAAGTCTTTCCGCGGCTCACTGCTATGGACGCCGAGCGATGACCTTGAAGTCATCCTACGCGCCGAATACAGCGACTTAAACCAGAACTCCGGTGGCGTCCACACCACCACCGAAAGCGTCTATAACGCCGGCAATACCGACGGCAATTTAGATATCTTCGGCGATGTCTCGTTCGATGGCCAAAATACTGAAGAGCGGGATATGTTTGGCAGCTCTGTGGAAGTTAACTACCACATGGACGACATGACCCTCACCTCGATCACCGCCTACCGCTCGATGAACGTCGGCTTCCTCAACGACGAAGATGGCTCTTCGGATCCTGGCCACCTATTTCATTCCGATGGCATCGACGATCAAGATCAAATGTCTCAGGAATTTCGCCTAACCGGCGAACAAGACAAACTCAAGTGGACCGTCGGACTGGGCTACAGCGTAGAGCACGTTGATCACACCACCATCGCTGAATTCAACTACAGCACCTTCGAAAACTTCGCGATCTACGAAGGCCTTCGGGGCGACCCTAATGCGCTCGCAGCTCTGGGCATTACCGCCGCAGACCTAGGCATCGATGCCGACTCGGGCGATCAAGCGATTGCAGAAGTGATCAACGGCGCCCGCGCTCAGATACAAAATAACGGCCTCGACGGCATCACCATCAGCAACTTCCTCGCAGACCTATATTCCAAGCAAGCTGACCCTACCGGCGGTGCAGGCGGCTCCGGCAATTACGGTGCCCTGCACGGACTGGATGCTAGAGGCGGCTGTGGTGGACTAGCCCCTATTTCTGGGTCCATCGGTGAAGTGGCTGACAACAGCTCACTCACCAACGCCATGATCTGTGGCATATTCCCACAGGTGTCGTCGCAGATAACCAACAATGGAATGGACCGCTGGATAGAAGATGTCCGCAACACAGGCACCTACCAAAGCTCGGCAATCTATGGTGATTTCACCTACGCGCTCACTGAAAAAATGAACATCAGTGCTGGCCTGCGCTACACCTATGACAAAAAAGAATTCACCGTTGATACCGGTTACCGCGCCGAAAACAGCTTCCTTAATGCAACGGCAGCACAGGGTGGTGGCGCACAGCCTCTAGGCCTAGCTTTTTACAATGGCGGCCTAGATTTACAGTACGTACGTCAAACACAGCAGGAAGATTGGGAGGCTATATCAGGCCGTTTCGTTGTTGATTACTTCCTCAGTGACGACAGCATGATGTACGGCAGCATTGCCACAGGCTTCAAATCAGGTGGCTTTAACAGTTTGAGTTTTGCACCCGGTATTGAGGCATCCTTTCCGCAAGAAGAGGTGATTAACTATGAGCTTGGCTACAAAGGTGACTGGCTCGAAGGCAAGCTACGCTTAAACGCAGCCGCCTACTTCTACGAATACGAGAACTTGCAGGAGTTGTCGCTTGTTGGTGCACCTATACCGTCTTACAACTTACGCACCGCTGACGCCGAAGGTCAGGGTATTGACGTTGATGTGCTTTGGTCTATCACTGACCAACTGTTTATCGCCAGTAACTACAGCTACCTAGACACTGAGTACACTGGCTACCAGGTGCTCGAGGCAGCCGGCGAAACAGAGGCTGACGACAAGACCGGGTCACCTCGCGCGAACACGCCGAAGAACAAGTTCAACCTTATGGCAGAATACCTGATTGAACTGGACTCTCTCGGCTCACTGGCTTTGCGAGCCGACTACAACTGGACCGACGAGCGCGTTAGCCAACTGCCCGATGAAAATGTTGACGCTTACTCGACCTGGAACACTCGCGCGACCCTCACCAGTGCCGATGACACATGGAGCACTGCTTTGTGGGTTAAAAACCTGACCAATGAGGACATTATTGGTGACTACACTGGCCCGGCCACCGCTATTGGTTCACACACCATCTGGCGCTATGCCCCTCGTATGATAGGCCTCGACCTCGCCATACGCTTCCAATAAGAACACCTGCGCCGCAAGCTTCTTGCGGCGTATGCCCCCCAAACGTTCCTCACCTCCGTTTCACCCAATTCTCATGTTCACGCCCCTCACTCTCACTACCACCCTACTTCCAGCCCCTTTGGCGTTCGATATTCAAATCAACCGATCAATATTATTTACAGCTGCACCCCTCTCAACTATGGTTAGACACAGAACCTTCTTCCGCAAGATATGAGATGTAATGAAAAAATTCAGTCAATGGGTGAGCTCCATCGCCGACTCTGGACGCGAGTTTCTCGCTTCTAAAGCGGGTACAAAATCACTCGATAGTAACCAAGCCCTCGCCGACCTCTGCCCACAGCTGTGCTCCAGCAAAGGCGAAGCGTTGGGCACCGCCATTGCCCACGAAGTCGTCAAGCATTACCAGAAACTCGACAACGAGCAGCGCTTAATCTTCTTCACCATGCTTGCAACAGAGTATGGCCCCGACGCCGATAACATCATCAGCTGCGCAGACGACTACCGAGCCCAGAGTGATGAAGTCCACTATCGCGCCCTCAGTGAGGCCATGGAATCACCAAGAGTACGCTTGTTTAAACGAATTAATATGGCGCCAAACGGCACTAAAACACTCATTCAAATGCGTCTCGATCTGTTTTGTTTTATAAAAGAGCACCGTGAATTTAAAGCGATCGATACCGATTTAAAACACCTCATGGTTTCTTGGTTTAACCGCGGTTTCTTAATCCTTGAGCAAATCAGCTGGAGCACCCAGGCACACATACTGGAAAAACTGATTGCTTACGAAGCCGTGCACGCCATGGACGGCTGGGACGACCTGCGCCGACGTCTGGCCAATGATCGTCGATGTTTTGCATTCTTCCACCCAGCGCTTGAGGACGAGCCGCTCATCTTTGTCGAGGTCGCCCTCACCGAAGGCATCGCCACGAGCGTGCAAGCCCTGCTCGCTGAGGCAGATACAGACCAACCCACCAGCGACCAAGCCGACACGGCAATCTTTTATTCCATCAGCAACTGCCAGGAGGGACTGCGTGGGATATCTTTCGGTAATTTCCTCATCAAGCAGGTCGTACTTGAACTGCAGCACGAGCTGCCACAGCTGCAAAACTTCGCCACACTCTCCCCTATGCCTGGTTTCATGCAGTGGCTGCAAACAGAGCGAAAAAGTGACAGCGAATGGCTCACCACCGAAGACAAGCTCACGCTTACTCAACTCGACATACCGCAATGGCACGCACAAGCCAGCCAAAGCGAATCACTGAAGACGCTGCTCATGAGACTCGGTGCTCACTACCTCAGCCATGAAAAAAACGGCAGCCTACCCCTTGACCCAGTGGCCCGCTTCCACCTTGGTAATGGCGCCAGCATTGGTCAACTAAATTGGCTCGGGGACACATCTGAGAAGGGTTTAAAGCAATCTGCAGGACTACTGGTTAACTACCTATATCGCCTCGACAAGGTTGAAGAAAATCACGAGTCCTTTGTTAACAAAGGCGAAGTCTTTATGGCCGCTGACGTGAAAAAGCTGCTGGCCTAGCGCTTCGATTTAGTCACTGATCGCCGTAAGTACTTAGGCTCAGTCCGCGACAACCAGCACAGGGCCTCAATCACGGGTTCTGTACTGGCGGACTGCTGCCAGCGGCACACCCACACAGGCCCTGCATTAATGACTGCCCGTCGTCGAGAATAGATTAATTACCACCACGCCACCGACAATCATCGTCATGCCTATAATGGCTGGCCAGTCTGGCACCTCTTTCAAAACTACCGCACCCACAGCAACAATAGCCGCCACGCCCACCCCAGCCCAGATGGCATAGGCAATACCCACGGGCATACTTCGAAGCACCAACGCCAAGAAGTAAATCGAAGCAGCATAACCAATGACAACCAGAACACTGGGCCAAAAGCGGGTGAATTCCTCCGTCGACTTCAAAGCACTGGTGGCAATGACTTCCGATAAAATAGCGATGACCAGATACCAATAACCCATAATTCCCCCAAATGTATTTATCAGCACCGCACTTGCAGCGCCCAAGGCAAGGCTATCAGCTGGCCCCATCAACAAGTAGTCACCACTTATTGCGTTAATGACCCTTCAAACCACTCTGGACGTTAGGCGTATATCCGGGCGCCCAGCGTGTGATATGGCTTACAAATGTTTACCATTTTCACGGCCTATGGCATATCGCTTCAAAGCACGATGAGACTAGAATATCCGAAACTGACCATAAAAATAAAGGATACACGATGCAGCGCTTAGACAAAAAAATCGCCCTAGTGACTGGGGCCGCCTCCGGAATTGGCCAGGCTACCGCCATACACTTGGCCTCTGAGGGCGCACGCATAATGCTCGCTGACATCAACGAGCAGGGCTTACAAGAGACCCTAGCCACCATCATCGAGACTGGAGGGGAAGCACACTACCAACTGTGTAATGTCGCCAAGCGCGAGGACTGCGAGAAGCTGATAAGCGCCACTCTAGAGCAATTTGGCGGCCTAGACATTCTCTGTAATATCGCCGGCATCGCGTTCAGCAAACACTTTGCGGATGTTGAGCAGAGCGCTTGGCAACGCATGGTTGATATAAACCTTAATGGTGTATTCAACCTGTGTCAGCTCGCTATGCCACACCTGCTTGAACGCAAAGGCAACATCGTCAACATGTCATCCACGGCCGCTCTCGACGGACAAATATACAACGCCGCCTACTGCGCCACAAAAGGCGCTGTACTGATGCTGACCAAAGCTTTGGCCATTGAATTTGCCACTCAGGGCGTGCGGGTAAACGCTATCTGCCCAGGCCTCGTACAAACGCCACTGGTGGCCAACTTTAGCTTACCGGATGACGCCGACATGATGCAGGTCATGAAAATGGCGCCCATACTGGACCCATCGGAGCCGCTTGAAATAGCCAAGGCCGTCGCCTACTTAGCCTCAGAAGACGCGCGCTATATCACCGGTATCGGTCTGCCAATTGATGGAGGACAGACAATAGGCTAAATTTAATGAGTAGATGTGAGCAAGATTCAGTGCCCATACTTCATTAGCTGACTAAGCTGTTACTCTAGCGCGACCTAGCGCAGGTGACAGCCAGTACACTAACCACTGACAAAGGGTGGTATTCGCAGTAAAACCAAGGGGCACAGGATTCAGTGATAAGTGTAGTTTTTACACGCACACGCCTTCTCACGACGCTGCTTCTCGGTCTAATCGCCGCGCCGCTGCTCGCCAGCGACACCCCATCAAGCCGCTACGCCGAACAGTCTAAAAACACGATTTCGAATCAGCGTGAAACCATAGAAATACGCACGATTGATATTCTCCCCTACGGCGTTAAAAACGCTGAAAAAACCGAGGGCATCTACTATGACCTCGCCAATCAGCTCGCCGCAGAAGCCGGCTACCCAGCGCGTAATTTTGTAGTGCCCTACGCTCGAATTATTTTCGAACTCAAGTCTGGCCAGACAGACATGAGCATACTCTTTAAATACCCAGAACTAGAAGACCACGTTATTTACATAGCCCCACTAACGCCGCTAAAAACGGTGGTCATTAGCCTCAAAGGCACGGACATCGAATCAATTGCATCACTGCGAGGGAAAACCCTAGGGTATCTGCGCGGAGCCAAATTCAGTGATGCGATAGATCACGACGAGCGAATTAAAAAACTGGAAACAGGCGACTTTTTACAGGCGGTGAAAATGTTGATGTATAAACGCGTGGACGCCATCATCGGCCCCATGGATCCAATCATCAGTGCCGCTATAGAACTGGGTAAAGATCGACGTTTGTTCGGCAACCCCTTAACCGTTGACGAACGCACGCCCTGGGTACAAATTTCGAAAAAAAGCCTAGAACGCATTTCCGTCGAGCGCTTAACAGCCGCGTTCAACTCGCTCGACAAGCGAGGTACAGTTGAACAAATCCGCCACCACTACCTTGCCCCTCAGCAGGTCAACACCACCTTAAAAAAACACGAGTAAACGACGCTCCACCTGGAAAAGCAGAACACTTAACCAGCAGTAAAACGGCCTAGTCAGCAAAGCCAAAATAGGTGAAACCCGCGATTTTTGGTGTGCTCGGAAGATAAAGCGTTTCCAAGTCCTGAACCTTAAAGCCTCCCTCACGTAACAGCTGCGGAATGTCGCGATTTAAGTGGCAGCCACCGGCCAGCTTCCCCCACAGAGGGTCGATTCGATCCTGCCATTTTTTCACCACCGCATCGGGCGCCTGGCCGTGCTCGCTAAACAGTAATTTACCTCCAGGCCTTAATACCCGGCGCATTTGTCGCAGCGCGCCCAACCAATCGGGAATCGTACACAGCGTGTAGGTCAGCACAATCGTATCAATGCTGTTATTTTCAAGGGGTATTTCTTCACCGGGTAGGTCGAGCCACTCCAAATCAAACGCAGCGGTTTCAACTCGGCTCCGCGCTTTTTCTCGCATACCCTGAGAGGGTTCCAAGCCCCATAGTTTCTCGACTTTCGTCGGGTCGTAATATGGAATATTCAGGCCAGAGCCCATACCCACTTCGAGAATACGCCCTTCGGCCTGCGGTACGATCTTCTCCCGCTGCTTTAGAATAGGCTTGGAGCCACAGGCAAGATGAATAACGTGCGGTAAAATCTTATCGTCATAAAAACTCATGTATTGCTCATCCTTGTATTGAACGCCACCACAAAACACCTGACACCAACCATTAATCACTGCCCGTCGCCTATCAGGCTTGTTAAACTGGCAGTCACATTATTCAAGTACTCAATTATGCCCACAGCCAGACCAGACCAAAACACCAAAGCCACACGCTATTGCAGCGATTACAGGCTCGACCGAGACTATTTCACGGAGTGTTTCGATGAGTCCAACCAACGCAAAAATAACCTCAGAGCCTACCGTAAAGCAGGCCTGTTGTTTACCGTTGCCATAGCTTTGTCGTTTACCGACATCAACCCTTACGCGTCTTGGTTTCTGCTCGCCATGACCACTGTTGAGTTTCTATCCATACGCTACCAGCGCAGCTGGTGGATCGCACGCCAAATGTTTACCCGTGCCGCTGGTAGTGAAATCAAACTGACATTAGACGCCGCGGGCATCAACACTGAGAACCCACTGTTTCAGCAATTCATCACCTGGGCCGAGATCACGGCCATAGAGGAGACTGAACGTGGGTTTATCATCGAGTCCTCTCGCGGGCGCAGCTATCTTTCAAAAAAATCGATGTCAGTAGACGCTAGCGACTACCTCCAACAGCGAAAGGGGTAAGCGGATGAATTACGTAAAGCCCGAAACCAACAAGGCGCCCTCAGGCGCCTTGTTTTTGCACGGTGCACAGAGCTCTTCGCTACTCCTGTGAGCGAGCAAACTCCCCGAGGAACTGACCAATACCGCCGCAACCACCCTGCGACCAAGCGCCATCAACCGGTAACACCACCCCACTAATATAAGACGCCAAGTCCGAGCCTAGAAACATACAGGCATTGGCGATGTCCTTTTTGTAGCCTATACGCTTAAGCGGTACAGATTGAATGGTCATCTCTCGCAGCTCTGGTGTTGGCGCCAAGCGATCCATACCCTCCGTTTCATCAATCGGGCCGGGCACTACCGAGTTAATACGAATGCCGTCACTCCCCCACTCCAAAGAAAGCGTACGCGTAATCATGTCCACGCCAGCCTTTGCCGCACAAACATGTGATTGCGCCTCCAGCGGCAAGTAAGATTGCGGTGCTGAGATGTTGATCACGCTGCTACCAGGCTTGCGTAGAAAGGGATAGGCGCCGTTCAGAACATGGAAGGTACCCAGAACATCAATGTCGATAACAGACTTGAACGCGTTTGGGGACATGCTCCGGGCCATGGCCGGAAAGTTACCTGCCGCCCCCGAAATCAACACATCGAAATCACCAAAGGCTTCGTGCACTGACTTCAAACCGGCGCGCACACCTTCCGCATCGCGTACGTCTACGGCGAAACCCATCGCCGCGCTGGCACCCGCTTTCTTTAAAGCCACCACCGTATCGTCTACTTTATCTTGGCTGCGGCTTGCCACAGCGACTTTTGCACCCTGCTCAGCAAACTGCTCAGCTACGCCACGGTTAATACCACTGGTACCACCCACAACTACAACCGTTTTACCGGCGAAATCCATGACCAAACTCATTATTCTATCCCCTCAGGTAAGCCGCGCACCGACATCCACGTCGGTACGAGCCCAAGCTAATATTGTGGCAGAAACTGCCCGCGCATCCATTTATTGGCTCCGTGCATCGCGGCAAAAAAATGCACAGGGGCTTTCACTTCATCACGAAAAAACCGGTGCGCGCTTCTCAGTAAAAGCCGTGACGGCTTCTAAAAATTCTGACCCTTTCAAACCTTCTGCGAACCGCCGAGATTCGTTTTTAATGATAGGACGCAAGTCCTGTTGTCCACTGCTTGTCATTAGCTGTTTATTCACCCGCGTTGAAATAGGCGGCTGCTTCGCTAGGGTCTGCGCGCGCTCAAGGGCATGCGCTTGAACGTTTTCTACCACATCGACCACAATACCTAATGCCTTGGCTTTTTCACCGTCAAACACCTCGCCAAACAGCATCAGTTCCATCGCCTGGGCGCGACCGGTCATGCGTGGCAATAAATACGTTGAGCCAAACTCACCGCACAAGCCCAAACTGTTAAAAGGCATCGCCAGTTTTGCGCTCGCGTCGGCGTACACCAAGTCACAGTGCAACAAGGTCGTCACCCCAATTCCCACCGCAACCCCATCAACAGCCGCGATCACAGGTTTAGAACATTGCATCAAGGCCTCCATGTACTGGGAGGCAGGCGAACTCTCATCCAGCTCCACCTTGCCCGACGCAAAATCAGTTAAATCGTTGCCGCTGGTGAAGTTGCCGTCCACCCCACCCAACAACAAGACTCGAACGTCGGCATCGGCATCGGCCGCATTGATCGCATTCGCCATCAGCTGGTAACAATTCATGGTGATCGCATTTTTTACAGCTGGGCGATTGATCTGGATACGACACACGGCCCCTTCACGGGACACTAAAATCTCTTCAGGCATAACAATCTCTATTTATTCTTATTGGATAACAATTCACACAGCTCGCTGTGAGCAACCCATGGTTAACCGGCTACACACCGAGGATTCTAAAGTCAGCATGACACACACCCAAGAAAATGTGCAACTCAACATCAGTAACAAGCCAGCCGCTTTTTCTCTGCCTCGACGCAGTACTTTTAAGCCACAACAAGGACCGAAGTCCGTTCCGCCACAAACTAGTAATATATGTTACTATAATAACCATTACTAATTTAGAAGTGCCCAACAGCGCAGTAGACAGACTATGACGGACAACACTAAGTTTGCAGTCGGCCCCCTGAGCCTTATGTCAGATTCACACCGCATGTTTGCTACGGCGCTCTACCGACGCCTCAAAGCACAAGGCATTCCCTTAACCCGCTCACAGTGGCGCGCGCTGACGCACCTGAAGTTCCAAGACGGACTCTCGCAGTCGGAACTGGCCGAGCGCCTGTGGATGGAGAAAGCCCCGCTCGGCACGCTGCTCGACAAGCTCGAAGCCACCGGCCTGATAGAGCGGCGTGCGGCGCCACACGACCGCCGTGTACGCTTGGTCTATGTCACCGCCAAAGCTGGGCCACTGTTGCCGCTGATTGAGCAGCAAGTCAACACGCTCAGCGCTACCGCATTTGAAGGTTTGTCCGTACAAGAGCAGGCAGAGTTAACCCGCTTAATGGCCAAAGTACACAGCAATATGCTTGATATACGCCAGCACGATCGCGACTGATCCAGTTCAACCCGTTAAAAAATAATCGCTGAGAAAACTATGCCTGCTTTTATGTCACACCTTCCCTTCCTATACCAAAATGGCGAACTGAACCGTTCACGCGCCAAGTGGCTGCTGGTTCTTCTCGCGACACTGGGCTTAGGCTATTGGGTCTATGAGCGCACTGGGCACATATACATTGACGACGCTCGTATCGCCAGTAACGTCGTCATCATCAGCGCCAACACATCCGGCTGGATCACCGACTTCCCCGCCAGCAGCGGCGCACGTGTCAAAGCGGGACAATTGCTGGTGCAGATAGATGATCGCGCGGCCGAGTTGGAACTGGCGGAAATCAACCAACAAATAGCCACTCAGGAAGCAGAGATTAAACGTACTCGCCGTCAACGGGGCATGGTCTCACAGGAGCAAAGCAGCGAACTCAGCACTCAGCAGGCGCGACTGGAGAGCGCCCAGGCAGCCTCGAGTAAAGCCAAATCAGAGCTGGTGCTTGCAGAAAGTAATTTTCAGCGTTCATCCACATTGCGCGACAAAGAGCTGATATCCAAGAGGCGCTGGGAAGAAGAAGAGCTGCACCTCAAACAAGCTCAGCAATCGTTCAAACAAGTACAATCCGCCTTTACCCAAAGTTCCGCTAAACTGCGCAAAGTCGAAGCGCAGCAAATCAGCGTCGACCTGCTCGACCAGCGCGTGGTCATCATGCAACACCAGCTCAAACGTCTAACCATTCAACGTCAGCAGTTGGCGCTGGATGTGGCCGACCGACAGGTGCGCAGCCCCATAGATGCCGTTGTGGATAAAACCTTCAGCCATTCCGGTGAGTACGTATCACCTGGGCGCCGTATGGTTATGCTGCATAACCCCGAAGACATCTGGATCAACGCCAATGTTAAAGAAACCGAAATGCGTCACCTGCGCCTTGGCATGAAGGCCAAAGTCAGCGTCGATGCTTACCCCGACCACTTGTTTGACGCCAAGGTCGTCAGCATTGCCAACGCCACCAGCAGTGAATTTGCCCTGCTGCCCAACCCAAACCCCAGCGGCAATTTCACCAAAGTAACCCAGCGGCTGCGAGTTAAGCTCGCACTGCAACAGCAACAAGACCTTCTCAAGCCCGGCATGATGGTTGAAGTCACCATCAATACTCGAGAATTATGAAGCCCCTGCAAACGCTAAGAGAGCGATTTGGCAGCCCCGCACCAGAGTCCATCGAGGCTTTATTTGCTCAGTATGGTGAGCGCTACCGCTGGTTAGCCGTGGCCACCATTGGCCTAGGTACTTTTGCGGTACTGTTGATGTCGACCATCGTCAATGTCGCCATTCCTGAGGTCATGGGCGCCTTTGGTATAGGCCAAAGCGACGCTCAATGGCTGTCCACGGGTTACCTCGCCAGCTCGACCATCAGCATGCTCATGTCTTCCTGGGCCATTGCCCGCTTCGGAATTCAGTTGACGTTTATTGTCCCGACGCTGATTTTTATTGTCGGTGCGATTATTGGCGCCCTCAGCCCCAACGCCGACATACTCATCTTCTCGCGTGTCATACAGGGTTTTGCCTATGGCTTTTTCCTGCCGCTGGCGATGTATTTGATGACACGTATATTCCCCCCGGAAAAGCAGGGCATGGGCATGGGGATTTTTGGGATTCTGGCGGTAATGGGACCAGCCATTGGCCCTTACATCGGCGGTATCACCGTGGATAACTTGGGCTGGCGAGCGGTGTTTTATATTCCCCTTCCTCTGGCCTTTCTGGCATTGCCGCTGGCGCTGATTTACTTCCCTGGGCCTGAGCGCACCGATGCGCCTAAACCTGCGCTCGACTGGAAGGGGCTGATCTGGCTCAGCCTGTGCATCGTGCATTTTTTGATCGCCATCAGTAACACTCAAAAACACGGTTTGCAGTCCGACTTCATTGTTACCTGCCTCTTAATCAGTGCCATCACGGGGCTGGGGTTTTTCTACCAACAACAGCGGTCCGCGTCACCGCTGATGAATCTTTCTCTGTTTAAAAATCGCAACTATGTATTGGCGGCCAGTATTTCTGCACTCTACGGCGCCGCGCTGTTCGGCGGCATGTACGCCGTGCCGCTCTTCCTGCAATCAATACAAGGACTAACCGCCACATCAGCAGGCCTAGCGCTGCTGCCTGCGGGGCTTATTCTTACGGTCGCATTCCCAATATGCGGCCACCTCAGCGACCGCCTGCCCCCGCACACAATGATCATGGTCGGTATGCTACTGCTGGCCTACTCCTCCCTCTTGATGGTAAAGGCCGACCCCTTTACTACTTTTGCCACCATCTGCTGGTGGCTGATCATCAGCCGTCTGGGGATGGCTATGGTGATGCCATCGCTAAACCTCGCCGCCTTTAGCACCCTACCCCGCTCGGATCTCACCCAGGCCTCAGCCAATATTAATTTCGTGCGACAAATAGGCGGCGCGCTGGGTGTGAATTTAACCTCCGTATTCATTGACCGTAATACCAGCACGCACTTGGATTACATCGTCAGCGGCCAAGACGCCGCCAACCCACAGACTCAAGAGATGCTCGCCGGGCTTATGCCCAGCCTCAACGCAATGGGCGTCGAAGAAGCCTACCAAGCGCCCCTTGCTGGCTGGATTCTCAGTGGTGAGCTCTACAAGCAGGCGTTAACCCTCGGCTTCCAAGACACCTTCTTTTACACCGGGCTGCTGCTCTCCATCGCCATCATTCCCGCTTACATGCTGCGCAATGCCGTACGCAGTGAAGCAATTGACCGAAGCTGAACGGCTGCCCTTGCATCTGCTGGGCGCCAAGCTACAATCGCGCTACTTAATTTGCCGCCGTGGCGACAGCTCCTAAGGAGCACCGCCACACAGCGCATCACTTACAGCCAATAGATCATCGAGTCGCCATGAATATCCGCGAATACCTCAATCAGCAAGTTCACACCGCCATGCAAAAAGCAGGTATTCCTGCTGAATGTGGTGCCGCTCTGGCCCCTTCGAAGAAGGCTGGCTTTGGTGACTATCAGGCCAACGGCGCGATGGCCGCCGCCAAGATCATGAAGACCAAACCCCGTGATCTGGCCCAGCTGATACTCGATCAACTCGATTTGAGCGGTGTGGCAGAAAAACTCGAAATAGCGGGTCCAGGCTTTATTAACATCCACCTAGACCCCACTTGGCTGGCCATGCAGACCGTCGCGGTGCTGAACAATCCGCGCCTAGGTCAAGCCCCCAGCGCAACCCCACAAAACGTAGTAGTGGATTACTCCTCGCCCAACCTCGCCAAAGAAATGCACGTCGGCCACCTGCGCTCATCCATCATCGGTGACGCACTGGTACGCACATTGGAATTCCAAGGCCACAATGTCATTCGTCAAAACCACGTAGGCGACTGGGGCACTCAATTTGGCATGCTCACCGCCGAGCTGGAAGCCGCATTGAAAGATGGCGACCTCGATATCAGCAGCTTTCACTTGGCCGATCTGGAAACCTTCTACAAGGCCTCCAAGAAACACTTTGATGAAGACCCTGCCTTTGCCGATTTGGCCCGTGAATACGTGGTCAAGCTGCAATCTGGCGACGAGCGCATTCTGGGGCTGTGGGAAGCCTTCAAGGACTCCTCTCTGGCGCACTGTTCAAAGATCTACGAGCAACTCAATGTCAGCCTAAAGCCTGAAGACGTACGCGGCGAAAGTGCATACAACGACGACCTACCGAAAGTGTTGCGCGAACTCAAAGAGCAGGGCTTGGCTGTTGAGTCCAAGGGCGCACAGGTGGTTTTCCTTGAGGAATTGGCCGACAAGGAGGGCAACCCAAGCCCCGTCATCATCCAAAAACAAGGCGGCGGCTACCTCTATGCCACCAGCGATCTAGCCGCCCTGCGCTACCGCTCCGGCGCTCTGCGGGCCAACCGCGTGCTCTATTTCATCGACGCACGCCAATCGCTGCACATGAAGCAAGTCTTCACGCTGGCGCACAAAGCCAAGTTTGTACCTGCAAGCATCAGTCTTGAGCACCACGCGTTCGGCACCATGATGGGCGCTGACGGCACACCGTTTAAGACCCGCAGCGGCGGAACGGTTAAACTCGCCGACCTGCTCAACGAAGCCGAAGAACGCGCCATGGCGCTGATCGCGGAGAAAGACCCAGACCTCAGCGAAGAGGAGCGTGTCGAGGTTGCGAAGAACGTCGGCATCGGCGCGGTAAAATACGCCGACCTGTCCAAGACCCGCACCAACGATTACATATTCAACTGGGAGGCCATGCTCAGCTTTGAGGGCAATACCGCGCCTTACCTGCAGTATGCCTATGCGCGCATTCAGAGTATCTTCCGCAAAGCCGGCAGCAATGCCAGCGAACTAACCGGTGATATCATACTCGACAGCGAGCAGGAAAGAGCGCTGGCGTTGAAGCTGCTGCAGATGAGCGAAGTTATCGAGCAGGTCGCCCGTGAGGCTCTGCCCCACGTGCTGTGTACTTACCTGTTCGAAGTCGCCAGCCTGTTCATGAAGTTCTACGAAGCCTGCCCTATCCTCAAGGACGGCGTCAGTATTGAGACCCGTAACAGTCGCCTCGGCCTCGCCGCCATAACCGCCCAGACCCTAAAACAGGGCCTCGACCTGCTCGGCATCAAGACCATGGAAAAGATGTAACCATTGCGAGCGAGACACACCCGGCAAGACATACAAAAGGCGGCCCTCAGGGGCCGCCTTTTTACCTTAAAGCCCCCCGTAACAAATAGCCCCTTCAGAACTTAACCGGTAAGATAGTCGACCACGATCACCTGACTCACCGACTGACCTTATCCCGCCATGCTGACCGACAGTCTTAAGAAAAAAATCCAATCGTCCTACTCTGAGTTCCTCAGTAACCGCGAGCTTAAGGCCCGTTACGGTCAAAAACTGATGATCGCCGAAATCGCCAAGACCCTCGGCAACATCAGCTTGGATGACGAAGAGATCCGCGACAGCGAGGGGCACATCTGTGTGGTGGAAGCCGGCACCGGTACCGGCAAGACCGTGGCCTACCTGTTGGCCACCATCCCCATCGCCCAAGCGCTGGGTAAAAAGGTCGTCATCTCCACCGCCACCGTTGCCCTGCAAGAGCAGATCGTCAACAAAGACCTGCCGGAAGTGCTGCGCCACAGCAACCTGTCGTTCAACATCAGCCTGGCCAAAGGCCGTGGTCGCTACCTTTGCTTGAACAAGCTCGACAATATTTTGATGGAGCAGGAAGCGGTCATGGACCCCAACCGCGGTCTCTACGAAGACGAACTACCACAGGCTGGCGCCCAGTCGCTGAAGATTTACCAGAACATGATGGAAGCCATGGCGGCCAACAAATGGGACGGCGACCGCGACAACTGGGCCGACGGCGTTGAAAATGAAGACTGGTCACGCGTCACCACCGATCACCGTCAGTGTACCGGGCGCCGCTGCGCCAACGTCTCCAGCTGCAGCTTTATGAAAGCCCGCGAAAACCTCGGCAACGTCGACGTAATTGTCACCAACCACGACCTGGTGTTGGCCGATCTCGCCCTGGGTGGCGGCGCAATCCTGCCCAAGCCCGAAGACACCCTGTATGTCTTTGATGAGGGCCACCACCTGCCGGACAAAGCCCTGAATCACTTTGCCAAAAACAGCCGCCTGCTGAGCACCAGCAAATGGCTGGACCAAAGCATCAAACAGCTTTCAGGCATCATGGGCAACATCAGCGGCGCCGGTAACATCGACCGCTTTGGCGAGCAACTGCCCGCCGCCCTGCACGACTGTAAGCAACAGCTCGATCAAGCTATCCCGATGATCCAGCAGCTAGGGCAAACCTTAGACCCTAGCGATCACACGCCGCGCTACCGCTTTGAAAACGGCTTCGTACCCGACGCACTGAAACTCGCCTCTCTCGACATTAAACGCGCCTTCGATCGCCTCACCGACCTGCTCGGAAAGATGATCCGCGAGATCGAGGAGTCGATGGAGGAGCCCCATTGCTCGGTACCCAAAGTAGACCTGGAAAACGCCTACCCGGTGATTGGTATCTGGCAATCACGCGCTGAGGCCAACCACGAACTCTGGGCCAGCTACGCCATTCCCGATGCCCAGGGTGGCGTGCCCAAGGCCCGCTGGATTACGCTGGTGGAAACCACCAACGGCATCGATTTCGAAATATGCTCTAGTCCCATCATGGCCTCCAAGACCCTCGAACACAGCTTATGGAAACAATGCTGTGGCGCGGTAGTCACCTCGGCAACGCTTACGGCACTGGGTAATTTCGGGCGTTTTCAGATGCGCTCTGGCACCCCGAGCGATTCACGTTACAGCGTCGTGCCCAGCCCCTTCGATTTTGGCACCGCCGGTGTAATCAGCGTTCCAAAAGAAGCCGCAGAGGGCAACCGCGCAGCGGAACACACCGAATCAATCATCAATATACTGCCCAACCTGCTGAGCAAAGAAGAGGGCAGCCTCGCGCTGTTTTCTTCACGCCGGCAAATGATGGAAGTATACGAGGGGCTACCGGGTAGCTGGCGCGACCTTATTTTGGTGCAGGGCGACCGCTCCAAACAGGCGCTGCTTGATCAACACAAACAACGTATAGACGACGGCAAGGGCAGCATCATATTTGGCCTCGCCAGTTTTGCCGAAGGTGTAGACCTACCGGGCACATATTGCAGCCATGTCGTCATCGCCAAGATCCCATTTGCCGTGCCCGACGACCCAGTGGAAGCCGCACTGGCCGAATGGATTGAGGCAAGAGGCGGCAATTCGTTTATGGAGATCAGCGTGCCCGATGCCTCTATGAAATTGGTGCAAGCCTGCGGCCGACTGCTGCGAACCGAGACCGATACCGGCACCGTCAGTCTTCTCGACCGACGCATTGTGACCAAGCGCTACGGCACGGCGATTTTAAATTCTCTGCCGCCCTTTAGACGCGAAATAGCCTAGCGCTTAATTTCGAGGTTTATTGCAAATGAAAAAGATTCGTAAAAGCATTGGAGGTTAGCGAACCTCTAACGCATAATCCGCTCCAGTACCGCTGCGTTCGAGAAGTCATAAATCAGGCCTACGCATATGGCTCAGTGACTAGACACAACCGCAGGAACACCAGCTATCACCATCCTATTTAGAGTTTAAGATGATCAAAAAACTTATTGCCGCGCTGTCCCTCTTTCCAGCCCTAACGCTGGGTATCAGTACCGCACAGGCCAGTGACGTAGATTTGGTGGGCACCATGGGTGCACTGCAATACTTCGCGCACAAAACACACCTATCGCTAAACGCTAAGAATCAAGAGCTGGCTAACTTCTACGCGCATGAAATAGAAGAGCAGCTCGAAGAGCTCGAAGGCATTAAGCAATATCACGGTCAACCCATCGGTCAACTGAGTAAGAGCATGCTGGTGCCCGCGTTTGAAACCTTTGAAACCGCACTAAAGAAAGGCGACTGGGACGCGGCTCAACAGACATTCAAAGCGATGATAAACACCTGCAACGTCTGTCACCAAGCCACTCAACACGGCTTTATCAAGATCGAATTAAGCGACAAAAACCCGTATATACAAGCCTTCGAGATGTAATATGGGGCAGGTACATCAAGCCATAGCCTGCGAACTAGCAGATGTCGCCCAGCACCTGCAAGCGCTCGACCTTTGGGACTCCCACCCCCCGAGTGAAACGGCACTGGCCAGCCAAGAGCCCTTTTGTGTCGACACCCTGAGTTTCCCTCAATGGCTACAGTTCATCTTCTTAACGCGCATGACTAGCCTCTGCGAACAAGCGTTACCACTGCCCAGTAAATGTGGTGTAGCCCCGTTGTGTGAAGAGTACTTTCGCCCGCTTCACCTCAAAAGCGGACCACTGCACGTGACGCTCACGCGGATTGACCAAATCCTTGAGCGACGCTAACCACTCCCTCGCCCTAGTCCACTAACGACTAAGTAATCACCAACCTATAACACCTTGCTCTTTTCCAATCGTTGCCCCAATGCATACAATAGAAGCATTGCCGTTATTATCGGTGGGAGAAGTCTGTGACCAGTATCAATAACATCAGCAATGCCAACATCATCAACAGCAGCCTTGAACGCATCCAGCAAAGTAATCAACGCCTCAGCTCTGGGCTGCGAATCAACTCGGCCGCCGATGATGCCGCAGGCCTAGCCATCAGCACCGGCTTCAGCACCCGTGTTGATGCCTTCGACCAGTCCGCCCGCAACGCCAACGACGGTATATCTCTGACACAAGCCGCCGACGGCAACCTCAGCTCGATTACCGAAAATTTTCAGCGTTTGCGTGAATTGAGCGTACAAGCGGCCAATGGCACCCTCAACGACAGCGACAGACAAGCGCTGAACACAGAGGCCAAGCAGCTCACCTCTGAGATTAACCGCATCAGTGAGTCGGCTAACTTTAACGGCAAGAAACTATTCAGCGAAGATTCGCAATTGGATTTACAAGTAGGCCCGGATGCTGGGGACGTCATCAATATCGGCACCGATAACTTACAACAAAAACTCCAAGAGCTCGGCCTTGACGATATAGATTTGAGCAGCCAGAGCGGCGCGCAAGCGGCTCTCGGTAGCATCGATGACTCTCTTGCTGAGGTCAACGTTCAGCGCAGTGAGTTCGGCGCACTGAATAACCGCCTAACCTCCACCGTCAGCAACCTGCAGCAAAGTAGTATTGACAGCGAACAGGCACGTTCACGGATTGCCGACGCCGACTTTGCTAAAGAAGTCGCCGAGCAAGTACGCAATGAAATACTGTTGAAAAGTGGTATAGCCGTGCAAACCCAAGCCAATCAGCGCAGCGACTTAGTACTGCAACTGCTGACCGGCACCTAGCTCAGCAGGCCAGCCAGTACGCGAGACCGGCACTCAATTGCGGCGTTGCTCAGGTCTGTGAAATTACGTGTCTGCCTGACTAGGCAGCTCGACAGCAACCTCGCCGCCGTCAGTACTCATGAATATTTCACTGGGTAGCCAGAAACTGAAACAGCGGCCCTTGCCCCTATTCACTGATGACGCTTACGCCCCTGCTACGCAAAACGGAAAACATTTAACCAATGCCCAGCCGCTGGTCTCAAAGCATTGTCGGAACTTGGGGCAATGGCGAGAAAACTGCTGGGACTGGCCAGCGTAGAGTAGCCACAAACGTCCAACAGCACGACCAGACACGGATGGATTTTGTGGGTTAAACGTAAAAAGGGTTTCCTTCAGAAAAACGCTCTGCCAATATTTTTCAAGTCATTGGATGCGCTGAACCGCCTATTGAATATGTTCGGGCTGCGCTGTGTATTTCACATAGCTATACACACTGAAACATAGGCACAAGTGTTGCCGCTTTCACCTGACCTAAGAAGCCTTTAAGAAACCCTCAATGTCTGCCGCTGGCATAGGTTTAGCAAACAAGTAACCCTGCAAATACTCACAACCCTGATCGCGTAACCACTGCGCCTGAGCTTCGGTTTCAACCCCCTCAGCAACCAACTGCAACCCCATACCGTGGGCCAAACCGATAATCGAGCGAGTAATGCACTGATCGTCTTCGTCTTTAGGCAAGCCATCGACAAAGGACTTATCAACTTTCAACTTATTCACAGGTAAAAGTTTAAGCCGTGACAGGGATGAATAACCGGTACCAAAGTCATCAATCGCCAGCCCCACACCCAGCTCACCCAGCTCCGCTAGTTGTGAGCAAAGCAGCTCCGACTCTTGGCTGATCAACTCCTCGACGATTTCCAGCTCTAGACAGCTGCCGGGCAGGTTAAACTCCTGTAAAAGTGCGCGTACCTGCGGCACCAGCGCAGAACCGTATAACTGCTCTGCGGCAATATTGACCGACACCCAGCCAACGTTGAAACCTTGCCTTCTAAAGTCACTCAGATCACTGCACGCTTGGCGCAACATCAAATCACCCAGGCGGGTCATCAACCCCATCTCGGCGAGCAACGGTAAGAAAACACCGGGGGCGCGCAACCCACCTTCTGGGTGTTGCCAGCGCACTAGGGCCTCTAGGCCGATATCACCACCGCTCACATTCGAAACGATCGGCTGATAAAACGCCACCAACTGCCCCGAATCTAGGGCGTGCAATAGCTCGGTTTTTAATGAACGGCTAGCGGCAATCTGTTCCATCCATTCAGGTAAAAAATGGCGCACTGAACCCGCAGCCTGCGCCTTCGCACTGCGCATGGCCAGCTCAGCGCAGCGCATAGGATCACTAATTGGTTGCCCTTGCAGCGGGTACAACACCGCCCCCGTACTCGCGCTGAGCGATAAAGGCTTGTCAGCGTGCACGATGAAGGGCTCGACAAACGCGATCGCCAAGGCATCCAATACGGTTTGAAGTCGCACCGTATCGGTACCTTCCGGCAGCCAAAAAGCGAATTCATCGCCTGCCACTCTCGCCAACCAAGCATCGCCCTGCTGCGCAACCAACCGCAAACGATAAGCCACCTGGCAAAGCACGCTATCCCCTTCCTGCTGACCGTACAGGTCGTTGATCGCGGTGAAATCATCAAGCCCTAACAGCAACAACCCCCTAGAAGTCGATAAGACCCCCAGCGACTCAGCGTCACACTCTATTCGCTGTTGAAAATTACGCCGATTTTCCAGTCCCGTCAGGCGGTCCGTACGCTCAAGATAGTTCATTTTTTGGCGCGTATTGACCCACGATTCATACCCATTAGCCAGCGAGATGGCATCGGCGGCGGCGGCCACATAAGACATCTCTGCAACGTCCCAAGGCCGTGGACTGCCACAGTGTTCAACGCACAGCACTCCATACAGCCTACCGCCCAGGAAAATGGGCGCATCAAGCAGTGCAGCGATGTTTAACGGCGTTAGGTAATTGGCAGAAAATTCACAGGTACGAACGTCAACATGGGCATCACCCGCGTCGATTATACGGTCTTCGTTGATGGCTTTAAAATAAGCGGGAAAATCATCGGCGGATAAGCTCAAACCCTGCTCATACTTGTCAGCAGCGGCTATGTGGAGCATTTCACAATAAATACTGTCACGGCTATCATTGATTGACCAGACACTGGCTCTTGCCACACCCAGTTGCTCAGCACAGGCACGGGTTATGTCGCGCAGTTTGGTACTGTAATCTCGCTCAAGAAAACCCTCGGAGTGACACAACGTCAACAGCGATTGGTGCAGAACAACAAATTTCTTAGCGTAATCCATAGTTATCCAGCAATATCGAACGCAATATTCATAACCTGTTAACCAACCACAAAGCGCGTCAACCATGCAGTTCTAGTGCGGTAATCCGGCCTTACGGACAACCACAGACAATCCTATAATATTAGACCATTATCGATGCCGTTGTTTTATCATAAGAGCCTCATTCACAAGCTGTTTTGATGAGCCATCTACGATCGCATCACGCCCCTGGAGGCTTTGTGGAATCCCCCCGTGACATTCAAGCATTTCTCGATCGACACCAGCTCCCCAGCACATACGCACAACAAATACATGAGCACTTTCAGCCGCTGACAGAGCGCTTAGCTCATCGCAGGCAAGCGCAGGAGCGGCCGCTGGTTATCGGTCTTAATGGTTGTCAGGGGTCGGGTAAAACCACCTTGGCCCAAACGCTGGCTTGGCTGCTAAAGCAGGGTCACGAACTCAGCAGCTGCGTGCTCTCACTGGATGATTTCTACCTCACCCAGGCGGAGCGGCACCAGCTGGACTTGGATGTTCATCCACTGCTCGCCCAACGCGGCGTCCCGGGCACCCACGACACCAAGCTGGCAACGCAGCTACTCTGCCGCCTTAAAACCGGGCAGTGCCCGCTGGAAATCCCCGTATTCAATAAAGCCGATGACGAACGCGCCCCCGCAGAACAATGGCAACGTATTAGCACGACCCCTGACATCGTCATCATTGAGGGCTGGTGTTTGGGCGTGACGGCGCAAAATTTCTTAGAGTTGATTGAGCCGGTGAATGCCCTAGAGCGCCATGAAGACAGGGACGGCATCTGGCGACACTACGTCAACACCCAGTTACAGCAACACTATCAACCTCTGTTTGCCCTCATTGATACCATGATTATGCTGCAGGCGCCGTCCTTTGACTGCGTTTACCAGTGGCGTTTAGAGCAGGAAGAAAAACTGCGCACTCGCCTACAGCAAGATACGCAACAACACGCTGAACACTTAGGCCTTATGGACGCCCAACAATTAGATCGCTTTATTCAATCGTTTCAACGTTTGACACAACACGGGCTGGCTACCTTACCCGCACAGGTAGAACACCTTATCGTGTTAGATGAGAAGCGAAATATCGACAGCATCATCCATTCAGCATGAATCACAACACTGAGCGACAATGACCTATGTGGTATGCGGAAGGGGAATTAGGTAGGTGGGACTAGAAGAACGGCAGCTTGAAAAAATGTGCGGCTAAACCACAGCCGCCCCAAGGGAGATGATACAAAGGTACTTCGTTATTTATGTATCAGAATTTTGCGCCAATCCAAACCCACAATTTATCAGTATCCTGCCCCCCCTTACCTGAACTCGAAGTACCCTTGTCAAAAGCTGCGTATTTAACACCCGCAGAGTAGCTTTTACCAAATTTCTTGGCGTATATAACATTCAATTCATTACCCTGATCATCCCCGGAGGCGGTCGCTTCATCGTTGCTAAAATCATGGTAAATAACCGCCAACTTACCTCCGGCCACCTTAGTCGCGACACTCAAATACATGTCTTGCAGTCCCGCATTGGGCGTACCGAGGAACTGATCAGACCAACCGTTAAACTTATGCCCGGTTGCCAGTGGCGTGGCAAAACCGTAAGTGCCTTGGTCAGAACCGAGCACCTCGTAACCTAACTTAACCGTGATACCCGAGACAGCAACGCCACCTTCCAGCAACATATATTCTGCTTTTTTACTCACGCCCGACACGTCTTTTTCTTGGTCTGCGTACTCAAGGGCGTATAAGTACTTCACATCATCTACGCTCACAGCGCCTTTAAAGCTCACGCCATAGGTATCAATATCGACATCGGCACCAGCAGCTGGATCTTCGGTGAGCATGTAGCTGTAACCGGTTAGCGTACCCACTGGGGTTATATAGGAAAGGTTCAACAAGTGGTCAGCGGAGTCCACGTCCTTTGTATCGGAAAAGATGCGATTGCGCTCACTGATGTAGGCGTACTTAGCGGTGAAGGCATCGGCTTTATAGACGGTGGTCAAACCATCGAAGGTTTGACGGTTCTGGCGCCAGCCGACATGACCGATAAAGCGCTGTCCATCCCAAGCGATAACCTGACGACCGGCTTTGGCGACCAACCCGTTTTTCTTGCCCCCTGATTTGTATTGGATATAGGCTTGGTCTAATTCTGTGGTTTCCGGGTCGGCAATAACGGAGCTGGTAGGGTACTCGCCAAAGGTTGCATCGTTATATTCATCCATGTCCGCAACAACGCGCACATCTTCCATGCCTACCGTCGCCGAGAAGCCATCCATAGACCCAGTCGTGTAAGACAGACGAGTACGCACGGTCATGGCGTCAGCGCCTTTGGTTTCTTGATCAACACTTTCATAACGCATGCGAATATCTCCAGACGCATCACCCGTTTTAAACGCTTGGGTAAAAGAGCCCGCGGTTGCAAAAGAGGCTTGACCGGCAACCACCGTAGCAACCACCAATGCCAACAAGCTTAACTTTGAATATTTCATGGTTTCTTCTCCTAACGTTATAGTTTTTAAGGCAATAGAATTTTTTAAATTATCCGTCACTGGGCTTCAGATAATTACGCGGCTGCCACACTAGGCTTTCGCTTGGATTTTTTAGTTGTAGTAATAGGCTCTACCTTCCGTTGTTTTTCATACAGAAATTTTAAAACTTCAGAGCGAAGGCGCGTGTACTCAACGTCTTCAGCCAACGCCAATCGATCCCGGGGGCGCTCAAGGTTCACGTCTAAGATTTCACCCACGGTCGCCGCTGGCCCGTTGGTCATCATGACGATACGGTCTGATAGCAATACCGCCTCATCCACATCGTGGGTGATCATGATTACGGTATTGTTCAGCTCTGCCTGGATCTCCATCAGGGAGTCCTGCATATGTGCACGGGTAAGCGCATCCAGTGCGCCGAAGGGCTCATCCATCAACAGGACATCGGGCTGCATAGCCAGAGCGCGGGCAATACCCACCCGCTGCTTCATGCCGCCGGATATCTCATTTGGGCGTTTATCCATTGCATGATCCATATGTACAAGCTGTAGGTTGTACTCAATCCACTCTCTCTTTTCGGCCTTCGATTTTGGCGCAGCGCTGTTACGACCAAATACCTGGTCAACCGCCAGCTCAACATTTTCGTAGGCGCTTAACCAAGGCAACAGCGAGTGATTCTGAAAAACCACCGCACGTTCAGGCCCAGGTTCTGTCACCTCTTTACCATTGAGAATGACGCCGCCCTGTGAAGCCTGATAAAGACCCGCAACAATATTAAGCACTGTTGACTTACCACAGCCCGAGTGGCCAATCAGCGAAACAAACTCTCCCTTAGCGATTTTCAAGTTCACGCCCTGCAGTGCGGTGAAATCGCCCTTAGGGGTTGGGAAAACCATATCGACGTGACTGATGTCCAACAAAGTACTCATAGTGTTCATTCCTGTATTCATTCGATTTACTGCACATCACTCGTTTAAAGTGGGTGTCGTGTATCAGCGTGTCGCCGAAGATTTATCCCAAGAAAAATAACGCTGTAGCTGCATCACGGTGCGATCGAGCAGATAACCAATCAGACCAATAGTAATCACCGCCGCCATGATTCGACTCAACGATGCAGAACTTCCATTCTGGAATTCATCCCAGACAAACTTTCCCAACCCTGGGTTTTGCGCCAGCATTTCAGCGGCAATCAACACCATCCAAGCAATACTCAAAGACAGACGCATACCGGTAAATATCATCGGTACAGATGCAGGCAAGACAATTTTTTGCACATGTTTTAAGGGTACGAGACTCAACACTCGACTTACATTGACCAGATCACTGTCAATCGAAGCCACACCAACAGAGGTGTTGATAACCATTGGCCACAGGCAACACAGTGTGACCGTGACCATCGATACGATGAACGACTTGGAAAACATCGGATCAGACGAGGTGTACACCGCGCTCACTACCATGGTCACCAGCGGCAACCAAGCCAGCGGCGATACCGGTTTAAATATTTGAATAATGGGGTTAACCGCTGCATTGAGCGTTTTACTTAAACCAATGGTTATGCCTAACGGAATAGCAATGACCGCCGCCAATGAAAAACCGCTCAGCACGGTGACCAAACTTGTAGCGATTTGATCTACAAAGGTTTCCTTACCGGTGTAACGGCGTGTCTTAGCTTGGTAGCTAGGGTCCTTCGCAAGCCGCGCGGCGTTGCGCTTATCCTGACGCTCATAAAATGCAGCCGCTTTCTCACGCTCTACCGAGTGCTCGTTAGCCAGCGAGCCAAATTGTTCCCATACAGCCGATGGGCCAGGAAACTTACCTAACGAGGTGTCGATCTTCGCCGCCGCGCCGGACCAAAGTAAAAGAAACACAGCAAGCCCCGCCAAGGGAAGAGCAATGGCTTTCAATGCAATATCAAGCATTGAGCGCAAGGGGGCTGGTTCGACCGCCAGAGATTTAATCCAGCGACTTGTTGCACTTAAAGTCGTCATTTTCTACTCCTAAACCACCAACAAACTGAATTGTATTTTCGGGTATCACGCTGATACCCGAGAAAGTCCGAACTTAAAGTAGGTCGCCGTCCTTCAAACCAATGGTGAATTTATTGATGTACGCGTTAGGCTGGGTACCGTCATAAACGATGTCATCGATAAAGTGTTTTTGCGGCTTACGGAAGCCTGTCTCTTCAACAAAGTTAGGGAACTCAGTACTGCTGGCTAGGCCATCGGCAATCAATGACTGCGCGGCTTTTTCATAGATGTCCGGGCGGTAAACCTGCGCGGCTAGATCTTTGTACCAATCGTCTGATTTATCCTCTGAGATTTGCCCCCAGCGACGCATCTGCGTTAAATACCAGATGGCGTCAGAGTAATAGGGGTAGGTGGCGTTGTAGCGGAAGAAAACGTTAAAGTCTGGCACCGAGCGTTTGTCACCTTTTTCATATTCAAAGGTCCCGGTCATAGAGTTGGCGATCACATCATAATCCGCGCCTACGTAGTTCGATTGGGAAAGAATTTTCACGGCTTCAGGTCGGTTGGCGTTACCTTCTACATCCAGCCATTTAGCCGCACGAATTAAGGCACGGGTTAAGCGGATAGTGGTATTGGGATTTTCTTCAACAAACTTAGTTGACAAGCCAAACACTTTCTCTGGATTGTTTTTCCAAATCTCATAGTCGGTCACCACCGGTACGCCGATACCTTTAAACACCGCTTGCTGATTCCAGGGCTCACCCACGCAGTAACCATAAATTGTGCCGGCTTCTAACGTAGAGGGCATTTGTGGTGGTGGTGTAACCGACAAAAAGGCCTCAGCATCAATTTTTCCTGAGTTATCGCCTTTATGAGGCGCGTAGAATCCCGGGTGAATACCGCCAGCGGCCAACCAATAACGCAGTTCGTAGTTATGCGTTGAAACTGGAAAAACCATACCCATATTAAAAGGTTTTCCGGCGTCATTGTACTCTTCAACTACAGGCTTCAAGGAGTCGGCTTTGATTGGGTGTACAGGGCGACCGTCTTCCATCTTTGGAATATTCGGCAGCATCTTCTTCCAAACTTCGTTGGACACAGTAATGGCGTTGCCATTTAAATCCATAGAGAAAGGCGTAACAATTTTGGCCTTAGTGCCATAACCCATAGTTGCTGCAATCGGCTGACCTGCCAACATGTGAGCACCATCTAAGCGACCGTCAATCACGCCATCGAGCAGGACCTTCCAGTTTGCCTGCGCCTCAATCGTTACATAAAGCCCCTCGTCCTCAAAAAAGCCTTTTTCATAGGCTACCGCGATGGGCGCCATATCGGTCAATTTAATAAAGCCAAACTTAAGCTCTTCTTTTTCTGGGTATCCCAGCTCTTCTGCTGAAAACACCTGCATAGAAGATATAGACAGAGAAGGGAGCAAAACCGCAGCGGCAACAAACTTGGCCAGCGTGCGTCTCTTAAGCGCTTTTGATTTCTCAACTTTCTGTGACATGACGTTCTCCAGTAATGACAAAATACGTTTGAAGTTTCTAACCAGTGTTTTGCAACCGGCATGCCAACAGATTATTTTTCTCTAGAAAGTCGCATTATTTTAGGTTTGCCCAATGTCGACGCGCAGCCAAAAAATACAGCACCAGCTCAGGGCATAAATAAATGATGGTTTTTTACCCAACCACCCAAGAGCGCACCAACGTGTGTCACTGAACCAAGTTGGTGATTTATAAATGTCCCAAGCCAAAGCGCGCACGAAAAAAAACGCTTGGAATGAGTGCGAGCCCAAAAGTGTGCAAGCCTGATTTACAGCACCAACAGCGCCATACCCGACACCCAACCTGCGGGTTTCTCTTTCGCTTAGAGCGATATCACACGCGACAACTCAATATCGCAGACAAGCGAGCCCCGTCAGCCAGAAAATACGCTTAAGAGCAACAACATTAAGAGACGATCACGAACAAGGTCGCAGCCAACGGAAATACAAGTGAAAGCTCGCGGAATTAACCGGGCAGCAAATAGTTAGAAACGGGAAGGCGCTCACTTATAGACCAGACTGCACAGATAACAAGGCGCTAGCCGTCAGTCGCTTAGGTAAACCTGTGAACTGACGCCCGCTTTTAGAACATAGTGATGAATTAACGGTCAAATCAAGGGTTGGCACCAAGATGTAATAGATGGCGCCAGTAACTCACAATTTCTGTGGATAAGTATGTGCATGAACTGCCTAAAGGGGTGCCAAGCGGTGTCTCTCTGGGCCCCCAAACAAATCGTTCAAAAAACAACCAGAAGTGTTAATTCCCTTTATAATCAATTAGTTATATAAAAAACACAGTGGAATAATTAATTTATCATGTCCTCGATCACGCAAATCATATGTCAACAATTTTTTGTGGAAAACATTTGTCACATTAGACAGTTCGACTTCGCCAGTGCCGGTTTGTAAACACCCACTGCGTTGAATTACATGCCATTTAATTTATTTATTATTACTTGTCATTTAAGGGCCGAGAACAGGGTTGAAACTTTAATCTCAGCGCCATCGGCAAAATAAAACGTCATCAGTATTCCAAACAAAATTGGTTCACAGCACCTCAATACAGTCCATTCTGCTCACCGCCTTATTTTGCTTAATATCAAATAGTCATGTATTACGCACTGGAGAGGCACCTTGGCGGAGCTATACTCATGTTCAAAAATAATAAGTGGCCAACCCTCTATGCAGAACAAGAAAGTCCTCGCCGCGGTGCTGTATTCGCTCTGTACGCAGGTTCTGGCATCGACTACCACAACCGTAGATGACATTTTCTCGCTCTCCCTCGATGAATTGACCAATATCACGATCACCACCGGTAGCTTAATCTCTGGTTCGGCTGGTGAATCGCCAGCGGCGGTGACGGTCATCAGTCGTGATCAAATCGAAATGTCGGGGTCCAAGAACTTGGCCCACCTGATGGAACGACATGTCCCCGGCATGATTCTGATGACTCACTCTGAGGGTGAAAAAATAGGGCTTCGCGGGCACATTGCCGCCGAAAACTACAAACTCTTATTGCTCGTTAACGGTAAGAATGTCACTAACATGGTGTACGAGGGGGTCATCACTGAGATTGACCAGTGGGAGCTTGGGGATATTGAGCGCGTTGAGGTGATCAGCGGACCGGGCTCAGTCACCTACGGCACCGGCGCCATTGCTGGCGTTATTAACATCATCACCAAAACTTCTCGCAATGATCTGCCCAGATGGTCTGTTGGTGTGGCAAATAACGACGCCTATAACAGCGACGGCATTAACCTACAGTATTCGGGTGGCATTGGTGATTGGGGGCTGTACGCGTTTGCGTCCTACCGCGAAACGGACGGACTCAAAGCCCCAGATTATTACAGACTCAACACCAATGAACCCAGTGATAACCGCTACATAGGCAAAGGGCTTTCGGCGAGCGCCGGCCCACAGGAATACCAGGCTGATAGCTTTGGACGCCCACAAATTAAAGTGCATGTGGGCATTAACCGTGGCGATGACTTTAATGCGTGGCTACGCTACACGCAGTCTGGA
>Ga0209081_1000100_pt1 | contig 45094 bp, 39 predicted proteins | sample GOMGulsemesocosm_4_FD_184636 | JGI IMG/M metagenome (GOLD analysis project Ga0209081, IMG submission 184636) | Methane-oxidizing microbial communities from mesocosms in the Gulf of Mexico - GOM15B Gulf of Mexico (SPAdes) (version 2) | ecosystem: Environmental > Aquatic > Marine > Cold seeps... | reverse complement strand
TAGGTGAAGAAGGATTATTGCAACAACTAAAAAATCAAGGCTTTAGTGTGCAAAGATTTAAATGACTAAATCTAAATTGGTTAATTTCAGTATTTTAATAATGATTATCATTAAATCTTAAGGAGACTTTCTATACCATATTAATATCAATTATCATTATAATAATAAAGGTTTAATATGAATGATTTACTTAAATATAAGATAAATTCTTTTTCTACATATACAGTGGATAAAAACAGTACTAATATCATAAATACAAAGTCCTTGAAGGAAGTCAATGTGGAAGATTTTTTAGAAATATCCCACGTTCTTGACTCTTCTTATTTTTCATATACCATAGATCAGCATTTAAATTTTATAGATTTAGACAAAATTTAAAAGTATAATGAATGACAAATGAAAAAATGGATATAAAAGTGTTACAAAAGAAGTTTCTTAAGTTAAAAAAAGATATATTGTCAGATAATTTAGATGACAATAGATTTTTCATTTTAAAAGAAAATGAAAAAAAGAGTAAATAAGTTTATTTAGCTAATAAACTTACATAATTTAAAATAGGATAGAGATGGAAGAGTGTTTTTTAATTAGTAGTTTTGAAGATGGTTATGTTGTAGATGATTTGGTACATGAAGAAGCGGCAGTAGAGTATTGTTCAACTGTATTAGATATACCTGTTGAAAAAATTCAATCGACGTCTTTAGATGGAGATGGTTTAGAATTGGTACTTTCTGATCTAAACTCAGAAGATATTCAAGATGATTGGTTTGTCAATCTTTGTAAAGTAAGTACGAAACTATAAGATTATTCTTAATAGTTTCGCACATAATACAAATTTAGTTTAAAAACTAAGCCAGTATTATTTTAAACTGTTCATTGACTTGATGACTTTGAACATCGTTAATCCCCGCTACATCTTCTAAGAGTCTATTTTTCGTAGTTTTCTTATGTTTAAAACTGCTACCTTGCAAATGTTTTTTTTCATTACTTAACTTATTTGCGGTATGCTCAAGTTTTATTGTTTCTCTTTTTCGTGATGTTCCTCCAATAAAAAAACTTTTAAAATTGTTATGTTCTATACATAAATTTTCAATATTCATAGCCAAGCCCTTACTTTTAAATCCCTCTAATAAACAAAGTAGATTTTCAAGATCATTTTTTTGACTAAAGTTTTTCATCATTTCACATTTTGAATCAGAGTATTGTAATAAACTCTCCACTACTTCAGTACTTTTTTCTTTGATTGCTTCTTCAAATTTCTTATCTGTATTTATAAATATCATATTCATCCCTTTTTTATTTCCACAATCATACAACATGAATTCTTAAAGTTTATTGATAATAATTATCATTTTTAATATAGTTTAAGTTTTTTATTAAATTTCATATAAAATGATAATAAATATCAATATTAATAAAAGGTTAAGATTAGTTACTCTAGAATTCTAATAATGATTATCAGTACTAGGAGAGAAAATGAAAGCCTGTATATATAAGCAAAGAGAATTTAAGATGTTACTTGTGGTCAAAATGAAAAAAGACTTAATTCAACCAACTGGTTGTACTTGTTAAAAGGAGAAGAAATGAGCGTATTAGTAATTGGTGGAGATAAAATTTCGCATATAGCAAAGATGTTACAAAGCCTTGGTGCAAAAAAAATAAATCACTGGGATGCAAGAAAAAAAAGTTCGGCTCCAAAGAAAAAAGTTCCCTTGGATACTGATTGTATTGTAATGCTTACCTCATTTCTAAATCATAACACCATGTTAAAGTATAAAAATGAAGCAAAGAAAAAAGCCATACCATTTATTTGCGCAAAAAGAAGTGTCAACTGTGTCTATGAAGAGTATGTAAAAATTATGGATATCAAAGATTGTGCTGATTGTTATGCAAAATGCGAGAGTAACTAACAAATGCTTTACTTCGACTGTAAAAATGATTTTGTAGGGTTTACACAAAATACTGAATTGCTTCCAAAAAACTTTGATAAATTTACATCTCAGAGAAGTTTACGTAAACTTTTTTTATCTTTGAGTAATAATGTACTTAAGGATTTTTGTAACTTTAGCAAAAAAGAGAGATACCAACTTAGTTTAATGCCCTTAAAAGAAGCTTTTGAGTACAAAATACAATCTATGCTACCTATGTCTTTTATTAAACCTTGTACACCTATAAGATCTTTTACTTTTGATATAAAATCAACCAAAGTAATTTTACATTATTTACACCCAAATAAGTCCAAGCAAATATTTGTATCTAATAAAAACTTGTTGCCCGTTGCAAGATTAATATCACATTGTTTTATCAATAATCAAATGCAGCTGTTACTAGATATAAATTTACTTTTTCACGAATTTGTTTATCAAAAGATTTCAAGACTTCATACTGGTAAAAGAGTAATAGATGAAGGAGATTCAATAACAATTAATTCCAATGATTCAACTCCTACAAAAATCTTTCCCTTTTGGAAAGACATTGATAAAAACAATTTAAATATAAAAAGTGATGTTAAAAAAGCGACCAAATGTATTCAAAATGGTGAATACTATCTCGTTTATTTGGTTTATCCAAAAACAGATACCTTTAGTAGGCATATACCCGTTATTGTTGATGTTCTAGAAGATATGGACTATAAAATAAAAGCCATACCCTATTCTCTTCGTTCAACACTAAGATAAAAAATAATAAATATAAATTTAAGGAGACATTATGAGCACAGGACTATTTTACGGAAGTAGTACAGGAAATACGCAAGAAGTAGCAGAAATGATAGCAAAAGCACTAGATGAAGAAATCGTTACTATAGATGTTGCTGATGAAGGATGTGATGCCATTAGTAAACATAACAAACTAATATTGGGTATTTCTACTTGGGGTGAAGGTGATTTACAAGATGATTGGGAAGATATCTGGGGTGATTTTTGTGATATTGATTTCAACGGAAAAACAGTTGCACTTTTTGGCTTAGGTGATCAAGATACTTATGGAGATGAGTTTGTTGACGCACTTGGTACTTTATATGAACAAGTTAAAACAGCAGGGGCTAATATAGTTGGTTTTACTTCAAGTGATGGATATGAACACGAGGCATCCAAAGCAGAACTTGATGGAGAATTTGTTGGCTTAGTAGTTGATGTAGATAATCAAGATGATTTAACACAGGAGAGAGTGGAAACATGGACGAGCAATATAAAAACATCGATTCTATAATTAATGAAATACTTGGTGTATTTTACATAGTTGTTCCAACATTTATTGTGGGAAGCATTACTTTTGTTTTTAAAGATGAACTATTAACAACTATTACAAATTTAAGTAAAAATTTGTTTTAATAAATTTTAGGCATAAAAAAAGGCCAAGTCACTTGACTTGGCCTTTTTTATTATTAGATTATTTTGAGCAATCTTCACATAAACCATACAATTGCATTGAATGACTTACAATTTTGAAGTTATTTTTTTTAGCAATTTTGTCTTGTCTTTTTTCTATTTCATTATCTAAAAATTCAATTATTTTTCCGCAAGAAGTACAAATCAAATGATCATGATGTGCTTTTGCATTACTTTCGTATTTTTTACCCTCAGTACCAAAAGCAATAGAAGTAATCAAGTGAACTTCTTCAAGAAAAGATAATGCTCTGTATACAGTTGCAATACCTATATTACTTTCTGGGTATGCTTTTTTGATGTCATTATATACATCTTCAGCACTTAAGTGATCAGTGGCAGTAATTAAAATATTTAAAACAATTTCTCGTTGTTCTGTATATTTTAAGCCTTTTTGTTTTACTATTTTTTTTAGCTCGTCAATTATCTCTTCGTTATTGCTCATAGTAAGATAACCCTCCAAATGTTGTAAAATTATTTATGGTTATAAATTGTTCTATATTAACATAATATTCTTAAAGATAGCTAGTAACTAGTACTTCAAAGGCAATATCATTTTATAGTAAAATAGATTTTACCTTTAAATATTCAAAGTTAATTTGATTAGATTATAATCTCGTCAGTTAATTTTTTTTCATTTGTTTTGTTTTTTTTCTTACCGTAAAGAGTATGATGCCAAAGTGCAAATCCACAGAATGCAACACCTGCGTAGATATGCGTTTTTTTCATCAATTTATTTTTCATAAACATAGAAGTTACTACTGTTGCCCCTAAAGTTGCAGTCATACCAATTTTTGCAGCTTCTTTTTTTAGCTCTAGGTCAATAGCCATATTATTGTTTCCTTTTTTTCCTTTTTTTCATAACTTTATAAGTTCCCTTACAAGTAGAAAAAGTTAATACAGCGGTCAAGGCTGTAGCGAGGGGAAGAAGAAGTGGCATATATTAGTCCTTTATAATAATAATTATCAGTATAATAGCATAAGATACATTATACAAAACTGATAATCACTATCTATATCAGAAGAATTATGCTTTTTTCACCTTCACACCTTTCATTGAGTTGAGTAACAATCCAATAGTTGTACCATTATGTAGTACCGCTGTTGTAATTGGAGTAAAAAAACCAAAAGCAGCACCAGCTAGTATCACGGAATTGATTCCAACGGTTGCATTAAAATTGTTATTAATCAGCTTCATTGTATTTTGAGCCAATTCTTTAGCATCAGCAACCGCTTCAATATCGTCTTTGAGTAAACTTACATCAGCAGTAGCTTTAGCAATATCAGCACCTTTAGACATACTAATACCAACATGTGCACTAATTAACGCAGGCGCATCATTAATTCCATCACCAATAAAAGCAACTTTTTTACCTTCATCCATAAGTTCTTTAACGATACTTGCTTTTTGAGTTGGTAATAAGGAAGCATATACCGTATCAATTCCAACTTCTTTTGCAATTTTATCTGCTTTATCTTGAGTATCACCCGTTAACATAATAGTATTTTTAACACCAAGTTTTTTTAAACGTTCAATGGTTTTTTTCGTATTACTTCTTAATCGATCTTCTAAACTAATAGTTCCTAAAAGTTTTTTCCCATATCCAACATATAAAAGAGTAAAGCCATTATTTAACATTTCATCAATCTGTTTTTTATGTTTTTTAAATGGTATTCCTTCATCTTCTTCTAAGAAGTGACGGCTTCCAATCAAAACATTTTTTCCATTGACTTGTGTTTTTACACCATGGGCAACAATGAATTCTACTTCTTCATGATGCATATGAACAAAACCTCTTTTTTTAGCAGCTTTTACAACAGCTTCAGCTACTGGATGAAAATAATGTTCTTCTGTACTTGCAGTTAAGTTGAGTAACTCATCTTCACTCCAATTCTCATCAAAAGATGTTACAGAAACAACTTCTAATTCACCTTCAGTTAAGGTACCTGTTTTATCAAAAATAAAAGTATCAGCACTATGTAAAGCTTCAACAGCTTTAGCACCTTTAATCATGATTCCTGCCTGTCCTGCTTTACTAATTGCAGATTTAAAAGCAACAGGGGTCGCAAGTTTTAAAGCACAAGAATAATCTGCTTGTAAGACAGAAGCTACTCTTTCAAAGTCTCGAGAGAATATATAAGACACTGCACCAAGTCCAAGAGTAACAGGTACAAGTTTATCTGCAAGTTTGGTTGCTTTTAATTGAACGGAGGATTTTTCACTTAGAGAGTTTTCAATATAGTGTTTGATTCTTTGAGTGGCTGTATCAGAACCAACATGTTCAGCCCAAATTTTAATACGCCCTTCTTCCATAACCGTTCCCGAAATCACTCTATCACTACGTTGTTTTTTTATAGGTTCAGCTTCACCTGTCATTGATACTTGATTAACACTGGCTTCTCCTGCAACAATATGCCCATCAATAGGTATTGTGCTACCAGCACCAACAACAACGATATCTCCAATTTCAATATCTTTTGTTTTGATCAATATTTCAGTTGTTTTACCATCTATTTCTTTTTCAATCCAAGCTTCTTCTACATTTGGTTTTGCCAATTGTTTTAATAAATCATCACTTTTATGTACAGTCGTTTCTTCAATATACTCACCCAACTCTAACATAGCATTTGCAGAATTAGCAGCAAGATAATCTTTTCTTACTATTGAAATAGCTACAGCACTGGCTTCAAGAAACTTTGAAGTTAGTCCTTCTTCAAATAGTTCTTTGGTCCCATCAATTAACAATGGCATACAAGCAGCAGTTGTAAGAGTAGCTTTAGCTTTATCATTACCAATCAGTGGTTCAGCAGCCAAGATAGCTCCAGCTCGAACTAAACCTTTTAACGAAGGTGCCTCATCTGAGATACATGGAGTACAACTCACATTAGTATTTATTTCTTCTAGAGCATTTTTAAAAGATAAGCTGCGAAGTTTCTCTTCAATTTTACTTTTGATATTCTTAGAAATATTAAAAACCAAAGAATTTGCCAGCTTATTTACACGTATACTCGTTACACCATCTATATCATTAAAATAGTGAATTAAACCATTGTCATCAATGTTATTATCTTTTAGGATATTGACTTTATAGCGAAGACGTTTAGAAGTTTCATGTACGAGTGAAAAACCTTCATTATTATTCATAATACTAACCTATTCTTGCGTTGTATCTAGTTCAGCTTGAGCATCTTCATAACGTTCTTTGAGTTCTTCCATTCCCATTTGAAACATTGAAGAACCTTTAGCAACTGTTTTAAACAATGACTCTTGCACTTTTTTATTTGTTAATAAATATCCAGCAGCAGCACCTATTAAAGCACCTTTTAAAAAGTCAGAACTGTTAAACCCACCAAGTGCTGATGAAACAGCATCAGCAGGACCAGCAGGGTTCTTTTGCCCTTTAGGGTTGTCATTTTGACTTAAATCGTAAAAAGGGTTTCCTCTTTTATTGGGTCTCTTGCTACTCCCACCTATAAATTTATTATAAGGATTGTTATTCATCTGTCTCTTCACCTTCTAATTCTTTAACTTCTTGCATTTGAGGTAATTCATCATAAGCTTGACCCAATTTTTCATCTAATATTTCAATGGCATAAATACCAGCCATTCCAACACTAACAGCAGTTAATGCTTTCATTAAGCCATTTGGTTGACCAAGAAAATTTGCAGCAGCTATTGCACTACCTGTTGCAATACCACCTTGTGTAGTCTTTTTAACCGTATCTTTAATAGCATCATTTGGACTCATTTGTCTTTGCATTGTTTTTTTATAATTTATGGTTCCAGAAACTATAGCTGAAGCCAAAGCTCCACTTACCACATGCCCAAGGACATTTCTAGGTGTACCAGTATTTATTTTGGGTATCATTATTCTTCCTCTTTCTCAATTTCAATTGTTGTACTCTTAGTTGTTTTTCTTGCTGTCTTTTTTTCTTTGATTACGTCAACCGTAGCTCCAACAGTATCTTGCAAGTCAGATGCAACATCTTTTGTTTTTTCTAAACTACAGGCTGCAAATTCTTTTGTTTTTGCAACACCTAATCCCAATGTTTCTTTAAGAATTCCAATTTTATTAAATGCAACTACAACTCCTGCTCCAATTGCTAATCCTACTACAAATGGTAATGCCATGACAGACTCCTTTTATTCTTCGTCTTTGTTTTTATTTAACATGTCTTTTACAACAACTGTACCTAATCCACCAAGTGCTAATCCACTTAGAAGCGCAATATTGCTATTTTGAAATAGTTGAGCTATTTTAGCTTGATCAACATCCCCTTGCATAGCGGATTCAAATACTTCTTGATACTCACCAAACTTGGTCATCATATCTTCTTGTGACTCTGTAGGAGAATCATTTTGAGTAAAGTTATAAGAAGTAGCCACTGCTTGTCTAAATTTTGGAAGATGACAATTATAAGAAGCTGCTTGAAGTTTATATAAAATTTCTCTCACATCTTCTTCGTTAACACATTCTAAAAGTTCTTCATACATAGCAATATTTTGAATTTCGTGCGCAACACCAATTTCAAAACACTCTATTAGATCATCAGGCACTTTTACTTTTTCATACCAATCATTATTAGGCACTTCAACCTCGTATCTTTCAAGTATAGTAATCAACGCACCATAATGTGATTGAACACTTTCAAGTATTTCATTTAAAGGTTCAACTTCTCCATGTTTGTCAATCATTTCACAATAAGTTTCATATAATCTAAACTGCTCATAGACTGTGATTCTAAGTACTTGATGTAAAACTGCTTGTTCTAAAGTTTCATCAACTTTTTTATTCAGTAGTAAAACTTCATCACTGTTATTTTCCACTTATGCAACCTCCTTCGCTAATTTATTAATCAATTCAGTAATTTCTTCTTGATTCTCGCCTTTAACCAAATCTTCCCACACAGAAGAAGGGAAAATAGAAGGATCATATGAAATCGTCACTGAGGCAACTATTTTATTGATTTTAATACTTTTAATACCAATAATTTTTTTGGGTAAATCCTCTATATCTTGTAGAGATATCGAATTACTTTCTTTGGTGATTTTTGGATTAACTCGAACTCTTAATCGTCCCTTTACATGGTGTATGATGGTAAAATACCCTGCTATATTAATAATATCTTCAGTATTGATCACTTATATTTCCTTTTATTAGTCTAATTTTTCCAGAGCCAACTTTAAGTATAACTTAAAGTAAAACTACAATCATTCTCAAAAAGGACTATCAAGTGATAATCAAATAAAAAGAATTGCTTATATTTTGGAATGATTTTGATTGGTATAGATTGGCTTATTATAGCCAAATTATGTACGAATGAAAAGAATAAACTCTATGTTTATTCTTTTTTAATGACAGCTCTCACATAGACCATAGATAGTCATGATGTGATCTTTTAAGATAAAATTGTGACTTTTTGAAACCAATATTTGTTGGTCTTCAATAACATCATCAGTAAACTCAATAATTACATGACAATTGGTACAAATCATATGATCATGATGTATTGAGATATTTAATTCATATCGCTTAGCGCCATCTCCAACATCCAAAGATTTAATAATGTTCATTTCTTCAAAAAACTTAACTGTTCTATAAACTGTAGCTATTCCCATGTCAATTTTGTACATATTTTTTGCGATATTACAGATTTGCTCAGCACTTAAGTGATCATCACTAAAATAGAGTATCTTTAATATATAATCTTTTTGAATAGAGTTTTTAAATCCTGACTTTGCAACAGATTTTTTAAAATTTTTTAAAAATTGTTCAAAACTTACTTCATGTTTTCTCATTTGCACGCCTTTATTATTAGAAATTATATTTTAAAATTTTAATCTTGAAAACCACACAAATTAACAATTTAATAATGAGTATCATTTTCTTATGAGATAGTAACAATATTATGCTTAACTGAACATTAATGATAATAATTCTCGTTTTAATATTCAATTAAGACAATAATAGTTATAATTTTGATAATCGTTTTCATCTAATAATATTAGAAGTTATCTTTTAACTTTCTAATAAGAACGAAAAATAAATAGTTAGGCTTAGTATGATGTTACAAGTAGGTATGGGATTAATAGGAACAGTTGCGAGATCTGCGGCATTTGGAGTAATTGCTGGAAAAATATTTGATTCATTGGTGTTGTCAAAAATCAATGACAGTAATGATAGTAAAAAATGGATGAGACAAACCAAACTTGAAACGTACTCTTTATTCTGTGACAAAATTTTAACTGCTCGAATTGGAACACTTTCAAATGAAGATTTTTTACAATTAAAACAGTGTGCTACTAAAACAATTCTACTCATCGAAGACAGAACATTGATTAATCATATCAACAATTATCTTCTAACTTCAAATACAATGTTTTCAACAAATGAAGAAATTAATCAACAAGAAGTTACAAAGTTTAACAAAAGTGGATTAAATATTATTCAGCTACTAAACAGAAATTTAAAAGAGTAAGCTAATTTCAATTTGTTTTTATAACATTACAATATTTCAAACTGATACATAGAACATACACTATTCTTTATTATACTTCTTTTTGCACAATGTGCTAAGGGGTATATATGAATTTTCTAAATAACATAGGGATTAAATCCAAACTGTTGCTATTATTAGCTTTTCCATTAATGGGTATGGTATATTTATCCTCTACTAAAACCTATGAAACTTATCAAAAATACAAAACCATGGAACAAATAGAAGTTATCGTGGCATTATCTTCAAATATCTCAGCATTGGTACATGAAACACAAAAAGAAAGAGAATATTCAACCAATTACTTAGTCAGTAATGATTCAAGTATGAGAAACAAAGTGTTAAGTCAAATAAAAAATACTGACAAAAAAATAAACACCTTAAATACTTATGTTAAAACAATTGATTTTCAAAATTACCCTAAGAAGTTAAAAGTGAATTTAAATAATGTATTATCAGAAATATCTGCTTTTAATAATACAAGAAAAACAATTCTGGAAAATGACATGAGTTTCGAGCAAGTCATCAAATATTATTCCAATATTAATAATGAACTATTAAACAACATTGTTTTGATTGCTAAGTTTACTGATGACTTAAAAGTATCTCAAGAATTGACAGCCTATTCTAGTTTTCTTTTTGCTAAAGAAAAAGCTAGTATTGAAAGTTCACTGGCCTCCAATACTTTATTACGAGATTCTTTTGCTTTAGGTATGAGAGCTTGGTTTAATAATCTAATTGCAGAACAAAATTCATATATTAATAACTTTTTACAATATGCCAGTGAGGATATGAAAAAAAACTATCTCATCTCACTTGAGAATCTATCTTCAAAAGAGATTGATAGAATAAGAAAAGTTATGCTTGAAACAAATTCAATTGGTGGCTTTAATATAGATGCATCACATTGGTTTGAAACAATGAGTAAAAAAATAGATATTCTTAAAGAAATTGAAGATGAACTTGCCTACAACCTTAGAATTGATGACTTAAAACTTTTTGAGAGAATGGAACTAGCAGCACGACTAAGTGGCTTGATTCATGGTACACAGCTTGAAATTGCTGCATCTTCTGGATATATAAGTAGTCAAGGTAAACTATTTAAAGATGAACTCACAAAAAAAAGATATGGAACTGATTATAGAATCAAGGAATTAAAAGAGGCTTTTTCCGTTCAAGAAAAAAATTCGCAATTAGACAAAAGCACCTTAAATACAATTAAAGAAATAATTTCAGATTTAAATACTCTACCTGAAATGAGAAAAAATGTTGATACTATCAAACTTACCAATATTGAAGCCACAAATTACTTTACAAAAATAAATAAAAAGCTTTTACATACCTTTTCTTTAATATCAAATACAGCAACAAATATGAATGAAAGTAAAGACTTAACAGCTTTATATAGTTTTATAATGGCAAAAGAAAAAGCTGGAGTTGAAAGATCTATTGGAGCAAGTGCTTTTACACAAAATAAATTTATACCGGGTCAAAAAGAGCGTTTGGTTAAACTTATTACTGAGCAAGATAATTACTTGACTATTTTTAAACGTAACTCTACAGAAGAAATGTTGGCGTTTTACAATGACGCTATCAATGAAGAAAAAGTGAAAAGTCAAATTTTTGACGAAGTAGATAATTTACGAAAGATTGCTTTAAATAGCAATGAGGTTGGTGGATTTGGGATTAAAAATGGACACTGGATAACGCAAGTAAACACAAAAAAACAGAAGTTAAAAAATACTGATGATTATATATCAAATATTATCAACACAGATATTAAAAACAACAAAAATGATTTTTTCAAAAAGTTTATTACCACTGAAATCTTAACTTTATTGGCACTGATTCTTGTTCTTTTAAGTAGCAAATTTCTTTCACGTAATATTATTCAAGCCTTAGAAGAATTCAAAATAGGATTGGGCCATTTTTTTGAATATGCAGTTAGAGAAAAAGATGAATTAGAGCCAATGATAGTCAGAGGTCATGATGAATTTTCACAAATGACAAAAGAGATGAATCACCAAATAATTAAAACGGAAGCGCTCATTGAACAAGACAAAAAAGTAGTAAGTGAAATAGATGATGTAATAGGAAAAGTACTCAGCGGATTTTTTTGTTACTCAGTTAAAGAAAAAGGTGCTACAAAAGAAGTCGAAGCTTTAAGGCGTAGTATTAATACAATGTTAGAACATACAAAAGGGAAACTTGATAATATCAACCTGATTTTGGATAATTATGCCTCAAATAATTTCAATTTCGAACTCCACGAAAAACACACCAAAACTGGGATGAGTGGCGACTTAGGCTCACTGTTTAGTTCAAGTGTGTTATTAGGAGATAATATCTCACAGTTAATGGCTATGATTAAAAATGCAGGTGGAGAGCTTCACATTAACACCAATACTTTAAATACATCATCACAAACATTATCTACTTCTTCAAATGAACAAGCAGCTTCCCTGGAAGAAACGGCAGCTGCTATTGAGCAAATAACTGCCAATATACAAGCCAATTCACACAATGTTGAAAATATGGCACAACTTTCGGATGAATTAAACCAAACAGCCAATGATGGTAGAGAACTGGCGTCAAAGACTTCAAGAGCAATGGATGAAATCAATGATAAAGTCTCAGCCATTAATGATGCTATTCAAATAATAGATCAGATAGCATTTCAAACAAACATATTATCTCTAAATGCTGCAGTTGAAGCAGCAACTGCAGGTGAGTCAGGAAAAGGTTTTGCTGTTGTTGCCCAAGAAGTCCGAAATTTAGCAGCAAGAAGTGCAGATGCTGCCAATGAAATCAAATCACTTGTAGAAGTTGCTTCAGTAAAATCAAAAGATGGGAAAACCATAGCCAACAATATGATTGGTGGATATGAGAGTTTAAATGAAAAAGTCATTCAAACAAAACAAATGATAGATGATGTATCACAAGCAACTAAAGAACAAGAAGAAGGAATGATACAAATTAATGATGCCATAAATTCTTTGGATCAAGTCACCCAAGAAAATGCCTCTACTTCTTCACAAATAGATAACTTATCAACAGGTGTATCCCAGTTATCAACTCGTCTTATTAATATAACTTCAAAGGCAAATCTTTCTGAAGAAGTACATAGAAAAGTAAGTGACATTGAGTTAACTCAAGTTATTGCCAAGTTTAAAAATGACCATATTAACTTCAAAGATGAACATTTTTCTAAACTTGATAGTAAAACAAAATGGGATGTTGAAAAATGCCACACTTGTGATTTGGGTAACTGGATTCAAAGCAGTGAAAACGCTAATGCTGATTATGTTAATAATAAGGAATGGGAACTTCTAAAAACTCATCACAGCAGTTTGCATAACAATTTGCATGATTATGTACATCAAAATTCACAAAGTAGTAATAATAATATACTACAAACTTGCGCTGATATTATTGAAAAAAATACCCTTGATATGTTTAAAAGTTTAGATGATGTTTTACTGATAAATTCAAACGTGATAAATAAAAGTTAAGAAAGGAGTCTATCAACTAATAGTTGATAGACCAAATTTAGTAAAGTATTATTATTTAAACTTACTGTATGAATCGTTTAATCTTGTGTATAAAGTATCAAAGTCAACATTGTCAAGAGTATCAAGGATTTCAACCATTACAACATTATCTTCTTGCGTACCCCAGATTTTTATGTAAGTACCCTCTTTATATCCATTGTCTTGTCTAAATTGATTCAGACAATTTTTTCCTATATAAAGCTTTTGCAACCAATTAAATGATAACCCAGCAATTTTACATGTTCTAAAAAATTGATCAATAAATCGTTCTATTCCACTGAAAGATGGCATATTCCCTGTTTCAATTGCTAAAGCGATATAAGATAATTTTTCAGATTCTTTAATCATAATTTTAACATCAACATCTTCTGCTGCTTCATAAATACAATGTGTATTTACTAAAGATACAGCTTTTGGGACATTTGTTTCTTGTAAAATATAACTCATTAAGAAATGCCAAATATCAACAAGTTCAACATGAATGTTGTTCATATCAGGTTCTGCTGCAATATTTTTCCAGTGTTTCCAAGGTGCTGAATCAATTAACTCTGCAACTTCCATATGGATACATCTTAACCAATTGATTTCTTTATTATATTTATTAACACCCAATTCCCAATTTTTCCCATTGGTAGAATCATTGAGTTCTTTTTGTAATAAAAACATATCTTCTAATTTATGAGGGAAACTTGATGCTTCTTCTAATAAAGAGGCTAGAGGTAAACACTCTTCAATTACATTATCAAGTGTAGTATTTGGTAATTCTTTTTCACCTTTTAACAGATGAACTATTAATGAAACCGTATAAGGGATATCATCTTTTGATTCCCAGTCTAAAATATCAGCAGGTTTAACACCGATATATTTAGCAAAATCTTCTATTGTTAAAAAACCCAAGGTTTTAGTTACTATTTTTAAATCTTCATATAACAAATTCTTCTCCTAAAGTTGTAACAAATTAAAAAAAATGAACACTTCATTTTTAATTTACTATTTTCAAAAAGTATAGAATTTTACACAAAAATAACTTCAATGCACCATAGGTCAATTATAATGGCAACTCTATTTTAAACACTGCACCTAAAGAAGAATTTGAAACTGTTAATTTACCATGACTGTGCTGTTCAATAATGGTTTTACTCATGTACAAACCAAGTCCAGTACCATTTTTGTTATGTTTTGTGGAGAAATAAGAGTCAAAAACTTTTCCAATAACCTCAGAAGGAATTCCTCCTGCATTATCTTCAATTTCTATAACTGCATATGTTTGGGTCACATAAGTTTTAATATTAATTTCTCTATGATCAAGTTCATTTTCAAGCATAACATCGCGAGCATTTTTAATGATATTAATTAATACTTGAATGATTTCATTAACATGAACGGAAATTACTCGATTTTCAGGCTTATCGAAGTTAACTTTAATGGAGTCGATATTAAGCATATAAGATAAAAAATCAACAGCTTTTAAAACCAGTTCATTTAATGCAATTTCATTTTTTTCTTTATTGGGTTTAAAGAAGTCTCTAAAGTCTTCAATGGTATTTGTCATATAATCAATTTGTATATTCACATCAGATAACACTTGCTCCAATAACTCATCACTAATATCATCTCCCAACATACGTGTCAAAGGAAGTTTCTGAACTAGTATTGAAATAGTTTGTAAAGGTTGTCTCCATTGGTGTGCAATCATACTAATCATTTCACCCATAGCTGCAGATTTTGACTGTTGAGTTAACATCTCTTGTTGTTCTTCAAGAACTTTTTGAGCAGTAATATCTTGTCTAATAGCATCATAGCCCACTACAACATTATCATCATTAAAAGCGGGGAGTACTTTGGCTTCAACCCAATAAGAATTCCCATCTTTATTTAGATTTTTAATCTCACCTTTCCAAATATTACCAGTTTGTATGTGACTCCACAATTCTTGATACATAGTATCTTTCATATCAGGGTGTCTGACAATACTATGGGCTTGACCAATAAGTTCATCTCTACTGTAACCACTTATTTCACAAAATGCGTCTGTAACTTGAGTAATATTTCCAGACAAATCCGTACTAGACATTATTATATATTGATTTATTAAATTATAGAAATGTTTAAGTTGGTTTTCTAATTTGTTATCATTTTGAGAATATTGTTTTAATATATTTGAAAAATTCATTTCAAATATATTATTGATTTCTTTTTGTATTTCATAAGAGCTAATTTCATTTTTTTCAAAGTAATACACAATTGAATTTTTAAAAGATTTTAATATTATATATAGTTCAAATTCTTTTATTTTATTTTGTTTAAAATATTGTAGTAAAGGACTAATTAACTTGTACTTCTTGAGTGCTTCTTCTTCATTAATAGTTTGAATATAAAATTCCATTAAAGATGAAGCGTAAGCTTGAGTAAAATCCTCAGTATTTAAAACATATGTTTTAAATATATCCTCCATTTCTTTATCTTCCATCCAATATTGAAAAATTTGTTTTTGATTATTTAATAAGTTCTGCACATGATTACTAAGAAACATACTATTTACCTATAATTTATTATTTTTGGCTAAATAACTGACACTGTTCCCCACTTGAATTTTTAACAACAACTGACGGAACTGTTTTGGACTTAAATCCATACATTTTACATCCATGGGGTCTTTGAGGTTCCCATGTAACATAATAATGTTTACATCTTTGACATACCACTCTTTTATTCATACAGAATTATAGCCAATTATCTATTAAGAATATAGTGAAGAAAGACAATAAATAATATTAGTAGATAGGTCGTTTATTGGAAAAGTTAAGTGTTAAAGAAAATTATATTTTATTTCATAATGAAGAAGGTGACGTATCTATACTTTAACTTTACTCTCAATTGCTTTGGCTAACGATAGGATATCTACATTTTCAAGACTAACACCAGTTGGGACACCTTGGGCAATTTTGCTAAAATTTATAGCATAATCTTGTAGTTTGTCCTCAATAAAAAGTATAAACGCATCATTTGATAAAGAAGGAGTGATAGCAAATAGTATTTCTTTTGTTTTGTGCTCACTTATAAAATCAATAAGACGCTCTAACATACTTTCTTCTAATTCACTGATTACAAAGTACTTTCCTGTAAACTGCTTTGACTCTTCAATGGTAAAAATATCCTTAGCACTTTGAACAATACACAATACGGTACCATCACGGTGATCATCAAGGCATATCTCGCAGATTTCATGTTCACTCATACATCCACACTTGGTACATCTATGAATAGAATTGATTGCATTCTCAATGCTATGTGCAATTTTAATGCCGCAATAATTATCATGCATAACAATGTGATAAGCAAGTCTTTGTGCTGATTTTTTTCCTATGGTGGGAAGTGATTCAAAAGCTTCTACAAGTTCGTAGAATTTGTCTAGTCCTAATTTCATATGGGATTATACCCAATCTTCATTAAAGTGAACTCTATTGGCCCAATTCAAACTTTAAAGTTAAAATTAAACCTAGTATTTATACAAGTTTAGGTAAAATCGCGAAAATAAATATCCGGAGACAAGAGTTTTGACTGATAAAGATTATTATGAATTATTAGAAGTAAGTAAAGATGCAGATAAAAGTTCTCTAAAAAAAGCATATAGAAAAATGGCCATGAAGTATCATCCTGACAAAAATCCAGATGATAAACAAGCTGAAGAAAACTTCAAAATGGTGAATGAAGCGTATCAAGTATTAAGTGATGATGAAAAAAGAAGTATTTATGATCGTCATGGAAAAGCTGGATTAGAAGGTCACGGTGCTAGAGGTGGTGCTGGTGGTTTTGGTGGTTTTGATGACTTAGGCTCAATATTTGAAGAAATGTTTGGTGGTAGTGGCTTTGGTGGCTTTGGCGGTGGTGGTCAAAGACGTGAGCGGAAAACATATCACTATAACTTAGATACAGGAGTTGAATTAAAAATTGATTTTAATGAAGCGGTATTTGGTTGTAACAAAGAAGTAAACTATACTTATAAAGACGCTTGTGAGCCATGTAAAGGTACAGGAGCAAAAACTGGAAAACTTAGTTCGTGTCCTGATTGTGCTGGTCAAGGTCAAGTGCATGTGAAGCAAGGATTTATGACTTTTTCTCAAACTTGTCCTAGATGTCAAGGAAGTGGTGAAGCAGTTAGTGATAAGTGTAATAAATGTTCTGGAAAAGGATATAAAAATCATAAATCTAGCTTCAAAGTTGATGTTCCTGAAGGTGTTAATGAAGGTAATAGAATCAGAGTTTCAAACAAAGGAAATATTGCTCCTGATGGCTCACGTGGTGATTTATACTTACAAATATCAGTTAAAGAAGATAAACACTTTGTAAGACATGATGATGATATCTATTATGAAGTGCCGATCTTTTTTACTCAAATAGCGCTAGGTTGTGATATTCAGATTCCAGGACTTCGAGGTGAGTTAGATCTTCATGTTCCAGCTTCTACTAAAGACAAAGAACAGTTTAAATTTTCAAATGAAGGTGTAAAATCTGTTCAAGGATATGGAAAAGGTGATTTGATCGTACAAGTTAAAATCAAATATCCAAATTCTGTAAATGATGAACAAAAAGAATTGTTAGAAAAACTACAAGAAAGTTTTGGATTACAAAGTAAACCCCATGAAAAATCTTTTGAAGGTATGTTCAAAAAAGCTAAAAAGTGGTTTTCTAACTAGTTATCAATCTCTAAACTCAAAAGATAATATTTTATCTTTTGAGTAACTCTTACAAGTAATCTCAAAGTAAAATAATTTACCCTACTTTATATAAATTAACAAAAAATACTAAATTAAGTAATAACTCATACCAATGAAAAATATATAAGTATGAAAGAAAAGTTGAAAGTTTACTTGTGAGTTTTACCTTTGATCTCGAAAGACCAAAGGTAAATTGATTTTAAGAGTGTACTAAGTTCGTTAATTCTTCTGAAGTTACTTCGTGGAAGTTTAAGTATTTATAAACACCCTCTTGGTTCTCAGCAGTAATTTTCTTAGGTACAATTTCCATGTACTCTGCTTTTGTTGGAATTCTTCCAAGAAGTGAAGTAACAGCTGCAACTTCAGCAGATCCAAGATAAACTTGAGCATCTTTACCAAGTCTGTTATCAAAGTTTCTTGTACTTGTACTAAATACAATTGCACCTTGAGCAACATTTGCTTGGTTACCCATACATAAAGAACAACCTGGAATTTCCATTCGCGCACCAGCTGCTCCTAAGATTGAATAATAACCTTCTTCTTGAAGTTGTTTTTCATCCATTTTTGTTGGAGGGGCTACCCATAGTTTAACAGGAACTGTACCTTCATCTTTAAGTACTTCACCTAATGCTCTGAATAATCCAATATTTGTCATACAAGAACCAACAAATACTTCATCAATTTTTTCATTTGGTCTAGATGGGTCTGCTAAAATTTCAGTTAATGTAGCAACATCATCTGGATCATTTGGACAAGCAAGAATTGGCTCAGTGATATCATTCATATTAATTTCAATGATTTCTGCATATTGTGCATCTTGATCAGCTTTTAATAATTCAGGGTTTGCAATCCAAGCTTTCATTTTGTCAGCTCTTCTTTGTAAAGTTCTAGCATCATCATAACCTTCTTCAATCATTTTTTCGATTAAAGCGATGTTTGAAGATAAGTACTCAATGATAGGTTCTTTGTCCAATTGAACTGAACAAGCTGCTGCTGATCTCTCGGCTGCACTATCAGATAATTCAAATGCTTGCTCAACTTTAAGTTCAGGTAAACCTTCAATTTCCATAATTTTACCTGCAAAGATATTCTTTTTATTCTTTTTAGGAACAGTTAATAAACCATCTTTGATTGCTTGATAAGGAATAGCGTTAACCATATCTCTTAAAGTAATTCCTGGTTGCATCTCACCTTTAAATCTAATAAGTACAGATTCAGGCATAGTTAAAGGCATAGACCCTGTAACTCCTGCAAATGCAATAAGTCCAGATCCAGCAGGGAAAGACATACCAATTGGGAATCTTGTATGAGAATCTCCACCAGTACCAACAGTATCTGGTAAACATAATCTATTTAACCAAGAGTGAATTACACCATCACCTGGTCTTAAAGTAACACCAGCTCTTGAAGTAATGAACTCTGGTAATGTATGTTGTAAATTAATATCTGCTGGTTTTGGGTAAGCAGCAGTGTGACAGAATGATTGCATAACCATATCAGCACCAAAAGAAAGTGCTGCTAGTTCTTTAATCTCATCTCTAGTCATTGGTCCAGTTGTATCTTGGCTTCCAACAGTAGTAGCAATTGGCTCACAGTAAACACCTGGTTTGATACCAGTAGTTCCACAAGCTTTTCCTACCATTTTTTGAGCTTGAGTAAACCCTTTTCCATTATCTTCTGGTTGAGCAGGAGCTAAAAATACATCTGAAGACGGTAAATTTAAAGCATGTCTAGCTTTTGCAGTTAAACCTTTACCAATAATTAAAGGAATTCTTCCACCAGCTCTCATTTCATCTGTTAAAGTATTAGGTGAAAGACTGAATTTTGATACAACTTCACCATCTTTTTCAATGACACCAGCATATGGTTTAACGGTAATTACATCACCAGTTTCAAGTGCATCAACATCAGTTTCAATTGGTAAACAACCTGAATCTTCAGCTGTGTTAAAGAAAATAGGCGCAATTGTAGAACCAAGTACTACTCCACCAGTTCTTTTATTAGGAACTCCTGGGATATCTCGTCCCATGTGCCATTGAACAGAGTTAATTCCAGATTTTCTAGAACTACCTGTTCCAACTACATCACCAACATATGCTAAAGGATAACCTTTTTTCTTAAGTTGTGACATAGTATCAAGTGGATTTTCCATTCTTGATTGTAGCATTGACGTTGCATGCATTGGAATGTCAGAACGAGTAAAGGCAACAGTTGCAGGAGATAAATCATCAGTGTTTGTTTCACCTGGGATTTTATATACTGTAACAGTAATTTCTTCATCAAGTGCTGGTTTATTTGTAAACCACTCAGCATTAGCCCAAGACTCAATAACTTCTTTAGCTTTTACATTTCCAGCATCAGCTAATTCTTTTACATCATTGAATGAATCATAAACTAAAATTGTATTTTTCAGTTGTGTCGCAGCACAGGTAGAAACTTCTCCGTCAATTTTTAAAGCATCAATTAATGGAGTAACATTATAACCACCCATCATTGTTCCTAAAATTTCAACAGCTTTTACAGTACTAATAGCACTTGAAGTTGTAGTCCCTTGTACAACATCGTTTAAAAAAGCAGCTTTAACGTAAGCAGCATCATCAACACCTGGGTTGATTTTATTTTCGAATAAATTTAATAAAAAATCTTGTTCTTCAATTGAATCAGCTTTTAATAATTCAACTAACTGCGCCGTTTGTGCAGCAGTTAAAGCTAAAGGAGGAATCCCTAATTTAGCTCTTTCTTCAGTATGTGCTTTATATTCAGCAATTAAACTCATATATATCTCCTGTAATTTAATATCCGCTATTATATCATATCGTAACACTTTGTATTGTACAGTTTCTGCGTTTAGAACGAAAAAACAGTACTTTTGTATATTTTAGTTACATATAGCACAAATATCACGTTGAAAGTACACATTTTTACATTTAATTTACATTTTTTTCAAGATTAAAAGTTGTGATTTTATTTGCGTATATTTACTTTAATCTCAATTGTATGTACAATTTTTGTACATAAATTCAATTTTTGTTCATTCATATTTTAAATTACAAAACTATCTACTTAATATCTATTCTTCATTTAAATTGACAATTACTTATAAATTTTATATCTTATTAATTATTTATTTGTTAGCATTTAACAAATAGTCTAAACTAAGGTATTTTCCATGGGAAATTTGAACTTCGTCACAAAACCTACAAAACTAAAACCTTCCACAGATGCAAAGTGGAAAATATTAATTGCAGATGACGATATAGAGGTTCATAATATCACAAAGACTGTTTTAAGTAATTTTGAATTTGAAAATATTGGTTTAGAGTTTATTAGTGTTTTTAGTGGAAAAGAAGCTATAAAGACACTTAAAAACAGCACCAATATCGCAGTTATTTTACTTGATGTAGTCATGGAAACCAACGATGCAGGACTACAAGTAGTTAAATTCATTAGAGAAGAATTAAGTAATACAAGTATGCGAATTGTACTTCGTACAGGACAACCTGGAAGTGCACCAGAACAAGTAGTTATTAAACAATATCAAATTGATGACTACAAAGAGAAAACAGAATTAACTACTACAAAACTTTATACTACTTTATTAACATCACTTAGAACCTACAAAGCACTAAACAGTGTTGAGAAAAACAATATACAACTTTATAAAGAGCAGCAAAAATTAGTCTATTCACAAAAACTTCTAAAAAATATTCTAAACACCGTGCCAGCTCGTATTTGTTGGAAAGATTCTAATTCAGTGTTTCTAGGTGGTAATGCTTTATTTTTAGCTGATGCTGGATTAGATGATGAAACACAGCTTATTGGAAAAACCGACTATGATATGGTTTGGAAAGATTTAGCAGAAGTCTATATTGAAGATGACAAACTGGTTATGGATTCTGATATTGGAAAGATAAACTACACAGATACAGTGATTATTAAAGATAATAAAAAAATTACAGTATCTGTATCAAAGGTTCCTTTAAGAGATGAAACTAATAATATTATGGGAATTCTTTGTAGTTATACTGATATTTCAAAACAAGTTAAAGTTCAACATGAACTTAAAGAAAAAGAAACTTTATTATCTCAACAATCAAAAATGGCTGCCATGGGTGAGATGCTTGGAAACATCGCACATCAATGGAGACAACCACTATCGGTGATTACAACAGCAGCAAGTGGTATTCAAATTCAGCGTGACTTTGGTACATTAAAAGATGAAGAGTTGGTTCACGCCATGAAAGAAATCATGAAATCATCTAATTATCTTTCACAAACAATTGATGATTTTAGAGACTTTTTCAAACCCAATAAAGAAAAAACCTTTGTTGACCTAGAAGATATCATAGATAAAACGCTTGGTTTGGTTAGTTCTAAACTTAAAAACCTAGATATTAAAATCATTAAAAGTTTTGATAAACATAGTTTGTATGGCTTAGACAATGAACTAATACAAGCCTTTATGATTATTTTAAATAATACCACTGAAGCCTTTGAAAATAAAGATTTTGAAAAAGTACTTTTTATCAATATGATAAAACAAGAAAACAGTATTTCAATTTCATTTAAAGATAATGCAGGTGGAATACCTGAAGACATTATCACCAGAGTATTTGAACCCTACTTTACAACCAAACATAAATCACAGGGAACAGGAATTGGCCTTTATATGACAGAAGAAATAATTGTCAAACACATGAAGGGTAGTATAGAAGTGAAAAACGAGACATTTAAATATAATAATATAGAATACACGGGAGCTAATTTCACAATCAAGCTACCAACATAATATTAATTATAGTTTTACTAAATTTAAGGATTTGTTATGAATAAACTAAAATTTGCTAGTAAAAAAGAATCCAACAACTCTGGTGCTGCAAAAAATAAATGGAAAATACTTATTGCTGATGACGAACCAGAAGTTCATACTATCACAAAAACAGTACTCTCTAATTTTGAATTTGAAAACTCAAACCTAGAATTTATTAGCACATACAGCGGTGAAGAAACCATCAGAGTTTTAAAAGAGAACCCAGACACTGCAATCATATTATTAGATGTAGTAATGGAAACAGATGATGCTGGATTGGTTGTAGCAAAAACAATAAGAGATGATTTACAAAACCACTTAGTCCGTATAATTTTACGTACAGGACAACCTGGAAGTGCTCCTGAAAAAGATGTTATTAATAGATATGAAATTAATGATTATAAAGAAAAAACTGAATTAACTACAACCAAACTATATACAACTGTAATGAGTGCACTTCGTTCTTATAGAGATTTAACCACAATAGAGCAAAATAGAAAAGGCTTGAGTAAAATAATTGAAGCATCACGCTCTATCTTTGAACTTCACTCATTAGAGCTTTTTGCAGAAGGTGTATTAACACAGCTCATTTCTATTTTAAAATTGAATCATAATTCTATGATTTTAAAAGAAATGGAAGGGTTTACCTTAGAAAAGGAAAATGGACACTTTGAAGTAGTTGCAGCAACTGGAACCTTTAAACATAAATCATTTGAAGAAATATCAAACGAAGAAATTTTAGTATTAATCAATAAAGCAATTGCAGATAAAATGAGTTTCTTTGATAAAAACAATTATATCGGATATTTTAAAACTGAAAATGGAAAAGCAAATATTATATTTATGACAGGCTGTGAAGAGATTAATGACTTAGATAAAGATTTAATTGATATATTTTCTTCAAATGTATCAATTGCTTTTAATAATATCTATTTAAATAAAGAGATTATTGATACCCAATTAGAACTCATAGAAACACTGGGTGAAGTTGTTGAAAAACGTTCAAAAGAGACTTCTATACACGTACGAAGAGTGTCTAACTTATCATACTATTTAGCAATTGAATATGGTTTGAGTCAAAAAGAAGCCGTCATGTTACGTGTTGCTTCACCTATGCATGATATTGGGAAAATAGGCATTGCAGACGCCATTTTAATGAAACCAGGGAAGCTAGATGACGCTGAGTTCGAAGAAATGAAAAAACATGCGGAATTAGGACACGATATTTTAAAAAATTCAAAAAGAGAAATTCTTAAAAATGCTTCTATTATTGCTTTCCAACATCATGAAAAGTTTGATGGGAGTGGATATCCTAGAGGGATAAAAGGAAATGACATTCATATTTTTGGAAGAATATCTGCCATAGCAGATGTTTTTGATGCCCTTACACATAAAAGGTGTTATAAAGAACCTTGGCCAATTGAGAAAGTCACTGACTTATTAAAAGACGAAAGCGGTAAACATTTTGATCCAAAGCTGGTTGATATTATTCTTAATAATATTGATCATATTACTAAAAACATGGATAAAGGAGAACCTTACCGTTCTTAATTAAACATATATTTCGATAGTAAAACAAACACCATCTTGGGTATTTTGATACAATAATTTACCAGAATGGTGTTCTTCAATAATAAGTTTTGACATGTACAATCCCAATCCAGTTCCATTTTTTTCTGATTTTGTCGAAAAGTATGGATCAAAAATTTTATCATCAATATTTTTAGGAATCCCTCCTCCATTATCAGTAATTTCAACACGCACACCATTTTGAATATCATTGGTTGTAATACTTATTTTGGCTTCTTCAATATTTTTTTCCTCAAAATTATCTTGTGAATTTTTTAAAAGATTTAAAATAACTTGCATGAGTTCATGGGTAAATAGTTCTAATTCAATGGTTGAATTAAATTCTTTATTTATTTTGATTGATTTTGTTTGCATAGAAGTTTCAACAATATCTAAAGCTTGTTTAATTGAGTTATTAATGGTTACGAGTCTTTTTTCTTTTGTTGGTTTGTAAAAGTCCCTAAAATTGTCTATGGTCATAGATAAAGACTGGACATAGCGTTCAATATTATTTAACTTTGAATTTACAAAAGAATGTAATTCAACTTGACCTTCTTTTGTTAACATCACTTCATCATCTTCCCAAAGTGAGAGTTTGGTTTCTATTCCTATAGCATTGGCGGCAATGGCATTTAAGGGTTGCCTCCATTGATGTGCAATCATACTAATCATTTCACCTAACTGGGCCAATCTTGATTGTTGCTGTATCAATTTATCTTTTTTAGTTACTTCATGAACAGCTTCTTTAACTTTAACTTCCAAAACTTTCTTTTGGTCATCTAAGTTTTCAACTACTTTGTGATGTAAAAATAGATTTTTAAGTGCAACTGATATATTCGATAAAAAAATCAATAAAATATTTTGTTTAATATCACTAAACCCTAAATAGTTATTAATACTCAATAAATATATATGATTATCATCTATATCAAGATAAGCAATAAAATAATCACCTTCAGAAATATTAGTGCGTGTTTCAACAGCTTCATTTAACAGGGAGCTTAAATCACAATCAACATCACCAAAATGGTGGACTAAGTCATAGCTCATATTGTCATGCTTAATAAATCTGATTTCTTGCTTATCTAAAGACTCTGTTTGTCCAATATTAATAAATTTGTTCAATTCATTGACAATATTTTCAACCATCAATAAAAAAGATTGTTGTTCATATATAATCTTATTCGATTCAAGTATGGTTTCTAATCCCAATTTGCTGTTTCGAATAGATTCTAGTTCTTTGTATGAACGTAAAGCTGTTATTACAGAAGTATAGAGTTTTGTTGAAGTAAGTTCAGTTTTTTCTTTGTAATCGTTAATGTCATAATTGAGTATGATGTCTTTTTCAGGTGCGCTTCCTGGTTGACCTGTACGAAGAATAATCCGTACCAAATCATTATTTAATTCTTCACGTACTGCTTTAACAACCTTTAATCCTGCTTCGTTATTTTCCATAACAACATCCAATAAAACCAAAGCAATATTTCGATTGTTTTTTATAATATTAATAGCTTCGTTGGCATTAAATGCATGATGAAATTTCAAGGTTTTATTATCAAAAATCAGTTTTTTTAATACAGATTTTGTAATTGAGTGGACCTCTTCTTCATCATCAACAATAAGCATTTCCCAAGTATCTGTATTAAGTTTAATCTCTTTTTTATTATTAAATGTCAATTTTGGCATAGCAAATCCTATAATTTCTTTTATTTAATAAATTCAATATCATTCATCTCTATTACAAAAGATACCCCTTCATTTTCACCTGAGATACATTCAATCTTTCCATTAAAAGATGTGGTTACAATATTATACAAGATATTCATTCCCAAACCACTTCCACCATCTTCTCTGTTGGTTGTATAAAACGGGTCATAAATTCTAGGTAAATCTTCCTTCTTTATTCCTTTACCATTATCTGTATATTTCATCATTAAACTATTTCCCTCTAATTTCATAATTATATTAATAATTCCTTTTTCACCAGGGTTAAAACCGTGATGCAAAGAATTCATAACAAGATTAGTAATAATTTGAGAAAAAGAACCAGGATAACTATTAATTTTCATCTCTTTTGGACAGTCAACAAGAATTTTAATTTTAGTTTTTTTAGTAAAATTTCGTAAACTAACCAATACCTCTTCAATATAAACATTTAAGTTAAAAATTCTTTTTGCTTCACTAGATTGGTCAACAGCCACTTGTTTAAAACTTTTAATTAAATCAGCAGCTCTTACTAAATTTGCATTAATAGAATTTGCCAAATCATTTGAAGTATTTAAAAACTCTTCAAATTCTTCTTCACTCATATTTTCTTCTATATACAACTCTTTGATTTTTTTTGCAATATCAAGAAAATGTGTAATTCCAGTAAGACCCATCCCAACAGGCGTATTAATTTCATGTGCAACACCCGCGACCAAACCACCCAAACTTGCCATTTTTTCTGAGTGAATTAATTGATCTTGAGTATTGGTTAGATTGTTAAAAGTCACTTGAAGCTCACTGTTTGAGACTTCAAGTTCTTTTGTTCTTTCATAAACTTTTTGTTCAAGTTGCTCGTTGAGTAATTTTATTTCTTCTTGAACTTTTATTCTATCTTGAATTTCTTTTTCCATGATTTTATTTGACATGGATAATTTTTCCTGAACTACTTCCATTTGTTCAATATCAGTGACAAGTTTCAGTCTCATTTGATTAATAGCATTGGACATATTATCTAATACATCCATTTTTTCTTTTTTATACTTTTTATCTAATTTTAGAGGTTTATGGAGGTTTTCAATATCAAGGTTGTTGGCATAATCTGCCATTTTAAGCAAATGTTTAATAATTAGTTTGTGCACTAAAATAAGGAGCAATAAAGCCAAAATGAAAAACTTAAATAATTCGTTAATCACAATACCCAAGATATCATCAAAGAGTTTATCTTTAATCAATGCATAGGTTACTTGCACACGAACCAGTCCTAGTTTACTTGAGATGTCAGAGGAGAAATATTCAAGAGAAAATTTTAATTCTTTAAAGTCACTTGTTTGTTCTTCTCCTACAGAAATAAGGGATTTCCCTTTTTCTATAATTTCTATAAATACAACACCTTTTAATTTCATAGTTGAATCAAGCTGAATTTTAAGTTGAGTATCATCCATTTGCCATAATGAAAATGCCAATTGTTTTAAAACAGTTTTTTCAATCTGAATAAAACTATTATTAACTCTCTCCACTTCTAAATCATATTCATCTTTTAAATTAATTGCGCTGTAAACTAAGGTATATACCATACTAAATAAAAATAGATACCCAATTAGCTTAATCGTTAATCTTCTATCATTTATTTCATTTATTTGTACATCCATTACAAACTCCTAATACTCATTATAACTAATAATTTAAAATAAACTGTATAAATAACAACTATATCGTAAACATAAGTTTACTTTTAAATTATTACAGGAAATAAAATAATAATTATTTTTTAATCAAAAAATTTTATATATAATTAATATGAACTAATGATATAATCACCTTGTATTATTAAAATCCCAAAAGGATAAAAAATGCAAAATTATGACTTTAAAACTTACACACAGCTTTTTAAACATATTTTAAATAACCATACAAATGATACTTTTTTAAATGAATTAGTTGATCAAAAATATCAACATATAAATGTGACTGAATTTGGTGACAGAGTAAAATATTTAGCTTATGCACTTAAAAACACAGGCATAAAACCCAATGATAATATTGCTATTTATATGAGTTCTTCACCCAATTGGCTTATTGTTGATTTTGCAATCCAATTAATAGGAGCCATTAGTGTTCCAATTTTTGCCAATATATCAAGTAAAAACCTATCATATGAAATCAATGATTCTAATATACATTATATTTTTTGTGACAATAATGACCTCTCAGCTCAATTACTCGAAAATCTAACGATCATTGCTACTAAGGATTCGATCAAAAACAGTAATATCAGCTTAGATTCCTTATATAAAATAGGAAAAGATTTATTTTCAAACAATATTTATGATTTAAATGAATTAATCAATCAAGTCAAAGAAGAAGATACCTTTTCTATTATATATACAAGTGGAAGTACAGGCGTACCAAAAGGTGTTGAGTTAACCCACTTGAACATTATCTCTCAACTTCATTGCATCAATGAAGAATATCATTTAAACAGTAAAGATAGAGCTTTATCACTATTACCTCTAGCTCATATCTTCGAGCGGGCTGTTATGAGTTATTATTTAAGTCAAGGGGTAAGTGTCTATTTTGTTGATGAATTACCAAATGTTGCTGCACTCATGAAAGAAGTAAAACCAACCATGATGACAGTAGTACCAAGACTATTGGAGAAAATATTTAATAAAATAAAAACAAAGATATCTGAAAAAGAAGGAGTGAGTAAATTCATTGCTGGAGCAGCATTTAAAAGGGCTCTAAAAAAAGAAGAAAATACTTTGGGTTTACTTGATCCAATCTATGACAAACTGGTTTATTCAAAATTTAGAGAAAGTTTTGGAGGTGAGCTAAATATTTTAGTGACCGGAGGTGCCAGCCTAAATAAAGAGATTTATAATTTCTTTGTCAACATTGGATTGAATTTATACCAAGGGTATGGCTTAACTGAATTCTCACCTGTGATTTGTGCCAATAACCCACGGCAGCATAAAGTTGGAACTTCTGGTTTGGCCTTTAAAGATGTAGAAATTAAATTAACAGCTCAAAATGAACTGCTTGCCCGTGGGAAAAGTGTTATGAAAGGATATAAAAACCAGCCAGAGTTAAGCAATCAAACAATTGACCAAGAAGGTTGGTTACATACAGGCGATTTAGCAAGTATCGATAAAGACGGCTTTGTCACTATTCATAGTAGAATAAAAGAGTTATTTAAGACCTCTACTGGGGAGTATGTAAGTATTGTTCCCATTGAACAAGAACTATCAAAATCAAGATTTATTGATTTCGCAGCTGTTATAGCAAATGACAAACAATATGTTACCGCCTTATTATTTGTGGATAATGAAACCTACAAACAATATAAAGAAAAAAACCATTTAGATGATTTTTTTTCAGTTGATGATTTTTACAATTTAAATCAAGTCCAAAAGAAAATAAAGAAACATATCAGTGCCGTAAATAAAGATTTAAACAAATGGGAAAAAATTATTCATTATAAAATTATTACTCAAACACTAAATATTGAAAACGGAGAACTAACACCCTCAATGAAAATATGTAGAAATGTCATTGAAGAAAAATATGAAGAGAAAATCAACTCCATGTATTAAGGGGACTATTATGAAAGAAAGAATTGCTATTATAAACGGGTTAAGAAGCCCCATTGCAAAAGCTTATGGAAAATTAAAAGAGGTTGAAGCCGATACTTTAGGTTCAATAATTGCCAAAGAATTGGTTTTGCAAGTTGGCATTGATTATAAACACTATGATGAAGTCATAATAGGAAACGTAGCGCAACCAGCACATGCTTCAAATATTGCAAGAGTTCTTGCGATTCGTGCAGGTTTCCCAGATACAACTCCTGCATACACAGTTCATAGAAATTGTGCTTCAGGAATGGAATCAATAAGTACAGCAATGGCCAAAATAAACTCTGGCGAAGGGCAACTGTATTTAGTTGGTGGTGTAGAATCTATGAGTAACATACCAATATTGTATGGACATAAACTTAGAAATCTGATGTTAAAAATGGCTCAGAAAAAATCAGCTTATGATAAATTAAATACCTTACTAGATTTTAGACCAAGATTTTTAAAACCAATTATTGGACTCATTTCAGGGCTAACTGATCCAATATCAGGACAAATTATGGGTCTAACTGCTGAAACACTGGCCAGTGAATTTAAAATAAGTAGAAAAGAGCAAGACGAATATGCATTAAACAGTCATCTAAAAGCTCAAAGGGCGACAGAAGATGGTGTTTTTAAAGATGAGATTCATCCTATTATTACTCAAAATGTTCAATTTTATGATGATGACGGTATTCGGTTTAATCAAACTTCTCAAGCATTAAATAAATTAAGACCTATTTTTGATAGAAATGCGGGCACCGTAACTGCTGGAAACTCTTCACAGGTTTCAGATGCAGCATCCATGGTTGCTCTGTGTTCAGAATCCCATGCTAAAAAATTGGGGATCACTCCTCTTGGTTTTATAAATGATTTTGCTTATGTGGGTCTGGAGGCTGAAAGAATGGGCCTAGGTCCAGTATATGCAACAAAAAAACTGTTTGATAAAACCAAAACCAGTTTAGATGAAATTGATTTAATTGAGCTCAATGAAGCTTTTGCTTCACAAGTTATAGCAAATATAAAAGCTTTTGAATCAAAAAGTTTTGCCAAAAAACACTTTGAAGGGAAAGTATTGGGTGAGATTAACCAAGATATTTTAAATGTCAATGGAGGGGGAATTGCATTGGGACACCCTGTAGGTATGAGTGGAACAAGAATTATCTTACATACTTTAAAACAATTACAAAAAAAAGGTTTACAAAAAGGTCTTGCAACTTTATGCGTTGGAGGAGGACAAGGAGCTGCATTTCTTTTAGAGGCACAGTAATAGAAATCTCCAAACCACATTTGTGGTTTGTTAATTGTTTTAATCAAAACAATTAACAAACTATATCACATAGACCACTATTATTTACAAACATTTATAAGTGGTATATTGATTTATTGGAGGTACTTCATGGAAACGAAACATATAAAACTAAGTATAGATAATGGAATTGCTACTTTATGCTTTGACATGGAAAATGAAAAAGTAAATAAACTCTCACAAGAGGTTTTAAAAGAATTTCAAGTACTTTTAGAAAATATTAAAACCAATCAATCCATTAAAATACTACTCATCACAAGTGCTAAAGACAATATCTTTATAGCAGGTGCTGATATTAGTGAAATTAAACAAATGAACGACGAACATGACATTTACAATGTTGTGATTTCAGTTGATGCAGTTTTTAATGACCTAGAGCAACTACCTTTCCCTTCAATTGCTGTAATCAATGGTGCTTGTATGGGTGGAGGGCTTGAGCTTGCCCTTGCTTGTACCTATAGATTAGCAACCAGTGAGCCAAAAACAAAAATAGCACTACCTGAAGTGAAGCTAGGTATTTTCCCTGGTTTTGGGGGAACACAAAGATTGCCTAAACTCATTGGCTTAATCAATGCACTTGATTTAATACTAACAGGAAAAACAATTGACGCAAAAAAAGCGTTTAGACTAGGACTTGTGGATAAGTATTTTGCCCAAGGTCACATAGAGTTTAGAACACAAGAATTTGTTGATGCAGTATTAAATAAAAAACTAAAAGAGCGAAAAAAACCATTAAGAGCTATGGAATATTTTGGCTTCACACGAGAAATTATTTTCAAAAAAGCAAAAGATAATTTAACGCAAAAAGTTCATCCTGATTTTAAGGGTCCTCATAAAGCATTAGAATTAATTAAAGATTCTTTTGGAAGTAATCTTCAAGAAGGGGTAGAAAAAGAAGCACGAGCTTTTGCCCATTTAGCAATCACTCCTGAGTCAAAAAATCTCATTGATTTATTTTTTATATCTGAAGAGATTAAAAAAGATTTCAAAAACACTCCTTTTGATTCAAAGATAGAAAAAACAGCCATAATTGGAAATGGTGTAATGGGAAAAGGAATCATTTGGTTATTTTCTAAATATGCGAGTGATGTTAGAATAAAACTTCGAAAACTTGAGCAGGTGGAAGGTATTTTAAATGCGACCAGCAAGTTGTATTCTTATTTTGTCAAAACCAGAAAGTTAACAAAAAAAGAAGTTGACTTTAAACTTAACAAGTTAAGTTATACCAGTACCTTTAATGGGTTTAAACTCATTGATTTTGCCATTGAAGCCATTGTTGAAAACAGTGAACAAAAAATAGCTACTTACAAAGAATTAGAAAATAATCTTAATAATGATGCCATTATTGCATCCAACACCTCATCGATTTCTATTAACTCTTTAAGTGAAAGCCTAACATATAAGCAAAGGTTTTTAGGTGTTCATTTTTTTAATCCAGTCAATAAAATGCCCTTGGTTGAAGTCATACCCTCAAAATACACTTCCCAAGAAGTCATTGCTCAATCCTTTGAATTTTTGAGACGTTGTGGGAAAATGCCAATTTTAGTTGGAGATTGTGCTGGTTTCTTGGTTAATCGTGTTTTATTGCCTTATATTAATGAAGCAGGTTTTATTTTAGAAAAAGGAAATACTATTGTAAGTATTGACCATACTTTAAAGGAATTTGGTATGCCTATGGGTGCCTTTACACTTGCAGATGAAGTGGGTATTGATGTGGGATACAAAGTCGCTTGTATTTTAGAAGAAGCTTATGGTGAGAGAATGAAGGTATCCCAAGTTTTAAAAATGGCACACAATGATTTAAAACTTCTAGGTAAAAAAGCAGGAAAGGGTTTTTATATTCATAATAAAAAAGGAGAAACAGTTGTCAATCTTGATATTGCTAAGAACTTACAAGGCAATGCAGGTATTGCAACCCAAAAGGAAATTATTAATAGGGTCATTTTTATTATGATCAATGAAGCCAGTCGTTGTTTAGAAGAAGGCATTATACAAAAAGTGACCCACTTAGACTTTGCAATGATTGCAGGGACTGGATTTCCAGCTTTTAGAGGTGGCCTTTTGAAATACGCAGATGATGTAGGTATTGACTACATTGTTGATAAACTTGAAACCTACAAAGGTTTATTTGGAAGTAGATTTACTCCAAGTGAATTATTATACAAACTAAAAAAAGAGAAAAAAACTTTTTATACAGGAGAAGCATTATGGAAACAATAATATTAATAATCACTCTTTTTGTAATCGGATTTTATGCAATGCCATTAATTGTTTGGTTTGTTGTAATTGGTATATATAGTTTTCTATTTTTTGATGTGGGTCTGATCTTTTGGCTAGTCTTTACAGCCTTAGCTATATTGTTATTACACCAAGGAACTAGGATATCTCTTTTAAGTCAAAGACTCGTTGATTTTATCAACAAAAACAACTTATTACCCAAAATATCAAAAACAGAAGAAGAAGCTTTGGTTGCTGGTACTAAGTGGGTTGAAGCAGATTTCTTTGAAGCTAAAGTTGATTTTGAAAGAATTAAAAATGAAAAGATCACTGTTTTAAGCCAGGAAGAAAATGATTTCTTAAATAATGAGGTAGAACACTTATGTAACATGACCACAGATTGGGAAATATTTCAAGAGCGAGATTTAAGCCCTGAAGTTTGGCAATATATCAAAGATAAAAAATTCTTTGGAATGATTATTCCTAAACAATATCAAGGTTTGGGCTTTAGTGCTACTTTACATAGTCATGTCATTGAAAAATTGGTATCGAGATCGCAAGTATTGGCTATTACTATAATGGTGCCAAATTCATTGGGGCCTGCTGAGTTAATATTAAAACACGGAACTGTTGAACAAAAGGATTATTACTTACCGCGATTGGCATATGGTAAAGACGTTCCTTGTTTTGCTTTAACTGAACCCTTTGCAGGTAGTGATGCCACATCTATTCGATCAAGTGGTATTGTATTTAAAAACAATGAAGGTGACTTAAAAATCAAATTAAACTTTGAAAAGCGTTATATCACCTTAGGAAGTATAGCAACCTTAATTGGTATTGCATTTCAGTTAAACGATCCAGATAAACTCTTAGGGGATACTGTCTCATTAGGTATTACCTTTGGACTTGTAAAATCAACACTTAAAGGCGTAGATAATAATAATCGACATGATCCACTAAATATTCCTTTTGTGAATTCTCCTTTATATGGGAAAGATGTAATTATTGATGTAGAAGATATTATTGGAGGGAAAAGTGGTATTGGTAAAGGTTGGAGCATGTTGGTTGAATCTTTATCCATAGGACGTGGAATTTCACTTCCAAGTGTGAGTTTAGGAGGAAGTAAATTGGCACTTAAGGTTGTAACTTCCTATACACAAATTAGAGAACAATTTGGTTTGAGTATTAAACATTTTGAAGGTGTGGAAGAAAAAATTGCCAAAATAGCATCTTTCACGTATATGCTAAATGCTTCTAGAAACTTCACATTAGATGCCATTGATAATGGTGTTAAACCAGGAGTGGTAAACTCTATTATGAAGTACCATTCAACAGAAAAATTTAGAGAAGTGATTAATGACTCTATGGATATTCTTGGAGGTAGTGCCATTATGAGAGGTGAGAAAAACTTACTCGCCCATGCTTATTTTGCCTTACCCATTTCCATTACTGTTGAAGGTGCCAACATCCTAACTCGAAATCTAATGCAATTTGGTCAAGGACTCATTAAATGCCACCCATATTTATATGATCAAGTAGGTGCTTTAAACACAAACAATACCAAAGAGTTTGACAAGTTGTTTTTTGCTCATATTGGATTGGTTAATAGTTCACTCTTTAAATCCATTACTTATTATTTTACAAGAGCTAGACTTGCAAGTGCTCCAAAACAGTTTAAGAGATACAAACAAAAACTTCTTTGGGTAAGTGCTGAGTTTACCCTACTTTGTAATACTTCACTTCTATTCTTTGGAGCAAGTCTTAAAAAAAGAGAAAACATAGGCGCACGTTTTGGAGATATTTTATCTTGGTGTTATTTAATTACTGCGACACTTAGAGAGTTTGAAAACAATCCAAATGATGAGCACAAACCCTTGATTCATTGGATTTGTAATTATGGATTTAATCAAATACAAATAGCAAGAGAAGAGATAATATACAACATGCCATTTTTCAAGGTCATTTTACCTCTAATTAAACTCAATCCAATAGGCATTAAATGTAAAGATTCTCTTAATAGAAAAATTGTAGCTTCTTTAAATAAAGAGGAAGTGATTGATGGTTTATGTAAGGGTGTTTTTATATCAGAAGAACCAAATGACGCCTTAAATAAAATGCATCAAACAGTGAAACTTATTCGAGAAACAGCCCCTATTACACTTAAAATTAAAGAAGCGCTGTCTCAAAAGAAAATTACAAAATCAACATTTGAAAATATGATGGATCAAGCTTTAAAAGAGAATATCATTACATCTGTAGAGTTTGAATTATTAGGAAAAACTCAAAATGCAAAAGCGGATGTGATTAATGTCGATTCATTTGCAAGTGAGGTTTATAAAAACCAAAAATAATAAAAGTATAAAACAGTAAGAAAGGATCAAAAATGAAAAAGAATTTTTTAATTGATTCCAGTGGTTATATATTAAAATTATTACAAAAAATACTTGATACAAACATTGAAATAAAAGGTTTAGAAAACCTTCCTAAAGATAATCCTCGTATTTTTGTAGCCAACCATTTTACTCGTATGGAAGCTTTAGTAGTACCTTATTGGTTATATCATACAACCAACAAAAAAGTGGGAGTCATTGCAGATGATTCCATCTTTGTTAGTTTTTTTGGAAATTTTCTAAAAAATATTGGAGCCTTGTCAAAATCTGATCCAAATAGAGACAGCATTATTATGAGCGACATTTTACAAGGCACAAAAGATTGGTTGATTTTTCCAGAAGGAATTATGGTAAAAGGAAAAAGAATTGTCAAAGAAGAAGATGAACATTATAGTGTTAAAATCGATGGAGTAACAAAAAAAGTTTTTACAGGTGCTGCATATTTTGGACTAAACTCACAACTTCTTAGAGAAGACTATCTTAATGACAAGATAAATGACCCAGATCGATTTGTGAAAAAATATTTTCTAAATGGTATTGATGATATTAGTGAAAAAGAAACCATGATGGTACCTGTGAATATTAGTTATTCTCCTATACGAACAGGGAATAATTTTCTGGTTGATATGGCTAAAAAGCTCATTGACAATTTAAACGATAAGTTATTAGAAGAGTTAGAAATAGAGGGTAATATAATATTAAACTCAAAAATAATCATTCAAATATTGGAACCTGTTAGTTTAAAAGAATTAACACATAATGTTCATATATTAAAAGACCCCTCTGGATTGCATAAGCATCATAAACATCACAATCACACAGAGATCATCAATAAATACAGAAGAGTTTTAACCAATGACTTTATGAAAAAAATCTATATTAACACAACCATAAGATTTGATCATATTTTTGCTTTGATTTTGTATTTTTCAAGCACTGATATTATTAACAAAGAGCACTTAAAAAGACTTATATATTTAGTAGCAAAAGATATTAAAGATACCAAGCTATTTTTTGACAGTGACATTGAGACCGACATAATCAAACTCATTTCATATGAAAGCTTTGCACCTTTTGAAGATGTGTTAAGTGTTGCTATTGAAGATGGCATCATTATTGATGCCCACGACAACTACATCATTAATAAAGAAAACCTGATGGAAGGATATACCCATCACACCATTCGATTAAAAAACATTTTGAAAGTAGTATTAAATGAAGTTCTTATTATTGAAGATATTGTACATCTTGTTCAAATGTATTCTTCATTATCACAGCAAAATATTAACTTTGCGTTAACCAATAAACTCATGGAAGAAGAAAATCATGAATATGAAAGTGACCGTCAAATTTATCTTGACAATGATGAATTTAAAGATGAATTAAAAAATGAAGAAGTTGGAAAACCCTACTACTTAAATGCTATGGATCCGAATAATGTTGTAGTAGCTGTACATGGTTTTTCTTCTGCACCCATGGAGATGAAAGAATTGGCGACCTATTTACACAAAAAAAACATCAATGTTTATGCACCAAGACTTAAAGGGCATGGAACAACTGCGTATGATTTACAAAACAGCACTTGGGAAGATTGGTACTATTCATTAAGTAGAGCAATAACCATTGCCTCAATGAAATACGAGAATATTTACATTGCAGGATTTTCAGCGGGTGGGTTATTGGCCTTGTTAAGCTCACTTAAACATTGTCCTAAATTAAAAGGAGTTATATGTATCAATGCAGCTTTAAAACTAAAAGATTCAAGAGTAAAAACACTTATTCCTGCAGTAAATCTATGGAATGAGATTGTCTCTAGCGTGCATATTGAAGACTTACAAAAAGAATATATTCCAAACATTGCAGAACATCCAGATATAAACTACGATAAACATTATGTCAAATCAATTTTTCAGTTAAATCAACTCATGATTATTAGCTCCAAAAAACTTAAAGACATTCACCTGCCAACACTTGTTATTCAAGGGAAAAATGATCCTGTTGTTGATCCTGCATCAGCTAAAGAGATTTATATCAATATTCAATCAAAAGACAAAGCTATTGTTTATTTAAACAGTAATACTCACGTGATCGTAAAAACAGACGAGAATAAATTAATTTTTGAAGAAATCATTAAATTCATCTCTTATTAGAGAATAAAATCTACCTCCGCCACATTCTTATTTTTTACACAATACATACACAATAACTTTAATGAAACTTTAGATATATTATTATGAAACTTTAAATAAATTATTTTATAATGTATTTTATTCAAATCAGGGGAAGAAATGAATCAGTTTTTTAAATCAATAATACTCATCATATTTTGTTACACAACACTAATGGCACTTGATCAACAACAGTTGTCTCCAGCAGGTTCAAAGGCATTTCCTTATATAAACTCAACTGAAAAAATCAATAAAACATCTCGAGTTTCTTTATCCAAAGAAGAGAAACAATGGTTAGAGCAAAACCCCACCATTAAAATTGCTGTTATGTCTTATTGGACCCATGATAAACAAGGTAATAATATTCATACTGAAATTTTAAAACTTCTTAATACCTATGGAGGTATCAATTTAATTCCTATAAAATTTGATGCTTGGAAAGATGGATATACCGAGGCTACAAATGGAGAGTTTATACAAGGTATCATGAATTTGTCTTGGACAAAAGAGCGTGAAGATAATTATTTTAACTATACAGAAGCTTACAACTATAAACCCTCTTATTTAATTGTACGAGATACCAATACCAATATTTACGACTTAGAAGATTTAAATAACAAGTCTATTTACTTAAAAGAAAAATCCATTGATCATAAAACAGTGGAAGATGCTTCTTTAAATACAAAAATAATACCCATGCAAACTGATGAAATGATGTACCAAAACCTTTCGACAAAAACCGAAGCTGATGCGTTTATATCGTATGCAGTGGATAAAGAAAAACTCAAACAATATAATTTAAAAGTCGTAAAAGTAATTTATAATAAATATGGCGAAGTTTATCTTGGTATTAACTATAAATATAAATACCTACACTCAATCATTAATAAAATCTATAAAGTTATTCCTAAAAATGAACTGTCCAATTTGCGAAATACTGTTTACGAACACAAAAATAAAATTGGTATTGATTTATCACAAGACGAAGAGTATTGGTTAAAAAGCAATTCTACCATTAAAATTGCAGTTATGGACTACTGGAAGGTTGATGATGAGGGAAATAGTATTCATACGGATATTTTAAAACTTCTGAATAAATATGGTGGTATTAACTTAATACCTATAAAATTTAATGCTTGGAAAAATGGCTACAATGAAGCCATTTCAGGAAAACTGATTCAAGGTATAATGAATCTGTCTTGGAGCCAAGAGCGAGAGAATAAATATTTTAATTATACAAAAGCATATAATTATAAACCTGCATATTTAGTAATAAGAAATGACAACAGAAAAATCCAATCCCTTCAAGACTTAGATCAAAAAACCATTTTTCTTAAAGAAAAGTCAGTAATTTACAATACCATAGATGATGCATCAATAGACACAAAAATTATTGCTATGAAAACCGATGAAATGATGTATAAAGGTCTGACTTCAAATAAAGAGGTGGATGCTTTTATATCTTCCACTATTAATAAAGAAAAACTGAAACAATATAATTTAAAAATTGCTCAAACAATACATGATAAATATGGTGAAGTTTCTCTTGGTTTAAATCATAAATACCCTCAGCTACAATCTATTATTGACAAAATATACCAAATAATACCAAAAAGTGAATTACTCAATTTACGTAATAAAGTTTATGAAAGTGTTGAAAAAGTTGACTTAAAACTTACAGATGAAGAAAAACAATGGATTAAAACCCATACCGTGACAGTTGGAGTTGAGCAATGGGCTCCAATTTTATTTTCAAATGACGGTAGCGATATTGATGGAATAGCTGGAGATTTCACTAAAAAGATTATTGAACGTTCAGGATTAAAAATTAAAGTTGTTACAGGAACATGGAATAAACTATTAGAAGATTTTAAAAATAAAAAAATCGACCTTCTTCCTGCAACTTATTTCACACAAGACAGATCTGAATATGGATTATATGGTTTTGATTACTTTAAAATAAAAGATGCCTTATATGTTACAAAAGCAAATCAAAGCATAAAATCAATGAAAAGCTTAAAGGGTCGAACTTTAGCTATTGTAAAAGATACCGCCAGTATAGAAAAAATCTCAAAAAACTTTCCCGATATTAAGATTCTTGAAACCAAAACATTAAATGACTCCATTCAAAAAGTACTTGATGGCTCGGCTGATGCACTTTTTGAAGGTCAATTGGCTGTGGAAAAAAAGTTGCAAGATGAATTAATTACAGGATTAAAAGCCATCTCTCAAAACAACTTTAAAGCGTCATTTGTACATTATTTTTCTAAAATAGATGAACCCCTTTTACAGTCAATTTTACAAAAAGGTTTACAAAGTATTAGTTATTTAGATAGACAAAAAATCATCTCAAAGTGGGTGGATACGGACAATGAACTTAAACTTGAAGAAAAAGAGCAAAACTGGTTAGATAAAAACATCCCAATAAGATATGTATATGATCCAGACTGGGCTCCCTTTGAATGGAAAAATGAATTAGAAATTCATTCTGGAATTCTATCTGATATTCTAAACCTAATTTCATCAAAGAGTGGCATGGAGTTAATCCCTGTGCCTGTTAATACTTGGAGTGAAGCTGTACAAAAAGCAAAAAAAAGAGAAGTGGACATGTATAGTGGTGTAGGACGAACTGATGATAAGTTAAAATACATGAACTTTACTCAAAAAAGTATTTACCAAACACCCTACGTTTTTGTAAGTAGGCTTGATGATACCAGTGATTACTTTGATACTTTCAATGCCTTAAGTAACAAAAAAGTTGCAGTTGTTGATGGGTATACCATTCATGAGATATTAAAAAAAGAACAACCTAAATTATCTTTGGTTTCATTAAACTCAGTCAAAGATGGTTTTGAAAAACTTAAAGATAAGAGTATTGATATTTTTATTGTAAATGCTGCAACTGCAAAATACTATATCAGCAAGAGAGGTTACGATACTCTTAGAATTGCCAGTAAAACACAATATAATTTTGATTTGAAAATAGCCCTGCGAAATGATTGGCCCAAAGAAGTTATCTCAATTATGGATAAATCAATCAATACAATTACTCCAAAAGAACTCTCAGACATTTATAATAAATGGACAGAGATAACCATACAAGAAAAAATTGATTGGACCTTAATATTACAAATTGCAGCCATTGGTTTTGTCATCATTTCTTTTGTTGTTTATAATAATAGAAAACTCACAAGAGTAGTGAGTGAAAAAACATCAGAATTAACTACCCTACTTAAATCTTTTGATGAAAATGTCATTGCATCTAAAACAGATTTAGAAGGTAATATCACCTACGCCAGTCAAGCATTTTGTGAAATCAGTGAATATACACAAGAAGAATTATTAGGACAGCCTCAAAATATTGTAAGACATCCGGATATGTCAAAAGAGATATTTAATGACTTGTGGCAAACCATTAAAACAGGAAAAGTTTGGAGAGGTGAAGTTAAAAACAAGAAAAAACACGGTGGTTTTTATTGGGCAACTGTCATGATTGAACCTATTTTCAATTCAAACAAAATCTGTATAGGATACAGTGCCATAAGACAAGATATCACACCAAGAAAAGAAGTAGAAAACCTCAGTATCAATCTTGAGCACAAAGTTAAAGAGAAAACTAAGGACTTAAATGAACAACTTGAAATTGTCATAGCTTCTGAGAAAAAACAAAATGAATTATTCGGAGAAGTTGAAAATGCTAAACAAGAAATTGAATTAATTCTTTCAAATGTATTATTACCACTTCTAATAACCTCAAAAAAAGATAGAATCATATTATATGCGAATAGTTTTGCAGAAGTTCAATATAAAATTCCCCTTGATGAAATCATAGGATCTAATATTGACGATTTATATACGGCACAAGATCAAAAAGAACACCTAATTGAACTACTACAAACAACAGGCCGTGTTGAAAACTTGGAGCAAGTTTTTAAACGAGCAAATGGAGAAGAATTTACTGCACTATTATCTGTAACTCCTATTATTTATAAGGGAGAAGAATCTTATATTGGTATGGTAACAGACATAACCAAACAAAAAGAGCAAGAAGAAGTAGTTAGAAAGTTACATAAACACACTCAAGACTCAATTGAATATGCTTCGTTAATCCAGTCTTCGCTCATTCCTGAACACAATGATATTCAAGAATACTTTAACGAATATTTTAGTATTTGGCAACCAAAAGATACGGTAGGTGGTGACATTTACTTATTTGAAGAGCTAAGAAATAAAGATGAGTGTTTACTCATGGTAATTGACTGTACAGGTCATGGAGTTCCAGGAGCTTTTGTTACCATGTTGGTCAAAGCAATTGAGCGGCAAATTATTGGAGATATTTTAGCTTCAAATGAAGAAGTTAGTCCTTCAAAAATACTAAGCTATTTTAATCAAACCATGAAAAAAATATTAAAACAAGAAACAGTTGATTCTATTTCAAATGCAGGTTTTGATGGGGGAATTTTTTATTACAATAAAAAAGAAAACTACATCAAATATGCAGGTGCTGAAACACCTTTATTTTATGTACAAGACAATGAGTTAAATATCCTCAAAGGAAATAGACACTCCGTTGGATATAAAAAATGTGATCCAAATTATGTTTATACTGAGTACCATATTGACATAGATAAAGAGACAACATTTTATATTAGTACCGATGGATACTTTGATCAAAATGGTGGGAATAAAGGTTTTCCATACAGTAAAAAACGTTTCAAGGAATTTTTACAAAACAATATGAAAGCTTCCCTTGCAGATCAAGAAGAGTTACTTTTATCAAACATACAACAATATATGGGAGAGGAAGAGAAGAATGACGATATCACTGTTATTGGATTAAAACTTAGTGCCTAGTTTAGCAATGGAGACATAAAGAAAAAATACTTATTATTTTTAAGCACCAAGGTAAAAACTTGAAACTTTTATGATACAATTTTTGCTGTAAGTATTTAAAGATTAGACCAGAGTAACAATTTACAAAGGAACTGAATATGAATATAGACCAACTAGAAGATTTTTTGGATGACAGTGGGATAATTTTTTTATCATATTGTGGAATATTAACACAAAATCTCATTTCTAATATGACCGATGCTTTGGAAAAAGAAACAGCCATGAATAATGTCAGTTTATCTGTTTCAACCAATATATTTACTATTTTTGTTGAGCTATCCCAAAACATGATGAACTATTCAAAAAATACCGCCAATAGTGAAGATAGTTTCAATCCCAAAGGTATTGTGTTAGTGGGTTACAACGAGCAAAACAACAGCTATTATATTTTAAGTAGAAATATTGTTTCAATAAAAGACAAAAGTAAAATCCTACCAAAACTTGAAAATATCAAACCAATGAGTCGAGATGAAATCAAACAAGAATATAGAAAACTTAGACGTAGTGGACGTGATAAGCACGAATGTGGAGCAGGAATAGGTTTCTTAGAAATCGCAAAACGATGTAATGCATTTGACTTTAAATTCAACCCCTTAGAAGATGACAAATATCAATTCTCTTTTCAAGCAAATATCAATAATAAATAACAAGGTACAAATATGAATAATTTAATAATAGAAGAAACTAAATATACGCCCTCAATAAACTTTGATACACAAAAAGGTGTTTTTGAACTAATAGGTAAATCTTACCCAGAAAACACTTTCGATTTTTACAAACCAATGATGGATTTGGTAGAAGAATATTTTGATGGAGAAGAGCAAGAAATAACAACCATTAATATGGAAATCATTTATTTTAACTCAAGTAGTTCCAAACTGTTTTTTGACTTTTTTGATCTTGTTGAAGAAGCTCATAATGATGGGAAAACTATAGAGATTAATTGGATATATGATGAGGAAAATGATTCTGCCTTAGAAGCGGGAGAAGACTTTCAAGAAGATTTTGAAAATTTAAAATTTAACCTTGTGAAAAAATAGTTAATACAAATATATTTTAGTGTTATAAAAGGAATATTTTATGAGTGATAATCTAAGTATCGCAGACAGAAGAAGTAAAAATAGACGTGAAGAAGAAAATACTATTCATGATAATAAATTGATTTCTGAAATAGAAGCATTAAAAATTGAATTTGAAAAAACCACAGATAAACTCATAAAAGACGTAAGACGTCAAGATAAAATTATGGCAAGAAGTGATAAACGACAACAAAAAGAATATGACGAACTTCAAAGAAAATTTGCGGAAGTGGAAGCTTTACAAAAAGAAATTGAAGAAACCCAGAGAGAAGTTGTTTTTACTATGGGTGCTATTGGAGAGAGTAGAAGTAAAGAAACGGGAAATCACGTTAAAAGAGTTGCACAATATTCAAAAGTTCTGGCTTTGTATTATGGAATGAGTGAAAAAGAAGCCGAAATGCTAAAACAAGCCAGTCCCATGCACGATATTGGAAAAGTTGCCATTCCAGATGCAATACTTAATAAACCTGGACGTTTTAACCAAGAAGAGCGCCTTATTATGGATACCCATGCCCAATTGGGTTATGACATGTTAAAAGCTTCTAACAGGCCACTTCTAAAGCTTGCAGCAACTGTGGCATATGAACATCATGAGAAATACAATGGTAAAGGTTATCCCCAAGGATTAAAAGGTGAGGAAATTCATATTGGTGGAAGAATAACAGCACTAGCTGATGTGTTTGATGCATTAGGGAGTGATCGAGTCTATAAAAAAGCTTGGGATGATGAGCGCATATTTAATCTCTTTAAAGAAGAGAGAGGTGAACATTTTGATCCAAATCTTATTGATATATTCTTTGAACATTTGGATGAGTTTTTAAGTATCAGAGATAGTCTAAAAGACTTATAATATAGGAGATATCATGAGAAAATCAAAAGAAGAAAAAGTCATTGAATACTCAAGTCTTATTCTTGAAGACTTAAATTTAAAATATACAAATGACGATAAAGAACTTCTTGAGTATAAAAAACTAATGGAAGAATATAAAAAGCTAAATAAACGTTTTAATAAAATTCTTCAAATGACAGACAACATTGGTAAAAATATCATCGTAAATAATGACAATTTAAAAGACTCCGTTGATTATACTATTAAAACTGCCAGAGAAAAGATAATAAATAATCTTGAAGATCACCGAAAAACCAAAGATATTTTGGCAAAAACAGTAGAAAATGAAAAACAAAAAGATG
>Ga0209081_1000099_pt1 | contig 45129 bp, 40 predicted proteins | sample GOMGulsemesocosm_4_FD_184636 | JGI IMG/M metagenome (GOLD analysis project Ga0209081, IMG submission 184636) | Methane-oxidizing microbial communities from mesocosms in the Gulf of Mexico - GOM15B Gulf of Mexico (SPAdes) (version 2) | ecosystem: Environmental > Aquatic > Marine > Cold seeps... | reverse complement strand
GGTGCGCCTGGAGCACGCCAAATCGGGCTATTTCCATCGATTGGCGCCCTAAACGGGAAGTAAACGAGCGCGACCGCTGCTGCCAGAAGCAGTGGACGTAATCATCGCGGCGAATTTCAACAGGCTGCTAGATATGTGAATAGCGTTCGCACCATCGTCACCAGTGAGGTACAGGCGCAGCGCGTAGAGCAGATCGGGGGTGCGGTCGCCTGAGGGTTTCTGGATGTTGATTTTCACACGGGAGAAGAGCTTGATGTTGGACAGCCCATAGCCCTCACAGGACTGCGGATCACACATCACAAGTGGATAGCGCAGCACTTCGTCCAATGGAATGCGTTTATGAACCAGCAGAGGGTGCCGTGCCGGCATTACAACCACCAGTGGATCGCTCCATGCCGCTTCGGCCACAATGCCATCTCCAACGTCGGCCGACTGCGCGAAGCCGACATCGTATAGTTCGTCGTTCAACCCCCGGATTTGCTGCGATAGCGGAATCTCGAACAGGCGGATCTCGATATCTGGATCGTCCTGTCGACACTGGGCAAGCAAGGCGCTCAAGCGTGGCGGGGTGATCCCGTCGGACAAGGCAACTCGCAGTTGGTCCTGATAGCCAGCGGCAACAGCTCTGATACTGTTGCTTGCCTGTTCAAGAGCAGAAAATACGCGCGGAACATGCTCCAGAAATACCTGGCCTGCACGGGTCAATCGCGTACTGCGCGTTGTTCGGTCGAAAAGGCGAACACCCAGATCTTCCTCCAGCTCCTTGATGGCGCGTGAAAGCGGGGACTGCTCAATGTGTAGCCGCTCGGCTGCACGAGCGAAGTGAAGCTCCTCAGCAACGGCGATGAAACATCGAAGATGACGCAAGTCCATTTTTTAGCACCAACTCAATCAACACCTCCTTTCTTAACCTTCAGGTTTATATTCACGCTCTTTATAGGCGAGCAACCGAAGTGCGTTGAACACTACTACCAAAGTTGAACCTTCATGGGCTGCGACGGCGGGACCAATTCCCAGACCGAGAATCGTTGCCGGGACCAGAATCGCCACAACGCCAAGACTGATGAAGAGGTTCTGGCGGATGATCTTCCGGGTGCGTCGACTGAGTTCGACCGCAAACGGCAGGTGCGAAAGATCGTCCGCCATCAAGGCAACGTCGGCAGTCTCCAACGCCACGTCCGAGCCGGCCGCCCCCATGGCGATGCCGACTGTCGCATGGGCCATGGCGGGCGCATCATTCACACCATCTCCTACCATCGCGACCTCAGTGGTGTCGCGCAGCTTTTTGATGGCCTCTACCTTGTCCTCCGGCATCAGATCACCCCATGCCTCGTCCAAGCCAACGTGCTTGGCGACGGCATCGGCGACGCGTTGGTTGTCGCCAGAAATCATGATCATGCGATTGATACCGATGGCACGCAGGCGTTCGAGCGCCGGCCGCGCCGTTGCGCGTGGCGTATCCATCAAACCGATGACCCCGAGATCACGACCTGCGCGGCGTACCGCCATGGTGGTGCGCCCCTCGATGCGGAGCCGTTCGACCGCCTCGGCGACCGGCTCCGTCAAGGCGGGTATCCTGTCGCTGCCGAACATTTCCGCCTTGCCGATTTCCACGGCATGTCCCTCGATCTCGGCGATCACCCCTTTGCCGGTGAGGCTACGAAGCCCGGATGCAACGGGAAGCGTCGTGCTGCCAAGGCGCTCCACGCCATCCTGTGCGATGGCCCGCGCCAAGGGATGATCGCTCAGCGCTTCGACGGCAACTGCCGTGGCCAGTAGCTCGGTCTCGTTGACGCCCGGTGCTGGCAGGACATCGGTGATACGTGGCCGTCCTTCGGTCAAGGTGCCGGTCTTGTCGAAGGCCAGGGCATCAAGCGAACCGAGCTTCTCAAGCGGGGCTCCACCTTTTATCAGTACACCGCCACGAGCAGCGCGCGCGACGCCAGACAAGATGGCGCTCGGCGTTGCTATGGCGAGCGCACACGGGCTGGCCGCTACCAGTACGGCCATGGCGCGGTAGAAACTGTCCCGGAACGGCTCGTCTACTACAACCCAGGCGAACAAGAGCAGGAAGGATGTAGCCAGTACGGCCGGCACGAAGACGCGTTCGAAGCGGTCAGTGAGTCGCTGCGTGGGAGATTGCCGCGTCTCGGCTTCGCTGACCATTTTGACCACGCGGGCCAGCGCGCTTTCCGAGGCAAGTTTGGTCACGGCGATGTCTATCGCGCCGGCACCGTTAATGGTGCCGGCAAACACGCGATGCGCCGCGTCCAAAAGATCAGGCCGGATATTGGCCTGCGCCGGGTCGGGAACCGGGCGTTTATCGACGGGCACGCTTTCTCCAGTGACCGGGGCCTGGTTGATGCTGGTTTCGCCGGACACCACGAAACCGTCGGCTGGCAAACGTTCGTTGGGCCGCACGAGCACCAAGTCACCCAGAACCAGTTCCTGCACGCCTATTTCCCTGACCTCGCCGTCGCGGCGGACACGGGCGGTCTCCGGCGCGAGTTCGGCCAGGGCTTCAATCGCCCGCTTGGCCCGGCCCATGGCGTAGTGCTCCAGCGAATGGCCCAGGCTGAACAGGAACAACAGCAAGGCGCCTTCGGCCCAAGCACCGAGCGCCGCCGCACCGGCGGCGGCGACCAGCATCAACGTGTCGATCTCGAAGCGTTTGAGCCTCAGGTTCTGAACTGCTTCTTTGACGGTATAGAAACCACCAAAGAGGTAGGCACCGAGATAGTTGGCGATGGCGAGCCAATCTGCGACGGGCGCCCACTTATCCAACGCGAATCCGGTGGCAAGAAGTCCTCCGCACAGCAGGGAGAATATCAATTCACTGTTTTCGCCAAACACACCGGCGTGACGGTGCGCATCACCGTCGCCATCTTTGAGCTGATCGCTATCACGCCCAGCTGGGGGATCTTCGGGCTTTCGGTTGACGCCAACTTCCGCGAGCGCATCACGAATGTCATCCTCTGAGATTTTCTCCCTATCTAATTCCACCCGTACCACGCCACCAATACTGACCTCTGCTTCAAGCACGCCAGGCATGGAGAGCAGTCGTTTGGTCAAGGTACGTGCAAGTCGTTGGTGTGTGACGCCCTTGACCTGCCAGATCAGATGACCGTACCGCTGGGTAATACGCGCACCGGCAGCTTCGACGAGTTCGCGGATGCGCGCGAGCGATAGCGCTTCGGAGGCATAGTGAATGCATACCTCATGCGTCTGATTGTTGGTGCCGCTGCGGATATGAACGTTTTCCACCCCCTGATATGCTCGCAACTCAACGAGAAGACGCTGTACACAGGCGTCGGCATCGTGCGCAATATCCGGCAGTAGAACCGGAAGGTCGATCTGTAGTTTTTCAGTCATGACTTCTCCCTCGATCGCATTTTTCCACTGCCTCCGGGAATTATGACAAGGACATATTTCTTGCTCTCTATGTTCGCCCTCTGGCTGGAAGACGGTAGTCGGTGCTGTATTTGATCGAATTGTCTTTTGGTAACTGCCATATAGACATCGCCGTTCATGTGCCTCAGTCGAGCACTCACTTGCTCGATGGACACCAGCTCTGCCATCCCCCTTGAGTAGTAGCGTGCGGAAAACGGCCTGCTATCGATGTACCAAAAATTGGCATTCGCGCCGGACGCATCCTGCACGTATCGCACTAATTCTCTTTCGGTATTGATCAGATTCGGCTGCAGCACGGCTGTCAGCGACGCAACCAGCATCACGGTTGGCACCAGCGAAGCGAGTGTTGCAGTCACATATCGAGGAGGCCCTGAATCCGGTTTACGGGGGGCTGCTTGCCAGGCAGACAATGCCCTCCCCATCAGGATCGAAAATGCAGGGATGGCGGGCAGCGCATAGGTCCAAAGCAGATTGCGGGCAAACGTAAAAAGTAATAACGAGAAAACCGACCATCCCAGCAGGTACGCCGTTACAGGCTCAGACAGGACTCTTCTCAGTGACTGGCGAGCGCCACTGTGGCCTGCTGCATATAACAGCGCTGCGAGGGCCAGGATTCCCCATGGAAAGGTTGCCATGAGCCAGAATCCCCAGATGCTGCCATAGGGCTCGACGTGGGCCGTACCGTAGAGATCCCCCTGCCAGCCTGGATCGAGGTAACGCAGGACATGCTCGCCGAGCAGGAAATAGTTCAGGAAGCCTGGCGTTTTCTGCTCAGCCAAGACGTACCAAGGGAGGACCAGCGCTATAACAACGGCTACCCCCCAGATCCAGACACGCCCGGACATGCGAGGCCACTGGATTTGCCGGCAAATAAGCCAGCCTGTAGCGACTGATCCCGCCACAAGCACGCCGGCCAATGGCCCCTTGGAGAGAAGGCCGATTGCCAAGCCTGCAAATCCCAAGGCTCGCCAATACCACTGTCCCAGCACGAGACCGGCCATGCACAGTGTGGTGCCCAAGGTCAGAAAGGGATCTGTCAGAACAGCAACACCGGCGATGTACGGCAAAGCGCAGGACGCATAGACAACCACCGCCCAGCGCGCCGTTCGCAGCCCGGAATACTGACGAGCCAGTGCATGGATGGCAGCCAGAATGGCGAGAAAGCCCAACCAGGAAGGGAGGCGCACAGCCCACTCATTCAGACCAAAGAGACGAATTGAAAGAGCTTGCACCCAGAAGGAGAATGGTGGCTTTCCCCAGAAGGGCACACCAGGTTCGAACCAGGGCGTTATCCAGTCACCACCTTCTGCCATTAGGCGAGCAATTTCAGCATAGCGTGGCTCAGACGTTCCGGAGAACGGAATCAAAATCATGCCGAAAATTTGCGGCAACAGCAGGAGGAACAGCCATATATAAGGGCGGGCGCACCATGAACGGATCATCGTTCCTCGCTCCTCGCCAGCCTGACTTCTTCCCGTGGTAACTCACAGACCTCCTCGACCAAATAAATGGGACGCTGTTTGGATTCCAGATAGATGCGCCCTACGTACTCGCCAACCACGCCGATCGAAAGCAGCTGGATGCCACCGATAAACGTCATCACCACCATGAGCGAGGGATACCCGGACACGTCCGACCCGAGAACCAACGTTTTGGCTACGATCAGAGCACCGTACATGGCGCTACCCAAAGCGGTCAGCAGGCCCAGAAAGGTCACGCAGCGAAGTGGAGACACTGAAAAAGACGTCAGCCCCTCCATTGCCAGACGCATGAGTCCAATGAAGTTCCATTTGCTATCGCCGGCGGCGCGGGGTTCTCGGTCGAACGATATGACCTTCGTCGGCAAGCCAATCCAGGCGAATAGTCCTTTCATGTAGCGATTTCTTTCGCGCAGGCGCCCCAGGGCATCAATGGCGCGACGACTCATCAGCCTGAAATCGCCAACATCCTTGGGAATGGTCACGTCGCTCAATCGACATAGCAGTCGATAGAACATGTAGGCACAGAAGCGTTTCAGGGCACCTTCCCCATTCCTGGAACGACGCCGCATCAGGACGATATCCATCCCGCTGCGCCAAGCCTCAACCATGAGCGGAATGAGTTCAGGTGGATCCTGAAGGTCGGCGTCCATGATGATCACGGCGTGCCCTAGCGCATGGTCCAGGCCGGCTGTTGTCGCGGCCTCCTTGCCAAAATTCCGACTGAGCTTTACCAAACGAACCCACGGATAGGTGTAGGCCAACCCGGCAAGGTACCTATGGCTGTCGTCAGTACTGCCATCATCGACAAAGACGATCTCGTACTGGAAATCCAGTGAGTCGAGGGCCTTATGCAGTCGCTCGTACAAGCGGGGAAGAACGGGCTTCTCATTGAAGACCGGAATGACAACGGATAGGACGGGGCCGTTCGATGGAAGACGAGAAAGGTTCACGAGAAAACCCTCCTCTGAACCTGAAAGTTCATCAAGCAAACCAGCGAGGTCGTCATCAGCTGAGCGTAGGCGATGTTTACTCCGGCCCATTGATACAAAATCCCGAGCAGTATCAGGTTAGCGACCCAAGAACCGACCACGGATGCCAAATAGAGGAGCACGACACGTTCATGCGACTTGACGCAACGAAACACATAGCCTTTCTGCAGCCAGTAGTTCGTTAACGCTCCGGCCGCAGCGCCCACGGAACTTGCCCATAAGGCGGGGATATCCCAGGCCATCAGGCCCGACATCGCGCTCCAATGCACGGCTGTGGAAATTCCGCCCGCCACCAGAAAATGAGGAAATCTGGACCAGAGTCGTTGCCAGCCTTCTCGACATCTTGATGTTTGAGCGGGATAAGAAACCGGATGTAGTTTGCTCGTCATGCTCTGCCGCTCCCCGTTTCTTCCGGCTTCACCGCACGAGCAGCGAAGGTGGGCAGCACCATCAAGGTCAACACGGTGGCGGTGATCAATCCCCCGATAACGACGGTGGCGAGCGGCTTCTGTACTTCGGCCCCGGACCCTGTCGCTATCGCCATGGGGATGAAGCCGACGATGGCCACCAGTGCCGTCGTCAGCACGGCGCGAAGGCGGCTCGACGCGCCAGCGGCAGCGGCCTCCAGAGGCAGGTCACCAGCCGTCAGACGCTCACGAATCGCCTGCATCAGCACCAAGCCATTGAGCGTGGCCACACCCGACACCGCGATGAAGCCCACGGCTGCCGATACGGAGAACGGCATACCACGCAGCAGCAGTGCCAATGCGCCACCCACCAAAGCCAAGGGCACGCAGACAAAGACAAGCGCGGCTTCACGGATGGTGCCCAACGCCATGTACAGCAGACTTCCGATCAGCAGAAACACGACCGGAACCACCATCATCAAGCGGGCCTCGGCACGCTGCAGATTCTCGAACTGGCCGCCCCAGGTCAGATAGACACCTGCGGGAAGCGGCACATCTGCCACGGCGGTCTGAGCCTCCTGCACGAACCCACCCAGATCCCGACCGCGTACATTGGACTGCACCACGATGCGGCGACTGCCATTGTTGCGACTGATCTGGTTGGGCCCTTCGCGTACGTCGATACGCGCCACCGACGACAAAGGCACCACGGTGCCATCAGCTGCAACGATGGGCAGGGCCGCCAGTTGCGCAGGATCATTTCGGGCGACTTCTTCCAGCCGAATCACGACGTCGAAGCGGCGGTCGCCCTCGAAGATCTTGCCAGCGGATGTTCCACCGATACCGGTGGCCACGGCCTCACTGACATCGGCGGCGCTCAATCCATACTGGGCTGCGGCCGCGTGATCGATCTGGACCGTGAGCGTAGGCAGTCCAGAGACCTGCTCCACACGCACGTCCGCAGCCCCCGGGATGCCGCGTAGCTTGAGCGCGATCTGATCCGCCGTTCTCTGCAGGATGTCGAAGTCGTCACCAAAAACCATGACAGCCAGGTCGGTCCTCACGCCTGAAATCAGTTCGTTGAAACGCAGTTCGATGGGTTGACTGAATTCGAATGCGTTACCGATCTGATCACTCACCAGCGATTCGAAGCGCTGGATCAGTGCTTCCTTGTCCAGTGATCCATCCGGCCACTCGGCGCGGGGATGGAGCACGATGACACTGTCCGAAATGTTGGTGGGCATCGGGTCGATGGCCGCTTCGGCGGTGCCCGTGCGCGAGAAGATGGTTTTGACTTCCGGCTCATTCGCCAAAGCCCTCTCCAAGGCAAGCTGCATCGACAGCGATTGCTCCAGGGAAGTCGAAGGCACCCGCAGCGCCTGCATGGCCAGGTTGCCTTCATCGAGCGTCGGCATGAACTCTCGTCCCAATGAAACGAAAGCCGTCAATCCGATCGCCAGCATGAGAACAGCACCGGCGAATACCGCTCGCGGCCGCATCACCACTCGGCGAATGACCGGTTCAACCTTGGCACGCACGAAGCGGATAAGACGGGTTTCGTGCTCGCCATCATCCGAACGGCCATGCTCGTCACCCTGCATTTTGGGCTCACGCACGAACAGGGCGGCCATTGCCGGTACGAAGGTGAACGAAAAAATGAATGCGCCGACCAGCGCCAGCATGAGCGTTGCCGCCATGGGCTGGAAGGTCTTACCTTCCACGCCCTCCAGGGTGAGGATGGGGGCAAATACCAGCAGGATGATGACCTGACCGAATGCGGCTGGGCGAACCATCTTGCGCGCAGCCTGAGCGGCCACGTTCAACCGCTCGACCGGCGACAGGACGCGACCCAGTTCGGCACGTCTCTGACCGAGCATGAGCAAGGTTGCTTCGATCACGATCACGGCACCATCGACAAGAATGCCGAAATCGAGTGCGCCAAGACTCATCAGGTTGCCGCTGATCCCGAAGCGGTTCATGCCGATGACCGCGAACAGAAAGGACAATGGGATGATCAGTGCGGTGATGGCGGCCGCACGTAGGTTGCCCAGCAGCAAGAACAGCACGGCGATGACCAGCAATGCGCCTTCGGTCAAATTCTTCGCCACCGTCTTGATCGTTGCATTGACCAGTTCGCTGCGGTTCAGTACAGGCTCGGCGACAATGTCTGGCGGCAGCGAGCGGTTGACTTCGACAAGGCGCTCCGCTGCTGCCTGTGCGACCGTGCGGCTGTTGCCGCCGGCGATCATCAAGGCTGTGCCGAGTACCGCTTCGTGACCATTGCGCGTCGCCGCGCCCAAGCGCGGTGCGCGGCCCAAACCTACGCTCGCCACATCGGCGACGCGGATGACGAGGCCGTCGCGCCGGGTGATCGGCGCCTGCGCCAGATCGTCAACGGTTAGCGCGAGCGCATCGGCACGGACGATCAAACCTTCACCCGCACGCTGAATGAAACCTGCGCCTGCCTGAATGTTGGAGCGTTCAAGTGCTAGCACGAGATCGCCAAGCCCAAGCCCATAGGCCGCCAGTTGCTCGGCGTTGGGCCTGACCGCGTACTCCTTGACGTAACCTCCGATCGTATCGACGCCGGCAAGCCCTGGTGCTGAGCGCATCAGCGGCGCGATGATCCAGTCCTGGACCGTTCTGAGGTAGGTGGCGCGCTCTTCGGCCGTCGTGAGCCGCTCGCCTTCCGGCGTCAGATAGATTTCGTTCGCCTGCCAGCCTGGCTCGCCGGGGGAAGCGGTTTTATCCGGGTCGAATGGGGTGAAATCCACCGTCCACATCAGGACTTCGCCGAGTCCCGTAGTGACAGGTGACATCATCGGTGTCACCCCTTCCGGCAGATCTTCCTCTACCTCACGCATGCGCTCGCCCACTTGCTGACGCGCGAAGTAAATGTCGGTCTGGTCAGTGAAGATGGCGGTGACCTGTGAAAACCCATTGCGCGATATGGAGCGCGTGCTGGTCAACCCCGGTATCCCGGCGAGTGCGGTTTCGAGCGGATAGGTCACTTGGCGCTCGATTTGCGCGGGCGCCAGCGCAGGTGCGACGGTATTGATCTGCACCTGACGATTGGTAATGTCCGGAACGGCATCGATGGGAAGCCTGCTGAGCTGAAACAACCCGTAGGCCATGACGAGCGTCGCGGCGAACACCACAGCCCAGCGAAACTGAACTGATTTCTCAATAATCATTTTGAACATGGGCTTCGCCTCAGTGACCGTGCTCGGCCTCGCCCTTGGCGAGTTCGGCTTTCAACAGAAAGGCATTGGTGCCAGCAATGCGTTCATTACCGGACAGGCCATTGAGGATTTCAATGAACCCACCCGCACGCCGACCGACAAGCACCGGCGTAGCGCGAAAGCCGCTGTCCTCAACCACGAATACGACGGATTGCCCTTCCACCGTTTGCACGGCATCGGCAGGTACGGTGAGTCCGGCTTCCTGTGTGTCCGTCACGACAATGGCCGTTATCGGTGAACCGGCTGGCGGCAGATCGCCGGCAGTTGATCGCGCTCGGATAACCGTTGCACCACTTTGTTCGCGGGCATTGGCGGCAACGCCGACCACGACAGCGTCAAAGTTGCGGGATGTTCCCGTCACTTGGATGCGGGTTTCCGTGGTGACTGCAGATGCCAGCGCCGGAGGCGCGTTGAACACCAGTTCCACCCGGGCCGGGTCTGCGATTTCCGCCACAGCGCCGCCGGCCGCCACAACCCCACCGGGGGTGATATTCACGGCGCTGACGATGCCGGCAATCGGGCTGTTGATGGTGAGCCGCCCCGAGGTATCAGGTGATCCACTGGCGGCGACTTGCGCCTGCGCTGCCCTCGCCGCTGCGTCGGCGGCAAGAGACCGTGCCCGGGATGCCTCCATCTCCTGGCGGGCGACGATGCCTTGCGCAACGAGATTCAGGTCCCGTTGATAGACAAGTCGCGCTGCCTCCGCCTCTGCCACCGCGGCATCGGCGTTGGCACGCAATGTGGCGGCTTCGCCGCTGACGATGATCGCCAGCGATTGGCCCACCTCTACTGAGGCACCGGTAGCAACGAGAATCTGTTCAACCCGGCCGCTGGTGACCGCGGCGACAATGGCCTTGGCGTCAACCGCCGGTTCAACGCGGCCTGACAGTCGATATTCATTCCCTCCGCCACGGCTGACGTTGACGATACCGATGCCCGACGCCTTGATCTGCTGTTCCGTCAGTGCGACGACACCTTCTTCTGTCGACTCTCCCTCGTGTTCGTCGTGGTCATCGTGTCCTCCATCTTCTTCATGACCCTCGTCATGAAAGGCATGATCACCATCCTCGGCCTGCGCTTCATGCTCCGCATGCGGCACGAATTGGGCGACGCCGAAGCCAAGCCCTAGGGCGATCAGTAAAGCTGCTCCAATGAGGAGCCGGTTTTTGGTTGAGTTCATGAATGCTTCCTCAGAATGGAGCGCGGTCATCAAGGCCTGCGAGTTCAACTTCCGCGCGGACGCGCGCTAACCGCGCATTGACGGCCGTATTACGTGCACTGATCAGAGCCGATCGGATACTGCGCAGCTCCAGTTGCGAGATACGCCCGGCGTCGAACCCCGCACGCGCGAGTTGGTAGGCTTCCTCCGCCGAAGCAACGCCTTTGTCGGCAGCACGTATGCGGGTAATGGACGCATCAAGACGGGCTTGGGCAGCACTGCGATTCGCCTGGGTTTGCAGCTTTGCCGTGGTCAACCTGGCTGCTGCGGCACGTTCCTCTGCACGGGCAGCACTGATCGCGCCCTTGTTTCTGTCGAACAAGGGGAGAGATACATTGATGCCGAAGGTGAATGCCTCCGTGTCGTATTCCTGGAACCTCCGCACACCAAGCGACGCGCTTACCGCAGGACGCGCACGCAACCGCTCGACACTCACCGATTTACTCGCGGCCTCCAGTTCTGCCTCGGCAATCTGAACGGTGAGAGGATTGCCCATGGCCTGAAAGGAGGCATCAGGGGAGCGGTTCAATAGACTGGGTTCGATGGCGGTCACTGGCTGGACCAGCATCGCGGCAGCAGTCAGTCTGGCAAATGCGGCATCGCGGTTTGCCCGCGCTTCGTCCACTGCAGCACGGGCAGATTCAACTTCGCTGTTCGCCTGGATGCCGCGCAGTGAGGGTTCCCGACCTTCTTCGATCAGCAGCATGACTGCGTTCGCGTCCGCTTCCGTCAGTTCCAGCGCCTCGACAGCCAGTTCATATTGCAGGGAAGCCGCTTCCGCTTCGGAATAGATCAGCGCAAGACTGCCAGCGACCGTCCACTGTGTTTGATCACGCCGCAGCGCCGCGACCTTAGCTTCCGCCTGTGCGGCACCGATACGTGCGCCTCGCTGGCCCCACAGCTCCAATGGCTGATTGATGGAGAATGTTGATTCCGCAGCGTCGTAGCCGGAAAAGGGACCGCGACCGTAAACGTTTTCGGTTTCCACGGAGACAGAGGGATTGGGCAAAGCCCGCGCCTGTTGCGCGCGCGCATTGGCAGCGTCGAGCAACGCCTCCGCTTCAACCGTGATGGGGATGCGATCGAGGCTCTCGATCAATGCTTCATAGGGCGGAGCCGGCTCGGCCCGAGAAGGTAATGCGAATAAGACCGCTGTAACAGCCACAGCAAAGCCAACCGCCCACTGCGGTCGACTGAACGACGTGAACATGAGGAAACTCCCAAAGCTGAATGAGTTGACGAAACGGCCGCACGAAGGGTGCAGCCGGGAGTCGTCAGGCTTTGGGTGGGCGCATCAACCCGTCAGGAGTGCGAGACGCAAGGGCATCACTGGCTGGCCACTGATGCGCCGAATTGAGGGACTCGGTTTTGGGGGCCGTGCCCGGGGGAATGTGAGCGTAGATATGGTGACAATGCCCATGGCTACAGGCGTCATGACCACTGTCTGAGTCGGAACCATTGCTCTGGCTATCCACACTCTCATCGTGAGAATCCGCCATGACATAGTGAGCATCTACGCTCTCGGATGCACACAGAAACATGTCAGCCACAGATATGGCAACGAACGTTGCAAGCAGCAACGCCACCACCATGAGCCTATGTCTGATAAAAGTATGCACCATTTGATCATGTTACCAAGAACCGGGGGAAAGCGGCAACACATTTCAGCGCCCAGCATCGCCACCGTACCGAGGGGACCGACTCGCCTTATGAAACTGTGGGGCCACGTTGCCTCCCGATTTCCCAGGTCACATGTCCCGCACGGACAGTCGCTGCGAGGGTGCTACCTAGCCGTTGCTCAATCACCGCCTTCCAGGGCACCAGGCTGAAACCCTTGCCATCATCGAGCATCGCAAAACGCCCGCTGGCCAGCATCACGCTGCGACGGTAGACGCCGCTGACGCGCTCGCCGTCACTGACTGTATGGGGCTCCAGGCCGGTTTCAGCGGCGATGATCCTGCCGCACGTCAAGATCACCGAACTACTACTGGAGGTGGACGAATGGACGGGCTTCACCCGGCACTTCACGCACCTGAAATCGGGCGACCTGGCCAAGGACAAGAATCTGTTGCTGACCACGATCCTGGCCGACGCGATCAACCTGGGCCTGACCAAGATGGCGGAGTCCTGCCCCGGCACGACCTACGCCAAGCTGGCTTGGCTGCAAGCCTGGCACATCCGCGACGAAACCTACGGGGCAGCGCTGGCCGATCTGGTCAACGCGCAGTTCCGGCATCCCTTCGCCGAGCATTGGGGCGACGGCACCACATCATCGTCGGACGGCCAGAACTTCCGCACGGGCAGCAAGGCCGAGAGCACCGGCCACATCAACCCGAAATACGGGAGCAGCCCAGGGCGGACGTTCTATACCCACATTTCCGACCAGTACGCGCCGTTCCACACCAAGGTCGTGAACGTCGGCGTGCGCGACTCGACCTACGTGCTCGACGGCCTGCTGTACCACGAATCCGACCTGCGCATCGAGGAACACTACACCGACACGGCGGGCTTCACCGATCACGTCTTCGCCCTGATGCACCTCCTGGGCTTCCGCTTCGCGCCGCGCATCCGCGACCTGGGCGACACCAAGCTCTACATCCCGAAGGGCGACGCCGCCTATGACGCGCTGAAACCCATGATCGGCGGCACGCTCAACATCAAGCACGTCCGCGCCCATTGGGACGAAATCCTGCGGCTGGCCACCTCGATCAAGCAGGGCACGGTGACGGCTTCACTGATGCTGCGCAAACTCGGCAGCTACCCGCGCCAGAACGGCTTGGCCGTCGCCCTGCGCGAGTTGGGGCGCATCGAGCGCACGCTGTTCATCCTGGACTGGCTGCAAAGCGTCGAGCTGCGCCGCCGCGTGCATGCCGGGCTGAACAAGGGCGAGGCGCGCAACGCACTGGCCCGTGCCGTGTTCTTCAACCGCCTGGGGGAAATTCGTGACCGCAGTTTCGAGCAGCAGCGCTACCGCGCTTCCGGCCTCAATCTGGTAACGGCTGCCGTCGTGTTGTGGAACACGGTCTATCTGGAACGGGCTGCGCTCGCGCTGCGTGGCAACGGCCATGCCGTTGATGACGCGCTGTTGCAGTACCTGTCGCCGCTCGGTTGGGAGCACATCAACCTCACCGGCGATTACCTCTGGCGCAGCAGCGCCAAGATCGGCGCGGGCAAGTTCAGGCCGCTACGACCGCTGCAACCGGCTTAGCGTGCTTTATTTTCCGTTTTCTGAGGCGACCCCATCTATCAACCATCTGAGGGTGGTATCAGATTGATGGGGTGAAGGTGCCCCATCAACCATTAAATCCGTATACCCCGATCCGCCTGACGGAAGCAACTTTCGCCGCCACGCACCTGGGTGCTGTACTTGGCGTCGTAGGCGGCCTGCTTGTGGGGCAGCACATAGCGCAGCGGCGCGTAGCTGGCGAGCGTGAGTCGGCGGATTTCCTGATTGATGTCGCGGATGGCACGGAATTCGCCCGCAAGGTCCACGTCGGCCTTGATGTTGATGGGCGGCAGTCGGTCGGGGAAGCGGCCGGTCTCGCTGGTGCCGTAGTACTTCTCCACATGCCGCCTGGAGCGGGCAATGGTGAGATGATCCAACAGGGTGAAGTAGTCAAACCCCAGCATTTCCACCAACTGGCTGGGGGTCTTTTCAGCTTCGTCCAACGCCAGCCAGCGATTGAATTGCGCCTGCGCCTTGCGGGTCGTGGCCTCGATACTGGCGATGCCATGCTCCAGCAGAGCGGCGTCATCGCCTTCGGTGACAAAGGCAATCTGGTTGCGCAGGTCGGCCAGACGGTTGTTGACCGGCGTGGCCGAGAGCATGAGCACGCGGGTCTTGACGCCTTCGCGGATGATGCGTCGCATCAGGCGGTCGTAGCGCGATTCCTTGCCCTTGTGTGTGGCCTTGTTGCGGAAGTTGTGCGACTCGTCGATCACTACCAGGTCGTAGTTGCCCCAGTTCACATGTGACAGGTCGATGTCACCAGACACCCCGCCATCGCGCGACAGGTCGGTGTGGTTGAGCACGTCGTAGTTGAACCGATCAGCCGCAAGGATGTTGCGCTTGTTGTTGGCCTTGTAGAGCGTCCAGTTGTCGCGCAGGCGCTTGGGCGCCAGCACCAGCACGCGGTCGTTGCGCAGTTCGTGATACTTGATGATGGCCAGGGCTCCGAAGGTTTTGCCCAGACCCACGCTGTCGGCGATGATGCAGCCGCCAAAGCGGTTCAGCTTGTCGATGGCACCCACCACACCGTCGCGCTGGAACTTGAAGAGCTTTTTCCACACCACGGTATTGCGGATGCCGGTGGCGGACTTGACGATGCGCTCCTCGTCCATCTCGTCACCGCTGTCCTGAAACAGGCGGTGCAGCATCAAGGTGTAGATGGTGAAGGGATCGCGGTGCTCACCCAGCGCCTGCAGTGCTTCAAGGATGGACTCGCTCTCGTTGCGCTGGCCTTTGGAGTCGGTGGCATCAGCACCATGCAAGCCTGCCCACTGGTGATCAAACCATTGGGCGAGCTGCGCGGCTTCGTCGACCGTTTCTGATGCCTGAATCAGGTTCAGAGGGTTGCCCGGCGTCAGGCCAAGGCCAGACGTGTTGAAGGCAAAAGAACCCAGAATCACTTGCGCAGGAGCCCCGTCCGGCCCGCGCATAACGGCAGCTCCCTGTGGCGCCCCTTTTGATGCCCGCCGAAGCGCCACTTTCTCTGTGATCCATTTCGCGCATTGATTGGCCAACCAGCGTGCCTGCAGACGATTGCGTGCAGCGCGGTCGCTCTCCGTACCCAAGAGTTCAAGTGCCTCGTTGTCAGGAGGCACGATCAATTGAACTCGATCCAGAGCAGACAACGCCTCCCGGATTTCTGCAAAGGCGTAGAGAGAGAACGAAGGCGTTACACAGTCGAGTCGGTTCCGTGCTTGAGGTGGGGCTGCATCAAGTCGATGACGCGCTGTGTTCCGGTGTTTTGGATCAGCTTCATGGTCGTTTCCGTTCAGTCAGCAATCGACGTTTCTGCACTCGGCGATGCATACCCCGGCGCCAGCACTGCATTGCGCACGCCGTAGATGGCGAGGTGGTCCTTCAACCAAAGCCGGTACTCAGGGCCGCGCAGGCTATGGTCGGGGGAGCAGTCCACACTCCATTTGCGCAGGATGTATCCGGCGGTGGCGGCACGCAGTTTCATGTGCAACACGCCGCCTCGCATGCCGTAGTCCATTTCAGTGATTTCTGGCCGGGGCTGATCCGGGTGAGGAACCAGCTCAAGTTCGACGATCCGTGTCCATTGAATGTCCTGATCGCTCATCTCGTGGGGCGCCACGAGCTGCCCCTTGCGCACCACGGGACGCTTGATCCGGGTGATGACGAAATCCCGGAATTCCTGCGATTTGCGGTCGAAGGCGCGGACGTGCCAACGCAGGCCGTTGTCGATCAGCGCGAACGGGACGATCTCCCGCACGGTGCGGCCACTGGAGATGGAGTGGTACTCGATCCCCATCGGGCATTCGTAGTGGATGGCACGAGTCACGCTCGCCAGGATGTCCAGGTCAGGGTGGGTGAGCCGGGACGGGCTCTCGCTGGCCACCCAGGCTTTGATGCGCATCGGTTCACCGTCGCCAAAACCCTGCGTCAGCCACGACAACACCCGCTCGGGCGGGAAATCGAAGATCGGCTGGAAGCTCGGGCCGAGGACGTAGAACTTGCCTTTGCCGTCGTAGTCGATGTTGCCGGGGGCGATTTCCTTGTACAGCGCCAGGTCCCTGGACGCAGCAGCGGACTGGATACCAAACCGCGCGACCAAGTCCTGGCGGCGCATCTCCCCAATGAAGCGCACGCGCAACTCCACGAACGCGAGCCGGTCACGCTGTGGCTGGGTTAGATCGGCAAGCTGTTCGTGGGGCATCTTGGTTGGCTCGTTCGGGTTAGCGAATGCTTATGCAGATTTCTGCAGAAAGTATATGAGCTGCTTGAAAAGACGTCTATAAATCCAAGCTGGTTTGCTAGTGCGCTGCATTATGATAACCATTTTTTGAGGCGCAAATGAGTGATCTGACGTGGACGAGTAGGCAATCAGCCCAGCGGAGCGCACCAGGAACGGCGTGGAATGGGGTGCATCCAGCAGGCCATCGCGGACGAAAACTGGTGCGAATAGATCCTTGATATGGAACAGGAGCATGGCCCATGGAACTGCGACACCTTCGCTGCTTTGTGGCTCTCGCAGAGGAGCTGCACTTCACACGGGCCGCCGAGCGCCTTCATATCGAACAGCCACCCTTGTCCCGCGCCATCAAGGAGCTTGAGGGCGATCTGGGCGTGGTGCTCTTCGTGCGCAACCGCCGAGGTACGGTGCTTACCGAGGCGGGCGCAACTTTCCTGCAAGACGTGCGCAGGGTGTTCGCCGCGCTGAAGCAGGCTCAGGAGAACGCTCAGGCGGTCGCGGCGGGCCTGAGCGGAAGCCTTCGCATTGCAGTGTCCGACGGCGCAATCGATCCCCGGCTGTCGGCCCTCCTGGCCCGCTGCCGCGAGGAGGAGCCGGAGATCGAGATTCGCCTGTCCGAAGTGCCGCTGGCCGAGCAGTTGCGCGGGTTGCGCTCGGGCGACTTCTCGATCGGGTTTGCGCACACGGCGGAGGTCGGCGATGACATCCTGACCGAGCCACTCTGGCACGACTCGCTGGTGGTCGCGGTGCCCGCCCGGCACCCCTTGCTTTCACACAAGGCCGTTCCGCTGCATCAGCTTGCGAGCTACCCACTGGTCTTATGCGACCCACAGGTATACGAAGGCTACTACCGTGAACTGGCGCGGCTCCTGCGACCGCTGGAGCGTGATCCCGACATCGCCGAGCACGTGTCCTCGCTGGACATGATGCTCACCCTGGTCGGTGCAGGCTACGGCGTTGGCTTCATCAGGGCAACCAGGATCGCGGCGAGCCTGCGCCCCGATGTGGTGATCCGCCCCCTGGCCATGGATTCCGCAGTCATCACAACCTACTTGCTGCGGCCCGTCAGCGAGGATTTGCCGGTGTCGGCGGAGCGGTTCATTGCGCGCCTGCGCGAGCACTCGGGCGATTGATGCGGCGGCAAGGGCCGTAACTGAAGTTCGCGGCCGCTTATGGCGAGCCTTGCAGCTCACTGCCAGAGTTGAGGTTTTTTTCAGTCGCCGCCATCAACTCGCTGGCGCTGATCCCGAGCGCGGTAGCAATTTTCAGTATCAGGGGAAGCGTAGGCACATGCTCCCCGCGCTCGATCTTGCCCATGTGCGAACGCGATATTCCAGCCTGAAATGCAAAGTCGTCTTGAGCGACGCCTTGCGCGACGCGAGCGGCACGCACGGCCCGCCCGAAAGCTAATGCTGGTTCGGATTCATAGGTGGGTGTGCCAGGTGGACGACCTGGCTGAATAGTAAGCTTCTGCATCGACAGAAGCGTCAAACAAACCTCTTAAATTAACCACGTTAAACATATAGACGTTAAAGTTCTCTCTTTACTATGATGCTGGTTTTCCCTTGACCCGCTTCGTCGCTTCTGTGGGTTCTCCATGGACAACCTCACCAGCCAACCCGCCCACCTCAGGCTTGCGATAGCGCCAGGCGTATCGTCATCGCAGCTTTCGGTGCTACTCGCGCTGCAACGTGCCGAAGAACCCGAGGTCAGCATCGCGTTCTTTGAGGTTGCTGGTGACGAGTTGCTTGATGGACTCCGTGAAGGCCGCTATGACGTAGGGCTGTCGCTTCAAGGGTCGAGCGATCCGGCCATCCAAACCCAGCCCTTGTGGATTGAGCACATGGCCGTTGCGATGCCGCTGCGGTTTCCCTTGCTGGATCAGGCATCGCTCACCATCGCCGATCTACAGGACTACCCGATCTTTCGCTGGCGGGCTGAGACGTGTTCACTGCTGGATCATCGGCTGCTCTCGCACCTGCCTGCTGACCAGCAAAATCTTCAGTACGTGACTTCCTTCGAGCTGATGGCGCTATGGGTTTCTGCCGGCTACGGTGTCGGGCTATCCGCGCAATCGCGCATCAAGCACGCCCATGGATGGGGAATCAGCATGCGAGCGCTGGACGACGGCCCCTACGAGATCGTGACGCACCTGCATAGACCCCAGGGACAAGCGAACTCTGTTTCCGAGCGATTCGAGCGAAGGGCACTGCAGATCGCAAAATCGGTCACTTCCTGATCGCAGTGGCTGTCGGTAGCCGCCAGCAGACGGCGGTGGATGTACGCCTTTCATCAAGAGGGCCGAGGTGGTAAGCTTAGAGGCCATTTCTGGCTTGGGTAACCAGAAAAAATCTTTATTAATCAATTGGTTGGTTGCCGTGGGTGATTCCCTTCACCCGCTCCAATTTCGCTCCCTTCTGCTTTACTTTCCATTGTCACAAGCCGGTCAGGCGAGAAAAGTTCGCGTACGCAAATGCCTCTGCTTATGCTTTTCTCTACGACCAACATACCAATAACCCCTTGTAATGATTGGTTTTTTTTGCACAAACGGATGACAAGAGCGGTCCGCTTGGGCACAATGTCCAGTCAAACGTTAATGTCAGTGGAGTACCCGCCATGAAAGGCCATCCGGACGTCGTCAGCTGTCTTATCGATCTGTTGCGAGGTGAGCTTGGCGCACGGGATCAGTATTTCCTGCATTCGCGACTGTACGAAGACATGGGCTATGCCAAGCTGTACGAGCGCATCAACCATGAGATGGAAGAAGAAACCCAGCACGCCGACGCTATCCTCAAGCGCCTGCTGTTTCTTGAAGGCAAGCCGGACATGCGGCCCTCGCCCATCACCCCCGGCAGCACCGTGCAGGAAATGCTCGAGTCAGACCTGAAGCTGGAATATGAGGTACGCGAGAACCTGGCTAACGCCATTGCCCTGTGCGAGCGTGTCGGCGACTACCAGACGCGGGAAATACTTGAAGTCCAGTTGGCAGATACCGAAGAGGATCACGCCTACTGGCTGGAGCAGCAACTGCGCCTGATCAAGATGGTTGGTGAACAGAACTACCTGCAATCGCAAATGTAATCTGACGCCGCGCCACAGCCCTGCCAGTTGACGCTGGCAGGCGTCATGCGGCCATTCGCCCCCTAGCACCGCACTGCATCTGCTTCCCCGGCGGTGCCTTTCATTTCCAGACCACAAGGTCAGCATTTTCGGAATTCGAACTAATATTCGTTAGTGCACCAGCCTGGTGAAGCCGAATACCCCCTCTGCACCGGCATCGTCCAGTGCGGACCACGGATCAGAAGCCTCTCTTTCAACCCAAGCCTCAAAACTGACCGTTCAGACAGGAATTTGCAGCAACAGCCAGCCGATGCAGCCGGCATGGCACCTTTTCTGCATTGCCAGCAGCTCCAGTCAATTGGAGTACTCTAGTGACCTCAGGTACCTGCCCAGATCGTCGTCAGACACGGATACTGATGCCCGCCAGCGCCAAAGAAGCCTGTGCACTCGCCAGATACCACAGCGCGCCCTATATGGCCGGAGCCAGCGCGCTGCAACTCGGCTGGAACAAAACCGGCAGGTGGCCAGAGCATGTGGTCAGCCTGAATGCGATAAACACACTGCACGGCTGCCATCGGGCCGCAGACCATTGGTCCCTTGGTGCCTTGAGCCGGCTATCGGAGCTGACGCGCAATCCGGATCTGTGTGCAGAGCTGCCCGTGCTTGAAACGGCGCTGCTCGGGGTTGGCGCACCCGGCATTCGGCATATCGCCACCCTCGCGGGCAATATCGGCTTTGCCGGCGACCTGCTGCCTACCCTGCTGGTACTCGACGCCCGACTTGACTGGCTGGACGAAAACGGCGCGGATCAACAAACACTGCTGGCCGATTGGCTGACCGCCCCGCCAGCGCATGCCCTGATAGCCCGGGTTCGCCTGCCACTGCCGCAACCGCAGCAACATCTGCACATGGAAAAGCTGGCCAGCCGCAGCGCATTCAACCCGCCACTGCTGAATATCGCCAGCAGCTGGCAATGGCAGCCACAACCGGATCTGCGCTTGGCTGCCGGCGGCGCAAGCTTGCGACCCCGTCGTCTGCGAGCCTGCGAACAAGCCCTTGCGGCAACCGCCGACCAGCCGCTGACGACCCGCACGCTGCTGCCCCTGCTGGCCGCAGACCTTCCCGAATTGGCCGAGCAACCGCTTTTGCAGATAGCGGCCAATCTTGTCCAGGCACAATGGCACGGGAGCCACGCATGAACACAACCGCATTCACGCCACGCCCTCTTACCGCCGACACCTTCGCCGAGCGCTGGCAGCCGCGCCCTGACGCCACCCAGAAGGTGCGTGGCGAACTGCGCTACCCCACCGACGAACTTGACTGGCCTGGCCTGCTGCATGGCCGCATTCTGCGCAGCGCTTTGCCACACGCCCGTCTGCTTGGCATCGACGTCGAGCGCGCGCGAACGCTGCCCGGCGTACACGCGGTGGTGACCGCAGCCGATATTCCCGGCACCAATAACTACGGCATCGTATTTCGCGATCAGCCGGTATTCTGCACGGATCACGTGCGCTTCCTCGGCGATGCGCTGGCGGCGGTCGCGGCGGATACGCCCGAGATCGCTGCACACGCGCTCAGCCTCATCGAGGTGCGCTACGCCGAGCTACCGGTGGTCAATGACCCGAGCGCGGCACTGGCCGATGGCGCGCCGGCGCTGCACCCCAATGGCAATCTGCTGGACAGCTCCCTGATCGAACACGGTGACGTCGAGGCAGCCTTCGCCGCCTGTGCATTCGTGGTGGAAGGTCACTACCGCACCCCGCGGCAGATGCATGTCTTCATGGAGACCGAGGGTGGCGTGGTGGTGCCCGATGAGATCGGTGGGCTGACCTTCCGGGTGGGCTGCCAAAGCGCCCACCGAGACCGCGAACAACTGGCCAGCATTCTCGGCCTGCCGCCGGATAAGGTACGCGTAATCGGCCTGGCGACCGGTGGCGGTTTCGGCGGCAAGGACGAGCTGACCATGCAGCCGGCCGCCGGACTGCTCGCACTGCGCACCGGACGCCCGATACGCATTCACTTCGATCGCCGCGAATCGACCATCGCCGGCATCAAGCGCCATCCGGTTGAACTCGTTGCCCGCACCGGCTGTGACGCGCAGGGTCGCATCCTCGCCCACCAGCTGCACGCGGTACTCGACACCGGTGCCTATGCCACCCTGGGTCCTGCGGTCCTCACCAACCTGACCGATCACGCCGCGGCGCCGCTGTACCGTATCCCCAATATCCGCGTGAGCGGTCAACTGGTGCATACCAACAATGGTGTTGCCGGCGCCTTCCGCGGCTTCGGCGGCAACCAGGCGACCTTTGCGGTAGAAAGCCAGCTGGACAGGCTGGCCCACGCCGCCGGTTTACACCCGGCCGAACTGCGCCGGCGCAACCTGCGCACACCGCAGGACCCCGGCGTCGAGGGCCAGACCCAGCAGCAGCCCTGCGATCCCCGACTGCTGCTAGATGCGGCGCTGCAATCCCCCCTGTGGGCCAGCGCCAGCAGTACCGACGACAGCCGCTGGGTGACCGGCGTCGGCATGGCAATGGGTGCACAGGGCAATGGCCTGGGTAACGGGTTACCCGACGCCGGCGGCGCGCGCCTGACCCTGACTGACGATGGCCGCATCGAACTGGCATTCGGCTTCATCGAGTACGGTCAGGGCGTAATTGCAGCAATCCGGAATCTGGCCTGCGACTACCTGCACTGCGCACCGGAGGATCTGGATATCCGTCTGGGCGACTCCAGCGGACCCGACTCCGGCCCGACCAGCGCCTCACGCAGCAGCATCATCGCGGTGGAGGCCCTGCGCCGCCTGCAGCCGCAATGGCGCGCATTGCTGACCAGTCTGGCGCCACCGGCAACACCGGGGCTGCAACCCGGCCCCGGCGGACTGCGGGATCAGTCAGGTGAGCTCGTCATCAGCTACCCGCAACTGGCTGGCGCAGGCACGCCTGTCACGCTGAACGTGCATTTCGACTTTCCGACCGGCCCGGACGCGACCCCGCGCGGACGCTATCTGCAACTGCTCATCGCTACCGTTGCGCACGTGGCTGTCGACCGGCTGACGGGGCGGATTCGTGTCGAGCGACTGCACCATATCACCGCCGGCGGCAGGGTTATCCACCCGCCCAGCTACCGCGGCCAGATCGAAGGGGCCGCCATCATGGGCATGGGCATGACGCTGCTTGAGGACGTGCCCATGCAGGACGGTCAGTACCTGCTGGACAACCTCGACGCCTATCTCATCCCGACACTGGCCGACGCTCCCGAGCAACAGGTCGACGTCATAGAAGGCATTCTCGGCGGAGAAAGCTACCCGGTACGCGGTATCGGCGAACTGGGCATCGAGGCGATAAGCCCGGCCATCACCGCCGCCATCGAGAACGCCATCGGCGTACGCCCGGAGCGCCTGCCGGTAGAACCAACCACACTGCTTGCAGCCATGCAGGAGCTACATCCGTGAACGACGTCTTCTTTACCCTGCACTTCACCGTCAATGGCCAGGAGCAGACGCTCGAAGTACCGGCCGCCCGTCGCCTGCTCGACATACTGCGCCTGGATCTGGGGCTGACCGGACCGAAGGAAGGTTGCAGCATAGGTCGCTGCGGTGCCTGCAGCGTCGTGGTTGATGGAGACTCCGTACCCGCCTGCCTGCTGCTTGCCTGTCAGGTGCAGGGGCGCACGGTAAAGACCATTGAAGGGCTGCGCGAGGACCCGCTGTGCGAGCACATCAGCGCCGCACTGGTCAATGCCGGCGCGCTGCAGTGCGGTTACTGCACCCCCGGCATTGTCAGCAGCTTGACCGCCGCTCTTCGCCACAACCCCGCTGCGGATGTCGCTGAGCTCGAACAGGCCCTGCACGGCAATCTCTGCCGCTGCACCGGTTACAACGGGCTGCGGCAGGCGATTGCCGAGCTGGCAACCTAGATACGGAAACTGCCCACCAACTGCCTCAACCGGGTGACCTGATCCTCGAGTGAGGCACAGGCACGCAGGGTCGCCTGCAGGTTATCAACTCCCTCCTGGTTGAGGGTGTTGATCTCGGTGATGTCGACGTTGAGACTTTCAATTACCGAGGTCTGTTCCTCGGTTGCGGCAGCAACCGACTGGTTCATGTTGTCGATATCGCCAATACCGTGGGTGATCTCGCTGAGCCGGGTGCCGGCTTGCCCCGCTACCTCGACGCTGTGCTGACTGTACTGCTGACTGTCGGTCATGATGCTGACCGCTGCACCGGCGTCGGTGCGCAGATTCTCGATCATGTCGTGAATTTCCTGGGCGGAGCTTTGGGTGCGGTGTGCGAGGTTGCGCACCTCATCGGCAACCACCGCAAACCCGCGCCCTGCCTCACCGGCACGGGCCGCCTCGATGGCCGCGTTCAGCGCCAGCAGGTTGGTCTGCTCGGAGATACTTTGAATCACCTCCAGAATGCGACCTATGTCCTCGGTCTTGTGGCTGAGTGACTGAATCGTTCTGCTCGATTCACTGATCTTGGCCGACAGTTCCTGCATTGCAGCAATCGACTGGCTGACTACTGCCGATCCCTGCTCCGCTCCCTGGCGCGCCTGACTGGCCTGCGCGGATGCATCCGCCGCATTGCGGGCTATTTCCTGCGCCGCCGCACCCAGCTCATTGATAGCCGCCGCCACGCTGTTGGTCCGGCTGGACTGCTCGTCAGAGCTGGCCATGTTGGCATTGGAGGCATCAACCACCTGCCGCGCAACGTCGTGCAGCGTACTGCTGGTACTGGCCACCTGGCTGATTGACTCGTGGATACGCTGCACGAATTGGTTAAAGGCGTTGGCCAACCGACCAAACTCGTCCTGGCTGGTGACAGGCAGGCGACGGGTCAGGTCACCCTCGCCCTCGGCGATATTCTCCAGCGCCGCTCCCAGCGAAACCAGCGGACGCAGGAGGTAGCGCATCAGTACGCCAAGAAGCAGCACAATAATCACCACCGATACGATAACCGCAAGCAGCGCTGAATAGCGAAACTGGGCAAGGCTGGCGAAAGCCTTGTCACGGTCAATCGACAGGCCGACGTACCAGTCGGCACCGGGTAATCCGACGACCGGCAAAAACGTCAGTAAGCGCGGCTGACCATCCAGCTCGGCTTCACTGAGGCTGCGCTCGATGCGCGGTGTGTTCCGCGGGTAGATCTCGCTCAGGGTCTTCATCTGCAGGTCGGCATTGGGATGCACCAGAATGGTTCCATCACTGCTGACCATGAACGCATACCCCATGCCATTGAAATCCAGAGCGTTAATAATCCGGGAAATGGTCTGAAGGTTAAGGTCGCCGCCAACCACGCCCGCCCCTGCCGGTGTGGCAATAGTCATGATCAGTGCGCCGGTAGCCGCATCGACGTAAGGGCTGGTCAGGATGGTCCTGCCGGCCTCACGCGCGCCCTTGAACCAGGGCCGCGAGCGCGGGTCGTAGTCCGCCGGCATTTCGGAATCAGGCCGCATGGTAAAGGCGCCATCGGCGGCACCGAGGTAGCTGAAATCGAAGGTTTCAGCCAGCGTGCGCTGCTCGAGCAACGGCACCAGCCGGTCCGGACTCTCGCTCTGGATATTCTGTGCCAGATTCTCCAGCAACAAAATACGACCGGACAACCAGTTGCTGATATTGTCCGCCGTCAGCGTCCCGGCGTCGGTCAGATACGTCTGCAGATTGGCCTGCAGAGTCTTGCGTTGCAGGTAATCGTTATAGACAGAGAAGACCGAAAAGGCCGCAATCACGACCAGGGACGCGGCCAGCAGGATCTTCTGATTGAAGCTGAGTCTGGTAGGCATCGGTTTTGCCTCGAAAAGGGGGTCTGAAACTGTATGTCGTCCCGCCAGACGGAAACTTGATTTCCGGCGATACAGACCGTCTTTTCAAGGTTAGATGACGAAATGCCATTTTGCTGCAAGCAGACTGCCATCTCATCGCCGATACACGCCAGCCAGAGCGCCTCGACAGCACAGCCGGTGACGCTGTCGAAAACGCTCGCCCTGCTGACGTCGCAGGGCGCTGTGTATTGAGCTAGATAATGCGCGAGAAGCGCTGTTGGCTGGTGTCACTCTGATAGGCGTCGAACAGCATGCAAATCGAGCGCACCAGCAGCCGGCCGGCGGCCATAACCCGAATCCCGCCGGGTGTGAGGATGATCAGCCCATCACGGGCCATCTGCTCAAGCATCGGCAGGCAGGAGGCAAAGTACTCGGGAAAGTCGATCCCGAAGCGCGCCTCAATATCGCTGAACTGCAACTGGAAATGGCAGATCAGCTGGCTGATAACCGCCCGCCGAATGATGTCGTCGGAATGGCAGACGAGACCACGCTGGGTCGCCAGCTCATCCGCCTGCAAACGCTCCTGATAGACCTTGAGGTCGCTGCTGTTCTGACAGTACAAATCACCGACCTGACTGATTGAGGAGACGCCCAGACCAATCAGATCGCAATGCCCGTGCGTGGTGTAACCCTGAAAGTTGCGCTGCAGCTCGCCGTTCTCCTGGGCGATGCTGAGGCTGTCGTCCGGCAGGGCAAAGTGATCCATACCAATGTAGCGATACCCCGCTGCCAGCAGCTGACGCACGCTGTTCTCGAACATTTCCAGCTTTTGCGCGGGGCTAGGCAGATCGGCACTGTTGATCCGGCGCTGGGGCATGAAGCGTTCCGGCAGATGCGCGTAGTTGAACACCGACAGCCGGTCAGGCTTGAGTGCGATGATCGCCTCAACGGTGCGGGCGAAGCTCTCCGGCGTCTGCTTGGGCAAACCGTAGATGAGGTCGATGTTGATCGAGCGATAGGCAAGCGTGCGCGCGGCGTCCATCACGGCCTGGGTCTGCTCCAGCGTCTGCAGACGGTTGACCGCACGCTGCACTTCCGGGTCCAGATCCTGGACGCCAAAACTCACACGATTGAAGCCCAGCTCGCGCAGCAGCCCCATGGTCGCCCAGTCGGCCTCACGGGGGTCGATCTCGATACTGTAGTCACCGATATCGTCGTCACGCAGGCTGAACCGACTGCGCAACCCGGCCATCAACTCGCGCAGTTCCTGATGGCTGAGAAAGGTGGGCGTCCCACCGCCAAAATGCAGCTGCTCAACGACCTGATCCGGGCCCAGATGAGCGCTGATCAGCTCCATCTCGCGCTGCAGGCTGGCGAGATACTCGCGCGACCGGCTGCGGTCTTTGGTAATCACCTTGTTGCAGGCGCAGTAGTAGCAGATGTTGGCGCAAAACGGCACATGTACGTAAAGCGAAAGTTGCCGACCGGCCTCACGGGAGGCGTCGATGGCGTGCAGAAAGTCTGCCGGTTTGACACCGTCGTGAAACTGCACGGCGGTGGGATAGGAGGTATAACGCGGACCGGCATGGTCGTAGCGTCGAATCAGATCGGCATCCCAACGAATAGTGGGCAGCATGGGGAAACTCCGGCTTTGCTCTGGCATGGAACAAAGCCTACGCCGGCCAGGCAAACCAGGTTTTGACCAGCGTCAATAGACCCGTGGCCGCATCCTAGCCGCCGGTCGCGTTCATGAAACGCAACACCTGAACCTCACCACCCACGCTAAATTCATGCCGCGCCGGCTTGTGTTGCAGGGCACGTTCCAGAGCCTCGCTGACCGGCTCGTCATGCTCCGGATGACGCCTGACCAGGGCGCGCATATCCAGCGAATTCTCGTGTCCAAGACAAAGCAGCAGGCGCCCTTCGGTGGTCAGACGTACCCGATTACAGGTGTCACAAAAATTGTGCGAATGCGGTGAAATGAATCCGATGCGACTGTCCGGGTAGCCATCGACTCGCAGGTAGCGCGCCGGGCCGCCGGAGTTTTCAGCACTGTCGATCAAGCGATAGCGTTCCGCCAGCAGGCTGCGCACTTCGTCGCTTGAGCAGTAGGCTTCGCCCCGCTCACGCCCGACCTCACCGAGCGGCATCTCTTCAATAAAGGTGATGTCCAAACCCCGCTCCAGCGCGTAGGCCGCCAGCGCCTGCACCTCATCGTGGTTGCGGCCCTTGAGCACCACCGTGTTGAGCTTGACCCGCTCAAAACCGGCGTCACGCGCAGCCTCGATACCATCGAGCACCTGCTGCAGGTCACCCGTGCGGGTAATACTCCTGAAGCGTTCGTGATTGAGGCTGTCGAGGCTGATATTCAGCCGCTTAACGCCGGCCTCGGCCAGCGGCCGGGCCAGCCTGGTCAACTGCGAGCCATTGGTGGTCATCACCAGTTCGCGCAGCCCCGGCAGGGCACTGATGCGGGCACAAAGGTCAACCACGCCACGCCTCACCAGCGGCTCACCTCCGGTCAGCCGGATCTTGCGAACGCCCTGGGCGACAAACAACCGCGCCAAACGCTCAATCTCCTCAAGACTGAGAATCTGCTGGCGGGGAAGAAAGGTCATATCTTCGGCCATACAGTAAACACAGCGGAAATCGCAGCGATCTGTCACCGAAATACGGAGATATTCTATCTTTCTCCCCAGACCGTCCTGCAATATCGACTGTGTCATGCAAGGCTCCGACTAATCTGTTTTCCAGCGCGAAAGCGCAACTTCGTCGCTATCGCGTGCATCAACCCAGCGCTCGCCATCCGGCGTTGCTTCGCGCTTCCAGAACGGCGCGCGGGTCTTGAGGTAATCCATGATAAAGGCGTTAGCCTCAAAGGCTGCCTGGCGGTGGGCGCTGGCAACACCAACAAACACAATCGGCTCACCTGGTTCAAGCTGGCCAACGCGGTGCAACACCTGCACGTCCAGCAGCGGCCAGCGGGTCTGCGCCTGCTCGACGATACCGGTCAGCGCCTTTTCCGTCATGCCCGGATAGTGCTCAAGCCACATGCCGGACACCGGATCACCCTCGTTATAGTCGCGCACATAACCCACAAAGCCGACCACGGCGCCCACGCCCAGATGGTCCGCATGCAGACGATTGAGCCGTTCGCCCGGATCAAAGTGGGCCTGCTGCACCTCGATCAACACATCAACCACCCGTCACTGGCGGAAAGAAGGCAATCTCATCACCGTCAGCCAGTGGCTCGTCAAGGGTGCACAACTCCTGGTTACGCGCACACATCAGGCGGGGTTCGGCAAGTACCTGCCATGCCTCACCACGGGCCAGCAGGAGCTGCCGAAGGTCTTCAAGGGTGCCCAGCTCCGGGGTCCACATCAGTTGCTCCCCGCTACTGCCGAGCACATCCCGGTAACGGGCAAAAAACTGCAGCTCTATCACGCGCTACCCGCCTCCGCCTGAAACTCACCGCTCTTTCCACCGCTCTTGCTCAGCAGCCGGGTGCTCTCGATCACCATACCCTTGTCGACTGCCTTGCACATGTCGTACAGGGTCAGTGCAGCGACACTGACCGCTGTCAGCGCCTCCATTTCGACACCAGTCTGACCGGCCAGCTTGCAGCGCGCCTGAATGCGCACCGCGTCAGGCGCTTCGATGCCGAGTTCTACCTTGACGCTGGTAAGCATCAGTGGATGGCACAGGGGGATGAGGTCGGACGTACGCTTGGCCGCCTGAATGCCGGCGATGCGGGCAACGGCCATGACGTCACCTTTAGGGTGACCACCACTCTGAATCAATTCCAGCGTCTGCGGGCGCATGCGTACCAGCGACTCGGCGACCGCCTCGCGATGGGTAACGGCCTTGTCGGTGACATCGACCATGCTGGCGCGGCCTTGTGCGTCCAGGTGAGTAAGCATAAAGTAGGTCCGGTTGCGTATTCGCTGGCTACTTTACTGCAATCCTCTGCCGCTGACAGCCCGAAGAACCAACTGCACCTGCAACGGTCACACATCCCGACGCACAATTCAGGCCGTGAACGCTGATCGCTTGAAATTGTTCATAGCGCACCTATATAGCGAAAAGCTATTCACGGTTTAGTTGAAATTTATTTTAAGTATTTAACACAGGCGCATACCATAGGTCCTGTCTTCTCAACCATCGACGAAAACGACTCAAGAAGGAGTTCTACATGTCTGTTATCAACACCGAAATCAAACCGTTCAAAGCCTCTGCATTCAAGAATGGCGAGTTCTTCGATCTGACTGAAGCCGACGTCAAAGGCAAGTGGGCCGTCTTCTTCTTCTACCCGGCTGACTTCACCTTCGTTTGCCCGACCGAGCTGGGCGACGTTGCTGATCACTATGCCGAGCTGCAGAAAATGGGCGTTGAAGTGTACGCGGTTTCCACCGACACCCACTTTACCCACAAGGCATGGCACGACAGCTCCGAAACCATCGGCAAGATCCAGTACGCCATGATCGGCGACCCGACCATGCAGATCAGCCGCAACTTCGAAATCCTGCGTGAAGATCAGGGCCTGGCCAACCGCGGCACCTTCATCATCGACCCGCAGGGTATCATTCAGGCTGTTGAAATCACTGCCGAAGGCATTGGCCGCAACGCCGAAGACATGGTTCGCAAGATCAAAGCTGCCCAGTACGTTGCAGCTCACCCGGGCGAAGTTTGCCCGGCCAAGTGGAAAGAAGGCGAAGCCACTCTGGCTCCCTCTCTCGACCTGGTAGGCAAGATCTAAGATCGGCCTGATGACCCGGCCCGCTGCGCAGCCACAGGCTCGCAGTCGGCGGGCCGGGTTTTTTATGCCCGAAATTTGACCCCATTTTCAAAGGACACGCATATGTTGGACGCCAACCTGAAGAAACAACTGGACACGTACCTGCAGCACATCGTTAACCCGATCGAAATCAGCGTGTCCGTAGATGAAAGCCCCAAGGGCAAAGAATTACATGAACTCGCGGTCGAAATCGCGGAGATGTCCGGTAAGATCGGCCTGGTCTCGGCTGATGACAAGCGTACCCCGAGCATGGCGGTAGGCGCCGCCGGTGAAACACCGCGCATCCGCTTCGCCGGCATCCCGATGGGCCACGAGTTCACCTCACTGGTGCTGGCACTGCTGCAGTCCGGCGGTCACCCATCCAAGGCCGACCCTGCCCTGCTGGAGCAGATCCGCAACCTGGACGGCGAGTTTCACTTCGAGACCTACATCTCGCTGTCCTGCCAGAACTGCCCGGACGTGGTCCAGGCGCTGAACCTGATGGCCGTGCTTAACCCCAACATCACCCACGTGATGATTGATGGCGCCCTGTTCCAGGACGAAGTCGAGCAGCGCCAGATCATGGCCGTACCGTCGGTTTACCTGAACGGCGAACCCTTTGGTCAGGGCCGTATGACACTGGCAGAGATCGTCAACAAGATCGACACCGGTGCGGCCAAGCGCAAGGCTGCCGAGCTGAACGAGAAAGCGCCGTACGATGTACTGATCGTCGGTGGCGGCCCGGCTGGTGCCTCAGCTGCCATTTACGCGGCCCGCAAAGGCATTCGTACCGGTATCGTTGCCGAGCGCTTCGGAGGCCAGGTGATGGACACCGTCGGCATCGAAAACTTTATCTCCGTGCCCTACACCGAAGGCCCCAAGCTGGTTGCCAGCCTGGAGCAGCACGTCAAGGAGTACGAGGTGGATGTCATCACCGAGCAGAAAGCTGCCAGCCTGGAAACCGGTGACTACGTAGAGATCGGCCTGGAAAGCGGAGCCACCCTGCGCAGCCGCACGGTCATCCTTGCTACCGGCGCGCGCTGGAGGGAGATGAACGTACCGGGCGAGCAGGAATACCGCGGCAAGGGCGTGGCGTACTGCCCGCACTGCGACGGTCCGCTGTTCAAGGGCAAGCGCGTTGCCGTCATCGGCGGCGGTAACTCGGGGATCGAAGCAGCGATTGACCTGGCCGGCATCGTGGAGCACGTAACTGTGCTGGAGTTCGCCGACACCCTGCGCGCCGATGAAGTATTGCAGCGCAAGGCGCGTTCCATGCCCAATATCGAGATCATCAAGAACGCCCAGACCACCGAAGTGCGTGGCGATGGCAGCAAGGTTGTCGGTCTGACCTACAAGGATCGCACCACGGACGAGCTCAAGCAGGTCGACGTTGCCGGTATCTTCGTCCAGATCGGTCTGGTACCGAACACCGAATGGCTCAAGGGCGGCGATCTGAACCTGACCCGCTTCGGCGAGATCGAGATCGACAGCCGCGGCTCGACCAACCTGGAAGGCGTATTTGCTGCCGGCGACGTCACAACCGTGCCGTTCAAGCAGATCATCATTGCCATGGGTGCCGGATCCACCGCAGCCCTGGCAGCCTTCGACCACCTGATCCGCACCCCGGATCCGGCGGCTGCGAAGAAGGAAGAAGCTAAACTGGCCTGATGTCTGAGCCGCACAAAAAGCCGCCCCTATGGGCGGTTTTTTGTGCGCGCAATTCGCTCAGTCGGGCAGCCACAAGCGATCCAGGTGCTTGAACGGCCAGTCTTCCGGGCTCTCTCGTCCGATGATTCGATCCGTTTCATGGGCGTCGGCCAGATCAATCAGGGTAACCGGTAATCCCTGCTTCAAACGCACCGAATAGAATACGCTGACCTTGGGCGTGAGCAGGGAACTGGTACCCTGCTCTACAACCACTCCCAGACGCTCGGACTCAAGCCGCACAAGGGAGCCGACCGGATAAATACCCAACATACGAACAAACAGCTTGAACAGCACCGGGTCAAAATGGCCTTTCCAACTGGCCATCCGGCTCAAGGACTCGGCCGGATCCCAGCCCGCCTTGTAGGGGCGGTTTGAGGTAATCGCGTCATAGACATCGCAGATCGCACCCATGCGCGCCAACAGGGAAATATTTTCCCCGGCCAGCCGCTCGGGATAGCCGGTACCATCCACTTTCTCATGGTGATGCAGGCATACATCCAGCACCGCATCCGGTACCCCGTCCCAGTCGAGCAGCAATTTGTGCCCTTCGGCCGGGTGAGAACGCATGATGGCAAATTCCTCATCAGTCAATTTGCCCGGTTTGTTCAACACCGCTTCAGGCATGACGGCCTTGCCCATGTCATGCAGCAAGCCCGCCATACCCGCTTCCATCACCTGGTCTTCCGGCATTTTCAACAACCGAGCCATACCCACCATCAGAGCAGCTACGGCAACGGAGTGCAGATAGGTGTACTCATCCTTGGACTTGATTCGGGCAACGCTGATCAAGGCATGGGGGTTTCGGCTGAGCGACAGACTTATCTCGCTGACCAGATCGTGCAACCCGTCAGTCGTGATGGCGTTGCCCAGACGTACGTCCTTGAACAGGTCCTGGATTGCCTGTTTACCGTTGCGAAATATCTGCTGGGCACGCCGCACTTCATCGGCCATCGGGGTCCTGGCTACCCTGTCGCTCGGCGCTGAACCTGACGCACTTGCAGCCTCAACCTCGGCCACAGCGATCTCCACTTCGGAGGGAGCGTCGGCAGACGTCGGAATATCAGGCGATGAAGCCACTTCGACATCCAGACCTCTGCTGACGTCGATAATCACTTCCGTAATCGAGCTTTGCAAAATAGTGTTGAGCGTGCGTACATCCTCAATCAGAAGCTTCTTGCTCCAAAACGGATGCTGCAGCCAGGAACCGCAGAACTTGTCGACATACATGCCAACACGCAGGGATTGGGTAGGAATCTTTTTCAGCATCGACAACTGTAGTCTCCGGGCGTCAGGACTCTCGCGCTCCCTGCTGAACAAACACGAAAGTCGGGAGCTGAACCAGAACTCCACGACCAGCGCCAGCATTATGCCAGTTGCACCTATACGCGGCAAAACAAACACGGGTTGACGGCAGTCAGGCCTCCAGCTCGCAGGCAGCGCCAAAATCCGTTCCCATGTTCTCGTTCAGCCGATCGGGGTCGAAGCGGGTCAGGCAGCCCTCGCCCAGCGTTGGCGGCAGCACTGCCGAACCCGCCTCCAGGGGATCGAACCCCTCATCGTCATCCTCAATCACTTTGGCGCACCATGCTGGTTGTAGGTCTGCATTGCCCTGAGAATATCGCGCCGGCTAATCTGACCAACCAGTTGCCCCTCATCGACAACCGGCAAACGTCTGCGTCGCTGGGAAATAAAGTGCTCAGCTGCCTTTACGATATCCGCATCGGCATCAATGGTCTCGACAACTGTGGTCATCACAGAGGCAACCGACCCTCCAGCCTCCTCAAAATAGCTGCCGGCCAGAATGCCTTTGAGGCAATCCCCTTCCGACAGCAACCCGATCAGATAGCCATTCTCATCCAGCACCGGCGCCCCGGAAATACGATGCATCAACAACTTGTCGATCGCACGAAACAAGTCCATGCCTGGCGTGAAGGTAACCAGATCCGTGGTCATATAATCGCGCACTTTTACGGATTTCAGCATACAGCCTCCTGCTCGGGTTTCTCCTTTACCAGCTTAGCAGGCCACAGAACAATGCATACAGTGATGCCAATCAAAGGTTGTGGCCCCAATACGCGTCGGGAGAGGACTAGCTGAATACAACCGTCTTGTTGTCATGCACCAGCACTCGGTCCTCGAGGTGATAGCGCAGCCCCCGCGACAGCACCATTTTCTCGACGTCCTTGCCCAGGCGAACCATATCTTCGGCGTTATTTCGGTGAGTGATGCGAACCACGTCCTGCTCGATAATCGGGCCAGCATCCAGCTCTTCGGTCACGTAATGGCAGGTCGCTCCGATCAACTTGACCCCCCGCTGGGCGGCCTGATGATATGGACGAGCGCCAACGAACGACGGCAGAAAACTGTGATGAATATTGATGATCTTGTGCGCGTAACGCTCGCACAATTGCGGCGGCAAAATCTGCATGTAACGCGCCAGCACAATACATTCGGCCTGCTGCTCTTCTACCAGACGAGTAACTTCGGCAAAAGCCGGCTCCTTGTCTTTAGGGTCGACCGGCACATGGTGGAATGGAATACCATGCCACTCAACCATACTGCGCAAGTCATCGTGATTGGAAATCACGCTGGTAATATCACAATCCAGCTCGCCACTGTGCCAGCGGTGCAACAAGTCGGCCAGACAATGGGACTCGCGACTTGCCATCAAAACCACTTTCTTGCGCACTGCAGAATCACTGACCCGCCAGTCCATCTGAAACTCTTCACCGATGGGTGCAAAGGCAGTGCGTAGACCTTCAAGATCAAACGGCAGGGAATCAGCACGAATTTCATGGCGCATGAAGAACCAGCCAGAAAGATTATCGGAGTGGTGATTCGCCTCGGTAATCCAGCCGTTATAGGTCGCCAGAACATTACTGACCTTGGCAACAATCCCGACACGATCGGGGCACGCGATTACCAGCCTGAAAGTACGCATTTTCTCTCCTGTGTATTAGCCAACCGCCCGCAACGGCAACACGCCAGCGATGAAGACCGGGCCGCGGCATTTTACCCGCTGCGCAGAGCGCATGCAGCCACAACCAGATGAAGAGTGCGAAGGATTATGTCCTTAAGGCGTCACTCATCATTCGATCTGCCGACAAACCTCCGCCGGCATCGATTCCGGGACCGACTGAGGAGCCTTGTTTATAGCTAACTCACAACTATGTGATTAATTCATTAGTTGGCCCGGATAACTTGTTGTAGGTTTTTTGTCATTAACCTATTATTCAAACATCCTGATTACATCAACTCCCTGCAAGGACACTATCCATGTCAATGCTGCAAGAATACCGTCATATTGAAGAACAGATTCGCGAACTCAAAGAACGCCTCAATTCACTGTCCAACGACGACAAGCTGAAAAAGGAAATCGAGTTCGAGGAAAAACTGCGGAGTCTGATGGGCCAGTACAACAAATCGCTGAAAGACATCACTGCCATCCTCGACCCGGACAACAAGCTGGGTGCAGCAAAAGGCAAGGCAGCTAGCACTGGCGGCAAGCGCACCCGCAAGGTCAAGCAATACAAAAATCCGCATACCGGTGAAGTAATTGAAACCAAAGGTGGCAACCACAAGACCCTGAAGGCCTGGAAAGAACAATACGGCGGCGACACCGTCGAGTCCTGGGTAACTATCCTGGGCTAAGTTGCTCCCGCGTAAAAAAACCGATGCTCGCATCGGTTTTTTTACGCCTGGTAATTACATATCAAGCTGCACAGCCAAGCGGGCCCCGTAGTCGCGCCAGCTCAACAACAGTTGCTGCTGTTCCACAGAGAGCCCCGGCAGCAAGCTGTCGATACCGGTGAGAAACTCGCCCAACGATAGAACCCTCGCCTGCTCGCCACTAAGCCGCGCTCGGCAATACGCGAACCAGTGCTGTTGTTCGGATGCGGACAGGCTGTCGGGAAAATTACGCGCCCGATAGCGGAACAGCATATCGACCAGCCGCTGATCGCGCAGCGGCCAGCGCATGCTGCCGAGCACTGAACCATCGGCTTCACGAATTGCCGGGAGCAGACGGCGGTCAGCGTCAGACAGAAAACCATCGTACAACTGAACCTCGGCTTCCTGCTCTGCATCGTCCTGCCTGCCCTGCTCGGCATAAATCTCGGCGAGTACCGCCTGCCCTGTGTCGCGCCAGTCCGCCAACTGTTGCGCACGCGCCAGCAGCATCGGCATATCCAGCTGAAGCCGCTCGATATCCGCTGGCTGCAGCACCTTGGTGTCGGCCAGCACCGGACACTTGTTCAAATGGACCAGCTTGAGACCTGGCCGTGCCTGGCCCTCGACCAGATCCTCGGACCGGGTATACAGGCTTTGACGCACCTGCTCCGGCGACTGATCCATCAACACCGCCGGATCAACTGCCAGGTCGTAGACAATCACTGCATTGCGATTGACCGGATGCCATCCCAATGGCAGGACCAGAGCAAGCCCCTGTCGTTCGCGCCCGAACCGGCCGGACACGTGCACCAGCGGACGTACCCGCTGCAAGTCGATAAACTCCGCTGCGCGCCGCTTGTCACGCAAGCCAAGCAAATAGTCGTAGAGCTTTGGCTGCGCCTGCCTGAACAGACGGGCCATGGCGATGGTTGCCCGCACATCCGCCAGCGCATCGTGCGCCTGTCCATGATCAATGCCATTGGCAGCGGTCAGCAATTCAAGTCTCAGACTGGTAAATCCGTCAACCTGCGGCCACTCAATCCCCTGCGGGCGCAACGCATGCGCAGCGCGAAGGCCATCCAACAGGTCCCAGCGACTGTTGCCACCCTGCCATTCGCGCGCATAGGGATCGAAGAAGTTGCGATACAACGAAAACCGGGTCATCTCGTCGTCGAATCGCAGGCTGTTGTAACCTACCGAGCAGGTCCCTGGCTGGATCATCTGCTCGTGCAACTGACGCATGAACTCGGCTTCGTTCAGGCCATGCTTCAGCCGTTGCGGAGAGATACCCGTCACCAGGCATGCCTGCGGGTGCGGCAGAACATCAGGCGTCAGGCGGGCGTCAATACACAGCGGCTCGCCGATTTCCTCCAGTGCTTCATTGGTACGCACACCGGCAACCTGAACCGGCCGATCGTATCGGGGATCGATCCCGGTCGATTCAAAGTCGTACCAGAAAAAGCTCTTGCTCATGCGCCCCTCTTCACGGTCAAAGGGGGCAGATTACCGTAACGACGGGTATCAGGCATCCGCCAATTGATCAAAGCGGAAATAGCGCTGCAGAGCCAGCGCCAAACCGGCGAAGGCCTCTTGATGGGTAACCACACTGAAACCGCAGTCGAAATATCCCGGAGTTACATCGGCACGACACCAGTGACTGCGTGCATGGAATACCAGCCGCTGAGCGCTCAGCGGATCATCCAGATCAGGGAGTTTCAGCTCCAGTTCATATTGCTGATCGAGCATCACCGGCAACGCGCAGATCAGCATGATCCCGTCACGCGAGATATTGCCAATATAGCCGATGGGTCGCCCGGTTCGGCTGTTGTAGACACACAGATAAGCGCTCAACTGATGCCGCGGGATGCGGCGCTGCTCGATGGAGGGGTCCTGGCTGGAATCCGGAATGACATGCATGTCAGCATTGCTCCGCAATCTGTTGCCGCAGCGATGCTTCAGCCTCGGCAACGCGGGCATTGGACACTTCAACACGCTTGCCGTCTGCGTTCTCTTCGTACCAGTAGACTCGCTGTTCGAATCTGGCCAGCCGATCGCGCATGTCTGCACAACGCGCCCGACGCTGACGTTGTTGCTGCGCCAGCAGGTTGCGCTGCTGTTGCCGCTCCTCAGCCCTGATATCCGTAAGCCGCTCCATTGCGGCCTCACTGTCGCGCACATGCCTTTCGCGCTCGACCACCTGCGGACGTATCTCTACCACCTCGGCACCAGCCCTGGGCTGCTGATCAAAATGCACCTGCCCGTCAGCGTCCACCCAGCGGTAGATCTGTGCCTGAGTATTGAAGCTGCACAGCATAAGCGCAGCCAGCAGTGGTGGTGGTAGTTTGCGGTGACTCATCGCGATTCCCTGCGCGGTCCGATCAAGGCAGGATAGCGGACCGCCGGCACCGCGCCAAGCGAATCGGGGTCCGGCCTGCTCAATCGGCTACCGGAGGCACAGGACGCGCCGGGTCGTAATGCCCCAGCTGACGCAGCGTCTCCAGACGCGCAGCGGCACGATAGCTGTATTCGCTGGCAGGATAGGTGTCGAGCATAAACCGATATATCTGAATGGCATCCAGGTAAAAACCCTGACGCTCCAGACACTGCCCACGCAGAAGCGAAACCTCCGGCTGCAGGTGCGGACGCGAACGAATCAGACGCTCGGTCCTGGACAACTCGGCAACCACCCGATCGCAGTTGCCGGCCGCATAGGCGTCGTAGGCCCGGTCCAGATGTTTCTTGTAGCCGCTCATGCCACAGCCGGCAAGCAGCACGATAACAGCGGAAAGCCACCAGCACTTGTTCATATCAACCTCCGGACAATGGCTCTGTATCGGCACGTCACGCCGATTCTTCAGTCCATGAGGGTTTGATGCATATCAGTGTAAAACCACACGATTTGCATTAGGCTGGTCCAATACCGTGTCAAACCGACAACAGGAGTCAGCCGCATGGATATCAAACACCTTCTGGTAGTGATCGACCCTACCCGCGAACAGCAACAACCTGCGCTGGATCGCGCGGCTTCGCTGCTTGAACGCTTTCCCGCTGCCCGTCTGACGCTGATGCTCTGCGACTACATCCCGGCCCTGGATGGAGGGATGCTGTTTGATACCGCGGGGCTGGAAAAGGCCCGAGCGTCACTGCTCCAACACCACCATGAATATCTCGAAAAACTGGCGGCGCCGCTGCGTGCCAAAGGCACCGAGGTGGCAGTGACTGCCGTTTGGGGCAAGCGTTCGGATCGCCATATCCTGCGCGAAGTAAGCACGTGCAAACCCGATCTCGTACTCAAGGCGACACGCCATCACAACGTACTCAAGCGCCTGCTGCTGACCACGGCCGACTGGCAACTGATCCGCCACTGCGAGGTCCCGCTTTGGCTGGTCAAGCACGGCGACAAGCCGATCAACCGCCTGTGCGCCAGCGTTGATCCGCTGCACAGCGCCGACAAGCCGGCGGCGCTGGACCACAAGCTCATCGCCATTGCGACCAGTCTCGGCAAGACCATGGACGCGACGCTGGATCTGGTGCACTGCTATACACCTCTGCCGCGGACCATGGTGTTCGACGCCAGCGTCATTGCCGATTATGAAGGCTACGCGCGGGACGTGAAGCAGCACCACGCTACGGCGTTCAGCCAGCTGCTTGCCCGTTCGGCCTCCGAGAGCGCGCAATCCCACCTGCTTGAAGGCGACCCGGAAGAAGCCCTGCCCGACTTTCTGGAGAAGGAAAAGGTCGATCTGCTGATCATGGGTGCGGTATCGCGCTCACGATTGGACAGCGCCCTCATCGGTCACACCGCGGAACGCTTGCTGGACTCGGTGTCGTGCGACGTACTGGTAATCAAGCCGGACGGCTTCGTCGATCCAAGCAAGCCCTGAAACCGAGCCTCGGCAGCCGCCTCAGGCGCTGCCGACCTGCCCCGCAGCGCGGGCGAGAGCGGTAATCTCGCCCCAGCGCTGCTGCGCGACCAGCTCGGCCGGCGCAACCCAGCTGCCACCGACCGCCATCACATTTGGCAGTGCCAGATACTCGGCCAGATTGGCCTGCGAGACGCCCCCCGTCGGACAGAAGCGAACATCCCTGAACGGCCCGGCAAATGCCCTGAGCAAGCCAACCCCGCCGAGAATCTGGGCAGGAAAAAGCTTGAAGCGGCGATAGCCGAGCCGATAGCCACTCATCAACTCGGAGGCGGTGGCAATGCCCGGCAACAGCGGTACTGCTGCTTCCAGCCCGCATTGCAGCAGCTCGTCAGTACAACCGGGCGTCACCACAAACTGCGCGCCGGCCGCCAGCACTGCCTCAAACTGCGCTGCGGCCAGCACCGTCCCCGCGCCGACCGTCAAGGCAGGACGCTGCGAACGCAGCAGCGCAATGGCGTCAATACCCAAGGCGGTCCGCAGGGTAATTTCCAGCGTGGTGATCCCCCCTTCCGCCAGGGCGTCGGCCAGCGGCAGCACATCCTCCAGCCGCTCGATATTCAGCAGCGGCAGCAGCGGTGAGCGACTGAACAAGGAGTCCAGCATTTGCGTTTTTTCAGACAGGTGCGTCATCGGGCTGACCATCTTCCGGGCAGTAGTAAATATCCATGGGTGCCTGCACAAAGGCACTGATTGGCCAGCGCGCTGGCTGATCGGCTTCAATAGCCGTGCACAGCGTCCGCAACTTGGTATCGCCACTGATCGCCAGCAATCGAAATCGCGCGGAGTGTAACGCACGCCCGGTGAGGGTCAACCTCGGCGTACCATCGGCAGCCCGGCTTGCCACGCAACCAGCGTCGCAGTTGCCATCCAACCAGCCTGTCAGCCCCTCGGCATGCGGGAACAGCGAGGCCGTATGGCCGTCAACGCCCATGCCCAGAACCACCAGGTCCAGTGGCAACCAGTCAGCGAGCTGCCTGGCTACCTGAGCCGCATCCGCGGCCGGTGTCACGCCCCGATACAGCGGCAGCCACTGCAGCCGGGGGAAGATGGCAGCCAACCTTGAGCGCAGCAGCGCTGTATTACTTTGTGCATCGCTCTCGGGCACCCAGCGTTCATCAACCAGCGTCAGCCGAACACGCGACCAGTCAATCGCCTGACGCGCCAGCGCGTCGAGAAAGCGCACCGGACTGCGCCCACCGGACAACGCCAGCGAGGCCTGACCGCGCTCGGCCATGGTCGTGCTCAAGCGATCGGCAACGGCCACCGCAAGGTGTTCAGCCGCTTGCAAGGGCGAATCGAAGCGTTTCAGCCTCACGCCGCGCTGCTTGAGCCGGCTCTCGATGACGTCCATTACCCATCCGTCTCCCGCAGACTGGCGGTAAACACGCTGGCACCCTGATCCGCCGGGCTGGCTTCGGCCCGCATAAAGGCAAACAGCTCACGGCCCCAGCCACCACGGACACCATCCGGCGCAGTTGCGGCAGGACGAGCCTGCCAATCGGCAGCAGGCTCAATAAGCTCCAGCGTACCGGCATCGGCATCCAGGCACAGCACGTCGCCCTCGCGCAGGTGCCCGATCGGCCCACCATGCAACGCTTCGGGGCACAGGTGAATTGCCGCCGGCACCTTGCCGGAGGCACCGGACAGTCGCCCGTCGGTTACCAGCGCGACCCGCTGCCCGCGATCCTGCAAGACGCCCAGATACGGCATAAGACGGTGCAGCTCCGGCATGCCGTTGGCGGCCGGGCCCTGAAAGCGCACAACAACAACCACATCGCCGACCAGCTCACCGGCCTCGAAGGCACGAACAAACTCCGTCTGACTGTCAAACACCCTGCACGCGGCCGTGACCCGACGGTGTTCGGCTGCCACCGCCGACACCTTGACCACGCCACGGCCAAGCCCGCCAGCGATCACCCTCAGGCCGCCATCGGGCGCAAAGGGCTGCTCCGTACCGCGCAGTACCTGATCATCAAGACTTGCGCCGATGCCATCGCGCCAGCTCAGCTCGCCGTCATCGAGCACCGGCTCAAGGGCATAACGCTCAAGGCCCGGACCCGCGACCGTCTGCACATCCGCATGCAGCAGGCCGGCGTCCAGCAGCTGGCGAAACACGAAGGCGGTACCGCCGGCAGCCTGAAACTGGTTGATATCGGCCTTGCCACTCGGGTAGATATGCGCCAGCGTCGGCACTGCCCGGGACAGCTCGGCCATGTCATCCCAGTCAAGCTGCAGCCCTGCTGCCTGACCGATGGCAACCAGATGCAGCGTCAGGTTGGTCGAGCCCCCCGTTGCCAGCAACATCACCACGGCATTGATCAAGGCCCGCTCATCAAGCACATCGGCCAGCCGTACCCGACCATCCCGCGCCAGCCGCACCGCAGCAGCGGCCGCTTCACTGGTCAGCGCGTCACGCAGCGCACTGTCCGGCGCGACGAAGGAAGCCCCCGGCAACTGCAGCCCCATCGCCTCCAGCAGCATCTGATTGGTATTTGCAGTGCCGTAGAAGGTGCAGGTGCCCGGGCTGTGGTAGGAAGCGCTCTCGGCCGCAAGCAGGGCCTGCCTGTCAACCTTGCCCTCGGCATAGAGCTGGCGCACCCGGGCCTTCTCGCTGTTCGGCAGGCCGCTGGGCATGGGACCGGAGGGAACGAACACCGTCGGCAAGTGGCCAAACCGCAGTGCGCCCATCAACAGGCCGGGCACGATCTTGTCGCAAATACCGAGGCACAGTGTGGCATTGAACATGTTGTGGGACAGGGCAATGGCGGTCGACATGGCAATCACATCACGACTGGCCAACGACAGCTCCATGCCCGGCTCGCCCTGGGTCACCCCGTCACACATTGCCGGCACACCGCCGGCGACCTGCCCGGTGGCGCCCAGACGGCGCAGATACTGGCGCAGCAACGCGGGATAACGCTCGTATGGCTGGTGCGCCGAGAGCATGTCGTTATAGGCCGTGACGATACCGACATTGACCTCGTCCGGCAGCGCCAGCCGCTGCTTGTCCTGAGCGCTGCAGGCAGCCATGCCATGCGCCAGATTGCCACAGGAAAGACCCTGCCGCGGAGCCGGCGCAGCGTTTATCAACGACAGATAAGCCGCTCTGGAACGGGCACTGCGTTCGCGCAATCGTTCGGTTACCTCGCCCAGCACTGGGTGCATTCCACCTCTCCCGACCCGATGGTCACAAACCTACCCGCCAGCCGACATTATGGTCTATTGTAGGGCCTCCCCCAACCCTCCCGTACAAGGACCCCTGCATGACGCTGCGTCGCACCAAAATCGTCGCCACGCTCGGACCGGCAAGCAACAGTCCGGAAAAGATTGCCGAGCTGATCAAGGCCGGAATGAACGTCGCCCGCCTGAACTTCTCCCATGGCAGTGCTAATGAACACCGAGAGCGTGCAAGACTGGTGCGCGAAATCGCCGAACAGCAAGGCAAGCACGTCGCCCTGCTGGGTGACCTGCAGGGTCCGAAGATCCGCATCGGGCGATTCGCCGACGGCCCGATCAAACTGGAGGTGGGCGATCATTTTCGGCTGTCGACCAACCACCCTCTCGACGGTGGAACTCAGGATATCGTGGGCCTGGATTACCCGGATCTGGTCAAGGATTGCCGCGCTGGCGACGAGTTGCTGCTGGACGATGGTCGCGTAGTACTGCTGGTCGAAAGCGTCGGTCGCGACGAGGTACGCTGCAAGGTAACCACCGGCGGTCCGCTGTCGAACAACAAGGGTATCAACCGCCGTGGTGGCGGCCTGTCTGCCCCGGCCCTGACCGACAAGGACCGCGCCGACATCAACCTCGCCGCCGAGCTGCAGATGGAATATGTAGCCGTCTCCTTTCCGCGCGACGCCGCCGACATGGATCTGGCCCGCAAACTGCTGCGCGACGCCGAATCGGACGCCTGGCTGGTGGCCAAGATCGAGCGCGCCGAAGCGGTTGCCGACGATGTAGCGCTCGACGGGCTGATCCAGGCCAGCGACGCCGTCATGGTAGCCCGGGGTGATCTGGGCGTAGAGATCGGCGATGCTGAACTGGTCGGCATCCAGAAGCACATCATCAGCCGTGCCCGCAAACAGAACAAAACGGTGATCACCGCGACCCAGATGATGGAGTCGATGATTTCCAGCCCGCTGCCAACCCGTGCCGAGGTGTCGGATGTTGCCAACGCCGCGCTGGATTACACCGACGCCGTGATGCTGTCAGCCGAAACCGCCGCCGGCAGCTACCCGGTTGAAGCCGTTGAAGCCATGGACCGCGTATGCCGCGGTGCAGAGAAACAGCCGGTCAGCAAGCGCTCCGGCCATCGTCTGTACCAGGAGTTCGAGCGCTGCGATGAAACCATCGCACTGGCCGCCATGTACGCGGGTAACCACTTCCCCGGCGTCACGGCGATCATCACCCTGACCGAAAGCGGCTACACCCCGCTGATCATGTCGCGTATCCGCTCTCACCTGCCGATCTTCGCGCTGTCGCCGAACAGCCAGACACTGGGCCGGGTATCCCTGATGCGCGGGGTGCAGGCGATCCGCTTCAACCCGGCTGAAATGGCGCCCAGCGATATCAATCAGACCGCGGTGACCCGCCTGCTGGAGGCCGGCCACGTAAAACCGGGCGACTGGGTGATCCTGACCAAAGGCGATGTCTACAACTCCCGCGGCGGTACCAACTCGATGAAGCTGCTGCATGTCGGCGAGCGGCTGGTTTGACAACCGGAGCGTAGCCACAAAGAGGGCTGCCTGAACTGACGGGACGAGCGGAGCTTTCCCTCGCGACTCATCACTGCATACTGCGCTGTTGTTGTGCCAGTCTTTCGCCTTTACGGCGAGCCAAAGGGGGCCGCTTGCCCGCCCCCCTTGGCGATCCCCCCGGGCACCCGGCTACGCGGCCCTTCGGGTTCGCTGCGTTGCTCGGTTTGGCAGGGGCCGGCAGAACTCGGCTCTTCGAGCCTCAAACAGGCTGCCGTCCTTTTTCCTGCCAATCCTGTGCTACTCGCCCGCGTAAACGGGACGAACCCCGGTGCACACTCGATCATTGGAGCATTAGGTAACTGCGTTGCCAAAGCCCTTGTCGCGGAGCGCAAAACTGCCGCCAAGACTGTCTAGTCCTGGAATAGGTTGACACCTATTTTGTCTCAGAACGCCCGATGCACCGCATCGGGCGTTTTGTATTTCAGGGCCAGATGAGGCCGCTCCCGGTTATAAATCTCCACCGACTCATCAACCATCGTGCGGGCCTGCTCCAGGTTCCCCGGCCGTACCAACAAGAATTCCGTCTTCAGGATGCCGTTCACTCGCTCCGCCAGGGCGTTTTGATAGCAGTCGTAGCCGTCGGTCATAGAGCATTGGATGCCGTGCTGCTGGTGCAACGCCTGGTAGCTGTCGCAGCAGTACTGAGCGCCTCGATCAGAGTGGTGGATCAGGGGCAGGCTTCCCGGGCGCTCCCGCAGAGCCTTGCGCAACGCCTGTTCCACATCCTCGCTGCGCAGGCTCTCATGCACATGATGACCCACGATTTTGCGGGAGTATGCA